>Ga0187892_10000510_pt1 | contig 100862 bp, 104 predicted proteins | sample MA1701073metaG_FD_139345 | JGI IMG/M metagenome (GOLD analysis project Ga0187892, IMG submission 139345) | Bio-ooze microbial communities from a basaltic lava cave in the Kipuka Kanohina Cave System on the Island of Hawaii, USA - MA170107-3 metaG ... | reverse complement strand
CGGGGCCGGCCGCCGATGGGCCTTCGACTTCTTCGCGCTCGCCATGACTCAGACACCTCTCTCCACCCTCTACTACAGTAATTGGGAGGGGGTCGGTGTCTCACCATCATTGGCACAGAGGGCCTTTCCCTTATGGGATCCCCTACGGTCCGGCGACAGATCCTCCGGCAGGTGCGAGGTCAGACACGGCCAGGCCTTAACGGAGCGATCATCAAGCGACTGGCGGTTCCGCTCGCGCCGAGTCCGGAGCAGCACCGCATTGTCGCCGCGGTGGATCAGTGCTTGTCGCTTGCCGCGCGTCTCGCTGCCAACGCGGCCGGCTCCAGGTTGCGCGGGGATCGGCTTCGTCAGTCGATCCTAAGATGGGCCTTCGAGGGCAAGTTGGTCGACCAGGACCCAAGCGACGAACCGGCGAGTGTGCTGCTCGAGCGTATCCGAACGGAGACGGCGGCGGCGACCAGTCGGGCGCCGGGGGGGTGGGTTGGAGGAAAGCGTCGAGGCGACAGGGGTAGAATGAGTGGCCAGGGAACCGAGGAGGCGAGGCGGTGATTACTCGGAGGATTCGAATTTCGGGCGCGGGTGCGCGAGGGGTCCGGATCGACGGCGGCCTGCTGCGCGACCTCCTGGGCGTCCTGGTGGACGGTTGCCAACAGGCCGTGCGCCTGCGGGTGGAGGGCCGGAGCACCGCCCAGGGAAAGCCGCCGGCCTGGTTGTTGCGGCTGGCGGCGTTCGATCTCGTTGGGCTCAGGGAGGGCTCGACGGTGCTGATCGTCGAAGCGCCGTCACTCATGGACGTCGCTCCGGAGCAGGTCCGTGAATGCGACCTGTTACCGTTCGTCGAGCCAACGCGATCCTGCCTCGACCTGCTGGAGGAGAGTTTACGAGATGCGGTCGAGGGCAAGGCGGAGAGCGATGCGTACGATGATGGGTTCATCAGGACGTGCGAGGAGTTCTCCAAAGTCTTGCGCCACGGCGTCGAGGCGGTCGAGCTGATGGGTGACACTCCACTGCGGGTTGATGCCCGGGGAATCGAGACGTGCCGGCGGCTCCGCAGCGCGATGCCGCCAAATCAGCAAGTGCAGATAGCTGGGAAGCTCGACGTTCTACGACACAGCGACCGGATGTTCACCCTCATCCTCGAATCAGGCGCACGGGTACGCGGTGTGGTGGCCAGCGAGGCGATCGACTTGACGGCATTGGGGGCCTTGTTGGGCCGAGCCGCCATAGTCTCAGGCGTTGCAAAGTTCCGACCGTCCGGCTCGCTGCTCCGGGTCGAGGCCGAGCGGGTAGAGCAAGCCAACGAGCACGACCTCTCGCTGTGGGGCTCTCTCCCGGCGCCCAGCTTCGGCCCGCTGGACGAGCGGTCGCTTCGTCAGCCTCAAGGACCGGGATCGGGAGTGGGCGCGATTATCGGTCAGCTCCCTGACGGAGAGAGCGACGAAGAGATCATCGAGGCGCTTGACCGTTTTTCATGATCGCGCCGTCGAGGCTTCTGCTCCTCGACACGAACATCGTCATCCTCCTCGTTCGGGGCGGCGCCGTCGGGCAGGCCATCGATTCTCGGTTCCTGTTGCGTGAGCGAGCGGAGCGCCCGCTGGTGCCCGTCGTGACGCTGGGCGAGGCGTTGGCATTCGCGCGGCAGCGTAACTGGGGGGCCGACAGAATCGCGCGGCTTCGAGACCTGACGCGGGAGCTGGTCCCGGTAAACATCAGCGCCCAGCCTGTCCTCGATCGCTACGCAGAGATCGACACGTTCATGAAGCGGAGCGGCAAGACACTGTCGGACAACGACTTGTGGATCGCCGCGTGTGCCTCGGCTCCCCGGGCGACGTTGCTCACGACAGATCGCGACTTTGATCCGCTCGTCGGCCAGTATCTCGGTCGTGTCTGGATCGATCCCAGGAATCCTGGCGCCTAGCCATGGCCAACAGTTCCCCCCAGATCGTCCAGAAGCTCTGGTCCTATTGCAACGTCCTTCGGGATGACGGGCTTTCGTACCAGGACTACCTGGAGCAGTTGACGACGCTGCTCTTCCTCAAGATGGCGGACGAACGAGCCACGCTCGAGGGGCGGAAGAACCCGGTCCCCGAGGGCTGCCGCTGGGCTGACCTGGCGGCGCCGCACATGGAGGGCGGCAAGCTCGAGGCGCACTACCGGTACACGCTGGAGGCGCTGGGCAAGCAGGGGGGGATGCTGGGTCTCATCTTCCGGAAGGCACAGAACAAGATCCAGGACCCGGCCAAGCTCAGGCAGCTCATTGTGGAGCTGATCGGCAAGGAGACGTGGTCCACGATGTCGTCGGACGTCAAGGGTGACGCCTACGAGGGGCTTCTCGAGCGAAACGCCCAGGACATCAAGAGCGGGGCGGGGCAGTACTTCACCCCGCGAGCTCTGATCGCGGCGATTGTCGATTGCCTCCAGCCCAGGACGGGGGAAGTCATGGTTGACCCAGCCTGTGGGACGGGTGGCTTCCTGCTGGCCGCGCACGACTACATCGCCACGCACTACGAACTGGACCGGGACCAGAAGCGCCATCTGCGCTACCAGGCCCTCCGCGGAGTGGAGCTGGTGGATGGTGTGAGCCGGCTCTGTGCCATGAACCTATATCTCCATGGCATCGGCCCCGACGACGATGACCACGAGCCACCGATCCGGACGGACGACGCGCTTCGCGCCGAGCCCAGCGCCCACGCCGACGTGGTGATGACCAATCCCCCCTTCGGCAAGAAGTCGAGCATCACGATCGTCAACGAGGAGGGCCAGGCCGATCGGCAGGCCGTCACTTACAACCGTCCGGATTTCTGGACCACCACGTCGAATAAGCAGCTCAACTTTCTCCAGCACGTCAAGAGCCTGCTCAAGGTGCACGGGCGCGGGGCCATCGTGGTGCCCGACAACGTCCTCTTCGAAGGTGGTGCGGGCGAGACGGTGCGGGGCAAGCTGTTGCAAGAATGCGACGTCCACACGCTGCTTCGCCTGCCGACTGGCATCTTCTACGCCCAGGGCGTGAAGGCGAACGTGCTCTTCTTCGACCGGAAGCCTGGCAGCGAGAAGGCATGGACCAGGACTGTCTGGGTGTACGACCTCCGGACGAACCAGCACTTCACGCTGAAAGAACGTCCGATGACCCGGCGGGACCTGGACGACTTCGTGGCGTGCTACCGTCCCGGCAGCCGCCACGACCGGGTCGCAACCTGGTCGGAGACGACGCCCGACGGCCGCTGGCGGCCCTACACCTATGAGGAGATGCTCACGCGCGACAAGGTGAGCCTCGACCTCTTCTGGCTGCGCGACGAGAGCCTGGAGGACTTAGCGAGTCTGCGCGAACCCCACGTCATCGCCGCGGAGATCGCCGACGACCTGCGCGCAGCGCTCGAGCAAATCGAGGACGTCCTGGAAGATCTCCAGGACCGTGCCGCCAAGACCCGACCGGCCCCCTCGTAATCTTGGAAACTACGACGCCCGCCCGCGGCCTAGCGTCCCGGCTCGCTGGCGTCGACCGCTCGTTGCCCGTCTGGGGCGCCGCCGCCCTCGCCCTGCTGTTCCTCATGGCGCTGCCGCTCGGCTGGCTCGCCTCGGTCAGCGTGAGCAGCGAGGGCGGCGCGACGCTCGCCCACTATCGCCGCGCGTTCGGCGATCCCGCGCTGCAGAGGGCCCTCTGGAACACCGTCGTGCTCGCGTTCTGGGTCGGGCTGGCCTCTGTCGCCATCGGCGCTCCGCTGGCCTGGCTCACGGCGCGGACGGACGTCCCGGGCAAGGTGCTGATCCGCGGCCTCGTCATGGCCTCGTTCGTCACGCCGCCCTTCCTCGGCGCCTTCGCCTGGGTGATGCTGGCCGGCCCCAACGCCGGGCTTCTCAACAAGCTCTGGCGGAGCCTCACCGGCGCCGAGGCCCCGCTCCTCAATATCTTCACGATGCCCGGGCTCGTCTTCGTCGTCACCATCTACACGTTCCCGTACGTCTACATCATGATCGCCAACACACTGGCCCTGATCGCCTCCGACCTCGAGGAGGCGGCCGCGATCCTCGGCGCCGGCCGGCTGACCGTGGCCCGCACCGTGACCTTGCCGATGGTGGCGCCGGCCCTGGTGAGCGGGTTCATCCTGGCCGTGCTCCAGGCCCTCGCCCTCTTCGGCTCGCCGGCGATCCTGGCCATGCCCGCGGGCTTTCACACGATCACCACGCAGATCTGGTCGTTCTTCCACTTCCCGCCCAAGACCGAGATGGCCGCGGCCTTCTCGCTGCCGCTGCTGTTGGCCACGGCGCTCCTGCTGCTGGTGCAGAAGAAGCTCCTCGGGCGGCGCGGCTACGCGGCGGTCGGCGGCAAGGGCGGGCAGCGGCGAACGATTCCCCTCGGCGCCTGGCGCTGGCCGGCCTACGCCGGCTGCCTCATCGTCATGGCCTGCGCGATCTTCCTGCCCTACGGCATCCTGGCCAAAGCCGCCTTCTCGCGGGCCTGGGCCCAGCCGCTCACCTGGGACAACTTCACGCTGGCGAACTTCTCGTTCACGTTCTTCGAGTACAGCGCGACGCAGGCGGCGATCCTGAACACCTTGGAACTGGGCGTGATGACGGCCTGCGTGGGCGCCGGACTGGTGGTGCTCCTGTCCTACATCACGAACCGGCGGCTGATCCTCGGCCATCAAGTGGTGGCCTTCCTGGCTCTGGCGCCGGTGGTCATCCCGGGCGTGGTCCTGGCGGTCGCTCTCTTCCTTGCCTACACGCGGCCGCCGTTGATCCTCTACGGCACGCTCTGGATCCTCTTCGTGGCGTACCTCACCAAGGAAATGCCCGTGGGCTACGCCCAGTCCGACGCGACGTTCAAGGGCATCCCGGCCGAGCTGGAGGACGCCGGGCGGATCCTGGGGGCGGGTCGGCTCCGCGTCCTGCGCGACGTCACCGCGCCGCTGGCCAAGAGCGGCGTCATCGCCGCCTGGTGCTTCATCTTCATCGGAGTCATCCGCGAGCTGTCGGCCTCGATCATCCTGTTCACGCCGGCGACCAAGGTGATGTCGGTGGTGATCTTCGATCTGAAGGAAGAGGGCCAGTTCGGTGCCATCGCCGTGCTGGGCCTCGTCATGCTCGCGCTGACCTTCGCGACGGTGGCGCTCGTCCAGGCCGTGCTCGGCCGCGACTTTCTGGGCGCGCGAGAGTGAGGGGAGCTCGTTCGTGCCCGGCGTGACCCTCACCGGGCTCACCAAGCGCTACGGCGACGTCGCCGCTGTCGAGGGCCTGTCGCTCGACGTCAAGCCCGGCGAGCTGGTCGCGCTGCTGGGGCCGTCGGGCTGCGGCAAGACGACCACGCTCCGACTGGTCGCCGGCTTCCTCACGCCGGAGGCCGGCGAGATCCGGGTGGGCGACCGGTGCCTGTCCTCGCCGGCGGTGGTCGTCCCGCCCGACCGGCGCCGGATGGCCATGATCTTCCAGAGCTATGCGCTCTGGCCGCACATGACGGTCGCCCAGAACGTCGGCTACGGGCTCCGCTTCAAGCGCGCGCTCTCCCGGGCCGACCGCCAGCGGCGCGTGCGGGAGATGCTGGCGGCCGTGCAGCTCGGCGGCTACCAGGGGCGCTACCCGGGCGAGCTCAGCGGCGGCCAGCAGCAGCGCGTGGCCGTGGCTCGGGCGCTGGTGGTCGAGCCCGAGATCCTCCTGCTCGACGAGCCGCTCTCCAACCTGGACGCCAATCTCCGTGAGGAGATGCGCTTCGAGATCCGGCGGCTGCACGAGGCCTTTGGCATCACGACCCTCTATGTCACCCACGATCAAGCCGAGGCCATGGTCATCTCCGACCGGATCGCGGTGCTGCAGCGGGGGCGCGTGGTCCAGGTGGGGACGGCCGACGAGCTGTTCGAGCAGCCGCGCACCCGGTTCGTCGCCGAGTTCATCGGCAAGACAAACCTGATCGACGGCGTCGCCGCCGCCCGCGACACGGTCAGGCGCGGCGCGCTGTCGCTGCGCGTGGCCTCGGCCGGCCTCGAGCCCGGCGCTCGCGTGGCCGTGTCCATCCGCCCGCATCAGATCGAGCTGGTCGCTCCGCCCGGCGACCGCGCGGCCGAGGCGGGGACGAACGAGCTGCGGGGAACGGTGCGGCGCGCCAGCTTCCTGGGTGACAGCGTGGATTACCAGGTCCAGGTGGCGGGCAGCGACGTCGTCCTGCGCGTGGCCGCGCCCACCGCGCGGCGGCTTCGGCCCGGCGAGAGCGTCGGCCTCCGAATCGATCCCGCCGCCTGTGTTCCGCTGGCCGATGCCGGCGAGCCGGCGCCGTCCTGATGGAAGCGGCCGGCGTGAGAGGCGGGTGGTTCCACGAACCGGGCACGACTAAGGGAGATTCACCATGCGGACCTACGCGGAGAAAGCGGCGGCGTTCCGGGCGCTGCATGCACGCCCGGGTGCCTTCGTCATCCCCAACCCGTGGGATGCCGGCACGGCTCGGCTTCTGGCCGCGCTCGGCTCGAAGCGCTCGCCACCACGAGCCTCGGCCTCGCGAACGCGCTCGGACGCGAGGACGGCATCGGGGCCGTCAGCCGCAACGAGGTGCTGGCGAACTGTCGCGCGATCGCCGGTGCCACGGATCTGCCGGTCAACGCAGATCTGGAGAACGGGTACGCCGACGAGCCGGAGGCCGCCGCCGAGATGATCCGGCTCGCCGCCGACGCCGGTGTCGTCGGCGGCTCCATCGAGGATGCGACGGGCGATTCCCGTAACCCGATCTACGACTTCGATGTGGCGGTCGCGCGGGTGCGGGCGGCGGCGGCGGTGGCGCACGCGCTGCCCGTGCCATTCATGCTGACGGCGCGGGCGGAGAACTTCTTGCACGGCCGCCGCGACCTCGAGGACACCATCCGCCGGCTCCAGGCCTTCGAGGCGAGTGGCGCGGATGTGCTCTACGCGCCGGGGCTCCGCGATCTCGCTTCGATCCGCGCCGTGACGGCCGCCGTCGGCAAGCCGGTCAACGTGGTGATGAGCGCGGCCGACCCGTCGATCACCGTCGAGCAACTGGCCGAGGCCGGGGTGAAGCGCATCAGCGTCGGTGGGGCGCTCTCGCGACTGGCGCTGGCCGCCTTCCTCAAAGGCGCCCGCGAGATGAAGGAGAAGGGCTCGTTCACCTATATGCGGGACACGGTGCCGGGCAAGGAGCTGCGGCAGGTCTTCGCCCGGTGGCGTGGATCGGCGACCTGAGGACGCGGGAATCTCGGCGGGCCGTCAAGGCTCGGTCTGCGAGCGACTGATTCCTCGCGGGGTCGGTCAGCGCTTCGTGAGCCGCTCGCGGTCCACGGTGACGCGCAGGAAGGCGATGCACATTTCGTCGTGGGTCCCTTCGCCCCAACCCACATCTTTGAGGGGCCCGGGCGGCCGGCGCGGGCTGGTGGCGGAGTTGTCGAAGATCGACAGCACGTCGATCCGGGTGCCGCCAGGAAGCGGCACCGGTTCGACGAACGTGTAGCTGCCCTGCCAGTTGAAGTCCCAGTCGTCGACGTAGATGAGCGGACGCGTCGTGCCGTCGGGATACGTCGCCGTCACCTTCATCTCACGCCCCAGCAGGTGCATGTGCGGGCTGATGGCCAGCGCGTGCAGGTCCCAGCCCGGCGGCACGGACCAGGCCGCCCTGACCTCGTGCCGGGCGGCGCCGGCCGGAATGGTGAAGGTCCGGTTCAAGACGGGAATGATGCGGACGCGCTTCTCGATGGGGCTCCTGGCGAAGTGCAAGCCGATCTTTGTGCGGTCCGTCTCGTCATGCCCCCCGTGGTTGTTGTAATGCATCTGGACGACGACCCGGGCCTTGGCCGGCAGCAGCAGCCCGACCTCGGGCGGTAGCGTGTGCGGCCGGGCACCGGGCGCCCAGCCGCCGAGGCCGCCCACGGCCGCGAAGCCCGGTCCGCCGAAGCACGTGTAACCCGGGCCGGGATCGGCGTCATCCAACTGCACCGAAGCCCCGGTGGCGTCCAGATAGGTCAGGACGTGGTGCACGATCTTGCGGTTGCCGGGGATCACCTCGACGGCGGCGACCCAGCGGTCGTCGGGAAAGCTCGTCGGGATCGTGAAGCAGCGATAGATGTCGGCGGCATGTCCAGCCACGGTGTACGACGTGCCGAGATCCAGAATCAGATCGGGCTCGCCGAGCGTCCACGAGGACGGGAACTGTCGCGGCGGCGGGAGCTTCGCGGGATCGCCCTCGGGTGCGCCGGCGGCCACCCAGCGGGCGAGCAGCTCCCGATCTTCCGGGGCGAGCCGGCGCGCGTCGCGGAAGTCGCCATAACCCGGCACCGGCTTCCAGGGCGGCATCTTTCCGCGTTGTGTCGCCTCCAGAACGTGCTGGCGCCAGGGATAGGCCTCCTGATACGAGGTCAGCGCGAAGAGCGCCACGCCGCCGGGCCGGTGGCATTCCTGACAGCTGGCCTGGAAGATGCGCACGATCTGATCGCTGAAGGTCACCGGCTCGGCGGCCAGCCCGGCGAGAGCGGCAAGCGTTACCAACAGCACGACGAGCCCCACGGCGGCGTTACGCATCTATCCCTCCAGGATCACGGGAGGAGGTCGGTGACGGCGACGCCGGCCCGGGCGTAGAGGCTGCCCTTGTAGTCCCGGTCCAGGGCCAGGCTGGTCTCGGCCACTTCCACGACCAGGACCGGCCGGGAAGGATGGGCCTGGCGGTAGTCGCGACGCTGGCCCGCCACCACTGCCACGTCCGGCTCTGGCTCCGACTCGTCGTGGGGGGCTTCCTTTGGGCTCGGTGACGATGAGCTCGCCGCCGATCAACTCGATAGGCTCAGATCAGAGCGGGTCCAGCGCCGGGTCCGGATCGTGGGCGTCGCCATCTCCGACAATCCTAGACGTGACCGCGAGGCGAATCAATGTCTGGAGCGAACGACACGAGCATCGCGCGCCTCAGCGTTTCGTGCGTCCTGCTTACTGGATGATCTCGTTGGCGCGGGCCAGGAAAGACGGAGGGATGATCAGCCCGAGAGACCGTGCCGCTTTCAGATTTACGACCAGCGCGAACTTCGCCGGCTCCTCGACGGGCAGCTCCGCCGGCCGGGCGCCGCGAAGAATCCTGTCCACGAAGTACGCCGATCGTCGGTGGACCTCGAAGAGGTCGGCGCCGTAGGACATGAGGCCGCCGGCCTGTGCGTAGGTGTGGAGCCAATAGACCGCCGGGAGCCGGTGCTTTAGCGCGAGAGCGACGACTCGTCGGTCGTTGGCCTCGAGAACGAACGGATCGGCTTTGACGAGGAGCCCGTTGGCGCCCGCGCGAACCATCTCCGTGAAGGCCTGGTCCAGGTCGTCCCCTCCTCGCACATCGACGTGGTGGAGCTCCAGGCCCAGCGCTCGAGCGGCCGCCTCCAGGGCCTGCTGCCCCTTCGGGGGAAGGGTCGCGCCTGGGCTGCCGAGCGTGCCCACCCGGGACAGTCGCGGGACGATGTCCTTCAGGAGCTGAAGGTGTTTGATGTAGAGGTCCTGGTTGAGCAGGGTCAGTCCTGTGACGTTGCCTCCTGGTCGCGCCAAGCTCGCGACGAACCCGACCTGGACCGGATCGAGGCCAGCGGCCGACATGACGATCGGGATAGTCGCCGTCGCCCGCTGTGCCGCCCGGATCGACTGGCTCGCTCGCGCCACGATCACGTCAACGCCGAGGTGTGCGAGCTCGCGCGCCAGCTCTTCGAGCCGCTCAGGCCTGCCCTCCGCGTAACGGTACTCGACTCGGATAGTCTGGCCGGGCGTCCAGCCCAGTTCCTTGAGTCCCGCCTCGAGCGCTTGCTCCGAGGGCCCGGGGTAGGGGTGAGTCCGAGGACCGGGAGCCAGCACGCCCACCGTGGCCACCCGCAAGGACGGCTGAGCTCCCACGGCGCCCGGTGCCGTGAAAGTGCATAGGACAAGCGCCGCAGTCAGGACGCGCACCTCGTACGTGCGCGGCAGCGTCATGCGTTCTCCTCAGGTCCGCTCGAGAATGTGCAGGCCGCGGTTGCGGTCGATCAGGTAGAGCAGTCCCCGGCCGTCGTAGGAGACGTCGTTGCTGCAAACGCGGTCGAATCCCGACGGCACCGGCGGAACGAACGCCGCCACCTCCTGCGGCGCGTGCGGATTCGCGATGTCCACGATCCGCAGGCCATGGGCGAACCAGGCCACGGGGATCTCCGTGCCCCGCACCTCCTCGCACGGCTGGTGGCAGCCGGTGAACTCCGGCTGCGGCGAGCCGTCGACGCCTTCGACCTGAAAGCTCGCGAAGGGAACCGGCCGCGTCTCCTCAGTGATATCCACGAGCCAGAGGAACGAGGGCGGCGCCGGCCCGAGGTGCGCGACGTCTTCGTCGGCCACCAGCAAGATCCGACGGCCCTTCAACGGAAACGGGATCGGCAGCGTCGTGTGCGTCGGCCAGGGGAACGGCGGGCTCCAGTCGAGACCGGCGACGAAGCGCGGTTTGCGCAGATCCTCCACGTCGAGGATGACGAAGCCCCCGTGCCAGTACGAGACGTAGAGGCGGTCGGCCTGGCGGATCGGGTGGTGGCAGCGGTGGGCGCGCCCCTCCCACGCTGGCGTTTCGCCGCCGGCGACCCACTGACCGGGCATCCACCAGCGCCCGACCTCCTCCGGCCGGGCCGGGTCCCGGAGGTCGAGGATCATCACGATGTTGCCGCGATAGCCCTCCAGCTCCGGGGAGAGATACGCGTAGCGCCCGTCGAAGGTGAAGCGATGGACCCCGTTGCACGGCCAGAGGGTGATCTCGCGGGGACGCTCGGGGTTGGAGACATCCCAAATGCCGAGGCCTCCGCGGAAGTCCGGGCCGGGCTGGCTCCGGGGCGGCGCCTCCCGGTTGACCAGCATCACGCCGTCGACGACGCGGACCTTGTGGGAGTGGACGTCAGGCGGGATCGTCACCTCGGCGATCTTCCGCGGACGAGCGGGGTCGCTCACGTCGACGATGGTCGTTCCATGCGGCGCCTTCATGTGAGCGACGTATGCCATTGTGCCGCTGACGACGACCTGACCGCCGCCCGGGCAATCGAAGTACCCGACCTGCCGGAGCCCACCCGCGTGCGCCATCGTGACCTCCTTGCCTTCGCGACCGCCGCGGTGAAGTATACGCGGGCGGAGGCACCGTGAAGCCCATGCCTGATTGGGCCAGGCCGCTCAGAGGAAGCACGGCTTCAAGCCCATGGGCCCGGCCGACCGGCCGGTCAAAACTGCGATCCTGGGCGAGAACACCGCGCGACTCTACAAGTACGACAAGCGGGCAGCCCTGGCCACCGACCGCGTCGCGGCCGTCAAAGCCGCCTACGAGCAGAGCGGACCGGCGCGCAGCAACCTGCGCTATGGATACGTCGTGAGGGCGTGAAGCTCAGTACAGGTGGCAGGCGGTGAAGCGACCGGGCTTCACCTCTCGCCATTCCGGCTCGTGGGTGCGGCACTCGGGCATGGCGCGCGGACAACGGGGATGGAACCGGCACCCGGCGGGCGGATTCATGGGATTGGGCACCTCGCCGGTCAGCACGATCCGCTGCCGCTGGGTGGATGGATGGAGCGGGAGCGCCGCCGACAGGAGCGCCTGCGTGTAGGGATGGAGCGGCTCGGTGTAGACAGCGTCGCACGGCCCGGTCTCCACGAGCTTGCCCGCGTACATGACGGCCAGCCGAGTGCTCAGGTAGTGGGCCGCGGCCAGATCGTGGGAGATCATGACGTAGGCGAGCCCCAGGCGCTCCTGCAGGCCCTTCAGGAGATTGAGAATCTGCGCTCGGATCGAAACGTCCAGCGCTGAGACCGGCTCGTCCAGGATGATGAACTTCGGGTAGGTCACCAGCGCGCGGGCGATGGCGATGCGTTGCCGTTGCCCGCCGCTGAACTCGTGGGGGTAGAGCGCGGCGCTTCCCCGCCTGAGCCCCACCAGCTCCAGGACCTCGGCGACGCGCTCCCGCGCCGTCGTTTGGCTACCACCGTTGCCGCGAGGGAGCGGCTCGGCGACGATGCGGTCCACCCGCATCCTGGGATTCAACGAGCTATAGGGATCTTGAAACACCGCCTGGACCGAGCGGCGATAGCACAGGAAGTCGTCCCGCCCGAAAGCCTGAATCGCCTTGCCGTCGAAGAGCACGGAGCCGGCGGTGGGGCGTTCCAGCAGCAGAAGGAGCTTGGCCAGGGTGGTCTTGCCGGATCCCGACTCCCCGACGATGCCCAGGGTCTCCCCTTCGGCCACCTCGACACTGACTCCGTCCACCGCCTTGATCCAGCCGCGTACTCGGCCCAGCGTGAAGCCACCGGTCGCCGGGAAGTACTTCTTCAGCGCGATTCCTTGCAAGCTCATCGCGGCCTCACGGGGGTAGGTCCGTGTCTCACACGTGAGCGGCCGATGCCGCCCAGCAGTGCGCCACGTGGCCGCTGGCCAGGGGAACGCTCGGGGGGTACGTCTCCTCGCAAATCGGTTGGCGCTCGGGACACCGGGGCGCGAAGGGGCAGCCCCGCGGGAGCTGCGCCAGGTCCGGAGGATGGCCGCCGATCTCGACCAGTCGCTGACGTTTCAGCTCGACGTCGGGCAGGCAGCGCAGGAGCGCCTGAGTGTAGGGATGACCCGGGTGATTGAACACCTGGAGCGTGCTTCCTATCTCGACGATCTTACCGGCGTACATCACGGCCACCCGGTCGGCGTTGGCCGCCACGATGCCGAAATCGTGAGTGACCAGGATGATGGCCACGCCGGTCGCCCGCCGCACGTCCTTGAGCAGCTCGAGGTACTGGGCCTGGATGGTCACGTCCAGCGACGTCGTGGGCTCGTCCGCGACGAGCAGGCGGGGCGCACACGACATGGCGATGGCGCTTGACACCCGCTGCCGCATCCCGCCGCTGAGCTGATGCTGATAGTGGCGCAATCGCGTGTCGGCGCCGGGGATGCGGAGCCGGGCCAGCGCGTCCAGCACCCGTTCGCGCAACCGGGTGCCGCGCAGGCCCTGATGGAGGCGGACTACCTCGCCCACCTGCGTGCCGATCGTCAGCGCGGGGTTGAGGGAGGTCATGGGGTCCTGCAGCACCATGGCGATCTGCTTACCGCGCACGCGCCGCATCTCGGCCGGCGACTTCTGCAGAAGATCTTCGCCATCGAGGAGCACGCGGCCGCCGACGATCCGGCCGGCCGGCTCGGGGACCAGCCGGACGAGCGAGAGGCAGGTCACCGACTTGCCCGAGCCCGATTCCCCGACGAGGGCGAGCGTCTCGCCGGCCTGCAGGGTGAAGCTCACCCCGTCCACCGCTTTGACGATGCCCCGGCGGGCGAAGAAATGCGTCTTGAGATCTTCCACTACCAGCAACGGCGAGGCGTCCCGCATGTCCTCGCGGCTCAGCATGGCGTCTGCCTCCCGGGCTCCCGCTGGCTCGACGGGAACGGTATCATACCGGACCGACCATGCTCAGTGCGGAAGACAACGAGGTCCTGACTCGCGTCGACCGCGGCACGCGCTTGGGGCCGTGCGTCTCATGGGCGAGGACCTCGTCCTTTATAAGGACACCCGGGGAAGGTATGGCCTGATCGACCGTCATTGCGCCCACCGCCGGGCCGACCTCTCGTGCGGCATCGTCGAAGAGCAGGGTCTGCGCTGCCATTACCACGGCGGGCTGTACGACGCGACCGGCCGGTGCCTCCAGCAGCCCTTCGAGGAAATCGTCCAACTGGTCGTCCGCCCTGCGTGGCGAGGCCGGGGCCCGGGCGCCCAGGCATCTCAAGGCCGAGTCTGCCTCTGGCCGAACTGCCTCTATACCGGGAAATTCGAGTGGCGGGTGCCGATCGACGACGAGAACACGCTCCACGTTGCCTGGTTCAACGACCCCGTGCCCGGGCCCGAGCCCTTCGAGCAGGAACGGATTCTTACTGGTACGGCCTACTCACAGACCCGCAGACCGGGCGCGGGATCACGACACACGTCATGAACCAGGACTTCGTCGCCTGGGTCGGCCAGGGACGGATCGCCGATCGGACTCAAGAGCACCTGGGCGAGAGCGATCGCGGCGTCATCCCGTTGCGCAAGCGGATGCTCGAAGAGGCCGCGGTCGTCGCCCGCGGTGGCGAGCCCAAAGCCGTCATCCGGGATCCCGTCAGGAACCAGAAGCTGGCCCTGCCTCGGGTCCGCCGTGGACGCGCCGCTCGTTCCATCGCTCTGCCACCGGACGGACCGCCCCGCATGCTGTGGCACGCCGGCCAGCCGCGAGAGATCGCCGAGGAGATCCAGCGCATCTGGGCCGAGCGCAGCGGAGCGGGCCGGCAGTAGGCAGGGCGATTGGCCACACTCGTCGGCGTCTTCAACACGACCCACAGCCCCACGTGTTCTGCCTGGATATGCCGAAGCCGCAGCGCGGCATCGGCCACGCCTTCCTTCGGCCGGCCGAGTCGCTGACGGACGTCAAGACACCGGCACGCGCGAGACCTGCAACTGGATCGCCGCCGCGGCTGTCGCCGGCGGCAAGCCCGCCACCGTCATCGACTACGTGCCGGTCTACGCCTCGCCCATGGGCGCGGCCTTCGCCTATTGGCCGAAGGTCTAGTCATCACTCCTACTTCCCAGGCCGGTCCGGCCCCTGGGAGAGCATTCGCAGCCGATAGAGGCCTTCTCGGGCGGTGATGTAGAGCGTCCGCTTGTCAGGCCCGGCAAAGGCCACGTTGGTGGGTTTTCGAGGCACCGCGATCGTGCCGAGATAGAGGCCGCTGACATCGAACACCTGAATGCCAGTGACGGTGGCGACGTACAGTCTGCCCTTGCTGTCAAGGGCCATCCCATCAGCGGCGCTCGGCTTCCCCTCGGGAATGCCCTGCAAGCGCGCAAAGGGGCGCTTGTTTATGGCGCTGCCGTCGGCCTGTATGTCAAACGCGAAGACGATGTCGCCGAGCGTATCGGCAACCATCAGCATCTTCTCGTCCTGCGTCAGGGTGAGGCCATTAGGCCGCCGAATGTCGTCTGACACGAGCAGCACGTGTCCATTGGGCCGGATGTAGTGGACGAAGGTCTTTCCCCGGTGGCCGCGTGGTCCGGGATCGGTGACGTAGATGCCGCCGTGTCGATCCACGATCAAGTCATTTGGCCTCAGGAATGCCTGGCGCCTGGCCGCTTGTGCTGCCACTGCCATGACGGATCCGCGGCTATCGATTCGGATGATGCGCTTGCCCTCGCCCTCAGCCGCCAGCAAGTTGCCTCTGCGATCGAACGCGAGGCCGTTCGCCGCGGCAGTATTCTTGCGAAACACGTGGATAGCGTCCGATGAGTCCAGGCGGTACATCACATTCGCCAGGATGTCCGTGAAGTACAGGCCTCCGTCCGATGTGCCGACCGGACCTTCGGTGAACTGGAAGCCGTCCTTCACCAACTCGACTGTTGCGCCGGCGGCGACGACCCCCGGAATGCTCGACGCGCGATCCTGCGCGACAGCCTCGACAGCAAGAAGCAGCGCTAGGACGAGAACCACCGTCGAACGACGCATGGGGGCCTCTTTACTTCTCGGCGTCAGTGGACTGCCTGAACTTGGGGTCAGCGGCGCGCGAAGGCTTTTCCGCGAGGCTCGGCGCCGGCGACGGCGGCGCCCGGAGCCCGAGCGTCGTCGCCGGCGTAGCCCGCCGGCTCGACTGCCGGCGATTCCAACACCGTGGCCCGGCCGCCGACTTGCCGCAGCTTGGGATCCAGGTGGTCGCGCAGCCAATCGCCCATGAGATTGACGGCCAGCACGGTGAGGAGCATGGCCAGGCCGGGAAACAGCGACATCCACCAGCCGGTGGCCAGGAACCCTCGGCCGTCGGCGATCATCAGGCCCCAGGCCGGGTTGGGCGGTGGCACGCCGACACCCAGGAAGCTCAGCGTCCCTTCCAGGAGGATCACGTAGCCCACTTGCAGCGTGGAAATGACGAGCAGAGTCGGGACCACGTTGGGAAAGATGTGGCGGGAGATGATCCAGGCGCTCGATCGTCCGGCCACCACCGCCAGCGCCACGAAGTCGTGCTCCTTGATGGCCAACGTCTCGCCGCGGATCTGCCGGGCGAAGCGCGGCCAGAGCAGCAGCGCGATGACCAGGACCACGTTGCGAAAGCTCGGCTCCGACACGGCCACCATCACCACCGCGATCAGGATGATCGGCAACGAGAGCCCGATGTCGGTCAGCCGCATGAGGACGGCGTCGGTCAGTCTGCCGCGATACCCGGAGATCAAGCCCAACAGAGTCCCCAGCGTCCCGGCCACGCCGATGGCGACGAGCGAGACGACGAGCGAGATGCGGCTGCCCCAGATGATCCGGCTCAGCACGTCGCGCCCGAAGCGATCGGTCCCCAGCGGATGGTCCCAGTCGCCGCGCTCCATCCACACCGGCGGGATCGATTTCCGCGCGAGGTCGCCGTCGGTGGGGCTGTGAGGGGACAGGTAGGGCGCGAACAGCGCGGTCACCACCAGTGCGCCGAGGATCAGGCCGGGGAACCAGGGCAGCCGTAGCCTAGCGCGTGTAATGCCGGATCCTCGGGTTGAGGTAGCTGTACAACAGGTCCACCATCAGGTTTCCCGTGAGGTAGAGGGCGCTCAGTACCAGCACGCCCGCCTGCACGATGGGGTAGTCGCGGGTGGTGATGGATTCCAGAATCAATCGGCCCAGGCCCGGCCAGGCGAAGACCGTCTCGGTGACCACCGCGCCGCCGAGGAACTGGACGAAGAGCAACACGGCGAACGTGACGACCGGCAGCAGGGCGTTCCTCAAGCCGTGCTTCCAGAGGACCACCTGCTCGTGCAACCCCTTGAGTCGCGCGAACTTGATGTAATCCGAGCCGAGCACCTCCAGCATGCTCGAGCGCGTCAGGCGCAGGATGGCGGCGGAAGTGAAATAGCCCAGCGTGAAGGCGGGAAGGATCAGGTGCAGCACACCGCCTCGGCCGCCGGCCGGCAACACCCCCAGCAGGACGCCGAAGAACAGGATGAGCATCAGCCCCAGCCAGAACGTGGGCATCGACTGGCCGAGCACGGCGAACACCCGCGCCGCGCTGTCCATCGGTCCGCCCCGGCGCACGGCGGAGTACATGCCGAGCGGGACGCCGATGAGGACGCTGAGGAACATGGCCACGAACCCCAACTCGGCCGTGGCGGGCAGCCGCTCCCAGATGTGCTCGGTGACCGGCCGCCGGGTGAGGATCGAGTTGCCGAAGTCGCCCAGCGCGATGTTCTTCACGTAAATGCCGTACTGGATGGGGAGCGGCCGATCGAGGCCCAGGTGGCGCGTCAGGATTTCCTGATCCCGCTCGGTGGCGTTGACGTCCAGCAGCAAGTGGACGGGATTACCCGACAGGCGCGTGAGCACGAAGACGATGCTGACCACGACGAGCATGCTCAGCACCGTCTGCAGCACGCGGCCGATCAGGTACCGCCACATACCGCTATTTCCGCGTCACGTACTCCCAGTTGTGGATCCCCATGTGGCCGGGGATCAACGGCCACTCACCCACCTTCGGCCCCACGCCGACGATCGAGTGCGTCGCCGCGATGCTGACGGCCGGAAAGTACTCGTAGAGCCACGGCCCCATTTCCTCGCGCATGATCCGCGTTCGCTCCGCGGCGCTCGGCTCCGTCCCCAGGCGCTCGATGAATCCATCGAGCTTCGGATGCTCGACCAGCAGATGCACGGCCGACTTGGTGTGCGCGATGCGCTGGAACAGCTCCCAGGGCTCCGGGGCGATGATGGGCCCGGCGTAGGCCAGCGCCACCCCCGCGTACGACCGCGCCCGGAAATCGGCCGCGAACACGGCGCGGTCCACGGGACGGCGCTTGACCTTGAGGCCGATCTTCTCCCAGTACGTCGCCACGGCCTCACCCACATCGGGGAGATATCCTCTCCCTGGCCAGGCGGTCAGGTTCATCGTGACCTCGAAGCCGCTGGGATAGCCCGCCTCCGTCAGCAGGACCTTCGCCTTCGCCGGGTCGTAGGGGAGCGGCTCCAATAAGGCCTTCGTCGCCCACGGGTCCGTCGGGTAGTAGTTCACGGTCCCGACGGCGGCCCCCAACCCGCCCAGCACCTGCTGGACAATCGCTTTCTTGTCCACGGCCAGGTTGAGCGCCAGGCGCACCTTGCGCGCGCGCTCGGCGTCGGGCTGCGCCCAGGGCACCTTGGGGTCGTACGTCGGCTTCGTGGGCCATTGCCCTCCGAGGATCACCCACACGGCCGCGACGTTGGGCATGGTGAGCGTCCGCATGCCCACCTTCTTCAACTCGTCCACGTACTCCCCGCCGATCTCGATGACGTCGACGCTCCCCGCCCGCAGCATGGCCATGCGGGTCGCCGGCTCGGGCACCTTCGTGAAGACCAGGCGCTTGAAGTGGGGCACCGCTCGCCAGTGGTTTTCCACCGCCTCGTAGACGATGCGATCGCCGCGGACATGCTCGACGAACTTCCAGGGACCGGTGCCGACCGGGTGGCGCTCCGCCGCGTCATCCCCTCCTGTCTCGATGTGTTTCTTGGACTGGATGTACGCCACGGAGGCGAACAATCCGTGGGTGACCCGGTTGCCGAAGGTCACGAACGGCTTGTCGAAGCGCACGCTGATGATGTGTGGGCCCTCGACCTCCATGCTCTTGACGAGCCGGAACTCCGGCGCCAGGGAGTTGGCGGAGCCCTCCTTGGCGATGGAGGCGAAGGTGAACCTGACATCCTCCGCCGTGACCTCGCCGCGGCCAGCGTGGAACTGGACGCCCTTGCGTAAGTGGAATCGCCAGGTGCGGCCGCCATCCAGGATCTGCCAGCGCTCCGCCAGCAGGGGAATCAATTCGCCGGTCTTGGGATCGCGACTGAGCAGGCTTTCGTACAGAGGCTTGAGGACCACGTCCTCGGCCCCGACGTACAGACTGGGGAGCCAGCGCTCGTTGCCGAAGGTCGCCACCGCGACCGTCAGCGTACCTTCCGGGCGGGCTGCCTCACCCGGCGCCACGGCGAGGGCTGAGAGCAGTGTGGTTACGATCGATAGGACGATCCCCAGCGGTCGCTTCATGACCGGTCCTCCTTCGTGCCTCGGAGGCAGGGCGTTCAACCAGGGACGAGTCCCCGGATGCTACCCTCTGCCGCCGGGAAAGACAACACGCACCCGATGACCCGGCCGCCGCCGTCCCGTTTGCGGACGAGCCCGGCCGGCGCTATCGTCGGCACGCCGCCCGCGGCAGTGCCGCGATGGAGGACCCGATGATGACTGGCCCCACGCCCCGGAGTCTCAGCGGCCTGGTCGACCCCGACCGGGGGATGGTGAGCCGGGAGATCTTCGTGAACGAGGAGATCTACCGGCAGGAGCTGGAGCGCATCTTCGCCCGCGCCTGGCTCTTCGTCGGCCACGAGAGCCAGATTCCAAAATCTGGCGACTACCTGACGTCGTCCATGGGCGAGGAGTCGGTCATCCTGTGCCGCGATCGGGCCGGGCGGATCCACGTCTTCCTGAACTCCTGCCGGCACCGCGGCATGAAGGTCTGCCGGTCCGACGAGGGCAACACGGTCGAGTTCATGTGCCCGTACCACGGCTGGAGCTACGCGACCGACGGGGCGCTGGTCGGAGTTCCCTTCGCCAAAGAGGCTTACGGCGCGCAGCTCGATCGCAGCCGGTGGGGCCTCATCGAGGCCGCCCGGCTGGAGAATTACAAGGGAACGATCTGGGCGACGTGGGACCGGTCGGCGCCGTCGTTCCTGGACTACCTTGGCGGCTACCAGCTCTACCTCGACCTCCTGCTCGACGCTTGGGACGGCCGGGAGGGCGGGACCGAGGTGATCGGCGGGATCCACAAGTGGCGCATCCCCTGCAACTGGAAGTTCCCGGCCGAGAACTTCTCCGGCGACCGTTATCACAACGTGAGCCACCGCTCGGTGGACCTGGTCGGCATCGGCCCGAGTGGCAAGGGGCGCCGGGACATGCGGGAGCGCAACGAGGCGCGGTGGCTCGACGTCTCGTTCCCCGAGCTCGGTCACTCGATGATCGCGTTCCTGCGCAAGCCGGGCGCGGCCATCGCGCCGGCGTACCAGGACGCGCCGCTGGTCGCCGACTACTTCCGGCGCTGCGAGGAAGAGCGGAAGCGCCGGCGCGGAGACCAGTGGCGCCTGTTCGGCGGCCCCGGCACGATGTTCCCCAACACCTCCCCCCTGGCGCGCCAGCCGCGAACGCTCGCCGTGTGGCACCCGCGCGGACCTCACCAGACCGAGGTGTGGCGCTGGTACCTGGTCGACGCCGACGCCCCGGCGGAGGTCAAAGACTTCCTGCGCCAGTACTACATCCGCTACTCCGGTCCCGCCGGGCTGACCGAGCAGGACGACATGGAGAACTGGAACTACGCTCACGCCGCCAGCCGCGGCACCATCGCCCGCCAGCACCCCTACAACTACGAGATGGGCCTGGGCCGGGCGACGGCCGCCTTCGAGGACCACGGGCTCAAGCTGCCGGGTGTCATCGCCGACGTGACGGCGGCCAACGCCAGCGAGAACAACCAGCGCGGCTTCTACCGTCGGTGGCGGCAGTTCATGGAAGCGACGAGCTGGATGCAGCTGGAGGCGCGGTGAGTCCCGCCTCGCCCGAACTAGCGCGGTTGCTCCTCAAGCAGGAAGTCGCGGAGTTTCTCTACCGGGAAGCGGAGCTGCTGGACGAGCGCCGGTACGCGGAGTGGCTCGACCTCTTCACCGAGGACGCGCGCTACTGGATGCCGATGCGCCGGAACGTTCCCGGCGGCGAGCTCGAGCGGGAGTTCACGCGGGAGGGCGCGGACGTCAACTGGTTCGACGAAGGCAAGGAGACCCTGGCCCGGCGGGTCGGGCAGATCCTCACTGGCGTGCATTGGGCGGAGGAGCCGCCCTCGCGGATCTGCCACATGATCTCCAACGTCCAGATCCTGGCCATGACCGCCGAGGAGCCGTCGCCGACCGAGGTCGCCGTCAAGAGCCGGTTCCTCGTGTACCGGAATCGCCTGGAGACGGAGACCGACGTCCTCGTCGGCAAGCGCGAAGATCTGCTGCGCCGGGTGAACGGGGGTTGGCGGATCGCCCGGCGCAAGATCGTCCTCGACCAGAGCGTGCTCCTGGCCAAGAACCTGACATTTTTTTTCTGAGCGTCCGGGCCCCTCAAGCCGCGATGAACGGACCCGGAGACGACGGGACGGAGCCATGACCATGCGCTTCGAGGGTCGGGTAGCGGTCATCACGGCGGCGGCCAGCGGGATCGGCCGCGCCACCGCGGAGATCATCGGTGGTGAGGGCGGGATCGTCGTCGGCGTGGACACCGACGAGGGCCGGCTGGAGAAGGTGATGGCCGCCCTCCGGGACGCCGGCGGCCGGGCCCACCCGCGCCGGGCCGACGCGCTCGACCGCGGCCAGGTGAGCGAGGTGGTGGCGGACGTCGTCCGCGAGTTCGGGCGCATCGACATCCTCGTCAACGCGGTGGGCGGGAGCACGATCATCCCGCGCCCGGCGGCCACCGTGGACGAGCTCACCTTCCCGGAGTGGCAGCGGCTCCTCGCCTTCAACCTCGACGGGACGTTCCTCTTCTGCAACGCCGTGGCGCCGGTGATGAAGCGCCAGCGGAGCGGCAAGATCGTGAACATCTCCTCGATCGCGGGGCGGGGTCTCAGCGAGAGCGCCAGCAGCGCCTACGCCGCCGCCAAGGGCGGGATCATCGCCTTCACGCGGAAGCTGGCCCACGAGCTGGGGCCGTTCGGCGTCACCGTCAATGCCATCGCGCCCAGCCTGACGCTGACCGAGCGCATCCGGCCGCGCTGGGAGCAGCGCACGGCGGACGAGCAGGCGCGGGAGATCGCGCGCACGCCGCTGCGGCGCGTCGCCGAGGCCCGTGACCAGGCGCGGGTGATCTGCTTCCTGGCCTCGTCCGACGCTGACTTCGTCACCGGCGTGACCATCGACGTCACCGGCGGCGTCTGACGCCGCCATCGCGGCATCGCCAAGGGGAGGTTGAGATGGCGGGGGCGGTGGGATTCATCGGGCTCGGGAACATGGGAGGGCCGATGGCGCGAAATCTGATATCGCACGGGTTCGCGCTGGTGATGCACGACGTCGTTCCAGCCAAGGTTGAGCCGTTCCGCGAGCACGGCGCCAAGGTGCTCGCCTCGCCGGAGCAGGTGGCGGCGGCCGCCGATCGCACGATCGTCATGGTGGAGACGACCGCCCAGGCGGAGGCGGTCATCACGGGCGAGCACGGCATCATCCGCGGCGCCGCGCCCGGGCACATCGTGGCGTCGATGAGCACGATCGACCCCTTCGCAGCTCGGCGGCTGGCCGGTGCGCTGGCCGCCCGCGGGGTGGAAATGCTCGACGCCCCGGTCAGTGGCGGCACAGTTCGGGCGGCGTCAGGCGAGCTGTCCATCATTGCCGGCGGCGCGGCCGAGACGTTCGAGCGGTGCCGCGACCTCTTCCAGGCCATGGGCACGAAGCTGTTCCACGTCGGCCCCCTCGGCCAGGGGCTGGCCATGAAGCTCGTCAACAACATGCTGATCCAGGTGAACCGGGTGGCCGTCGCCGAGGCGCTCATCCTGGGCGTGAAGGCCGGGCTCGATCCGCGGACGATCTACGACGTCATCCGCGTGAGCACCGGCACCAGCTACGCGTTCGAGACGGGTGTGCCCAAGATCCTGGCCCGCGACTTCGCGCCGGGCGGCACCGTGGACATCACCTACAAGGACCAGGAGCTGGAGACCGCCTTTGCCAAACAGCTTGGCGTGCCGCTCCTGCTGGCCAACGTCACCCAGCAGCTCTATCAGATGGCCCGAGCGGCCGGCCTCAACAAGGAGGACGGCCTGGCCGTCATCAAGGTGCTCGAGCAGCTCGCCGGCGTCCAGGTGAGGAGCGGGGCGTGAGCAGCTCGCCGCCGGCCTAGCGCCGGCCGCTCGGCAGCCTCAGCCGTGTCAGGGAGGTCTTGAGGAGCGGCGGACGAATGGCATCTACACGGCTTGGCCGGCAAGACCCGCCATGCCCTCTGTTGGGAGACGACCGATGAGTAGGCTTAGTCTGACCGACGTCGCTCACAAGCTCGACACGCTCGCGGCGCTTCTCCGTGACGCCGAGCGGCTCGCGAAGGAGTTGGACGCCGCTCGCATTGGAGACTGGTACGGGCGTGCGGATCTTAACGCAGGCACCGCGGCCCGGATGGAGTCTCGCGCCCAGGACGCCTCCCTCGTCGCCCACGAAATTGGCAGAAGGATGGACTTGGTGGCGCATCTCCTGCGGTCCATCCGGCCATTTGGGCCGGTCCCGCCGGCCGAGGGGCGGGCACTGACCTAGGAACGCCGTTGCAGAGTTCGGGTCGCTGACTGAACAGAACCCGTCGGCGACGGCGGGCAACGTCCCGGTTCCGCGAGCCCGGCCGTCGCCACAGCGTGGCATTCCGATTGCTCCGACAGTTACACCCAGGTCCGCGGAGCCCCCAACAACCCCAGCGAACGGAGAGGCCTATGAAGTCTCGCCCGACCGAATCGCTCGCGACCGTGGTCGTGGTTCCCCGGCAGCGCTTCAGCATCGTCCGCCGGACGTTGCCGACGCTCCTGGCCTGCACCCCGCCAAGCGTTCCCATCGTGTACGTCGACGGTGGCTCGCCGGCGCCCATCGCGCGCTTCATCGTGAAGGCGGCGCGCGAGCGGCCGCCCTTCCGCATCGTGCGCAGTGAGCAGTACCTGGCGCCCAACGAGGCGCGCAACCTGGGGCTGCTCGCGGTCGGGACCCGCTACGTGATCTTCGCCGACAACGACGTACTGGTGGCGCCGCGCTGGGTGGAGGGCCTCGTGCAGTGCGCGGAGGAGACCGGCGCCTGGGTGGTGGCGCCCACGGTCTGTATCGGCGAGCCCGCCTTCCGGACGATTCACAACGTGGGCGGCATCGCGCACTTCGAGGACCGGCCGGAAGGGCGGCGTTTCATCGACCATCATCGGTTCTCGAACACGTTGCTGGGGAGCGTCCCGGCCGCGCTGCGGCGCGAGCAGGTCGAGTTCGTCGAGAACCACTGCGTGATGGCCCGGACGGATATCTTCGCGAGGATTGGGGAGCTGGACGAAGAGCTGCTCAGCGCGACCGAGCACTTCGACTTCTGTCTCCGCGTGCGCGAGGGGGGCGGCACCATCTGGTTCGATCCGGCCTCGGCGGTGAACTATCTACCCGCCCGCCGGCTGGCCCGCGCTGACCTCAGTTTCTACATGCTGCGCTGGAGCGACCGCTGGAACCAGGCAAGCCTGCGGCGCTTCTGCGAAAAGTGGCGGCTGGCGGAAGACGACCCGTTCCGGCTCGGCCACTACTACTGGATCACCGACAAGCGAATGCTGGTCTTGGGGCGGGCGTGGCGGCTCAGCCGGCGCGCGCTGGGGTTCCGCCGCACGATCTGGGCCGGGCGCACCTTCGAACGCCTGGTGACGCGATTTCTTCTCCCGGAGGAGACGCGGCGGCGCGCGGCCGCGCGGCGCGCCCGGGCCCTGGCGGCCGCGGGACTGGGCAAGGAGGACGGCACGGACACCGTCAAGGTGCTCGAGCCGCTCGCGGGCGTTTAGCTGCGCGGCGGCGCTCGGTCAGGGGCCGGAACGTGGTCTCGCGGACTCCGGCGGCCAGCGTCCGCGGCAGTGGCGTCGCGGCGGCCGGGTCGGCGAGCTTCTGCACGCCGATCACCGGACACGAGCGGTCGAGGCCGACCACCGGCATCCAGATCACCTCAGGCCGCGCCGCCTGCGCCTCCGCCCGCCGCCGTTCGGCCTCCACCTCGGTGACGCCCTCGAAAGCGGCGAGGTACAGCCCGCGCCCGGGCCGCACATCGAGCAGCGCCGTCATGTCACGGTCACCCGCGTCGTACAGATTTCTGCTCCAGTGGCTGATGTACGGCTTCCACTTCCCCCAGCCCCAGCTCGCCTTGTACTCGGGGCTCGCGAACGCGGCGGGCGACTCTACCACCCACAAGGCCAGAAACCGGATGGTGGTGTCGAGCCCGACGGCCTCGTAGCGTTGTCCCGAGAGGAAGTGAGGGTGGCCCCCCATCTCGGCCAGCTTGGGGCCGCTGTACCAGGCCTGCCATTCGCGCTCGAGGTCGGGCCGCGTGAAGTTGCTGCGCACCGCGTACACAAGGCTCATGGGGTCCGTCGCGTCGGTCGAGCGGGAGGTCGCCGCATCAGTCCAGGATCACGCCGCCGTCGACGTTGAACGACTGCCCGGTGATATTCCGCGCCCCCGGGGACGCCAGGAACACCGCGAGCGCGGCGACGTCCTCGGGGTCGTTGGGACGGGCGAGCGGAATGACGGCGTTGCGCCGGCGCTCCATCTCTTCGACGGTCACGCCTTCCTCGCGGGCGCGGGCTCGCAGGTTCGCATCGGAGAGCGCGGTCGCGGTGACGCCCGGGCAGATGGCGTTGACGTTGATGTTGTGGCGGGCGAGCTGAAGCGCGGCCAGGCGGGTGAGGCCCATCACGGCGGCCTTGCTGGCCGCGTAGATGGCATTCGACGCGCCGGCGTACCCTTTGCCGGCGATGGAGGCGATATTCACGATCACGCCGCTCCGGCGCGGGATCATCTCGCGGGCCACGCGCTGGAGGCAGAAGAAGACCCCCTTGGCGTTGACCCGCATGATGCGCTCCCAATCATCCTCGGTGAGATCCATGATGTAGGCGCGGCGGGTGACGCCGGCATTGTTCACGAGGATATCGAGGTGGCCGAAGGCGCCGGCGATTTGCCGGGTCATCGGATCGATGGCGGCGACGTCGCCGACGTCGGTGCCGAGCGCGAGACTCCGGCGCCCGAGCGTGACGACGGCGCCCGCGGTCTTCTCTGCGGCCGCCTGATCGATGTCGACCACCGCGACGTGCGCGCCGGCCTGGGCCAGGGCCAGCGCGGTCGCCCGGCCGATGCCGTGGCCGGCTCCGGTGACGATCGCGATGCGGTCAGTGAGCGTCATCGTCCCGTGCTCCTGGCGGACTGCACTCGAGACGCATTCTAAGATAATCTTGGTTCTGTTGACAGCTCGCCGACCCAGGTGATGGAGGCCCCCCGATGAAGGCAGACGAGTTGCGATCGCTCCAGGCACCGCTGAAGGACCGGTACCGCGAACAGCCGGAGACGGCGCTCATCACGCTGAAGGCCCACGGGCGAATCGGTGAGGGGATCACGTGCAAGGTCGAGACGGGCCACGCGCTCGTCGCCGCCGGGCTGCATCCGGCCACCGGCGGCAACGGACGAGCGGCGTGCTCGGGCGACATGCTCCTGGAGGCGCTGGCGGCCTGTGCAGGCGTTACGCTGGGCGCCGTCGCGACGTCGCTGGGCATCAACGTTCGGGCCGGGACCGTCCGGGCCGAAGGCGACCTGGACGTGCGCGGTACCTTGGGGGTGTCGCGGGACGTGCCGGTAGGCTTTCAACGGATCCGGCTTCACGTCGAGCTGGACACGGACGCTTCGGAGGAGCAGCTCGCCACACTCGTGCGGCTCACCGAGCGGTACTGTGTCGTCTATCAAACCCTCCGGCAGTCCCCGGAATTGACGGTCTCGCGGAGCGCGTACTAGACTCCGATTTCTTCACCCGAGAGGTGCGTAGCGTATGCCCGGAGACGCGACGGCTGTCCACATCCCCGCCGGCGACGTCGAGCGCGACAAGGCGTGGTCAGGCGACAGCCTGTCGCCCCAGGCGTGGTTGATCCCGTTCCCCGACGCCGGCATGGCCGAGCTCGATGAGATCGCGGCGTTCGTGCGCGCGACCTCGCCACCCCTCGAGACGCTGACGCCTCCGGCGTTCTCGCTCGAGGCCTGCGCCAGGGTCATGGCGCACGTCCGGGCCAGGGTCCAGCATCAGATCGGCCTCGCCGTGGTGGACCGCATCCCGGTCGAGCGCTATAGCCCGCGCGAGAACCGTGCGATCGGCTGGCTGCTGGCCGCGATGCTCGGGCAGGTCGTCGCCCAGAAGTGGAACGGTACGCGTCTGTACGACGTGATGGACTCGGGCCAGGCCCTGGGCTACGGGGTGCGGCGCTCGGTGACCAACCTCGGTCAGCCCTTTCACACCGACGGCGGATGGCTCTGGATGCCACCGGCCTTCGTCGGTCTGTTCTGCCTGCAGTCCGCCCGGGAGGGTGGGATCAGCCGGTTCGTCAGTCTGGTCAGGGCGCACAACGAGATGCGCCGCCACCATCCCGACCTCCTGGCCCGACTCTATCGCCCGTTTCCGTGGGACCGGCAGGCCGAGCACGGGCCGGACGAAGCGCGGTTCTGCCGGCATCCGGTATACCACTACGACGGCCGGACGCTCACCGCGCGCTACTACGAGGACTACATCCTGAGCGGCTGCGCGCTGGCCGGCGAGACGCTCGACGACGAGGGGCGAGAAGCGCTGGCCGCCATGCGAGCGATCGTGGATGATCCCAGCAACTGGGTCGAGTTCCGGATCGAGACGGGGCAGCTCCAGTACCTCAACAACCGCCAGTTCGCCCACAGCCGCACCGCGTTCGCCGACGCCGCCGCCGGCCCGCCGCGTCACATGCTTCGGCTCTGGACCCGCGCCGAGGGAACCGTGGACCTCGACGGACAGGGAGGCCGCAGATGCCGAGAGCGATGAGGGTCGTCTTCTGGCTTTGCCTGCTGCTCGCGGGAGCTCCGTTCGCCGGCGGAGCGTCGGCGGCCGCCGGTCCCTGTGACGGCTCGATTTTCCCGATCAAGGTCGGCACCAGGTGGAACTACCGAATGGCCGGCCCGGACGCCCACTCTTCCACCATCACGATCACTCAGGTTTCGGACGGCGGGTTCACCGAACGGCACGAGTTCTCGGACGTGAAGTTCGATGTGGGATGGCGCTGCCTGCCCGAGGGGCTCCGGGCGATGCAGCGTGCGACGTTCGGCGTGAACCCTGGGGGCCCGGAAGGGATGAAGTTCGAGACGATGTCGGCCGCCGGCGTGCGATTCCCACCTCGCTCGCGGTGGACGATCGGCGCGACGTGGACCGAGACCTTCACACTGCGCATGTCCATGCTGATCCCGAACGCACCCATGAAATTCGACCCGATGACCTTCACCCACCGATATCGCATTGTCGGCCGCGAGCGGGTCAGCGTGCCGGCGGGCTCGTTCGACGCCTTCAAGCTGGCCATCACGGAAGAGGGGGAGGACGAACCTCCGGCGCACTTCTGGGTCGCCGACGGCGTCGGCGTCGTCAGGGCGGACGTTCCTGACGACGGCAAGGTGCACCGTGTCGAGCTGGTGAAGTTCCAGCGCTAGTCTGAACGCTCTCGTTCACGGGGGCCCCGACCCTGCGCGCGCCGCCCAGGCGTGGCATGGACTTTGCCGCACCGCCTCTCCAGCCGCCACCTCGAGCCCAAAGAAGTACCGAGCCGTACAAATTGACACCGGCGGTGACAGGGAGGGCACATGGAGATCGACGCCAACAGAGGGGGCGCCGGCCAAAGTCCGTTCAGCCGTCCTCCTCAGCCGAAGACGGCTCCGACGTTCGGTAGCGGCCCCGCCGTTCCACGGGACTCCTCGGGTCCGGGCGGCACCGACCTCTCGCGGTTGCCGGCGACCTCGGCTCCCGCCACGGGTTCGACCATGACCGCCGAACAGCGCGCGGCGTTGGAGGGCCAACGCCGGAGCGGCGGCCAGTGGTTCTACTGGGTGGCCGGGCTCTCCTTGATCAATGCCGTCCTCGCCCTCGCCGGGCAGGAATGGCGCTTCATTCTCGGGCTCGGGGTCACGCAGCTCGTCCAGGAACTGGCTCAGCAGTCCGGGGGCGCCGGCACCAAGGCCGGCCTCGTGGGCCTGGCCGTGATCGGAATCTTCGCATTCCTGGGGCAACGTGCGGTCCAGGGACACCGCTGGGGGTTTGTCGTGGGTATGGCCCTCTACGCCCTCGACGGCGTCATCTTCTTGCTGATCCCGGACTGGGCCGGCGTGGGCTTTCACGCCTTCGCCCTGGTGATGATCCTGAGAGGTTACTTGGCGGCCCGACGACTTCCTTCACCCGATGCCTAGAGGTCATCCTCTATGAGCGAGCAGATAGACCGCTCCGCCTGGAGCTCATCGAGCAGGGCACGCCCACCTTCGCCGTTGATTACCTGGAGTATGTGCCGGGGCTGACCCTCGAGCGAAGACTGTTCGAGAAACCATCAGGGATCGCCTTCGACCGTGAGAACTGATCGCCCCGGGTCGCAGCGCGCCCGATGGGGTGGTCGTGCCTGTCGCCGACCACTTGACGGGAGCCGCGACGCGAGCGCACTCTGGTGCGGTTCCTCGAACAGGCAGGGGGGAGGTCATGGCGCCGCATCGGGCTCTGCCGCTGGTCGCCCTCGCGATCGTTGTTCTTGCGCCTGCTCAGTCGTCGGCGGGTGATCGCAGCTCCCTGGGCATCGGCGCTCCCAAGCCGCACGTCGGGGTCATCAAGTCAGGGCCGGCATTCGCGAAGCCGGTGCGGCATGGGTTCCATCATCCCGGGCCGAGCGTCTTTCCCACCCCCGTCGACCCCTGGAAATTCTGGGGGGTGAAGAAGGTCCATCGCCCGTTCTTCAAGCCGCCGTTCTTCGTTTCCGGGTCGTCGGGAGTAGTGGTTGCCGGGCCGACGGTCGTCTACGCGCCGCCCGTCGTGATCGTGCCGCCGGCGCCGGTCGTGTATGCGCCGCCGCCGACCCCCACGGTGATCGACTACGCGACGGGTCGGTACGAGCTCCGGGGTGACGGCGTCACGTCACCGTATCAGTGGGTCTGGATCCCCAAGCCGCCTCCACCACCGCCGCCTCCGGCGGACGCTCCGCCCGAGCCGGCGCCCCAGTCTCGACCGCCGGCGCGCGAGGAACGAGGCGTCGGCAAGATTTATCGCTGGACGGATGAGGAGGGCGTGACGACCCTCACCGACCGGCTGGAGAACGTTCCAGAGCGGTATCGTCCCCGCGCCGAGCCGAAGACCTCGGGCTGACCTCCGACTTCGTGACGCCGGTGGAGACGCGGAGCTTTCCCTAACACAGGATCGCTCCAGTCTCCCGAACGCAGTCGCGCAGAAACCCTTCAGCGCCGCCGCGTCGCGCGCAGCACCCGACCCGGAAGCACCCCCGTGTGCTTGCCGTGATCCAGTACGGTCTGGCCACCGACGATGACGTAGTCCACGCCGTCTGCGCCCTGGACCCGCCGCGGCGAGCCGTTCGGACCGTCGTACGTGACCTCGTCCTCCTTCACGCCCAGGCGCGCGAGATCGAACACCATCAGGTCGGCGACCATACCCTGACGCACCAAGCCGCGATCGTGCAGCCCCATGATGCGCGCCGGCTGGAAGGTGAATCGGCAGATGGCGTCATCCAGGCTCAAGAGTTGCCGGTCCCTCACCCAGTCACTGAGCACATAGGTCGACTCACCGGCGGTGCAGGGGTTCGTGTTGAGGTGCGCGCCCGCGTCCGACTGAGAGGGCAGGGCGTGGCCGGTCTTCACGAACTCGGCGAGCGCCACGTCTTGCTCAGGCGGCCGGGTCTGGAGCTGGAACTCGGTCTCCAGCTTCTCCTCGACGGCCAGATCGAGGATCACGTCGGCCACGTGTTTGCCCTGCTCGTCGGCCAGCTCGGTGAGCCGGCGGCCTTCAACGGCGCGATTCCTGGGCAGGGCGGCGCGGTGCACGACGATCATGGACCAGGGGATGAAGCGTCCCAGCACGCCGGGCCGGCGCCGCTGGCGCTTCATGGCCGCCTCGCGCAGCTCGGCCCGCTTGTCGGGATTGGCCAGGGCGGCCAGGCGGTCGTCGAGGGGCAGACGCATCACGACGTCCCAGACGTCCAGATTGGAGAAGAACGTCGTCTTCTTCAGCGTGAATCTCGGATTAAACGGGATGGCCCGGAGCAGGGCGTAGAGCTGCGCGCCCTCGCGGGTCGCCGTTTCCAGGTAGCCCCGCTGCTCGGCGTCGAACACCAGGAAGAACACCGGCCGCCCGCTGGTTCGGGCCACCTCGGCGAGGTGCCGGCGGTCGGCCTCGTCGGGATTGATGACCGACGGCGGCAGGATCTCGATCACGCCGCGGTTGAGCTCGCCCAGGGTGCGGGCCAGGGCGACGCGCTCATCGTTGTCGGCCAGGCGGGTCGGCACCGGCTCACCTGAGGGGCCGGCGTGCGTCGGCGACGCGGTGGTGCTCCAGCCCCAGGCCCCGGCGTCCAGCGAGGCCCGCAGGAGCTGTTGCATGGTGGCGATCTCCTGGGCGGTGGCGGTCCGCTCCCAGGCGGCCTGGCCCATGGCGCCCAGACGCAGTGGATTGTGGCCGACCAGGGGCATCATGTTCACGCCGAGCCCGTGGTCGATCGCATCGAGGTACTCGCCGAACGTCTCCCAGCGCCACTCGAGCACGCTGGCCAGGGACCGCACGGGCAGGTCCTCGACGCAACAGAAGGTGGCGAGCATCGTGTCGCGGTGCTCCGGCCGGAGCGGCGCCAGCGTCAGCCCACAGTTGCCGGTGAGGACCGTCGTCACCCCGTGCCAGATGGAGGACGTGCAGAGCTTGTCCCAGAACGGCTGGGCATCGTAATGGGTATGGAGATCGATGATGCCCGGCGCCACGAAGAGCCCGTCGGCGTCGATCGTCGCCGTCGCGGCTCCGCCGATCTTGCCGATCTCGACGATGGTGCCATCCTTGATGGCGACGTCGGCCCGATAGCGGGAGAAGCCGGTGCCATCGACGACCATGCCGCTCTTGATGACCAGGTCGTAAGCCATGTCCCCTCTCCGGCTATAGCTTGTAGAGGCGTGCGCAGTTATCCCACAGGACCTTTCGCTGGCTGTCCTTCGAGAGATGCCCGAGCCCGAGGAATCCGTCGATGGCGTGCGGGAACCGCGAGTCGTCGTGGGGCCAGTCGGTCGAGAGCACGAGGTTGTCGTCGCCCACCTCGGCCACCACGTGCTTGACCAGTTCCTCCTCCGGCTCGACGGAGACGAAGCACTGGCGGCGGAACAGCTCGGAGGGCTTGGCGTCCTGCTGGAACAGCTCGCGGTCGCCCCACGCTTCCCAGCGCTCGTCCAAGGCCCACAGCCACCAGGGCAGCCAGCTGCAGTTGCCCTCCAGGAAGGCCATCCGCAATCGGGGGAAGCGCGACAGCACGCCGCCCGTCACCACGGCCCCCAGCGTCAGCATCATTTCCACGGGCTGCCCGCAGGCGTGGCTGAGGACGAGATTGTCCAGGTAGCGCCGCGCCAGGTGCTCGGCGTACACCGCGTGGTTGCCGTGGAAGGAGACCGCCACGTCCATCTCCTGTGCCGCCGCCCAGAGCGGGTCGTAGTACCGGTCATAGATGGGGCGGCCGTTGATGGGGTGCGACGGCAGCACCAGCGTGATGGCCCCGAGTTCGCGGACGCCGACGCGAGCCTCGGCCACCGCCAGCTCGATGTCCTGCAGCGGCACCAGGACCGACGGCTTGAGCCGCTCGGGGCTTTCCGCGCAGAAGTCGGCGATCCAGCGGTTCCAGGCGCGGCTCAGGGCCGAGGCCAGGGCGGGTTCCAGGCCGTCGATGTTGATGGCGTGACTCGCCCACGTGCGGAACATGATGCCGACGTCGATGCCCTCGACGTCCATGGCCTCCAGCACGTCCTTGGGCGGCGTGCCGCGGCGCACGCGCTCCCAGTCGGGGCGACGCGTGCGCACCGACCAGGCGCGCTGTCGCTCCGGCCGGTCCGCGTAGGGCGGGAGGACCTTGCCGTCCACCTGGGCGCGGGTCGGCCCCTGGCCGTCCGGCGCCCCGGTGACGCGGCCGCGGAACTTCGGGTCGAGGTAGTCCTCCCACAGGCCCGGAGGTTCGATCACGTGCAGGTCGCTGTCCATGACGCGGAAACCTTGCTTGGCCATCGGTACCGCTCTCCTCGCTTCCGTCGTTTGACACGACGGCGGACAGCATGATACCGCCAACCAGCATGGTTGGACATCCGAGCCTGGCGGCGCGCGTCGGCGTCGGAGTCGATTGACAACCGGCCCGGCCACTCCTAGAGTCGCGGTGCTCGCGGCATCGCATCGTTGCTCTCAACAGCCCAGGGGTCGAATGGACACGGGCGGTTTCTCCGCATGGAGGGTCGAGATGAGTAAACGACCATACTCCCGTCGGCAGTTCCTTCGTACGGGTGCAGGCGGCGTGGCGGCAACGTTGGCGGCCGTCTCGGGCGCGCGGCCGGGCGTTGCCAACGTTCAGTCTCCCCCGCCGGCCCACACCGCGCCCAGGATCCTGAGAAAGCCACCGCTCGGCGAGCTTCAGCGCATTGCCAAATCGTATGGCCTCGACATGAGCCCCGAAGATCTCACGTCGTTCCGTAGTCTGATGGACGGAGTCCTCGCCTCCTACCGACGACTCGACCAGTTCGCCGAGCCGACCCTGCCCGTGAAGTATCCCCGCAACGCCGGGTATCGTCCGCCGGCCTCAGAGAACCGGCTCAACGCATGGTACTGGAAGTGCTCGATCAAGGGCGCGCCCTCGGGGCCGCTGGCCGGCAAGAAGATCGCGATCAAGGACAACGTATGCGTGGCCGGCATCCCGATGATGAACGGCTCCAATATCCTCGAAGGCTACGTGCCTGACGTCGATGCCACGATCGTCACGCGGATCCTGGACAGCGGTGGCGAAATCGTGGGCAAGGCCGTCTGCGAGCACCTCTGCTTCTCGGGCGGCAGCCACACCTCCGATACCGGCCCGGTCCTGAACCCGCACGATCCCAAGCGTTCCGCCGGCGGATCCTCAAGCGGCAGTGCCGCCTTGGTCGCGGCCGGGGAGTGCGATATGGCCATGGGCGGCGATCAGGGCGGGTCGATCCGGATCCCCAGCTCCTACTCCGGCGCGGTCGGGCACAAGCCGACCTATGGCCTCGTACCGTACACGGGCGTCTTCCCCATCGAGTTGACGCTCGACCACACCGGACCGATCGCCCGCACCGCCGGGGACTGCGCGCTCCTGCTCGAAGCGATTGCCGGGCCGGATGGCCTCGATCCCCGGCAGTCGGGCGCCGTTCGTACCGACGCCTACACCAAGAAGCTGACCGGCGACGTCCGTGGACTTCGCATCGGGATCGTGCCGGAGGGCTTCGGCTGGCCCAACTCCGAGCCCGACGTGGACAAGATGGTTCGCGATGCGGCCCAGCGCCTCGCCCGCGCCGGCGCCACGCTGACCGAAGCGTCAATTCCACTGCACCGCGACGGCATCCACGTCTGGAATGCGATCGCCGTCGAGGGCGCGACGATGCTGATGGTGGCCGGCAACAGCATGGGCACCAACTGGAAGGGCCACTACACGACGTCTCTCCTGGACTTCTATGGCCGCAGCCGACGGGCGCGGGGGAACGACCTCTCCGAGACCGTCAAGCTCGTCATTCTCCTCGGGCAGTACATGCAGGACAACTATCACGGCCGCTACTACGCGAAGGCCCAGAATCTGTCGCGCGTGCTGCGCGCCGCCTACGACAATGCCCTGGCCGACGTCGACCTCCTCCTGATGCCCACGCTGCCGCTGAAGGCTACCCTGCTCCCGGCGGCCAACGCGAGTCGCGAGGACTACGTCGCGCGGGCGCTGGAGATGATCGCGAATACCTGCCCCTTCGACGTCACCGGCCACCCGGCCGCCACCGTCCCCTGCGGGATGTCCGGGGGACTCCCGGTCGGCATGATGCTGATCGGCCGGTACTGGGAGGACGGCACCGTGCTGCGCGCTGCGGACGCGTTTCAAAAGCTCGGGTGACACGGTTGCGGTGACGGCGGGACCCTCCCGGCACCGCACGCGCGGCGCCGGGCGGGCCCGGGTGTCAGGGGAAGATCGAGAAGTCGACCGCCTTCTCGGTGATGAACTCCAGCAGGGCCGGCGTGCCCTCGCGGGTCTGGGCGATGGCCCGCTCGATGGCCGGCACGATCTCGCCGGCCTCGGTCACGCGCTCGCCCCAGCCGCCCAGGGCGCGGGCGAAGTCGGCGTAGTTGCCGCTGATGTCGGTGGAGCGGTACTTCTCGGTGGCGACCTTCATCACCTTGAGCTCGATGGCCATCGAGAAGTTGTTGAGCAGCACCGACAAGATCGGAATGCGCTCGCGCACGGCCGTCTCGAAGTCCATGCCGGTGAAGCCGATGGCGGCGTCGCCCCAGACGTTGATGCAGAGCTTGTCAGGGGCGGCCAGCTTGGCGCCCATGGCCAGGCCTAGTCCATAGCCGAGCTGAGTCGTCTTGCCCCACCCGATGTAGGTGAGGGGCGCCACCGGCTCCCAGAAGGGCGAGATCTGGTCGCGGGGGCTGCCGGCGTCGTGGGTGATGATCGTGTTGGCCACGTCCACCGTGTGCAGGAGATCCCAGATGATGCGGTAGGGCGAGAGGGGCGTCGCCTTGGACGTGAGCCGCGGCATCCACTGGGCGAGCCACTCGTTCTTGAGCCGCTTGATCTCCTGGGTGACGGCGGGGCCACGGCCCCGGGGGGCGCCGCGCAACCGATCGCGGACCTCGGCGAGGAGCGCGTCGAGCGTGAGCGCCGCGTCGCCGACCAGTGCCAGCGCGGCGGGCACATCCTTGTTGATGTCGACCGGGTCCAGCGTCGCGTGGGCGATGCGCTTGCCCTTGGGCATGGCCACGCCGTAGTTGGTCGTCGAGAACGAGCAGCCGATGCCGAAGATCAGGTCGGCGTTGGTGAGGAAGTGGTGGAGGGGCTTACTGATGGCGCGGCCGCCGGAGCCGAGGGACAGAGGATGCGTCTCGGGGAACGCGCTCTTGCCTTGCAGGCTGGTCGTCACCGGCGCTTCGAGCAATTCGGCGAGCTCGCGGAGTTGCCGCCAGGCCTTCGCGTAGTGCACGCCCTGGCCGGCATAGATCACCGGCCGCTCGGCCGCCACCAACGCCTCGGCCACCCGGGAGACATCGCGTGAGTGGGGCGCCGTGAGCAGCCGGGGCGCCGGCGTGTAGGTCCAGCCGTCCGGCACCTCCTCGCGCAGGAGGTCGATCGGAAACTCGAGCAGGACCGGGCGCGGGCGGCCGTTCCTCACCTGGGTGAAGGCCCGGCGCATGGCCTCGGGCACGGCGTCGGGCACGATGACCTGCTCGGCCCACTTGGTGACGTGCTGGTAGTTGAGAAACGAGCTGAAGTTGGGCGGGATGTTGAGGAGCCGCCGAGGGTAGCCACCGGGAAGCACCACGATGGGGACCGAGTCGCCATAAGCCTGGGCCACACCGCCGAACGAGTTTTCCGTCCCCGGGCCGTGCTGCATGGCGAAGACTCCGATCCGCTCGCCGGAGGTGATGCGGCTGAGCGCATCGGCCATGTGCAGGCCGGTTCGCTCCTGGCGCACGATGATGGTGCGGATGTCGGCCTCGGCGGCGGCTTCGATGATGGGGTTGACCGGGTAGCCGATGAGGAACTGCACGCCTTCCCGCTTGAGGATGTCCGCCACGACCGCGGCTGCTTTCACGAAGGTCCTCCTCTCGACTCCGAGAGTCTACCTCAAGTCACCGGCCGAGGTAGGCGTGCCTCACGCGCTCGTCGGCGAGGAGGCGGTCGCGGGCCCCGCTGAGCGCCACCACGCCGTTCTCCAGCACGTACGCGCGGTGACAGAGCCGGAGCGCCCGCAGCACGTTCTGCTCGACCAGGAGCACGGTCGTCCCTTCCCTGTTGATCCGGGCCAGGTCATCGAAGATGGCCCGCACCATGACCGGAGCCAGACCGAGCGACGGCTCGTCGAGCATGAGCAGCCGGGGGCGCGCCATCAGGGCCCGGCCGATCGCGCAGATCTGTTGCTCGCCGCCGGAGAGCGAGCCGGCGAGCTGCCGCCGGCGCTCGGCCAGCCGAGGAAAGAGCTGGAAGACCTGGGCCAGCGACTCGGCCCGCCGGCGCCGCGCCTCGGCAGTCCGCGCGCCCAGCTCGAGGTTCTCGAGCACCGTCATGCTGGGGAAGAGCTGCCGGCCCTCGGGGACGTGGGCGATGCCGGAGGCCACGATCTCGGCGGGGCCGAGACCGTCGATGCGGATGCCGTTCAGCTCGATCCGCCCCCGCCGGCAGGGCAGCAGTCCGGTGATGGCTCGCAGGGTGGTCGTCTTGCCGGCGCCGTTGGAGCCGATGAGCGCCACCAGCTCGCCGCGCCCCACCTCCAGCGAGACACCCCGAATGGCAAGCAGGTCGCCGTAGCCGGCCTCGACCCCCTCAAGCCGGAGCAGGGGCGGCATCCTCCTCCCCCAGATAAGCCTCGATCACCCGCGGGTCGCCGGCCACCACCTCGGGACGTCCCTCCGCGATGCGCTCGCCGTAGTTGAGAACCACCAGCCGCTGGGAGAGCGACATCACCGCGCGCATGACGTGCTCGATCAAGAGCACCGTGATGCCCCGGCGGTTGATGGCCCGCACCAGCTCGACGATCCGCTCCGTCTCGGGCGGCGTGAGACCGGCCATCACCTCGTCGAGCAGCAGCAGCGCCGGCTCGGTGGCCAGCGCCCGGGCCAACTCCAGGCGCTTGCGCTCGGCCAGCGTCAGCGCGGAGGCTGGCGCGGCGCTCTTGGCGGCGAGGCCTACCTCCTCCAGCACCGCGCGGGCTCGGGCCGCGGCGGTGGCCGGGTCCGGGTGGCGCCCCAGCGCGCCCACCGTCACGTTGCGCAGCACGCTAAGGTGAGGGAAGGGGCGCACGATCTGAAAGGTGCGGACCATGCCCAGCGCGTTGATGCGGTGCGGCTTCAAGCCGGTGATGACCCGACCGCGAAAGCGCACCGAGCCCGCGTCGGGCCGGAGGAACCCCGAGAGCAGCGCGAACACGGTGGTCTTGCCGGCGCCGTTGGGCCCGATGAGGCCCACGATCTCGCCCTCGCCCACGTCGAAGGAAAGATCCCGCACGGCCTGCAGTCCGCCGAAGCGCTTGCTGAGGCCGCGCACCTCGAGCAGCCGTGTCATGCGCGATTCCGTGCGAGATGCTGTCTCAGAAAGGGCCAGGCGCCCTGGGGCACGAAGAGGACGACCAGGATCAGCAGGACGCCATAGACGATCAGGTGCATGCCGCTCCAGCCGGCCGTGGCGAAGTAGAGGCGAGACAGCTCGGCCAGCGGACTCAGGATGAAGGAGCCCAGAATGGGGCCGAGCAGCGTGCCTGCCCCACCCACGATGGGCCGGATGACGATCTCGACCGACAGCGGAATGCCGAACACGGTATTGGGCTGGAGCGAGAAGAGATAAAAGGCATAGAACGTTCCGCCGATTCCCGTGAGAAACGATGAAACGATCATCGCCAGCATCTTGTACTTGAACGTGTCGACGCCCAGGGCTTCGGCGGCGTCCTCGTCCTCGCGGATGGCCGCCAGGTAGGTGCCGAAGCGGCGTCGCTCGATGACCCAGGCCACCAGGGTGGCCAGCAGCATGAGGCCGAGCGCGATGTAGTAGTAGGCCCGATTGTCGCCGAACTGGAAGTTTCGGGGATCGCCGGTGAAGGTGATGTAGAAGCCCAGCGCCCCGCCGATAGCGTCAGTATTCAAGGCGAGGATCCGGCACACCTCGGCGAACGCCACCGTGAGCAGGACGAAGTAGAACCCCCGCAGCCCGAAGCGGAAGCCGAGGTAACCGATGAGCGCTCCCAGCAGGGCGGCCAGCGTCCCGCCCAGGAACATTCCCAGCCACGGCGTCAGCCCGGCGTGCACCAGCAGCACCGCCGAGGTGTAGCCGCCGATGCCCACGAAGGCCGCGTGGCCGACGGAAAGCTGCCCGCCATAGCCGCCCACGATGTTCCAGGCCTGTCCGAGGTAGCCGTAGAAGAAGATGAAGATGAACACGGTGAGGGCGTACGAGCCGAGCACGGCCGGCAAGGCCAGCAGGATGATCGTCGCCAGGGCGCCGAGCAGGAGTCCGAGATTCATGGGCGGCGCCCGAACAGCCCGGCCGGCCGCACGAGCAGGATGAGAATCAGCAGCGAGAAGCTGACGATTTCCTTCAGCGATGGCGAGAGGAAGACGGCGCCCAGCGACTCGGCCACGGCCACCAGGAGTCCGCCGAAGAACGCCCCGACCAGGCTGCCCATGCCGCCGATGATGACGATGTTGAACGAGGTCACCGACGCCGAGAGGCCGGAGGCCGGCTGGAACGGCAGGAGTGCCGAGACCAGCGCGCCGGCCACGCCCACGCAGGCGGTGCCGATCCCGAAGGCCATGACGTAGACGCGGCGGACGTCGGCGCCGATCACCAGGGCTCCGTAGGTGTTGTCGGCCGCCGCCCGGATCGTCTTGCCCAGGTCGGTACGGGACAGAAACAGGTAAAGCAGCACGGTCATCAGAATAGCCACGGCGAAGGTGACCAGCCGGGCCAGGTCCACGAACAGCCCGCCCAGCCACAGCGTTGAGCCGGAGAGCGCGGAGCGCACGCGCTGGGGGTCGGGACCGAACACCAGGAGCGCGACGTTCTCGAGCACCAACGCGACGCCGAGCATGAGCAGGATCTGCATCTCGTGCGGCGCATCGACGATCGGCTGCACCAGCGCGCGCTGCACCACCGCGCCCAGCAGAAACAGCCCGGCCGCGCAGACCATGAAGCTCAGGGCGGGATCGAGCCCGGCCCGCTCGGACAGCACCAGGGCCAGGTACATGCCCCACACCATCATGTCGCCGTGCGCGAAGTTGACGACCCGCATGACGCCGAAGATCAGGCTCAGCCCCACGGCCATGAGGCTGTAGACGCCGCCGAACAGGATGCCGTTCAGCAGCCCCTGACCGACGAGCGTGGGATCCACCGGCGAAGTGGACCGGGAGCGGAGGCGCCCCCGGGCGCCTTACATCTTGGGCCGGGGGAAGACGACCGAGGCCTGAGCCGCCTCCTTGGGCCAGACGACGAGCGGCTTGTTCCTGAGAATCTGGATCATCGCGGTGGAGGCGTTGGCGTTGTCGCCGTTGTCGTTGAAGCGAATCGGGCCGGCGGCCACCGCCACCTGACCGCCGAGGTTCGTCTTCTTGATCGCCTCCACGAGCGCGTCAGCCCCGGTCGCCTTGGCCCGCTCGAGCACGTCGGCCATGACGGAGACGGCGTCGTAGGTGTAGGCGGCGTTGGCGTCCAGGTACTTGCCGCCCGCCCGCTTGACGTGCTCGTCGGACAGCTTCTGCGTGGCCGGGGCCTTGAGGTTGGGCCAGACCGTGCTGCTCATCACGTACTCGATGTGTTCCTTGAGGATTTCCAGCTGCCGGGGCTCGTAGAGGCCGGGGGCGCCGGGACTGATGACGCCCAGCAGGTCCATCCGCTGCCGGGTCAGTTCCTGCAGCAGCAGAATGGCCGTGGTCGGGCGCGTGATGGGAGCCAGCACGTCCGGCTTGAGGGATTTGGCCCGCGACACCTCGGTGGAGAGGTCCTTGGCGTCTTCGGGGAAGGGGATCACCTCGACGATCTCGAAGCCGGGACTGGCGGCTTTGACGGCGTTCACGAACGACTCGGACTGCGGCTTGCCGAAGGCGTCGTTGGTGAACATGACCACCACCCGCTTGGGCGCGGTCTTCGTCTCCGTGAAGATCTCGGTCATGTACTGCACGGCCTTGGCCCCGAAGGTGGCGGTGGTGGGGAACACGCGGTAGACGTACTGGGTCTTCTGCTTGCCCTCCTTCACCGAGCGGGCCACGTTGGCGGTGATGACGTCGGCCGCGCCGATGTCGACGATGAACGGCACCTGGCGCTGCTGGGCCACCGGCACCATGGCCATGATGTGCCCGGAGTGGAAGGCGCCGGTGAGCATGGTGGCCCCGTCGTTGATGAGGCGCTCGGCCACGGTGCGGGCCACCTCGGGCTTACTTTCCGAGTCCCCGGTCAGCAGCTCGAGCCGGGCGCCACCCATGGATTTGATCCCACCGGCAGCGTTGATGGCGTCCACGGCGATCTGGCCGCCCAGGCGGCAGAGCTGACCGACCTCGGCCAGCGGGCCGGTCACCGGGTGCACCGCCCCGATCTTGATGGTCCGGCCCTGAGCGGGCAATGCAAGCGGAACGCCAGCCACGAGGGCGCTGGCGGCGGCGGTCTTGAGGAACCGGCGACGGCTCGCTCGCGGTGTCGTCATCACGCGTCTCCTTTGCCGAGACTCTCCGCCAATAGGGGTGGTCGGGTTGTAACGGAAGACGCGCACGGTGTCAACCATCGCCGCGGAAATCAGCGCGTCTTGACACCATCCCGCGCGGGTGGTGAAGTGGGCGTCACCGCCGGACCGGGAGGGTTCATGGCCGAGATCGTCGCGGCTGCGCTCACGTCCCACGCCCCGCTCATCACGGGACGGCCCGAGGTGTCGCGACCCGAGCAGCGGGACCGGCTCTACGCCGGCTTCCAGGAGGCACGCCGGCGGCTGGCCGCGGCGCGCCCCGATCTCGTCGTGATGTTCGTGAACGACCACCTGCAGAACTTCCCGTATAGCAACATGCCCGCCTTCTGCGTGGGTCTGGCCGGGGCTTACGACGCGCCGAGCCCGGGCGGAGCCCGGCTGATGCGGATCCCGCCGCGCAAGGTGCCCGGCGCGCCCGAGTGGGGCATGGCGCTCCTCGAGCGTGGCCTCGCCGGCGGCATCGATTTCGCCTACTCCTACGAGATCGAGAGCACCTCAGCGACGACGAGCGGGCCGCCCTCCGGGCCGGCGACATCGCCGCGCTCTACCGACTGGGCGCCAACCCCTATCTGATCCGCCGCGTGTTTCGGCCCCGCTTCCCGATCTGATCCTTACCGGTCGGGGACAAACGCTTTGACACGTGGGGCCCACCCGCTTATCCTCACCGCGCCCCGTCGAGGGCCCAGGCTCGCGGGGTGCCGGCTCGCTCCTGTAGACGTTCACCACGGAGGCTGCCATGCGCCGTCACCACGTCGTCCTCGCGGTCGTCCTCACGCTCATCCTCACGCTCATCGTCGCCCACGGCTCCGGACCGGCACGCGCCCAGGAGACGACCCTCGGTCCGGGACCCAAGCTGAGCCTCACCGCGCTTTCCCATCCGATCCCCACGCATCCGCAGTACGCCAAGCTGGACGTTCTCTACTATCGCGAGCTGATCCCCAAGCGCAGCGGGGGGCGCATCGAGGTCAAGGGCGCCACCTGGTCGGAGATGAACATCACCGGCTACGAGATCGTCCGGATGACCCGCCAGGGTCAGATCGACATCGGCAACTCCCCGCTCACGTACATCGCGCAGGACGTGCCGGTGCTGGACGCCGCCGACCTGGCCGGGCTCAACCCCACCGTGGAACAGGCCCGCCAGGTCTTCAACGCCCTGGTCCCGGTGGTCAACAAGGAGCTGGAGAAGTTCAACGTCAAGATCATCGGCAGCAATCCATACCCGGCGCAGATCCTGTTCTGCCGCCGGGCCATCAAGGATCTCGCCGACCTCAAGGGGCGCAAGGTGCGCACCTTCGGCCCGACACTGAACGACCTCGTCGCCGCGCTCGGCGGGACGCCGGTGAGCCTGGCCTATGCCGAGACCTACGTCGCGCTCGAGCGCGGCGTGGTGGATTGCGCCATCACCGGTTCGGGCAGCGGCAACGCAGCCAAGTGGTATGAGGTGACGACGCACCAGTACACGCTGCCGCTCAGTTGGGCCGTCTCTGGATACTTCACGAACCTGGCCTGGTGGAACCGACTGAACCCGGACGTGCGGAAGTTCCTCGAGGCCACGTGGAAGGAGATCGAGGACCGCCAGTGGCAGTTCGGCGGCGTGGAGCTCACCCAGGACGGCATCGACTGCAACGCGGGCCGGCCCACGTGCAAGGTAGGCACCCTTGACAAGGACTCGCCGATGGTCGAGGTCAAGCCGACCGACGCCGACCGGGCGTTGCTCAAGCGGCTCCTGTCCGAGACCATCCTGCCGGCGTGGGTCAAGCGCTGCGGCGCCCGCTGCGGAGACATCTATAACGAGGTGGTGGCTCCGATCGCCGGCGTGAAGTACACGCCGCGGTAGCGGACGGCGCGGGCCCGATGCGCCTGCCTCGGCCCACCTGGTTCGAGATCGACCTCGACGCCGCGGCCGAGAACCTGCGCACGGTCCGCCGCCTCGTCGGTCCCGACCGGAAGATCTTCGCCGTCCTGAAGGCGGACGCCTACGGGTTCGGCGCGCTTCCGATGGCCCGCGTCTTCGCCGCCCACGGCGCCGACGCGCTGGCCGTCGCCGACCTCGCCGAGGGTGTCCGCCTCCGGCGCCACGACCTGGCGTTGCCGATCCTCCTCTACCCCAGCGCGCTTCCCGAGATGGCTTCGGAGGTGCTCGCCCACGGCCTCCTGCCGACCCTGACCGACCTCGAGGGCGCCCGCGCCTACTCGGACGCGGCCCGCGGGCCCTGCCCCGTGTTCGTCAAGGTGGACGTCGGCCTGGAGCGGCTCGGCGTGGCCGCCGAGCAGACGGTGAAGGTCGTTCGCGCGATGCTCGAGCTGCCCCGCCTCCGACTGGCCGGGCTCTGCGCGCATCCCCACGCGCCCCCCGAGGTCGACGCGGCGTACGTCGAGTGGCAACTGGCGCGGTTCACCGGGGTGATCCAGGAGCTCACCGGTCAGGGAGTCGAGATCCCCATCCGGATGGTGGCCAGTTCCAGGCTCGTGCTGCGCTTCCCGCAGACGCACCTGAACGCCGTCGATCCCGGGTGGATGCTCTACGGACTCACGATGGCCACCGAGGCGCTGCCGCCGATCCCGCTGCGGCCGGCCTTTCGGGCGCTCAAGACGCGGCTCATCGCCGAGAAGGAGATCGCGCCTCGCGCGCGCTTCGCGGACCGCGCCCCGTTCCCCGTCGCGGAGCCCATGCGACTGGGGGTGATCCCGATCGGCACGGCCGACGGCCTCGGCACCCTTCACGCCGGGCGGGTCCTGGTGCGGGGGCGCGCGGCGCCTCTGTCAGGATCTCCGGCGCTCGAGCACACCCGCGTCGACCTCACCGCCGTCCCCGACGCGCGAGTTGGCGACGAGGTCGTCCTCATCGGGCGCCAGGGAACGGAGGCCATCACTCCGGACGAGGTGGCCGCCCGCCACGGGCTCGAGCCCCACCGCCTGGCGCTCGCGGTGGGACCGCGGGTGGCGCGTGTGTTCCTGGCCGGCGGCGCGGTCGCCGAGACCCGGCCGCGGCCGGAGTGAGCCGCGTGCTGGCCTTCCTCTCTGGCTGGCGCCGGCAGATCGAGCGCCTCGGTCACGTCATGAACGGCGCGGCCGGCTGGCTCTTCGTCGTCTGTGCGCTCTTCATCACCTTCGACGTGGTGAGCCGCCGGTTCTTCGGCTTCAGCTCGCAGGCCACTGTCGAGGTCACCGGGTACATGCTCGCCTTCGGCATCGCCTGGGGGCTCACCGACGCGCTCGCCCGGCGGGCCCACATCCGGGTGGACGTGCTGGTGAACCGCCTGCCACCGGGCCTGCGGGCGTATATGCACGCGCTGGCCCTTCTGTTCCTCGTGGTGCTGGGCTTCTTCCTGGTCTGGCGGTGTTGGGCCGTCGTGCAGGACTCCTGGATGTTCGGCGCCCGCGACTCGAGCGCGCTGACGACGCCGCTCATCATCCCGCAGGGGCTGTGGGCGCTCGGCATCACCGTGTTCTTCCTGCTGGCCGCCCTGATGCTCGTTGAGGTCCTCCTCCTGCTGGCGCTGGGGCAGCGCGAGCGCGTGGATCGCCTGCTCGGGCCCCGCACCGTGAAGGAGGAGACCGCCGAGGCCCTTGAGGCCTCCGGAATGGCGCCGCCGCGATGATCGCCGCGCTGTTCCTGCTCGTCTTGCTCGGGCTGCTCGCCTTCTACGCCGCCACCGGCACGGCGGCCCTGGCCGGCCCGCTGGGCGGCTTGGCCCTGCTCTCCGTGGTCTTCCTCGTCTTCTTCTGCGCGGGCATCTACGTGGCGGCTGCCCTCGGCGTGCTCGGGCTCCTGGCCGGCGCCGCCTTCTCGGAGCGGCCGCTCCACCTGTTCATCGGCGAGGCGGTGTGGATCCCCAGCGTGAACTTCGTCCTGGTGGCCGTTCCCCTGTTCATCCTGATGGGGGAGATCCTTCTCAGGTCCGGCCTGTCGGAGCGGCTCTACCGCGCGCTCAACCTCTGGACACGCCGGTTGCCCGGCGGCCTGCTCCACACCAATATCGTGTCGTGCGCGGTCTTCTCGGCCATCGCCGGCTCCAGCGTGGCCACGGCGGCCACCATCGGGGCCGTGGCCCTGCCGTACTTCGAGCGCACCCGCTACAGCCCCCGCATGGTCCTTGGCTCCCTGGCCGCCGGCGGCGCGCTGGGCAACCTCATCCCTCCCGGGATCACGTTCATCGTCTATGGGCTGCTCACCGAGACCTCGGTCGGCAAGCTCTACCTGGCCGGCTTCCTGCCCGGCTTCCTGATGGCCGCCCTGTTCTCGGTCCTGATCCTTCTCTACGGGCTCATCACGCCGGTCCCCGACGTGTCGGCGCCGGTCAGCGGGCGCGAACGCCTGCACAGTCTCCTTGACCTCATGCCCACCGGGGTGCTCATCCTGCTGGTGCTCGGCACGATCTACCTGGGGCTGGCCACGCCCACCGAATCGGCGGCGCTCGGCGTGGTCGGGGCCCTGGTCTTCGCGGCCCTCGACCGCCGACTGACCTTGAGGATGCTGCACGCCGCGGCCGAGGCCACGGCTCGGACCACCAGCCTGATTGGGCTGATCATCCTGGCCGCCTTCGTCCTTAACTACGTGCTGTCGAGCCTCCGGCTCCCGCAGGCGCTGGCCGCCATGGTGACGGGGCTGGCGCTGCCGGCCTGGGCCGTCATGTCGGTGATCATCGGGTTCTACCTGGCGCTGGGAACGTTCATGGAGGGCTTCTCCATGATCCTCACCACGCTGCCGGTGGTCTTCCCCATCGTGGTGGCGCTCGGCTATGATCCCATCTGGTTCGGGGTCATCGTCACCATGCTCGCCGAGATCGCGCTCATCAGCCCGCCCGACGGCATGGTGATGTACGTGCTGCAGGGGATGCGGCTCACCCCCGGACCCATCACCGACGTCTTCGTCGGCGTGACGCCCTTCGTGCTCGTCTACCTCCTGGGCGTGGTCCTCCTCATGGTCTTCCCCGAGATCGCGCTCTGGCTGCCGAGGCTGGTGCGGTGAGCCGCTTCCGGGTCGGCGTGGACATCGGTGGCACCTTCACCGACCTCGTCTTCCTCGACGACGACGGGCGCCTGCACACCAAGAAGATCTCCTCCAGCGTGGACGATTACGCGCGGGCCATCGTGGCGGGTATCGCCGACGTCTTCCGGGAGACGGGCCTGGGGGGTGACGACGTCGCCGAGGTCCTCCACGGCACGACGGTGGCCTCCAACGCGATCCTGGAATTGCGGGGAGCCCGGACCGGCCTCATCACCACCCGCGGGTTCCGCGACGTGCTGGAGATCCGCCGGATTCGTATGCCGCGGCTCTACGACCTCGGGTGGGAGAAACCCCGGCCCCTGGTCGAGCGCGCCCTGCGGGTCGAGGTGGACGAGCGGATCAACGCCCGCGGCGAGGTGCTCACGCCGCTCGATCCCGCCGACGTGGAGCGCGGGCTGGACCGACTGCTCGGCGAAGGTGTCGAGGCGCTGGCCGTCTGCCTCCTCAACGCCTATGCGAACTCGGCCCACGAGCGGCGGATCGCAGAGGTCGTGCGACGGCGGGCGCCCGACCTGCCCTGCTGCCTGAGCGCCGAGGTCCTGCCTGAGATCAAAGAGTACGAGCGGACCTCCACGACCGTCATCAACGCTTACGTGACACCGATCGTCCGCCGTTACCTGGCCACGTTGCGGACGGGGCTCGAGGCGATCGCCATCAAGGCTCCGCTCCTCATCATGCAGTCGAACGGCGGCCTCATGACCGCCGAGGCCGCCGCCGAGCAGCCCATGCACGTCATCGAGTCCGGGCCGGCGGCGGGCGTGGTGGGCGCCCAGGCGCTCGCCCGGCGCATCGGTCTCGACCGGCTGATCACCTTCGACATGGGCGGCACCACCGCCAAGGCCTCGATCGTGGAGGACGGGCACGTGCACCGGGCCGCCGAGTACCAGGTGGGCGCGGACATCATGCACGGCTCCCGGCTACTCACCGGCGCGGGCTACCTCCTGCGGGTGCCCGCTATCGACCTGGCCGAGGTGGGCGCCGGCGGCGGCTCGCTCGTGTGGATCGACGCCGGCGGCTCGCTGCAGGTGGGCCCTCGCAGCGCGGGCGCCTTTCCGGGACCCGTGTGCTATGACCTCGGCGGCGCCGACCCGACGGTGACCGACGCCAACGTCATCCTCGGCTACCTCAACCCGACCGCGCTCGCCGGCGGCGCCGTGAAGCTCAACGCCGCCCGGGCCCACGAGGCCTTCCAGGCCAGGGTGGCGGAGCCGCTGGGACTGCCGCCGGAGGAGGCGGCCTGGGGCGCCCACCTCGTGGCCGCCGCCAACATGATGCGCGCGATCAAGGCGGTGTCGAGCGAGCGCGGCCGCGACCCCCGCGAGTATGCGCTGTTCGCCTTCGGCGGCAACGGCCCGCTCTTCGCCGCCGGCATGGCCCGCGCCCTCGAGATGCAGCGCATCGTCGTGCCCCCCGCCCCCGGACTCTTCTCGTCGTTCGGCCTGCTCTACGCCGACGTCGAGCACCACTACGTGCGGACGTTCCGCCGACGGACGCGCCAGGCCGACCCGGCCGAACTGGGCGCGGCCTGGGCCCGCATGGAGGCCGAGGGGCTCGCCCAGCTCGCGGCCGAGGGGTTCACCGGCCCGGCCGTACGGCTCAGGCGCTCGGCCGACCTGCGCTACCAGGGTCAGTCGTTCGAATTGACCGTCCCGCTGGGCCCGGGCCCGATCGACGCGGCGGCCCTGGCCGGACTGGAGGAGGCCTTCGGCCGGGAGCATGAGCGGACTTACGGGCACCGGGCCGGGTCTGAGGAGCCCGTGGAGATCGTGACGGTGCGCCTCGTCGCCCAGGGCATCCCGGAGCGGTCGCGCGTGCCCGAGCGCGTGCGGGTGGACCGCGACGGTCCCGGCGCGCGGGAAACCCGTCGGGTCTATTTCGGTCCCGAGACGGGTTGGCTGCCCACGCCCGTCCTCCGGCGGGCCGACCTTGGCGCCGGGTACCAGGGCCCGTGCATCGTCGAGGAGTACGATGCCACCTGCGTCGTCCCACCCGGCGCCCGGGCGGCGCTCGATGGCTGGGGCGACATCGTGATCGAGCTGCCCACAGCCGGGGAGAGGGTCTGACCATGGCGCCTCTGCGCGATCCCATTGGCTTCGAGCTGTTCAAGAACGCGCTGCTCTCCATCGCCGACGAGATGGCGCTGACCATCCTGCGCACCGCGTACTCCGGCGTGCTCAAGGACAACATGGACTACTCCACCGCTCTCTGCGACGGCGACGGCCGGACGGTAGCTCAGGGGCTGACCCTGCCCGCGCACCTCAGCTCCTTTCCCGACGCGCTGGCCGCGACCATCCGCCGGTACGGCGATCGGATGCGGCCAGGCGACGTCTTCTGTCTCAACGATCCCTTCGAGGGCGGGATGCACCTGCCGGATGTCTTCGTCCTCAAGCCGATCTTCCACGAGGGCCAGCGACTGGCCTTCGCCGCCACGATCTGCCACCAGACCGACGTCGGTGGCCGCGTGGCCGGCTCCAATGCCGCCGACTCCACCGAGATCTACCAGGAAGGGCTGCGCATCCCGCCGCTGCCCATGTACGAGGCGGGCCGGCCCAACGAGACGCTGTTCGCATTCGTCGAAAGAAACGTGCGCCTGCCGGTGCGGGTCCTCGGCGACCTCCGGGCCCAGCTCGCGGCCTGCCACATCGCGGAGGCGGCCTTTCTCAGGCTCGTCGAGCGTCACGGGGCCAAGCGCGTCACCGAGCACATGGAGGAGATCCTCGACTACACCGAGCGCGTGACGCGGGCGGCGATCCGTCAGCTGCCCGATGGGGAATGGAGCTTCGAGGACTACATCGACGACGACGGCATCGACCTCGGCCGCCCCATCCCGCTTCGCGTCGCGCTCCGCAAGCAGGGTGACACCCTGGTCGCCGACTGGACGGGGACTTCGCCTCAGGTCAAGGGCGCCATCAACAACACGCTGTCCTTCACCAGAGCCGCCACCTACACCGCCATCAAGTCCGTCCTTTCCCACGACATCCTGTGCAACGCGGGCTTCTACCGGCCCATCGAGGTCATCGCCCCGCCCGGCACCATCGCCAATGCCGTCCTGCCCGCCGCCTGCGCCGCCCGCGGCCTCACCGGCTTCCGCATGCTGGATTGCGTCTTTGGCGCCCTGGCCCAGATGCTCCCGGACCGGGTGCTGGCGGCCTCCGAGGGCGGCAACACCGGCGTCAGCATCGGCGGCTACTATGCGGACCGCACGCCCTTCATCTTCGTGGAGTTCATCTGCTCGGCGTGGGGTGGGCGGCCATGGGCCGACGGCCTCGACGGCAACGCCAACCTCTTCGCCAACATGTCGCTGCCGTCGGCCGAGGTGACCGAGACCGAGCAGCCGATCGAGATCCTCGCCTGCGAGTTCATCCCGGACGTCGGTGGCCCCGGCAAGTTCCGGGGCGGGATGAGCATCCGGCGCGACTACCGGCTCCTGGAGGAGGAGGCGGTGCTTCAAGTGCGCGCCGACCGCCATACCTTTCGCCCCTACGGCCTCTACGGCGGCCACCCCGGTCGGCCCTCGCGCAACGTGCTCAACCCCCACGGCGAGGCGCGGGTGCTCCCGGCCAAGATCACGATGACCATCAACCGTGGCGACGTGTTCCGCCACGAGCAGCCCGGCCCCGGCGGCTGGGGCGATCCCCTCGAGCGCGACCCGGCGGCGGTGCTCCGAGACGTCCGCAACGAGCTGGTGAGCCTCGCCGCCGCCCGCGACGACTACGGCGTCGTCATCGATCCCAACCGGCTCACCGTGGACGAGGCAGCCACGGTGCGGCTGCGGGCCAACATCCGCGCCGCGCGAGGCTGGGCCACGTTGCCCCTCGTGAGCCGCTGATGACATACTTCGGCGGCGGACCGACAGCTGAGGGCCCGCAGACAGGATGCGACCATGTCCAACCGGCCAGAGCATTCATACATCTACGCCGGCGCCGCTCGCGGGATGTCCGGAAGGGCGGGCGGCATCTTCCGTCGAGCCGTCGGAGACGGCCACTGGGAGGCGTCCGGTAAGGGCCTGCCTGATGGCGCCGACGTCCACGCGATCACGCTGCACCCGGAGAACCCGGAGGTCGTTTATCTGGGCACCCAGGACGGCCCGTACCGCAGCACGGACCGTGGGGCGAGCTGGGAGCGGCTCGGCTTCTCCGAGGACGGCCGGCAGGTCTGGTCGATCCTCGTCCATCCGCGGGCTCCGCGAATCCTCTACCTGGGCACGTCGCCGGTGGCCGTCTACCGCAGCGAGGATGGCGGTGAGTCCTGGCGCCGTCTGGCCGGGGCCGCGCAGCCCGAGCGGGTGAAGATGGCGTTCGCCACTCGCGTGATGCGGCTGGCGGCTGATCCTCGTCGTCCCAACGAGCTGTACGCCGGGCTGGAGGTCGGCGGCGTCATGCGCAGCCCGGATGGCGGCGAGCGATGGGCGGACTGCAGCACGGACCTGCTGCGCCTGGCCGAGCTGCCGCATCTCAAGAGCCGGATTGGAAGCGACACCGACAGCGAAGGCATGATGGATGTCCACGCCGTCGCGGTCAGTGAAGCGTTGCCGGGCACCGTGTTCTTGGCCCTGCGCATGGGCCTCTTCCGGAGCGCCGACCGGGGGGCGACCTGGGAGGATATGCAAATCGGCCGCTTTTCGCCGCTGACGTACGCGCGTGATGTGCGCGTGGCGCCACACGATCCCCGCGTCCTCTACGCCTGTTTGAGTCCGGCGGCCCGCAGCGAAGATGGCTCGCTCTACCGAAGCCAGGACCTGGGCCGGACGTGGACCCGCTTCGACCACGGCGTCAAGGCCCGGAGCACCATGATGGCGGTGGCCCTGCACCGGCGCGACCCCGACCAGGTGTATTGCGCCACCCGCCACGGTCAGGTCTTCGGCACCCGAGACGGCGGCCGCACCTGGCACGAGTTCCAACTGCTCGACGGCGTCGGCGACGTGTACGCCCTCGCCTGCGGATAAGGTCGTCCCGGCCCACGACACCGTCATCCCCCTTGACACGGTCCTGACCGGCGAGTACGGTTCGCCACCAAGCGCCGCTGTCGTAACCAGAAAGCCTCCCGGGAGGTGTTCAGGACGGGTGATGGCGACGAAGGACCGTGACGTCTTCCAGATCTCGGGGCCGGCCCAGGGCCAGCTTGTTCTTGATCAGCGCGCGCCAGCCGATCACCGGCACCGTCACCCCGCCGTAGGTCACCTGCGCGCGCTCGGCCCACGCTTCCTCGAAGGTGACGCCGGTGATCCCCGTGAGGATGTCGATGCGGCGCGGGGGCAGGCCCATCTGGAACACGAGCCCAGGCCGCGCGAGGTCCGCCTGACTGAGATCCGTCAGGGGCGCCCCGAAGGCACCGAGGGCTCGGTACACTCGGGAAGCGTTCTCCGCTGTGGGCTCCACCAGGATGTCGAGGTCGCCGGTGGCGCGGGGCTCGGAGTGATACGAGACAGCGAACGCGCCGACGATGAGGAAGCGCGCCTCAGCGGCGCGCAACTCGCGCAAGACGTCGCGGAAGTCCTGGTTCACCGAGGTCCTTGCCGCTGAAGGTCCAGGCATCGACGGTCAGGCGCCAGGCCTCGGCAAAGCGCTCGTCCGGCGGGATCGAGGCCCAGAACTCACGATCGAAGTCGTCGTCGACCCGGTCCAGGGTGGTGACGCGCGCGGTGATCGTCCGGTGAGCCACAGTCGCCTGGATCGTAACACGAGGGCCGTGCTGGCGTCGGCAGCATGATCGCGTGGCATCGCCCGCCTCTTGTCTATCTTCACCGAAAATTCTGAGCCACCCGGCCACTTGACCCCCGGTGCGTCGTGACGCTAGGCTGACTCACCGCGTACGGCCGGCAGGTGAGGGAGGCGTCGCGGGAGAGGAGGCACCGCGATGAGAGGTGTATTTCCGAGGTTCGTGCTGGCCCTGCTGCTGCTCGCCGTCCCCTTCCTCGTGGTTCCGGCCGGCGCCCAGCGGGCCGGCGGCCCCTTGATCGTCGCCCAGGGGGTCGATGCCGTGACGCTCGATTCCCACCTGGTCGTCGACGCGCCGACCTTCACGGTCACCAGCCACATCTACGAGACGCTCTTCGAGTACACCCCCGACGGCCGGATCGTCCCGCACCTGGCCGAGTCCCATACCGTCTCCCCGGACGGGCGCGTGTGGACGCTCAAGTTGCGCCGAGGGGTGAAGTTCCACGACGGGACGCCGTTGGACGCCGAGGCGGTCAAGTTCAACCTCGACCGTGTCCTCAACCCTGAGACCAAGAGCACCTATCGGTTTCTGATCTCCCGGGTGGCCGGCATTGAGGTGGTCGACCCGCTGTCCGTCAGGCTCACCACCGAGCAGCCGTTCGCCCCCATGCTGGCCCACCTCACGCACGGCGCCATCGCCATGCAAAGCCCCTCCGCGATCAAGAAGCATGGCAAGGACTACATCAACTTCCCGACCGGCACCGGCCCGTTCAAGTTCAAGGAATGGGTGCGGGGAGACCGTCTGGTCCTGACCGCCAACCCCGACTACTGGGGCAAGAAGCCGCAGGTCACCGAGGTCGTGTTCAAGCCGGTGCCCGAAGGCGGCGCCCGGGTGGCCCTGATCGAGACCGGCGCCGCCCACGTCATCGTGCGGGTGCCGCCCCGGGACGCGCCCCGGCTGGCCGGCAGCCGCGACGTCGAGGTCGTGAACACCCCGAGCGTGCGGACCATCTACATCGCCTTCAACATGCTGAAGCCGCCGTTCACAGATCTGAAAGTCCGTCAGGCGCTGAACCACGCGGTCAACAAGCCGGCCATCGTGCAGCACATCCTGGCCGGGGTGGGCCGGCCCTCGGACGCTCCGATCTCGCCGGGGATCTTCGGCTATCGGCGGATCATGTCGTACGAGTACGACACCGCCAAGGCCAAGCGGCTCCTGGCCGAGGCCGGACATCCCAACGGTTTCAAGACGGAGCTCTACTGCCCGTCCGGCCGGTATCTGAACGACATGCAGGTGTGCGAGGCCGTGCAGGCCCAGCTCCGCGAGGTCGGCGTCGACGCCGCCATCAAGACCCTGGAGTGGGCCGCCTACCTCGAGATCACCAAGAAGGGACCCCAGGAATCGGTGGTCCCGATGTACATGCTCGGCTGGGGCACGGTGACCGGAGACGCCGACTACGGGCTCTACGCGCTCTTCCACTCCTCGCAGTGGACTCCGGCCGGCCAAGCGCGGCACTTCTACAAGAACCCCAAGGTCGACGAGCTGCTGGACCGCGGGCGCAACGTGGCCAATCCGGCCCAGCGAGAGGCCGCCTACAAGGAGGCCATGGAGCTGATCATGCAGGACGCGTCCTGGCTGTTCCTGCACGCGGAGTCCCAGCTGTCGGCGGTGCGGCGGAACGTCAAGGGCGTGGTGATCCATCCCATCGAGCGCGTGATGACACAGGAGGCACGGATCGAGTAGGCGGAGGATGTCGGAGAGCGCCCGCGGCGAGGGGAGGCCGGCCTCCCCTCGCCGTGCCTGATCGATGACCCGCTACCTCATCCGCCGCCTGCTCCTCACCATCCCCGTCGTCTTCGGCGTCACCTTCATCATCTTCGCGATGGTCCGGCTCATTCCCGGCGACCCGGCGCAGGTCATCGCCGGCGAGCAGGCCACCCAGGAGATCGTCGATGCCGTGCGCCGGAGCCTGGGTCTCGACCAGCCGATCATCGTGCAATACGGGCGCTTCCTGGGCGACCTGGCCCTGGGGGACATGGGCCGATCGACGCGCTCGCAGCGGCCGGTCGTCCTGGAGCTGGCCGACCGCTTTCCGAACACGATCGAGCTGACGCTGGCCGGCATGCTGGTGGCGTCGGTGATCGGCATCGGCGCCGGCGTGGTCTCGGCCACGCGCCGCAACCGCTGGCCGGACACCGTCTCGATGCTCCTGGCCCTCACCGGGGTGTCCATGCCAGTGTTCTGGCTCGGTCTGATGCTGATCCTCGTGTTCTCGGTCACGCTGGGTTGGCTGCCGCCGGTCGGGCGCGGGACGTGGGCCCAGCTCATCCTGCCGGCCTTCACGCTGGGGGCCGCGTCCGCGGCGATTCTGGCTCGCATGACGCGCTCCAGCCTGCTCGAGGTGCTGGGGCAGGACTTCGTGACGACCGCCCGGGCCAAGGGGCTGGCCGAGCGCTTCGTGGTCTACAAGCACGCGCTCAAGAACGCCATGATCCCCGTCGTCACCGTCATGGGCCTGCAGTTCGGGACGCTGCTGTCGGGTGCGGTGCTCACCGAGACCGTCTTCGCCTGGCCCGGCATCGGTCGGCTTATCGTGGAATCCATTCTGGCCCGCGATTACCCGGTGGTGCAGGGGGCCGTGCTTCTCACCGCGCTGAGCTTCGTCCTGGTCAACCTCGTGGTCGACCTCCTCTACTCGGTGCTCGACCCTCGGATCCGCTTTGAGTAGCCCGCCGGCGGCGGAACGGGCGCTCCACCGCCAGCGAGCGGCCGGACCGTGGGCGGACGCGCTCCGGCGGCTGCGCCGGCGGCGGAGTGCCCTGGCCGGCCTGGCCATCGTCCTGGCCTTCGCCCTGGCCGGCGCCCTCGCGCCCGTCCTGGCCCCCGCCGATCCCTTCAAGTCCGAGTTCGCCCGGGCGCTGGAGGCGCCCTCGCGCAACGCGCTGCTGGGCCGCGACGAGCTGGGGCGCGACATCCTCGCGCGGATCCTCCACGGCGCCCGCATCTCGCTGTCGATCGGTCTGGTGGCCGTCGGCATCGGCCTGGCCCTGGGCGTGCCGCTCGGCGCCATCTCCGGTTACCTGGGGGGGCGGGTGGACCTGCTCGTGCAGCGCGTGATCGACACGATGCTCGCCTTCCCCGGCATCCTGCTGGCGCTGGTGACGATCAGCGTGCTGGGCGTCGGCCTCTACACGGCCATGGCGGCGATCGGTGTCGTGTCCATCCCGGTCTACGCGCGGCTCGTCCGCGGCTCGGTGCTCGCGCTCAAGGAGCGCGACTTCGTCGCCGCCGCCCGCGCGCTGGGCCAGCGCGACGCCGCGATCCTCTGGCGCCACATCTTTCCCAACTGCGTGGCTCCGGTGCTGGTGCAGTCGAGCCTGCAGATCGGCGGCGCCGTACTGGCCGCGGCCGCGCTGGGGTTTCTCGGGCTGGGCGCCCAGCCGCCCACGCCGGAGTGGGGGACGATGCTCTCGAAGGGCCGCGACTTCCTCCGGGTCGCGCCGCACATCACCGCGTTTCCCGGTCTGGCCATCGTCCTGGTGGTGCTCGGATTCAACCTCCTGGGCGACGGCCTGCGCGACGCGCTGGACCCCCGGTTACAGACCTGAGGCGGGTCGGCTGTTGAGTCGCGGAATACGGTGACGGTCTTGGCGCTGAAGCGTCACGGTATTCCGCGACACTCATTAGTGTCAGCGCTTCCAGCCATCGATCCAGTCGTTAGTCTTCACGCCTAGCGGCGGGTTCACCTCGGCCGGCGGGAAGACCTTGATCTTGTCAAGGATCGCGAAGGGGTAGTCGGGCGTATGCTTGGTCACGCCCACGATGGCGGGCTCGATGCCATTGTGGTCGGCGCGGACCGTCATGATGCGACCGGGCGGGACGCGGTACTCGATGCCCTCGAAGGCCTTGATCACCGCCTCCACCCTGGGCCAGGCGCCTCCGCCGTCCCTGATGGCGTTCTCGTACGCAGCCTTCACCCCGGCCAGGGCCTGGTACATGTGGTAGGAGGGGTAGATGGGATACCGGTTGAACTTGGCCCGATAGCCCTCGACGAATTCTTTGTGGAGCGGATCGGTGGGGTTGTGCAGGAACCAGTGATCTCCTCGGGCCCCGACCACGACACCCTCGGGAACCTCTTTGCCCAGGTCCTGCAGCATGTGCTCACCGGCGGAGAAGATCACGGTGCTCTGGCTGAAGAGCCCGCGGGGCGCGGCCTGCTTGGTGAGGCTCAGGATGTCGCCGTTCCAGAAGCTGGAGTGGATCACGTCCGGCTTAGCGACCAGGAGGCGGGAGATCTCTGCGGTGTACTCCCCGGCGAACAGCTTGGGGAAAAGTTCGGCCACCACCTGCACGTCCGGCTTCAGCTTCAGCATGGCCCGCTTGAAGGTGTCCCAGGAATCCCGCCCCCAAGCATAGTCCTGATTGATGCCGGCGATGGTCTTCAGGCCGGGCTTCAGGCCCAGGATGTACTTCACGGTGGCCACGCTATCCAGGGCCTGATGCGCTTTGGTGCGGAAGACGTAGGTGTGCTTGCGATCCTCGAAGATTCGGTTGGTGCCGCAGTCGAAGAGGACCGTGAGGACCCTAAGCTCCTCGGCCACCGGGGCCACGGCCAGGCAGTCGGCGCTGGAGATGTAGCCGACCACGAGATCCACCTTTTCGTCGAGCGCGAGGCGGCGGAGCTCGGAGACCTGCTTGTCCGCGCCGCCCGCCTCATCGATGTAGACGGGCCGGATCCGGACGCCGCCGATACCGCCCTCGCGATTGTATTTCTCGATGAGCCATTCGGCGGCGTTCTTGGAGGGGATGCCGAACACGGTGGCTGGCCCCGAGAGGAAAGACACGATCCCGACCTTTAGCTCGGCCGGTTTCGCCTGGGCGAGCGTGGCGCGCGGCCCGGCTGGAGGCGCGGCCATGGCCAGCACCAGGATAAGGGCGAGGGTGAGCGGTGCGGTTCGCCGGGTCGTTGTTTGCGCGGTCTGCGTACCCATCGTTTCCCTCCTCGCCGCCTATCCGGGCGTCGGTGAAACCTCGGGCCGTTTCCTCGCCCGGCGGTGGGCGGCTAGCGTTCCGTGCTCGAAGTCATGTTAAGAGCCCGCCAGCTCGCGGGGAGGGGCCGACGCGGACGCCTGCTGCGTGGTCTCGCGCCCCTGCCGCGCGTGCCGCGTCGGCCCCGCTGCACGGGACGAGCGCGGCCATCGTTAACATGACTTCCCATACGAAACAGCTAGCGTTTGGCGATCGCCTCCGCGGCCAGCACCTCGTGGCGCTGCGTGCCCAGGCCGGTGATCCCCATCTCCACGACGTCGCCGGGCTCGAGGTAGCGCGGCGGCCGCCGGCCGTGGCCCACGCCGGCCGGGGTGCCGGTGGAGATCAGGTCCCCCGCGCGCAGCGACATGAAGCGCGACACGTACGCCACGAGCGCGCGCACCGAGAACAGCATGTTCTTGGTGTGGCCCTGCTGGCGGCGCTCCCCGTTGACGGTTGTCCACAGCTCCAGGCCCTGGGGGTCGGGCATTTCGTCGGCGGTGACCAGCCACGGGCCCACCGGGCCGAACGTGTCGGCGCTCTTGCCTTTGGTCGTGGTACCTCCGTGCTCCATCTGGAACGCCCGCTCCGACACGTCGTTGACGACGCAATAGCCGGCGACATGGTCCAGCGCATCGGCCTCATCAATGTCGTGCCCGTCGCGCCCGATGACCGCGGCCAGCTCGACCTCGTAGTCGAGCTTCCGAGCGCCCCGCGGCCGTACGGTGGCATCGTCGGGACCGCAGATCGCGCTGGGGGCTTTGATGAAGAGCAACGGCTCGCGGGGCAGCTCGAGCCCCACCTCCGCCGCGTGATCGGTGTAGTTGAGGCCGATGCAGACCATCTTGCCGATGGCGGCCAGCGGGCAACCCAGGCGCGGTCGCCCCCGCACGAGGAGGCGCCGCGAGAGATCGAGGCCGCGCAGCCGCCGGAGCGCGGCCGGAGCCAGGATGGCCGGCGTGACGTCCTCGATGACTCCGGACAGATCGCGAAGCCCGCCGTTCGCGTCGATGGCGCCGGGTTTCTCGGCGCCGGGCCGGCCATAGCGGATCAGCTTCATACGGCACCTCTTTCCCGCGACGTGGCTTCTTTCGCCGCCATCTTGCGCTTCAACTCCTCCGGCGTCAGCCGGACGATGTCCTCGTTCTGGTGGGCGTAGCGCGCGTACTCGCTCTGCGGCGACCAGGGCCGCGGCAGCTGGTGCTCGTAGAAGATGCCGAACTTCACGCTTTCGCCATGTCGATCGTCATCGGCGCCGGCCCGGCCGGCGCGAGCGTGGCGCCAGAGTACGCGACGGGTGTCGCCCAGGCAACCGCGGACCAACCTGGCATGGGCGAGCCGGTTCTAAGTAGGCGGATTCCCGGCGGTGGGGACTTTGGCGCGAAAACTGCTGCAAGCGCCTCGCGGGGAGGTACGCCATGAGCAGAGCAACGTCAGAAGGGCTCGTGATGTTCAGGATGCCCTCGCCGGCGGCGCTGGTGGGCGCGGAAATCCGGTCCATCGCGGCACGGCGAGCGCTCTCGGCGGAGTTCCTGGGAACTCTGCTGCTGGTCTTCTTCACGGTGGGGGTGATGATCGTCACCGGCGGGATGCTCGGAGAGCGGCTCTCGTCGTCCCGTCTTCTGGTCACCGCGATGGCGCACGGCATGGCGTTCGGGCTCCTGGTCTTTACGATGCTCGGCGCCTCGGGAGGCCACCTCAATCCCATCATGACGGTGGGGGCGATGGTCACCCATCAGATGACTCTCACCCGCGGCCTGATGTACATCGCCGCGCAGCTGGTGGGCGCCATCACGGGCGCCTTCCTGCTCAAGCTCGCCATGCCGGCGGGGATGGCCATGACGCTCGGCGTCCCGATGCTGGGTGCGCGCGTCACCGCGGAGGCCGCCCTCGTGGTCGAGGGGATTCTCGCCTTCATGCTGACGATGGTCTTCCTGGCCGCCGCCGGCAAGCCGTCAGCCCCGGCCATGCTCGGTATGACGACTGTGCTCGGGCGGCTGTTCGGCACGGCGCTCACGGGCGCGCCGATGAACCCGGCGCTCGTCTTCGGCGTCGGAATGATGGCGGGCGTCTGGAGTGGCCACTGGATCTGGTGGGTCGGCCCCGTGATCGGCTCGGTGCTGGCGGCCGTCTGCTGGCGCTCGTGGTTCTCCAAGGGAGATGGGGGACGACACAGCGGGGACGGTCGCGCCTGGCGATAACCCCGGCTCCTCGTTTCCACGCGAACGATCGGGGCGCGCCGCCTGCGGTGCCGGGCGACGCGCCCCGTCGCGCGTCCACCGCCTGACGTCGAGACCCGCCCCGCGATCCGCTCTCCGCCTGTGGTATCGTGTGCGCCCACGAGAGGCCCTCACGCGCCCGTGAGGGTCGGATTCCGGGAGGACGGCGATGCTCCGACGCGTGTCCACCTTCGCCGCCGCCGTACACAACGTGCGTACCTACTTCGGACGGGTTCTCACGTCAGTTGAGATCGAGCGGGCGTGGGCGGAGGGCCCAGCGGGGTGACGTTCTGGGCGTTCCAGATCCTGAACGGCGTGTCGTTCGGGATGCTGCTCTTCCTGCTCGCCGCGGGCCTGTCACTGATCTACGGACTCATGCGGATCCTGAACCTGGCCCACGGCTCGTACTACCTCCTCGGCGCTTACGTCGCGCTCTCGGTCGTCCGGACCACAGGCAGCCTGCTGCTGGCGGCCGTGGTGGGGACGGCCGCGGTCGTCGGCCTCGGCGTGATCATGGAGCGGATCTTTTTGCGGCGCTTGCCCCGCGAGGAGCTGCCGCAGGCGCTGCTGACCTTCGGCTTCCTCCTGATCGTCGGTGACGTCTCCCTGTGGGTGTGGGGCGGGATGCCGCAGACGCTGCCACGACCGGAGATGCTCGCCCGGTCGGTGCGTTTGGGCGACCTCGTCTTTCCGTCGTATCGGCTCTTCGTGATCGGGGTGGGGGCGGTGGTGGGCGTGGCCCTCTGGCTCCTCCAGGAGCACACGCGGTTGGGGGCGATGATCCGCGCCGCCATCGACGATCCCGAGATCGCCGCGACCACCGGCATCAACGTCTCCCGCCTGGCCACCGGCGTCTTCGCCTTCGGCGCCGGGCTGGCCGCCCTGGGGGGCATCATCGGCGGCCCGCTGCTCGGCGTCTATCCGGGCGCCGACTTCGAGATCCTGCTGCTCGCCTTCGTGGTCGTGATCATCGGCGGGCTGGGCAGCCTGAAGGGCGCGTTCCTGGGAGGCCTGCTGGTGGGCCTCCTGGATAACTTCGGCAAGGCGCTCTTCCCCGAGTTCGCGCTCTTCACGATCTTCGCGCCGATGGCGGCCATCCTCGCCGTGCGCCCCACCGGCCTTTTCGGGGCCCGATGAAGCACGGCGTGCCTCGGACAGACCACCCACGGCTCAAGCCGGCCTCGCGGCACCCGCTACACCAGCCGCTTGCTGTCGCTGCGGCGGCGCTGGCGCTGATCCTCCTGCCCCTGGCCCTGACCTCCTATCAGCTCGGGCTCCTCACCAAGATGCTGATTTTCGCGATGTTCGCCATGAGTCTGAATCTGGTCTTGGGCTACGCCGGGCTGCCGTCGCTGGGCCACGCCGCCTACTTCGGGGTGGGCGCCTACACGGTGGCCCTCCTCGCGCTCCGCGTGGTCGACAACCTCTGGATCAATTTCGGCGCCGGTGTCCTGGCCGCCGGGGCCATCGCGGCGCTCTTCGGCCTGCTCGCGTTGCGCACGCAGGGGTCGTACCTCCTCATGATCACGCTGGCGCTGGCCCAGGTGCTGTGGGGCATCGCCTTCGGCTGGCGCTCGTTCACCGGTGGCGACGACGGCCTGCCCGGCGTGCCCCGACCGGCGGCCGGGCTGCCGTGGAGCCTGGCCGGCGGTGTCCGCTTCTACTACTTCGTCCTCCTCGTGTTCGTTCTGGCCACCGCTGCCCTGTGGGTGATCGTCCGCTCACCGTTCGGGCGCGCGCTCGTCGGCATCCGGGAGAGCGAGCGGCGTATGGAAGTGCTGGGCTACGACACCTGGCGCTACAAGTACGTGGCCTTCATCATCGCCGGCCTGCTGGCCGGTGTGGCCGGCAATCTCTTCGTCTACTTCAACGGCTTCGTGAGCCCGGTGTACCTCAGCATCGTGTTCTCGGCGACGGCCCTCATCATGGTGATCCTGGGCGGGGCCGGCACCCTGCTGGGTCCGGCGCTGGGCAGCGCCACCATCATCTTCCTCGAGAACATGATCAGCGCCCACACCGAACGGTGGCTCCTCATCCTCGGGCTGATCTACGTGGCCCTCACGCTGTTCGCCCCCGAGGGACTCCTGGGACTGGCCCGGCGGCTCGCCGTCCGCGCTCCGGCCGCCCCGTCGAAACGGCCCGAGGAGCGGCCGGCATGACCGCGCTCGCCGTGGAGGGCCTCACCCACGACTTCGGCGGCCTGCGCGCGCTCGACCGGGTGTCGTTCGCGGCCGGCGTCGGCGAGCGGCTGGTGATCGTCGGGCCCAACGGCGCCGGCAAGACTACGCTCTTCAACCTCGTCACTGGCCTGTTGCGTCCCAGCGCCGGCCGCATCCGCCTCTTCGACGCGGAGGTCACCGGCCTCAAGCCGCACCGGCGGGCGCGCCTGGGACTCGGGCGGACCTTCCAGATCACGACGCTCTTCCCGCGGCTCACGGTGGGGGAGAGCGTCCTGCTCGCCGTGCAGGGCGCGGACTGCGCGCGCTTCGCGCTGCATCGGCCGGTCACCGCCTATCCCCATCTCCTGGAGCGGACCGAGCGGCTGCTGGAGGAGTGGAGCCTCGCCGACCGGCGCGATGCGCCGACGCAGCGGCTGTCCTACGGCGAGCAGCGTCAGGTGGAGTTGCTTCTAGCCCTGGCCGGCGCCCCGCGCGTGCTGTTGCTCGACGAGCCGACGGCTGGACTGTCACCGGCGGAGACGCGGTCGGTGGCGGCGATGATCCGGCGTTTCCCGCGCGAGCTCACAGTGTTGCTCATCGAGCACGACATGGACGTCGCGCTCGACCTGGCCGACCGGGTGATCGTGCTCCACCAGGGGCAGGTTCTGGCCCAGGGTAGCCGCGACGAGATCCGGAGAGATGCGCGAGTCGCCGAAATCTATCTCGGCGCCGGGGAGGCCTGAGTGCTGGAGGTCCGCGACCTGCACGTCGCCTATGGGGAGAGCCACGTGGTGCAGGGGGTCTCGCTTGCCGTGCGCGACGGTGAGATCGCCGTCGTGCTGGGCCGCAACGGCGTCGGCAAGACCACGCTGATCCGCGCCATCGCCGGGCTCAGCCCGCCCCGCGCCGGCCATATCATATTAAACGGGGAGGACATCACCGGCGCCGCGCCTCACGCGATCGCCCATCGGGGTGTGGGGCTGGTCCCGCAGGGCCGCCGGCTCTTCCCCTCGCTGACCGTGCGCGAGCATCTCGCCGTCGGCGCCCGCTCCGGCGGCGAGCGGGGCTGGACCCCGGCGCGGGTCCTCGAGCTGTTCCCGCGGTTGGGCGAGCGGCTCGGTCACCGGGGCGGCAAGCTCTCAGGCGGCGAGCAGGGCATGCTGGCCGCCGGGCGCGCGCTCGTCGGCAATCCCCGAATCTTGCTGTTGGATGAGCCGTCCGAGGGCCTGGCGCCGCTCCTCGTCCGAGACCTCGGGCGGATCCTCGGCGACCTCAAGCGCGGCGGCGCCTCGATTCTGCTCGTCGAGCAGAACCTGACCTTCGCGCTCCGCGTCGCCGACCACGTCTACCTGATGAACAAGGGGCAGATCGTCCACGAGGGTCCTCCCGACGCGCTCCGCCAGGACGACGCGCTGAAGGCGCGCTGGCTCGGCGTTTGACCTAAGCTCATCCGCGAGCGACCCGCGCGTTAGACGGGCGGGGGCGGGCGCCGGGGCGGCAGGGGCGGGCGGGGAGGGGGCGCGCGACCACGCAGCACGCGTCCGCTGACCGGGTGCGGCTGGGCTCCATCGTTGCGCGGGGTCCGCGCGGGACGCGGCGGGAACGGGTCTCGTCGCCCCTCCCCGCCGGCCCCTGCCGCCCCAACGCCCGCCCCGCCTGGTCTCGCGCCATGGCTCACGAATGATCCAGGACGGAAGCTGGACGAGCCATCGCTCCTCTCGCCTCTCGACCTGAACCCCCTCAGGTATCACCCGCAGCCCGACGGCAGCGACTGCTTCGCACGCCTCCTACGATGCTAGCCGCGGCTGCACATGACGATCGATTCCTCGCAAAGCGTCAAGGGCGGACGGAATGATCTCAAGCTTCATCCGCAAGCGCGTCACACGGCGATTGGACGCGGCCAGACGCTCTTCTGCGCTGCTCTCTGGCATCAATCCTCCGGAGATCCGGTCCGGAGCATTGGCGAAGACCTCGGCCTGTCGATATACTTCCCGGATCGCTTGGGCCAATTCGGCCGGAAGATCTTGGAGTTCGACCGTGCTTTGTGGCGCGACCTCCTCGAACGGCGGCGGCGCCGGCCAGCCCAGGTGGAGTAGCCCGCGGCTCGCGTGTTCGTAGATCCTTCTCGGGTCCACGCCCGCCTGTTGAGCTTCTCGCAGCACGGCGCGCACCGTTTCCAGATCCACCGGTCGCGACAGATGCGCCGTCTGCAAGGTAGGGCTGAGCCGGGCGAGGTACTGCAGCTCTGCTCTGCTCAACCTACGGGAGGGCGTATCCTCAGGCGGCATCGGCGGCGTTCCTCACGTTCGGGCTACTGACCGACACAGGCGGGCCGTTCATGGCAGATAACGTGCGGCATCAGCCGCGGCCGAAGGCCGACGGCTGTATGCCGAAGTTCGACCCTCGCGTATGATCACGAGGTTCGCCGGATACGGACTTGTCCCGGCGACACGACGCTGAAGGCTCCGACGAGTTCCGCCTGGCGGTCCCGACACACCTCGGCCGCGATCGCTGCCTTGGTCGCGTTCGTTAATCCCGCCAGTCGAAGCAGGACGACCCCGGAGTGCACAAGGCCCTGCCGGAACACGAGCTCGCCAAAGTCCTTGTCCGCGGCCAACAAAACAGCGCTTCGCGCGTTCGCGCGTTGGAGGACCTCGTCATCTGCAGCGCTGGGCGACAGTTCGGCCACGTAGAGGACCTCGTGGCCGTCCTGGCGTAACCGCTCCACCTCTGCGTGGTCGACGCCTTCATCGGCGACCAGGTTCACGCGGGTTTAGCACTGACGGGGTAGACCACTTCAGCCCGAAGCGCCTGGGCGGCGAAGCGGAGGGCAGCCAGCACCCCCTCGCGCGTCAAGCGGGGGTGAGACTCGAGCACAGTTTCGATGGATTCGCCGCTGCCCAGCTTCTCCAGAATGAGATCCACTGTGATGCGCGTTCCCGCAACGACCGGCTTGCCCATCATCACCTTGGGGTCGGAGACGATCATCGGCTCACTCATCGTCAGCCTCCTGGCGATGACTCTACCAGACTCTCTCAACCGATCGGAGAAACGCACGATGGGGCGAACGTCCGCGGTGAGCGGACGCGGCGAGCGAACGCGAGCCAGCCGTCCGCTCCCCTGCGAGGTTAACTGGCCTCACCGGCATTTCACGCCTTTCAACCTTTTGTAGCCGCGTGAACTGTCGAAAAGAACCGATGGAGCTGGACCAGTTCGGGTCCCATGCCAAGGACCATACCGATACCACGGTTTGTGCTGTCGCCAAACGTGCCCGCCAACCCGCCGATCCCTTCGGCTTCAAATGCCGCAGCGACCTCGGGCGGGAGAGTCGACGCGGTCCACGTTACAACCACCTGGGGTGCAGTCAACGCGGACCCTCTTGCCCGGGGACAGAGTCCCCAGGAGTATGAGAGACGTTCAATCATCCGCTGTCCAGTTAACGTTCAGGCTTTTATCCGTCGTGCGTCGAGCATGGCGGATAAAACCAGTTGGACTAAACCCCGCGCGCCGATGATGTACGGGGATTCTATCGCGGGGACGGCGTGGCCATCGTGTAGAGCTTCTGGGCGACCGTGATGTCGATCGGGCGCGTGCCCTGGCGATTGGCGAAGAGCCAAACGTGCGGGGGCCGGATGTGCCAGTACGCGCGCCAGTCTTGCAGCAACCGCTGGGAGAGCGGCACGTAGCGGTCCTTGGCGCCCTTGCCCAGGCTGATGTGGATGGTCATGCGGTCGGCGTCGAGGTCCGCCACCTTGAGGGCGACGACCTCACTGACCCGGAGGCCCGCGGCATAGGTGGTCGCCAATAAGAGGCGATGCCACGGGTGGGTGCAGGCCCGCAGGAGACGCCACACCTCCTCGCGGCTCAGGATGTCGGGCAGCGTCTGAGGCTGTTTGGGCGCGGGGACGTGGAACGCCGTCTTCTCGCGGCCGAGCGTGACGTGGTAGAAGAAGCGGAAGGCGTGGGCCGCCTGGCTGCACGTGCTCCACGAGCGCTTCCGTTCCCGGAACAACAGCGCAAGGTACGCCTGCTCCTCGTTGGCCGAGAGCTGATCCGGCGCGCGCCGATAATAGCGGGCCAGACCCACCACCGCACGGACGTACGCCTCCTGGGTGCGCGGGGAGAATCCGCGCGCCGTCATCGCCTGGATCATTCGCGTGCGCAGCTCGCTCATACGCCACCTCCGTGGGAAGAGTTCGGACGGCGGCGATTCTGCGCGGCCCCGCGACGGTGTGCATGATCACGACAAAACGATAGGACGGCTGCCGTTGACCCGAAAGAGAGGAAGAACCTGAGGGTAGAAGAGAAGTTCGAAACCTACCGCATCAGCGGTTTAGTTCAACACCGCAAACAGCGCGCTTGCCGGTCAGCCTATCCCGGGATCAAATTCGCTTTGCTTCCCCTCTTTCGCTTCTTCTATCAACGCTTTGCACCTGAAAGTTCGCCCTTCGCTTTCGGGATAGGCTGCACGGGGGTCGCAGCTTATCCCGGCGCGTTTGAGTTAAAGAGAGGCTGGCCAACGGATGGGTGGCTGCAATGCTGGGTCCGGATGGCCTTCCGGGCGAGACGCCGTCGGGTGGGCCCGTCGCCGGATGACAGAGGGTACCCACCACGTGCTCGGGCCGCGCAGAACGCCGGCTCACGTGACCACAGAAGGGGCTGTGGAGCCGTCCCTTTCACCGGCGATCAGCGCTATAGCCGACGTGCGAGAAGCCGACAAGTCGAACGGCGAGCATCCATCATGAGTCACGTTACGAGCCGGCCGTCACCCGGGGGAGGGCCGGCCGACGGGGCGTGGGCGGTGGGGGTCGCGGGGACCCGTTCCCTCCAACCGATCGCGGACCCCGCGTGCCCCGATGGAGCCCAGCCGCCACCGGTCAGCGGACGCCCACTGCGTGGTCCCCGCAACCCCCACCACCCCCGCCCCGTCGGCCGAGCAGCTACTCCGGCTTGACGTCCTTTAGCGTGTCGATGACTTCGTGGGTGAGCTTGCCGTCCTTCTTCACGACTTTGACGATGTAGTAGTCGATGATCGGGAAGCGCTTCTCGGGGTCGAAGCGGAATCGACCCTGGGGCGTCTGGATGTCCACGCGCTTGATGGCGTCGACCAGCTCCGCCGGCGTCGACCGGCCTTGCGTGCGCTTGAGGGCGTCCTCCAGGATCTGCACCAGCGTGTAGCCGAGGGCCGGGTAGTAGCCAAGCGGTGGCTTGCCGTACTCCTGAGTGTAGGCGTTCACGAAGTCGCGGTTGGCGGCGATCGTGAAGTCCTCCAGGTAGTGGGTGATGGCGAGCGCGCCGAGCGCGGCATCGCCCTGGGCGGGCAGCAGCATGCCCTCCACCGTGCTCACGATGGCCAGCAGCGGCGTCTTGTCCAGGCCGTACTCCTGCCGGGCCTTGACGTACTTGATGGCGTCGGCGCCGGGGAAGAACGAAAACACCGCGTCGGCTGGAGGCAGGCCGCCGAGGAACGGCGCGAAGTCGGGCGTGCCCAGCGGCGGGTAGACCTCCTTCACAATGGTCCCTCCCGCCTTGGTGAAGCCCTCGCGAAAGCCGTCGGACACGCGCGTGCCGAAGACGTACTGCGATGACACGATGAGGGCGCGCTTGTGGCCGAGCTTCCGGACCGCGTAGTCGCCGAAGATCCGCCCGACCTGCACGGCGTTCCAGGACGGCACGAAGGCGGTTGGGTGCTTCGCCGCCTCGGGTGGTTGGGCCACGAACGTGAGCTGGGGAACGCCCTTCTGGCCGACGTAGTCCCGCACCGCCAGCACGACGTGGCTCAGGAGCGGCCCCAGGAAGACGTCGACGCCGTCGCGCTCGATCAGCTTCTGGGCCTTGGTGAGCCCGGTGGTCGGGTCGCCCGCATCGTCCTCCACGATCAGCTCGACCTTGCGACCGGCGATCTGGTAGTCGAGCTGCTTGAGCCGCAGCTTGATGCCGTTGACCTCCCCGGCGCCGATGACGGCGGCACCGCCGGTGAGGGGGCCGAGAGCCCCAATCTTGATGGGTGCCGTCTGGGCGGAGGCCGGCGGGACGGCGGGCAGGGCCAGGAGCGGGACGAAAGCCAGGAGCGTGAACAGCGAGGGAAAGGAGAACGGGAGCCGTCGGGGCATCGAGTGCGCCTCCTTAGGTTGCCGCGCGGTGCGCCGGGGCCGCTAAACCGGCGCCGGCGGCCGCGTCGGCCAATGCGTGGCTCGTGGTGACCCAGCCGAAGAAGTGCTCTACGTTGAAGACGGTCGCCTGCTGGCAGACGGCGGGGCCGGCTTGCATCGTCGCGTCCTCGATCAGGACCGGCCAGTACTCGAGGAAGTACGCGTCGCGGAGGGTCGACTCCACGCACACGTTGGTGGCCACGCCGATGAACATGAGATGGCGGATGTCGCGCGAGCGGAGGACCTGATCGAGCGGCGTGCCTGCGAAGCCGCTGTAGCGCTGCTTGGAGACGACCAGATCGCCCGGTTGAGGCCGAACCTGGTCAGCGATCGCAGCGTCCCACGTCTCCCAGATCAGCAACCGGCCACGCAAATCGGGCCGGGCCTCCATGAGCCGGAGGGCGAGTTCCTTGCGCGGGTTCGGGGAGTGGGGTCCGCCCGCGGTGGAGAGATCCGCCGGGTAGCCGATTGTGAGATAAACCACCGCGATGCCCAGGGCCCGCGCCGCCGCGATCGCCCGCCGGGCGGCCTCGACGGTCGAGGGCGCGGCCGAGATGTCGATGCCGGCCTGATCGAGCAGGCCACCAGGGTTGACGAAGGCGTTCTGCATGTCGACGACGATCAGCGCGGTCCGGGCCGCCTCGAGGGTGAGGCCCTCGGGGCGCGCTTCCAGACGGATCGCGTTGGCATCGCCGGGCGCGTCGTGCATCGGGGCCTCCTGCCGGATCGGAATGTTCGCCGAGCCTAGGGCGTCCGGCGCGGTCTGTCAAATGGTTGACGGCACCAAGGCCAGGCGTCCGTCGGTGTGACGTCAGACCACGCTGGTGGAAAAAGATTTCAGGGGTTGGCAGCCGCCGGCACGCAGCCTAAGGTCTGAGTCTCGGATAAGTCGTGCGAACCGACCTTTGCCGCGGGGTCAGGGGACGGGGGGAACGATGGACGGCTGGTGGGACGACATCGAGCGTGAAGTCCTCGGGTGCTTGTCCGCTGCCGGCGAGCTGCCGTGCGGCGAGCTCGCGGCCAAGCTCGGCATGTCGGAGGAGGCGGTGGCTTCGGTCCTTCGTGCTGGCGTCGGATGGGAGCGTGAAGATCACCCGCGTCGCGTGCCCTGACCATGGGCGGTACCTGGGAGACTCCCCGGCCGCTTGAGAGATCCGCGCGCAAGTATCCGGGGTACTCCTCCGCAGGAGCATTCCAGCTTTTGGTCGGGCGGTGCCCGGTGGAAGTCGGCGGGTGCAGTGCTTCCCGGCTTCGCACCTGCAGAAGGCGTCATGCGAACTCTCCTGTGCTGTGGATGACACGCACGATGCCAGGCCCACTATCACCGCAACAAGCGAGGTTTTTCTCCCAGCCCGCGCTCTGCCCGGTGGAGTGTTGTGAAACGGTTTTCCCTATCGAGGTGTGCCCGTTCGGGAGAAGTTTGGGCGTGCGCGCCTTCGGGCTGCGCCCGCCGAGGTCCGGCAGATTTCTTGCTCCACGGACCTGTGGTGCTCTCGTTCCTGATCGTCACCACCCGTGGCCTGCCTGAGGCCTACTTCCTGGCCCGCTTCCTGGAGTCGAGGGAGCAGCGCATCGCCATCCTCGACCTCGCGGGGCGGCCCCTGGCCGATCAGCTTCGCGTGATCGGGCGGCTCGCGCGCCGCCGCGGCCTGCGGTACCTCGCCGATTTCCTGCTGGGCCGTGCGCTCGGCGTGCTCGCTCGCCAGCGGCGCGTGGATCCGTTTCCGGAGCTCGATGCGGACGCGGTGGCTCGGATGACACGGCAGCATCCCGTTCTGGTGTCCCGTGACCCTCACGCCCCCGAGGCCCTGGCGTTCGTGAAGGAGTTCGGGCCCGACTACATCCTGCTCGCCGGCGCCCCGGTGCTAAAGCCGGCGTTCTATGGCCTGGCCAGGCGCGGCGCGCTCAACCGGCACCTGGGCTTGCTGCCGGAGTTCCGAGGCTCGGATTGCATGCTCTGGGCGCTGGCGCTCGACCGCCCGGAGAGCGTGGGCTTCGCCATCCACGTGGTGGCCGAAAAGGTGGACGCCGGCGATGTCATCGTCCGCCAGCGGGTGCCGATCCCGGCCGGGCTGAGCTTCCCCGAATATCTGGCGCGGCTTCAGCGGACGGCGTCCGAGGCTTTCACCGGCGTGCTGGAACGCATTCTCCGCGGGGAGCCGTTCGAGCGACAGATCCAGATGGGCCGGGGCATGTACTTCCCTCCGGCCGGGCTGTCCACGATCCGTCGGGCCCTCCGCAATTACGCGCGACTCGCCCGCGCCATGCCCGCCTCCCTCGCTGTCCGCGAGTGCGCCGACGGCGGCTCCGGCCCGCCCGCTCCAGGGTCCCTGCTGGCCGACACCCGGGACCCTCGCTAGGTCGCGGGGCTTCGCCCGCTCTACCTCGCTTCAAGACTTTAATATAGCCAGCGCTGGGCTACGATGGCGCCGCGGTCGTGGCATGCCCACGGCGGTCGTGGCCCGATCGCGCGACGACACCCACGATGGAGGCCGACATGAAAGCGGAGGAAAAGATCGGAAAGCTGGGACTGGCGGTGCCAAACTTGGAGGATCTGTACCGCACGAACCCGGCGGGCGCCCATTACGTCTCTCACTTCCCCGTGCAGAACCTCCTTTATCTATCGGGCACCACGCCGAGAAAGGACGGGCAATCCTACCTGCCCGGCGTGGTCGGGAAGGACCTGACGGTGGCTCAGGGCTACGAGGCCGCGCGCTACGCGGCGCTCACCACGCTGGCCACCGTCAAATACGCCCTGGGCGACCTCGACCGCGTGCAGCAGATCGTCCACATGACCGGCTTCGTGAACTCGGCGCCCGGCTTCAACGATCAGCCGCGCGTCGTGAACGGGGCGGCCGACCTGCTCGTCGAGGTGTTCGGCGAGCGCGGCAAGCCCACGCGGGCGGCGATCGGCTGCCAGGGGCTCGGCGGCACCGCGTCGGTGGAGATCATCGTGACGCTGCTCTTCACGGGAACCGAGGTGCGGCCACCGCTGGCCCGAGACCACTTCGCGAAGTAGCAACTCGCCGAACCCGACGACGCAGAGTTCCGCGCGCTCCGGGGCCTGTCGCCGGCGCCACCCGGAGCGCGCCCTCGCTCACAGGCGGCCGGCTACCCCGAGTGACGCTTCCGTCCTCATCCTGACATGGGGTGCCGGGCTGGCATGCCTGAATCCCGTCCAGGGTCCCTCTCCTGCCGGTATTTCCGCTCCAGACGGCACTTACACGCCATGGGCCGGTCTGGCATTGAACCTGCTAACCCTCCGGGCGGGTGAAGGTCAGCGCCCGAAGGAGCGTGGGGAGATGCTGGGAGCGATCCGCGGCGAGGTCCGGTTCAAGGAGCCCCTCAGCTACCACTCGTCGCTCCGTATCGGCGGCGGGGCCGATATCTTCGTGCTCGCGCACGAGCCCGACGACGTCCGGCACGCGCTGATGTTCGCCGAGCGCGAGCAGTTGCCGGTGACGATCATCGGCGGCGGCAACAACCTCCTCGTGCGTGATCGCGGCGTGCGGGGCGTCACGCTGAAGCTCGACGGGCCGCTGCAGAGAGTCGAGTTCCACGGTGAGGAAGCGGTGGCCGGCGCGGCGGCCACCATGTCCTCGCTGATCCGCGAGGCGGCGGCCCTGGATCTCGGTGGCCTCGAAGACTTCGCCGGCCTGGCCGCCACCGTTGGTGGTGCGCTGACCATGAATTTGAGATCCGGCGGGCGCACGCTGGCCGACGTCGTCTCTGCGGTCTACTTCTTGAAGCCCGATGGCACGCTGCACGAGCTCAAGCCCCGGGCCGGCTTCGCGACGGCCTGCGCGCTCGTGCTGCCCGCCGACGCCGTGGTCATCGGCTGTCGCCTCCGCCTCCAGCGGCGCCCGCGCGCCGAAATCCAGAAAGACATCAACCGCCGTCTCCGGTTCCGCCGGGACACCGAGCCGATGGCGCTCGCCTCGGCGGCGATCTGGGAGGACACCGCCGTCGGCCGGGCCGCCGGCCTCGTCGAGAAGGTCGGGCTCAAGAGCAAGCGCATCAACGGGGCCGAAATCTCGGCCAAGAACCCGAACTTCATCATCAACCGGGGCGGGGCGACCGCCGCCGACGTGGAGGCGCTGATGGATCTCACGCGCGAGCGCGTGCAGCGCCACTTCGGGATCACCCTCACGGAGGCGGTCCGGATCATCGGGGAGTAGCCGGGCGATGTCGGCGCTTCCCGCGCTGCCGGCGCCCCGCGAAGATCCCCAGATGCTGCTCGAAGCCGCGTTGCGCGAGCTGGCCCCGGCCTGGAAGATCGTGAGCTGGCCGGTCAGCGCGCCCGACAGGCGAGAGGAGTGGCGCGTGATCCTTCGCCATCGCATCAGCGGACATCTCAAGCTCCTCGGCGGTCTCGGCGATCACGACCCCGGCGGCCGGCCCCGCGGCCTCGCCGCCTGGGTGGTGGAGGCCTACCGGCTCGGCAACCGCGAGCCCCTCGGTCGCTACCTCGAAGACGTCGGCGTCGCCACCGGTCTGCGAGAAGTCAGACACGGCATCCGCCGGCCCTCCGTCGTCACCGGCCCGGTGGCGCGGCAGGAGCGGTCGGATGTCGAACGCCCCGCCGACCTGGCGACGGACATACCGCGCACGAACGTGCTCGGCGCGATGCTGCGGGCGGTCAGACGGGAACTCACGTTCTGGCGGCTGCGCACCTACAACCATGCTCGTTCGCAGAGCTAACCCCGACATGACACGCACGGTGTCGATCACCCCATACGGCCGGAGCGGCGCGACGCCGCTGTTTGGCGCATAACCGGCGGACCTTCAAGGCCTTCGGGCGACAGGCCCTGGCTTGGCACCCCGAACGCGATCTCGAAGCAGTACCTCAGGGCGACGCGCTCCTCGCCCGTCACCGACGCCCGACGAGACACCCATGCCACCGCTCGAATGCGCAGCGATCGTACCGCCGCAGCATGGCGACGACGGCCCCCCGGCGAGCCCGCGGCCGCGCCGGCCATCGCTCATGCGTCCCCATCTCCTCGGCTTGGGCTTTCTCCTGCTCACGGTGATCCCGGCGTACCTGGCCTCGCGCGCCGAGCACCTCACGCTGGCCGGCAGCGAAGAGGCCGTGGCCGCGGCCTTCGAGGAGGACACCCGCGAGATCGATTCGATGGAGATCAACGCGCACATCACGCTGGTGGCCGACCGCTACGGCGTCCCGCCCCGGCTGGTCGCGGCCATCATCGAGGCCGAGTCGGAGTTCAATCCTCGCGCCGTGTCGCGCAAGGGCGCCCGGGGCCTCATGCAGCTCATGCCGGCGACGGCCACCAGCCTCGCCGTTCAGGATTCGTTCGATCCCTATGCCAACATCGAGGGCGGGGTTCGTCACCTGCGCCGGCTGATGGACCGCTTCCATGGTGACCTGCCCCTCGTGCTGGCCGCCTACAATGCCGGCGAGCACGCGGTCGTCACCTACCGCGGGGTGCCGCCGTACCGGGAGACACGGCGCTACGTGAAGCGCATCATGCGCCGGCTGGGCCACCCATCGGTCGCCCCTCCCAACCGGACCACGCTCAAGCGCGCGACGACCGCCAGCCCGGCACTCGAGCGCGTCAGCGCCGCAGAGATCCTTCGTGCCGAATCCGCGCTCACGCGCATGACGACCGCCATCCGTCCGCCGGGGCGCCCGAGCGTGGCCGAGGTCCTGCGCGTAGAGCCGGCGCCCCCTGATCCGGCGAGCGCTCTCCCGCCAGAGCCGAGGCCATCCCGGCTGCATCCCCGAAACTTCGAAGGCCCATAACAAGGAGCAGCGATGACCGGAAACGTGCGCGGCGGTCGCCTCGACGGGGTCGCAGTCTTCGCCGGCGGCCTCATAACGGGCAGCGTCATCGGATTCTTCTGGCATCCGCTGGCCGCCATGCTTGGTCTGGTGGTGGCCGGACTGGTCTCGATCGGCTCGCGTGGCCCCGACGGCCGTGCGGCGCCGCGGGGGCCCGTCTTGAGAATCGTGACGAACGGCGGCGGCGAGCCCGGCCGCGTCATTCCTCCTGCCGGAGGAGGTCGCTCACCCGCGCGCAGAGGTCCAGGACCTCGGCGGCGTGGTCCGGGAACCACGCCCGGATCCATTCCGGGCGCTCGTAGAAGGCCAGAGCGGGCTGGCCCTCCCGCCGGATGGCCCCCCGGTTCACGAGACCGCTGGCGTTGATGAGGCTCACATCCACGTCGAGGCGCCCGGAGGCCGTGAACCCCGCGGTGATCGGCGCCAACGGCGTGATCCGGGGCAGCGTCTCGGCCACCGCGCGCAGGCAGAAGGCCCGCGTCCGCGATCTCACCGCCGCCGGGAGCGCTCCCAGCAAGGTCTGCAGCGTCAACCCCGAATAGACGGTGTCGTCGACCACGGCGATCGAGGAAAACGCGTCGAGACCCGCCAGTTGCCGTCCGAGCGGTTGGCTGGTGGTGCTCACGAGCGCGTAACCGGTCGCTCGCTCCTCACGGGTCAGGCCGACGCGGTGGACGAGCGGGAACCAACCGGTCCGCGCGTTAATCTGGTAAGCGACACGCTCACCGGCCCGGCCCACGCCAACGGCCACCGCGAAGGGCGCCCGCTCCCCCTGGGCCACGAGTTCGCGGATCTGTTCCTCCAGCGTCAGAACGATGACCCGGGTGTCCCGGGTGAGCGTCTCGAAGAGCCGCCGGGTGAGCCGGAAGACGACCGAGGTCTCGCCGGCCCGGCGGCGAACGTCTTCAGTGAGGTCGTCGTGAACGTAGAAGGTGCGCGGGGTGGGCGTCGCCATCGCGGCTAGGCCGCGCCGGCCAGGGCGACTTGGCCGTCCGTCCACCAGGCGTCGAGACCAAGGCCGACGTCGGCCAGCATCGCCGCCACCGAGCCTCGGGTGAACTTGTACGAGCTTTCCGTCCAGATGGTCTCGGCCGGCGACAGCTCCACCGCCAGGCCGAGCGCACTGAGGACGACCCGCTGCCGGGCCACCGGGACCAGGTGCATCTCGATCCGACCGGCCGGTGCGTTGTAGCAGGCGCGGTGACCGAACCGGTCCGGCTGGAAATCGCCGGCCAGCCCACGGTTCACGACACGAAGGATGTTGCGGTTGAATGCGGCCGTCACGCCGGCCGCGTCGTTGTAGGCTCGTTCGAGCACGGTCGGGTCCTTCACGAGGTCCACACCGAAGAGGAAGTGGCCACCGGGCCCCAGCATCCCGCGGACGGCGGAGAGCAGCCGGCGCCGCGGCTCCGCGTCGAAGTTGCCGATGGTGCTGCCGAGGAAGAGTACGAGCCGGCGGCCCGCCGCCGGGGGCACGCGCTCCAGGTGCCGCTCGACGTCGGCGATCACGCCGTGCACGGCCAGGAATGGATAGCGACCGAGCAGCCGGCGCGCGGCGTGGGCGACCGCTGTCTCGTCCACATCGACGGGGATATAACGAAGCGCGTCCGGCGGCGGCCCGACCTCGAGCAGCCAGCGGATCTTGAGCGAGGCCCCGGAGCCGAGCTCGACGATCTCTTTCGGGCGCAGGCGATCCATCACCTCGCTGGCGTGGGACTTCAGCAACTGCTCCTCGGCGCGGGTCAGGTAATACTCGGGCAGCCGCGTGATGCGCTCGAACAACGCCGATCCGGTGGAGTCGTAGAAGTATTTCGGCGGGAGCGACTTGGGCCGAGCCGTCAGCCCTCGGCGCACGTCGTCGGCCAGGCTTTGTTTGAGATCATCCGGGTCGAGGTGTACCTCCGCCTGATAGCGGCTCATCGCGTCGGGCGCTCGCCGTCCTCAGCCAGCCGGATGCCCGAGAACTGCCAGCGAGCCGACGGCGGGAAGAAGTTCCGGTAGCTGGTCCGGATGTGCGAGAGCGGCGTGGCGCACGAGCCGCCCCGCAGCACCATCTGGCTCATCATGAACTTGCCGTTGTACTCGCCCAGCCCGCCGGCGAGCGGTCGGAAGCCGGGGTAGGGCAGGTAGGCGCTGGCCGTCCACTCCCACACGTCGCCGATCGCCTGGCCCAGTCCCTCACGCCCGGCCGCCGCCGGGACCGGATGGAGCACGCCGCTGTCCATGAGATTTCCCTCGAGCGGCTGCCCGCCCACCGCGTGCTCCCACTCCTGCTCCGTAGGAAGCCGCTTGCCCGCCCACCGGGCGAAGGCGTCGGCCTCGTAGTAGCTGACGTGCGCCACCGGCGCCTCGGGATCGAGCGGCTGAAGGCCGGAGAGCGTAAAGAGCCGCCAACCGCCGTCGTGCGCCTCCCAGTAGAGCGGCGCCGGCCACCCCTGGGTTTGCATGGCGAGCCATCCCTCCGACAGCCAGAGGTCGGGGCGGCGGTAACCTCCGGCCTCGATGAACTCGCAGTACTCACCGTTCGTGACCAGGCGCGAGGCCAGGCGGAAGGGTCCGAGATATGTCTGGTGCCGCGGCTGCTCGTTGTCGAAGGCGAACCCACGCCCGTCGTGACCGATGTCGACCAGCCCTCCGGCGAACTCGGCGAGCCGGAGCGCCGGCGCCGCACCGCCCGGGATGGGCCGGGCGTGATAGGCCGGCCGCAGGGGGTTGAGGCCGAGGTTGTACTTGAGGTCGGTCAGGATCAGCTCCTGGTGCTGCTGCTCGTGGTTCAGCCCGAGCAGGACGACGGCGCCCAGCTCCGACTCGGGCTCGACGTCTCGGCTCTCCAGGAGGGCGATCATCCCCTTGTCGACGTGGGCTCGATACGCGTAGACCTCCTGGACGGTCGGGCGAGAGAGATGCCCGCGCTGGGGACGAGGGAATTGGGGGCCGACGCCGTTGTAGTACGAGTTGAAGAGCGCGCGATACCGCTCGTCGAGCGGCCGGTAGCTGTCGAGGTGGGGTTCGAGGACGAAGATCTCGAAGAACCATGAGGTGTGGGCCAGGTGCCACTTGGTGGGACTCACGTCGGCCATGCCCTGGACGATGTAGTCTTCGATGGCGAGCGGCGCGCAGAGCGCTTCAGTCGCTTGGCGGACGGCGCGGAACGGAGCGAGCATGGTCTCTCTTTCGCCGTCTGGTGAGCAACCGCGGTGCCAGCGAGCTCGGCGAGCGACTCGGCAAACGCTTTCCTAGGGCGTGACGACCTCCACCTCGACGTGGTCGCGACGCCCCTCGGCGGCCAGTATCCGGTGGGCGATCGCAGCGAGCCGGCCGGCCGTGACCAGGCGGTCCGGGGGCGGCGCCAAGCGGACGGTCCAGCGCCCCCGGCGACGGGACTCGACGACCGGGCTCACGATGGCGCCGAGCTCACGGTGGATCGCGTCGGTGAGGTCCACCTGGCGGACGATGGTGCGCCGCCGCCGCCGCTGGACCGCGTCCGTCGCCACCATGAGCCCGATGATCGCCGCGAGCGGGAGGACCAGCACGACGGCCGTGGTGAGTGCGATCGTGAGCGCCGTCAGCATCGGAGTCTCCCCGCGGCTTGCCGGCCTCGCACGAGCCGCTGTGCCTCATCCCGGGACGACACACCGTTGCCACCACTCGGCGCCACCGCACGGATCTGCGGCGCGAGCCGGCGGTGGATCACCCGGCGCGTCCATCGGGCGAGCGCCACTGCACCAACTACAGTCACCGACGTGAGCACCGCGGTGAGGATCAATCCGACGACGGCCAGGACTTTCAGCTCGACCATGAGCGGCCTCCTCTATCCAGTGCGACACCGGAGCGAGGCCGTTGTGAAAGGTCAGCGGGCGAGCGGGTGCAGATCGGGACGGCAGCTCTCACAGGGCCGGAGACCGGCGGCCTCCGCGCCGGCTCGCGACGCGAACAGCGTGAGGCGGGCCAGGGTCATGGATGGAAGCGAACCGCACGTGGGCAGGCAGTAGTCCGCGTCGTCGCCGCCCCGCACGTACATGGCGTCTCGGACCACCCGCGATTCCCCACGCCCGCGCTCGAGCGGGATGCGCTCGAGGGCCAGCAGCCGCTCCTTGACCATGATCCGGTTCCCGGCGTAGCCCGTCAGGGTTCCCGAGCTGCCGACCACGCGGTGGCACGGCACGACGATGGGCAGCGGATTTCGACGAAGCGCCTGGGCCACTGCGCGCACCGCCGCCGGCCGGCCGATCTCGAACGCGAGGCGCGCGTAGGAGGTGACAGCGCCGCGGGGCAGCGCGGCGGCCGCCTGGAGCACCTCGCGATGGAACGGGCTCGGAGCCAGCCGGAGATCCAGCCGCCACCCCAACTGTTCCAACCCGCCCTCCAGGTACTCGCGCAGCTCCCCGGAGAGGCGCTCGATCGCGGCCCCGTCCGGAACCATCTCCACACCGGGCGCTCGGGCCAACCACCGGGGCAGGGCAGCGGCTCCGCGGTCGAGGTACCTCACCAGCGCCACGCCGTCCTCGGACGTGGCGATCAGGACGCGCCCGACGGGCGATGAGCAGACACCGTACCTGAGGAGGCGCCGCCGCAGGTCGGCGAGGCCCATAGCCAGCCGCTCGCGCAAGCGGGCCAGATCGGCCTCCGGGGCCGGCGCCTGCCGGAGGTCGCCGACGAGCCGATCGATGGCGCGATAACGGCCGAGGTCCGTGCGACAGGGCGCGCACGCGCTCACGTGGGCGCCGACACGTTCCGCGGCATCGGGCGCCGCCTCGGCCGCCGCGGTGGCAATGAGATCGAGCTGAATCTCGCGGCAGGAACTGGGCCTGGTCTTCATCGGTCCGCCTCCGTCCCGGGGAGTTGGTATCCGTTCACCGACTGCCGGATCTTTCGGAAGGCGTGGAAGACGTGAGCCCGAGCGCTCTCCGGCGAGCAGGTCAAGCTCCGGGCGATCTCCTCGTACGGGAGGTCGTGAAACTTCCTCAGAATGAACGCGGCGCGCTGCTTGAGAGGCAAGCCATGGATCACGCGGTCCATCGCGGCCCGCGCCTCGTTGAAGCGGGCCGCGCCTTCCGGGCCTTCGCCCTCGCTCTCACGTCGCCCGGCCCGTATGGCCTCATGGGCGAGCCGCCGCCGCTTCTCGTTGCGGCTGTGGTTGCGGGCGAGGTTGGTCGCGATGGCGAAGAGCCACGCGCGGACGTTGGCGTCGGCCGCCAGCACGGGGTACGCCCGGTAGGCTTTCAGGAATGTCTCCTGAGAGAGGTCCTCGGCCGCGCCCGCGCTGACGCGGCGCAGATATCGGTAGATCTCACCGTGGTGTCGGCCCACGATCGTCTCGAAGGGCTCGCCGCCCATGACCCCTCTCCTGACCGGTAGGACACCCGAGCCCTCCCGTCGTGAAAGCCCATGTCTGTCCGGTCAGGGTGACGTAATGGCAAGGCCCGGGGAGTCGCGCTCGTTCTGGCTGCTGCCTAACTCCCGGGAAATCCACCAGAATCACCGCGTCCAGCTCTGGCATATCCGTTGCTCGATGCAGGGCTCGCGGCGCGCAGCGTCCATTGAGTTGGAGGGGGCAGCGGCCGCCCCCTCCAACCCTCCCCGTTCGCGCGGGGTGCGACAGCCCCTTTGAAACCTCGGGCGCTAGCACCGCTGAGAGGGACCGTGATCAACACGCTGCTCGGCTCGATCGCTGACGCCCTGACCGCCCTCTACGGTCGGCCGGTCGGACGTGACGCGGCCCTCGTGTTCGTGGTGGCCTTCGTGCTCACGCTCATCGTCACCGCCCGCTGGAAGACGCTGCGCTCCACGCCGCTGGCCAGCGGACCGTTCAGCCTCCCCGTGCTCAACCCGGCCGGTCACCGGCGCGGCGCTTCCATGGCGGCGTCGACGACCCTGATGGTCCTCGCGCTGCTCGTGGCCTGGGCGATCAATCTCATGCCCCTTGCCATCGCGGCCACGCTCATCGCCGACGGAGAACCCCTGCGTGGTGTGATCTATGCGGCGCTCGGCTACGGGTGGATCTGGGCGTTCCTGGCTCTGCTGCCGATCTGGTTGGTGGTCGGCTGGTATGAGTACGGTGTCTGGACCAGCCTGGTCGGCAATAGCCTGATGTTCCTGCTCCTGAGCGTGCCGGGGTGGCTGATGGCCGGCGCCCATTGCTCCGCACGTATGGCCGCGTCGACGAGCGCCCCGCGGATGAGGAGCGGCCGCAAGCCTCTCACCATCGTGAGGATCATGGTGGCGTCCCTGCTGCTCGGAGGCGCGCCGGCCGCCGCCGATCTCGCCGAATTCAGGCCGCTGGCGGGGCCGGCCACGGTGGACCTGGGTCGGAACCTGGCGGCCCTGGTGGTGGACGGCGACCACTACTTCATCGACGCCGACGACACGCGCCGGCTCATGGAGGCGTTGGGCAACCCGGCCACGCGGCGTGAGCTGGGGACGATCCTGCCCAAGACCGGTGCCGAGTGGTTCGTGGTGCTGGAGTGGGAGGAGACGGGGTACGTCCGCGACGACGACGGCCGCTCGCTCAACGCGGATTCACTCTTGGAAGCCGTCCGTCGCGCAACCGACCAGGCCAACGAGCAGCGGCGGGTGGGTGGGCACCCGGCGCTCCAAATTTTGGGATGGGCGGAGAAGCCCCGCTACGACGCGGCGAGCCGACGCCTGGTGTGGGCGCTCGTGGGACGACCCGAGGACGAGCAGTGGGAAATCATCAACTACAACACCCGAGTCCTCGGGCGGCGCGGCCTCATCTCGGTGACGCTCGTCACCGATGCGGCGACCTTCGCTGAGGCCCGCTCCATCGTTCCCGGCATCGTGGCCGGGATCTCGTTCAAGCCCGGCCAGCGCTACGAGGAGTTCGTGCGGGGACAGGATAAGCTGGCCGAGTACGGACTGGCCACGCTGGTGGCCGGCGGCGCCGGTGTCGCTACCGTGAAGGCCGTGCAGAGCGGGCTGCTGAGCCGGTTCTGGAAGGCGATCGTCGTGGCGGCCCTGGGTGTAGCCGGGGGGCTGTTGACTTGGCTGACCCGCACCAGGAAACGGCCGGCGCGGGCGTGATGGAGCAGGCCACCTTCGACGTCGAACCTGGTGGGCGCTTGAAGCCGATCACGTCCCGAGCAGTTCCTCGGCAATCCGTTTGACGTCCGCCGCTTCGACCTGCCCCTTGTGCGTCTTCATCATGTCGCCGATGAGGCGGCCCACCTGCTTCGGGTCGGTGATGCCGAGCGCGCCGAGTCGCTCGCGCACCAGGGCGCGCAGGGCCGCCTCGTCCACGCGCTGGGGCAGGTAGCGCTCGCAGAACTCGACCTCGAACCGAAGCTGGGCGGCCTGGGCGGCGCCGCGCTCGCCCAACTTCTCGAACTCGGCCAGGGCCTTCTGCAGCTGCTTGCGGTAGGCGGCGATGACGTCGAGGACGAGCGCATCGTCCACCGTCCCCGCGAAGCCCTTGGCGGTGCGCCGTTCGGCCAGCCTGGTCTTGATCATGCGCACCACGGCCGCCGTGCGCGCGTCCCGCTCGCGAATGGCCTGCCGGAGCGCGTCGTCGATCGTCTGCTCGAGCCCCATCTCCTTCCGTCCGAGGCTACCAGGGAAGCTTGGCCGGCTCGTACTCCGCGATGCGGTCGCTGACGACCATCACGGGGTCGATCCCGTACAGGCGACGAGCGTTCTCGCCCAGGAGCTTCTGTTGCACGGGGGCGGGGACGTTGTGCTTGTTCATGAGCTCCAGGGCTTCCCAGGCGTCCTCGGCGTCGTGGTGGGGGTAGTCCGACGACCATAGCCCCACGTGCTCGTAGAGGTCCCACATCCGGTACACCGGCTCCTCGTCACCCTCGAAGGCGATGAAGCACTGACCGTAGAAGGTGTCCCCCGGGTCGCGGACGGCTTTGGCCCGCTGGAAGGTATAGAGGTCGAGAAAGTTCCGGCTCCGAGCCAGCACCAGCGGTAGCCAGGTGGCGTTCGATTCCAGAACCGCGCACCTCAGCCGGGGGAACTTCTCCAGCCAGCCGGTCATGAGCACCGTGGTCAGCCACGTCATCGCCTCGAAGATGAAGCCCAGCGACTCGGAGGCGTCGATGCTGGGCTCCATGCTGAACACGATGTTGCTGACGAACTGGCCCGGCGAGTACACGACCGCCTCGTCGGTGAACAGCAGGCCGGCCCCGGTGGCGCGCGTGCGGGCGATGCGCTGCGCCCATTCCGGGGTCAGCGCCTCGCGCGAGGGGAAGGTGTGCATGGCCAGCACGAGGCCGAGGTCCTCGAAGTCCCGCCAGAGCGGATCGAACTCGGGAAGGGTCGGGTAGAGCCCGTTCCAGAAGCACGGGCGGACGGCGGCCGCCTTGAACCCACGCGCGGCCACCCGCTTGAGTTCCTCCCGGGCGTGCTCCACGCTCTGCAGCGGCAGCACGGCGCAGGGGAACAGCCGGCGCCGATCGGCGGCGGCGTAATCGTCGATCCAGTCGTTGTAGGCGCGGGCGAGGATCCGGGCGGCCTCGGCGTCGCGCACCAGGGCCAGGCGGGCGAACCAGCTGGGAAAGAGCATCACCTGGTCGATCCCCAGCGCGTCCATGTCGCGCAGACGCGCGTGCGGGTCACGGCAGCCGGCCAGCCGGCCCAGCTGTGCCTTCCACTCGTCGGTGCCCGGTGTGAGGGCGCCGATCAGCTTCTTCGGCCACCGGGGCCAGCCAACCTCCGCCGCGTTCGCGCGCTCGCGTGACGCCGGGACGGCGCGCCCGTTGATGAGCAGGGTATCGGTGTCGGTGTGGAAGTGGAACTGCGTCTTGACCCAGGACCGCACCGCCGAGGGGACGTACTGGTCCCAGATTTCGGGCGGCTCGACGATATGGCTGTCGCAGTCGAAGACCGGAAAGCTTTTAGTCGCCATCGGATCACCCTCCGGCCGAGATGGTAGTTTGCCCGGCGCCGCCTGGGCAAGCCGGCCTGGATGCGGAAAAGAATTTCCTACAACGCCCCGGTCTGGCACATCGGTTGCTCATTCGTTCCACCGATGGAGCCCAAGGTCCACATCGTGGTGACACCAGGGTCGGGCGAGGGCCGGGCCCTCGCCACCGCCCGCCGCCTGGCCCGGGCGCTCAAGACTCGCGGGCACCCGCCGGCCGTTCAGAAGTTCGAGGGACTGGGCGGACTGCAACGGTGGGCGGCGACGTGCGAAGGTGGATTCTCTCATCTCATCTGCGTGGGCGGTGATGCCACCCTCAGCGCCGCGGCGAAGGCTTCGATCCGGTTGCGGGTGCCCTTCGTCCCTGTGCCCAACGGGTTCGGCAACATCTTTACGCGAGCCTTCGGCCACCCAAGCCGGGTGGAGGCCGTGCTCGATCTCTTGGCCCGCGGCAAGGTCCGCTGGGTCGACGTGGGGGTCATCGGCGACGAAATCTTCCTGTCGCACCGCAGCTACGGGATCCTCGAGAGGATCCAGCAAGCGGTCGAGCGCGGGGGCGCCCAGCCCCGCGCTCGCTGGCTCCGGCATCTCGCCTACTACGGCCTTGCGCGGCGGTTTCTCTTCGAGCGGCCGATCCCGTCCATCACGGTGGAGGTCGACGGGCGCATCGTTGCCGGGCGCGCCATCCTGGTCACCGTGGCCAATGTGGAGACGTACCGGGGCTTTCTCAGCCTGACGCCGACGGCGTCGCCAATCGACGGCATGTTCGACGTCTTCGTCGTGCCGCGGGTCAGCCGGGGGGCGGTGGCGCTGCGCCTTCTGCGGCTGATGCTGCGGGTCCCCGGCCGGTGGAACGGGATCGTCCTGGCCCGGGGCCAGCGTGTCGTCATCACCGAAAAGGGCCGCCAGCCCGAGGAGTTGCGCACGCGGCGGCGGGTGCTTCCCTTGCTGGTACCTCCCGGCAGCATCGAAAGTCTGGAGCGCCGCACGATCGAGGCCGAGACCGACACCCCCGAGCCGCTGTCAGGCGACCGAATAGCCTAAGCGGCCGAGCGGCGGCTCGGCGCGCGACGCCCAAGGGCCCGCCCGCTCCCCGCGCGCATGACGAGCAATACGACGATGCCCACGCCGACCCACACCGCCTGTCGGGCCCGCCGTACGAGGCTGTAGGCAAGCCCGGCCCCGGCTCCGAGCCCCAACGCGGCGAAGGCCGCCGCGTTGGCGCCTTCGAGGGCACCCAGGTTCGCCGGGACCAGGAAGGTCGCGAACCGCACGCCTGAGCCCAGCGCCTCGATCACTGTCGCCGTGCTCACCGACACCGGCATCGCGAGCACGGCCACGATGATGACGGTCTCCAGGGCCCCCACGAGCCAGCCCACCAGGTGGAAGCCGACCGACAGCGCGAGCCGTCGCCACTGCTCGCGGTAGTAGTCCCGGAGCGCCCGGTCCAGACGCCGGGCGTAGTCGGCGGATTCCAGGGTTCCAGCCCAGACCAGGAGCCGGCCGGCACGGGCCACGAGGCCCATGACCTGCGCAACGAAGAACCCACCTACCGCAAGCACCTCCACGACGAGCAGCCACAGCATCGCGCCCAGGATCTCGGAATCCACCGCGAGCGTGGTCCAGGCCAGAACGATTCCGATCAGGAGGAAGAGCGCCTGGGCCACGGTGATGGTCGTCTTGGCGATGATCACCGAGGGCACGCTCTCCTCGTACGGAACGTCCCGCCGGACGAGCCACGCCTTGAGGGCTTCCCCTCCGACCGAGCCGAGCGCCGTCACCACGTTGAGCGCCTCACCGGCGATCCGCGCGCCCAGGAGCCGATGAAACGGCGCCTGGCTCCGAGTGAAGGCGTATCGCCAGCCGAGGGTGTCGACGACCATCACCAGGCCATAGGGCAAGCAGATCAGGGCGAACTGCCACCAGGCGAGGCGGGCCAGAACGTCGACGATCGGCGCCCACCCGATGCGGGCGACCAGGATCGTCAGGAGGACGCCGCCGGCCAGGAGGAGAACGACGCGCAGGAGACGCACGCAGTACAGTGGCTTCAACTCCCGTGCCATACCGGGCCCTGGGGACCACCCCACGGCCGGCTGCCGGACGCGCTACAATGGGGGCGTCATGACCCAATCGCGAGCGCTCCTGGCCGGGGCAACCCTGTCCCTCGTCGGGTTCATTGCGCTCGCGGCCCTCGCCGCGCCGAACGACTCCTTCGATCTCGATCGGACCGTCCGGGGAATGGTCCAGATGCTGCGGCACGACAGCCTGCATCCGGCCATGGAGGCGGTCTCGGTGCTGGGCGCCGGAAGCGGCCTGATTCCTCTGATCGCGCTGGGCTCGGCGGTGTTGTGGCGATCGCGCCGGCGGTGGGCCGTGGGGCTGCCGGCGTTCATGGCCGGCACCGGCGCGCTCCAGCTGCTGACCAAGTGGGCGATCGATCGCCCACGGCCGAACGAGCTGCCCTGGGGGTTTCCCAGCGGTCACGTACTGAGCGTCGTCGTGTTCTTCGGGATCGTCATCTATCTCGTGTATCTATCGTGTCCGGCGCGGAGCCGGCGCTGCCTGGCCAGCGCCATGTGCGCTGGCGTCGTGCTGGCCGTCGCCGCCAGCCGCCTCTACCTCGAGGCGCACTGGCTTTCGGACGTGGTCGGCGGATTCCTCGTCGGCCTGGCCTACCTTCTGCTCTGCATCTGGTTCCTCGATCGCCGGCGCCCTGTCGCAGCGCTGGCGCAGGGTCCGCCAGCCGCCTGAGGAGTTGAGGCGCAGGATGGCGCCTGACCGGCACCAGCGGTCCAGCGCCAAGCCATTGAACTAGGGCGGTTTGTGTCTACGCATCCGCGAGGCCAGTGGGCGTTCCGCTCATCGAAGGAACGAATCCGGAGACTGATTCAAGGGCTCTTGATCGCGTTTTTCGCTCTATTGTGTCTGGAGAGTGGGGCGCGAGTACTCTTCACCTTCTATGCCGAGCCAGGCGAAGCAGGCGATGAGCTGGAGCGACTCGGGCTCCAGTTCTCAGCGGAATTGGGCTGGGAGAGGAAGCCGAATTTCGAGGGCTCGCTGCCTCGGGAGGCGGGTGGATACAAGAGAAGGTTCGATGGCCAAGACTCGTCGACCTTTGGTTGGGGCGCGCCTCCCGAGTTCTCCTATCCCCAGGTGCTGGACCGTCTGATTCCGGACATCACCGTCATCAATTTGGGGGTCCTGGGCTATAGCTCGTTCCAGGGCTACAAGACGCTGGTGAAGTATGCCCCCATTCTCAAGCCGAACCTGATCATTGTCGCGTTCAACTATAACGATCGGCGCTACGTTCTCTCGCCCGATGATGAGGATGGCGATATCAGGCTTCGGCGGATTGACGCGGCGCAGACGGTCAATGCGTTCACGAGGCGCGTGTACCTCGTCCGGGTGATGAGAGCGGTGATGTGGAGGTCGGGGATCATAGCGCAGCCTCTGTCGACAAGGGCAGAGCTTCTCGGCGACGTGCGGAAACTGCAGGCCCGGGTGCCGCCCGAGAGGTACCGGGAGAATCTGAGAAAGTTCGCGGAATTTGGCCGACGGACCGGCAGTCCATTGATTTTTGTCATCATGAAGGACAATCCCGCCTACACCGATTACTTGCGACAAGGGATCGATCTATTGAATCGGGCCCAGTATGATCTGGCCGGGCGGAAGCTCGAAATTGCCGTGAATCTGGACAATGCATTCTCGGAGATCGCGCGGAAGTATCTGGCCGTGGCCCTGGAACAACAGGGCGCATTCGAGGAGGGGAAGCACGTCGCTCGAATTGGCAGACCTCTGTTCTCTGCGGCGGGGGGCAGACCGATCTATCTCGACGTGGAGCACAACGAGATCATGCGAAGTGTCGCGAAAGAGTACGACATCGAGGTCGTCGATGCCGCGACGGCATTGGAGGCCGACCCCAGCCTGTACGTGGATTATTGCCACCCCAACCGGAGAGGGTACGAAGTCATTGCTCGTCTCTTGGATCAGCCCGCGAGGCGTTTACTCAGCGGCAGGCGAGCCGATCGCCGGAACGATATGAACGTTATCAAGGAGGATCGTAGGTGACGGCTCGCCGAAATCCTGATGACGTGGCGCCGGCCAAGATCACCACCACCCCCCGACCTCGGTCCGCGGCGAAGTGCTATCCTGCCGGCCAGCCCACGTGAAGAGGAGGCAGCCGGCATGAGGATCGGGATCGTCGGAGCAGGCGCCATTGGCTGCGTGGTCGGCGGGTTGCTGACCAGGGCCGGTCGGGACGTTACGCTCATCGACCAGTGGCCGGAGCATGTGGAGGCGATGAGGCGGAAGGGGCTCCGGCTCTCCGGCACCTGTGGCGAGCACGTGATCCCGGTCAAAGCCTGCCACATCCACGAGGCCCAGGCCGTCGAGGCGCCGTTCGACGCCGCCTTCGTCGCCGTGAAATCCTATGATACCGAGTGGGCCACCGCGCTGGCCGTGCGACACCTCGGCCCGGACGGCGTCGTCGTGGACTTCCAGAACGGCATGAACGACGAGCGCGTGGCCGCCATCGCCGGTCGCCAGCGGACGCTCGGCTGCGTGATCACCATCGGCGCTGGTCTCTACGAGGCGGGCCACGCCATGCGCACGGATTCGCAGATGGTCGGGTTCAAGATCGGCGAGCTGGACGGCGCCGAAACCGCGCGGGCGCGCCGGCTCGCCGAGGTCATGAGTGACGTGGCGCCGGCGAAGGTCACCACCAATCTCTGGGGCGAGCGGTGGTCCAAGCTCGCCATTAACTGCATGGCCAACCCCCTGGCCGGACTGTCGGGTCTCGGCTCGGCCGAAATCCGCAGCGAGCCCGAGCCCTGCCGGATCGCGATCCAGATCGCGGCCGAGGTCGTCGAGGTGGGCCGGGCCTGGGGGCACGAGGTCGAGCCGTTGTTCGGGATCGAGGCCGGCCGATTCGTGCAGGCGGCGGCCGGCCGTGATCGCGAAGGGGTCATGGCCGACATGGCGGCCGGGGCCAGGTCGCTCAGCGGCGGGCGGCCCTCCCTGCTGCAAGACGTGATGCGCGGCCGGCGGACGGAAATCGATTACCTCAACGGCTATGTCGTCGCCGAGGGGCGCCGGCTCGGCATCAAGACGCCGTTCAACGAGGCGGTGGTGCACCTCTACCGCGAGCTCGGTATCGGGTTCAGGCCCGATCTGCGGCACCTCGAGACGCTGACCCGGATGCTGCCGAGGTAACGTGGACTCCGCGGCCGCCGACCTCGTCGTCGAGCAGGAAGGTCGCGTCGTCGTCGTCACCTTCAACCGCCCCGACGCCCGCAACGCCATGACCTTCGAGATGTACGAGCGCCTGCACGACGTGTGCGAGCGCGTGGACGAGGACCGCGGGGCGCGTGTGCTCGTCCTGCGGGGGGCCGGCGAGCGGGCGTTCGCCAGCGGAACCGACATCCGCCAGTTCCTGGAGTTCCGCACGCGCGAGCACGCGCTCGAGTACGAGGGGCGAGTCACCCGCGTGCTGGGGCGGCTGCACGCGATGAAGAAGCCGACCGTCGCCATGGTCCAGGGCGACGCCGTGGGCGGCGGGCTGTTCATGGCCCTGGCCTGCGACCTCAGACTCAGCGCCGAGCACGCGCGCTTCGGCGCCCCGGTGGCTCGCACCCTGGGCAATTGCACGGCGCCGCTCAGCTTCTCGCTCCTGGCCGCCACCGTGGGGCCGGTGCGGGCGCGCAATATCCTGCTGACGGCGCGCCTGGTGGACGCGGCCGAGGCCCGCGCGATGGGGCTGGTGGACGAGGTGCACTCGGCGGCGGCGCTCCCCGGCCGGGTCAAGGAGCTGGCCACGCACCTCAGCGAGCTGGCGCCGCTCACCCTGGCCGCTGTCAAGGAGGCGACCCGCCGGGTGACGGCGCCGGCCGCGCTGCGCGACGCCGAGGACATCATCCTGTCGTGCTATCTGAGCCAGGATTTCCAGGAGGGGGTCCGCGCCTTCCTGGAGAAGCGCAAGCCCGACTGGCAGGGCCGCTGACGCCTTCGTGGTGGCCTGAGTGGCGCCGCCCGCCGCCTTTCCGCCGGGCGCCTTCCGCCGCGAGAACGAGGAGGACGACAGCCTCTTCTACGCCTGGCCCCGCCGGGTCACGCACCTGGACGGCCCCGCACTGGCCACGCTCCAGCGGCTCTATGCGGCGCTCCTGCCGCCTGGCGGCTGCGTGCTCGACCTCATGGCGTCCTGGCGCAGTCACCTGCCGGCCACGTTCACCGGCACCGCCATCGGCCTCGGCCTGAATCGGGAGGAGATGGTCGACAACCCGCGGCTCAGCCAGGCCCTCGTGCACGACCTCAATCGCGAACCGACCTTGCCCTTCAACGACGAGGCGTTCGACGCCGCGCTCTGCGCCGTCTCCGTCCAGTACCTCACACGCCCGGTGGAGGTGTTCCGCGAGGTGCGCCGGACGCTGAGGCCCGGTGGGCCGTTCATCGTGACGTTCAGTAATCGCTGCTTCCCCGAGAAGGCCGTCGCGCTCTGGCGGGCCGCGAACGACCAGCAGCACGTGGCGCTGGTGATCGCCTACTTCGACGCCGCCGGCGGTCTCGGTCAGAGCTGGAGCGATGCGTCCGAGTACGCTCACACGCCGGACGACGGCGACCCGCTGTACGCCGTGTGGGCCGGGCGGGCGTCCTGACCTTCGCGCTCCGGCTCGACAACTCGCGCCGGCCCGGCGACAATGGCCGCCGCCGTCGAGGTCCCCGTTCGATGACCCGAGGAGGGCGGTCATGGCTGGATCGATGAACCGACAGATCGTGCTCAAGCGCCGTCCCGTCGGCGCGCCCGCACCCGACGACTTCGCGCTGGCGGATTCGCCGCGACCCTCGCCGGGCGAGGGCGAAGTGCTCGCCCGCACCATCTACCTCTCGCTCGATCCGTACATGCGCGGGCGGATGAACGAGGGCCGCTCCTATGCCCGGCCGGTGGAGTTGGGCCAGGTGATGGTCGGCGGCACCGTCAGCGAGGTGCTCGAGTCTCGGTATCCGGGCCTGGTCCGCGGCGATTTCGTGCTGGGCTACGACGGCTGGCAGGAGTATGCGGTTGCCAAGGGCCCCACGCTGCGCAAGCTGGATCCCGGCATCGCGCCGATCTCGACAGCGCTCGGCGTGCTGGGCATGCCGGGTCTGACCGCCTACGTCGGGCTGCTCGACATCGGCCACCCGCGCCCGGGCGAGACGGTCGTCGTGTCGGCCGCCGCCGGCGCTGTCGGCGCCGTTGTCGGCCAGCTCGCCAAGATCAAGGGCTGCCGCGCCGTCGGAGTGGCCGGGGCCAAGGAGAAGTGCGAGTACGCGGTCCAGGACCTCGGGTTCGACGCCTGCGTCAGTCACCGGGCGCCGGATCTCGTCAGTGCGCTTCGCGAGGCCTGCCCGACCGGCGTCGACGTGTACTTCGACAACGTGGGCGGCGCCGTCCTCGGCGCCGTGCTCCGGCTCATCAACCCGGGGGCCCGCATCCCGCTCTGCGGGCTCATCACGCAGTACAACGCCGTCGAGCCGCCGGCGGGGCCCAACCTGGCGCCGATCCTGGTCAACCGCGCCCTCATCAAGGGGTTCATCGTCTCGGACCATGTCGATCGCACCGCCGACTTCCTGCGCGACACCGTGCAGTGGATGCGGGAGGGCCGGCTCCGTTATCGCGAAGACGTAGTCGAGGGTCTGGCCAACGCTCCCCGCGCGTTCATCGGGCTCCTGGAGGGCCGGAACTTCGGCAAGCTGCTCGTCCGCGTGTCGGAGGATTCGAGTTTGTAACGAGGAGGAGGTATGCGGAATCGTGTCGGGCTGTTCGCGGGGGCGACCCTGGCCGGCGGCGTTCTCGGCTATGCGTGGAACTGGCCGGGGTTCAGCGGCGCCTACAAGGGGTTCATCGCGCTCTTCGCCGATCCGAGCGCGCCGCTGGGGACCGCCTGGGCCGCGATCGTCCTGGCCTTCGTGATGGGGGTGCCGCGCATCTGCGTCCCCTGATGGACGCCGATGATCTTCACGATCGCGCCCCTGGTTCAGGAGGCGGAAACGAAGCGACGGTGGCTGGCGACGCTGGGCGTGTTCACGGGCGTCCTGCTCGCGGTCCTGGCCCTCTTCGGAGCGGCCATGGGGTGGGTGGGCTCCGCCCTCGCACCGCGAGTGACGACACCGTGGGCCCGCGAGGCCCTGGCCTCGGTGGCCCTCAGCGTGCTGGGCGTGCTGGCGCTGCTCATCGCGCTCGGTGAGCTGGGGCTCATGCGCCCGTTGCTGCCCGACCTGCGCGCGGTCCCCGGGGCGGCGATCGCCGGCGCCCGGACCAGCCTCACGCGGCGAGCGCTGGTGATTGCGCTCGTGTTCGGCGTCACGATGGCCATCTTCAGCCCGTTGTCGGCGTACGCGGTGATGCTCGGGTGGGTGGCGGCTCGGCAGAGCCCGTGGCTCGGCGCCGCGACGCTGGCGGCCTACGGCCTCGGGCTCATGGTGCCCCTCGCCATCGCCGGGACGCTGGCCGCGCGGGGCGGTCGCGCCCCCGTGGAGGCGCTGCAGCAGCGGGTGCGCCTCGTGGGTGGCGCCGCGCTGGCGATGGCCGGCGGCTTTCTCCTCTCGATGTGGACGCTTCGAGCGACCTGGGCGCTCTTCCTGCCGAGCCCATGAGCGCTATGCGGTTCGGCGTCCATCTTCCGCACTTCGGCGCCCTGGCCTCGGGCGCGGGTACGCTCCGGCTGGCCCAGCGTGCCGAAACGCTCGGGTACGAGTCCGTGTGGGTCGCCGATCACATCGTCTACCCCCGCGAGCTCACCGAGCGGTTCGGCGCCGAGTTCTACGAGGCGGTGACGACGCTGGCCTTCGTGGCCGCCCACACCGCCAAGGTAACCGTCGGCACCGCGGTCCTGGTCTTGCCCTATCGCCATCCGGTCGTCCTCGCCAAGCAGCTGGCGACGCTCGACGCCCTGGCCGGCGGTCGCCTGATCGTCGGTGTTGGCGCCGGCTGGCTCGAGGAGGAATACCGCGCGCTGGGCGCACCGTTCGAGGAGCGCGGTGCGGCCACCGACGAAGCCCTGCACGTAATGCGGTCCCTCTGGAGCGGGGAACGCGCCGGGCTCAGCGGCAAGTTCCCTGGGCTCGGCGAGTCCGTCTTCGCGCCCCGGCCGCTCCGGCCGCCGCGCGTCTGGGTCGGCGGCAACAGCCCGCGCGCTCTGCGCCGCGCCGCCGAGCTGGGCGACGGCTGGCTTCCCATCTGGCATGCGCCGACGAAACGCGGCTTCACTCCCGAGGCTCTGCGCGACAAGGTGGCCGAGCTGGCCGCGCTCCGCCGCCGCGCCGGGCGCGCGGGCCGGGCAGAGATCGCCGCGCTCATGCCTCTGGCGATCACCGACGCCGCGTTGCCGGGCCCGCCGCAGGCCCTGATCGGCACTCCTGATGCGATCGCCGAGACGCTGCGCCGGTATCGCGACTCCGGAGTCGAGCACGTCATCCTGAGCCCGTACTACGGCCTGTCGCCCGCGCTCTCGCCGAAAACACTGGACGACGTCGACCGCGTGCTGTCCGCGTTCGCCCATGACGTTCGGTCAAGACTCTACCTGGATTACTCATGAGCGGCGCGAGCGCCGCTCATGAGTAATCCGAGCTAGCTCTCACGATGGCGTGGCGGGCGCCGCTGCACGCTCTCATTGTCGTTCTCGTCGCCATAACGGCGTGCACGCGTCCGGCGGGCCCAGGTGCGGATGTCCGTCGCGTGACCCTGGTAGGCGTGAGCGACTGGCACGGTCAGCTCGAGCCCATCAGCATCATCGTGGACGGCCCGCCCCGGCCCGCAGGCGGAGCCGCCGCGCTCAAGGCCTACTTCGACCGCGAGCGCGCGCGCAACCCCGAGGGCACGCTGGTCATCATGGCCGGCGACTCCTTCGGCGCCACGCCACCGGTCTCCGCGTTCCTGGAGGACGTTCCGGCCGTGGAAGTGCAGAACGCGCTCGGCGTCGGCGCCGATACCCTGGGCAACCACAACTTCGATCACGGCCTGACCCGACTGCGCAATCTCCTCGGCCTGGCCCGCTTTCCCTACCTGTCGGCCAACGTGGTGGCCCCCGACGGCTCGACGCTGGTGCCCCCGGGCCAGATCGTCGTGCTCAACGGCGTGCGGGTCGGCCTCGTCGGCGTCACCAATCCCGATGTGCCGACCTTGATCGGTCCCGGCCGAGCGGGCGACTACCGGTTCCTCGATCCGGCGCCGGCGGCAAATGCGCAGGCGGCGCGGCTCCGGCATGAGGGCGCCCACGTCGTCGTCGTGCTCGCCCACCTCGGCGCGACGGCGGTCGCGCCGGACGGCACGCCCCTGGGTCGGCTGGGCGAGCTGGCCCGCGCGCTCCGCGGTGTCGAGGTCCTCGTCGGCGACCACACCGACGTGACCGTCAACGCCCAGGTCGGTGACGTGCTGGTGGTGCAGAGCCGGTCCAAGGGTGTCCAGTACCACGTCATCGACGTCGATGTCGATGTCGGGCGTCGCGCTGTGACACGGAAGTCGGCAGCCCACCGGCGGCCGTGGGCCGACGCGATCACTCCGGACGCCGCGCTTCACGCCCAACTCGAGGGCTACCGGGCGCAGGTCCAGCCGTTGTTCGACCATAAGGTGGGCGAGACCGCCGTGGTCGTTCGCCGCGCGGGCCCGCTGGAATCCCCGCTGGGCAGCGCGGTGGCCGACGCCTTGCGCGCGGCCTATGGCACCCAGCTCGCGTTCGTCAACTCCGGCGGCGTCCGTGACGACTTGCCGTCGAGCTACCGACCTGCCGACTTCGCGTTGCGCCGCCCGATTGCCGGCTACCGGTCCGGCCCCCCGTGGGACGTGGTCGCCGGCGACGTCCACGCCGTCCTGCCGTTCGGCAACGTCGCGGTGACGTTCCAACTCACCGGGCGCACGCTGTGGCAGGCGCTGGAGCACAGCGTGGCCGCCGGCACGATGGTCGGCGGCGGCTTCGCCGGTGAGGACGGGCGCTTTCTGCAGATCTCCGGCTTTCGCTTCCGCTTCGACCCGCGGCAACCGTCCGGTCGCCGGGTGGTGGAGGTGATGCTGACCAATGGGACGCCGATCGCCGTAAACGACCGCGAGTACACGGCCGCCACCGTGGACTTCGTCTACGCAGGCGGCGACGGGTATAGGATGCTCGATAACCGCACTGGCGTGACCCGCATGCCGGTCACCGACACCATGCGGGAGGCGATCGCGCAGACAAGCCCGGTCGGGCCTCCCGCCGGCGGGCGGATCGCCATCGTCCGGGACTGAGCCCGGAAGACAAGGAGCGCGGGATGCCACCTCATCGGAGCGCGTACCGGCCGGTGGTCATGGGACGCCGCGGCGTCGTCGCCTCCGCGCACCCGCTGGCCTCGATGGCAGGAATCGAGATGCTGTTGCAGGGCGGCAACGCGGTGGACGCGGCGGTGGCGGTTGCGGCCACGCTCAACGTGGTCGAGCCGTTCATGTCCGGCATCGGCGGCATCGGGCTCATGGTGATCTCGTCGGCGCGCACTCGGGAATGCCACGTGCTCGACTTCATCGGGCGCGTTCCGGCGGCCGCCGACGCCGGGCGGGCCACGGCCGCCGACCTCGAGGCCGGCCCCCGGTCGTGCGTGACCCCGGGCAACCTCGGCGGCTGGCTCGCCGCCCTCGACCGCTTCGGCACCATGGACCCGACGGCGGTGTTCGCTCCCGCGATCCGCCTGGCCGAGCAGGGCGCGCCGCTGACCTGGAAGAACGTCGACTTCTTCGAGAAGGCCCGCGCCACGCTCGGCCGCTCGGCCGAGGCTCAGCGCCTCTATCTCGGCAACGGCGGGCCGCGCCCGGGACGTGTCCTCGTGCAGAAGGAGCTGGCCGCTACCTATCGGCAGGTCGCGGAGGGCGGCGCCGCGGCCTTCTACCGCGGACCTATCGCGCGCGCGATCGTCCGAGCCCTGGCCGAGGCCGGCGGCTGGCTGGCCGAGTCGGACCTGGCTGCCTTTCGCCCCGAGTGGCGCGCCCCGCTCACGATGCCCTTCAAGGGGACGGAACTGGCCACGGTGCCGCCGCCGTTCTCGGCGTTCCAGTACCTCCAGACGCTGAACATCCTCGAGGGCTACGACCTGCGCGGCTGGGGCCACAACAGCGCCGAGTACCTGCACCACGTCATCGAGGCGGTGAAGCTGGCCAACGCCGACCGTCTCGCCTACGCCTACGGCCCGGACGTTCCCATCGCCGGCCTGGTGGCCAAGCGCTACGCCGCCGCACAACGCGAGCGCATGGACCCTCGCCGGGCCGGGATCAGCGAAGGCGAGCGGTCCGACGCGGCGAGGCTGCCCGGGCAGATCCTGGCCGGCCACCCGGCGAAGTTCGCCGATGAATCCACCACGCACTTCGCCTGCGCCGACGCCGCCGGGACCGTCGCCAGTGTGACTCAGACGCTGGGGCAGCCCTTTGGCTCCGGCGTCGCCATCCCCGGCACCGGCATCGTGCTCAACAACATGCTCAAGTGGATGGATCTCCACCCGGACAGCCCGAATCGACTCCGTCCGGGCCGTCAGGCCGGCACGATGATGTCGCCGACTCAGGTCTTCCGCGACGGCGCCTTCTTCATGTCGATCGGCACGCCGGGCTCGTACGGAATATTACAAACCACGCCTCAGATGATCCTCAACGTGCTGGAGTTCGGGATGAACATCCAGGAGGCGATCGAGGCGCCGCGCGTGCGCGTCTACCGGGATCGGCTAGTGGACGGCGAGGCCCGGATCGCCCCTGAGGTCCGCGCCGAATTGGGTCGCCGCGGGCACCAGGTCAACGTCCTCGACGACTGGTCGTGGGTGGTGGGCGGCGGGCAGGGCATCGTGCGCGACCCGGAGTCGGGCGCGCTGATGGGGGGGGCCGACCCGCGGCGCGACGGCTACGCCATCGCGATGTGACCTCGACCGAAGCTAGGCCGGGCCCGACACGAGGAGCTTGAGGTTGGGAACGTCGCGGAAGTCTTCGGGGTTGAGGGTCCAGAGTCTGGCGTCATGGGTCAGGGCACACGCGGCGACGGCGAGATCGATCTCGCGCCCGCGTGGACGTCGGACGGCGCGGCAGAGGTCCGCCGCCACCGCCGCCTCCTCGGGGCCGAAGCCGACGGCCGAGGCCCCGGGGAAGAGCGCCTCCTGCGCGCTCAGCTCTTCCTGGCGCCGCGGACCACGAAGCCACTCGTAGAGCACCAGGGTGCTGGTGAGGATTCGCTCGCCCTCCTCGATGGCCCGCCGGAGCGCAGCGGCGGACCGGCGGGGCCCGGTCAGGGCGTCGATGAGGACCGAGGTGTCGAGATGGATCACCGCCGCGAGTTGGTGCGGTCCCCCCGCCCCCCCGCGCGCCGCGCCGCGCGGATCGCGGCGATCTCCCGCTTCACGTCACCGAACGGACGGCGCGGAATCGCCGGCACGACCGCGTCAAAGATCGTGAGCAGGCGAGCGCGCTCGTCCTCGCTCAGCTTGCCGATGCGCGAGGAGTAGTCTCGGATCGCCTCGCGGACGACCTGGCTCTGCGGCTTTCCGAGCCGGTCGGCGGCGCGCCGGAGCCGCTCCACCGTGGCCTCGTCGAGGCTGAAGGTGACCTTTACCATACCGGCGCCATACTACCATACTCACGGGGCCCGTCGTCGGGACGGACCATGGCGTGGGCGCTGTGGACCGACGGCGAAGGTCTACCGCGTCGGCGATCTCAGCAATTCAGCGATCAGCCTACGGGCGGCGGGCGAGGCCCACTCGCGCGGGCCGAGGCCGCGGACGAGCAGCCGGCCCTCACGGTCGACGACGTACATCGTCGGCGGGCCGAACACGCCATACGCAACGGCGAGGCCCGGATCGCCCCCGAGGTCCGCGCCGAGCTGGGTCGCCGCGGCCACCAGGTCAACGTCCTCGACGACTGGTCGTGGGTGGTGGGCGGAGGGCAGGGCATCATGCGCGACCCGGAGTCGGGCGCGCTCATGGGCGGCGCCGACCCGCGCCGCGACGGTTACGCCATCGCGATTTAGCTCGGCGGGGGTGGCACCCGCTGCTTGGCAAGCTTCTCCTTGAACGTGGCAAGGCTCAATCCCATCCGGGCCGCCGCTTGTCGCTGGTCGCCCCCATGGTCCTCGAGGGCCCGCGTGATGAGCTGTTGCTCCAGCTCGTCGAACGAGCGCGGACGGTGCTGAACCGGTCGAGGAGTCTCTCCGCGGGTGACCGAATCGGGGAGGTTGGAGAGCGGGATCATGCCACGCCGCGTGATGACGGCCGCCCGCTGCACGACGTTTCTGAGCTCCCGGATGTTGCCGGGCCGCGCGTACTGCTCGAGCGCCCGCAGGGCCTCGGTCTCGACTCCCAGCAGCTCTAACTGATCGTTGCGGTTGAACTCATCGATGAAGGTTTCGCAGAGAAGGGTGATGTCCTCCGGCCGCTCACGCAGCCGTGGGAGCGGGATGGAAAAGACGTTCAGGCGGTAGAAGAGATCCTCCCGGAGCTGCTTGGCACTCACCGCCTCGGTCGGGACCCGGTTGGTGGCGGCGATGACCCTGACGTCGACGGCGGTTTCGCTCTTTCCCCCGACACGACGGAAGGTGCCATCTTGCAGGACCCGGAGAAGCTTGGCCTGGGTTGAGACCTCCATCTCGGCGATCTCATCCAGGAACACGGTCCCCTGGTGGGCCAATTCGAAGCATCCCGCGCGCCGCTCGTGCGCCCCGGTGAATGCGCCGCGCTCGTGGCCGAAGAGCTCACTCTCGATGAGGCTTTCGGGGATGGCCGCGCAGTTGAGGGCCACGAACGGCTTGGCGGCGCGCGCCGAGAGGTCGTGAATCGTCCGGGCCACGAGCTCCTTCCCGGTCCCGCTTTCACCGTGGATGAAGACCGACGCGCTGCTGGTCGCCGAGAGCTCGATCCAGCGATAGACCTCCTGCATCCGCTTCGAGTTCCCGATGAGCCGGCCGAAGCCACCCTGCTGACGAAGCTGCCGCCGGAGCAGGTGGACCTCCCGGGTGAGGGACTCCTGGGCGATCGCCTTCTCGAGCAGAACACCGAGGCGCACCGGGTCAACCGGCTTGGTCAGATAGTCGAAAGCGCCCTGGCGCATCGCCTTGACCGCGCTTTCAATGCTCGCGTGGCCCGTCATGAGCAGGACCGCCGGCCGAACCCCAATCGCGTGTAAGGCCTCCACAAGGGCCAGACCATCCATCTCCGGCAGGACCAGGTCAGAGAGCACCACCGCGGGCGCCTCTGTCTCGGCCAGCTTGATGGCCTCCTCGGCGCTCGAGGCCGCGACGACCTCGTAGCCCCATTGCTCGAGGAGCTGAGTGAGCGCCTTCCGCTCGGCCGCCGCGTCCTCGACGACGAGTATCCGCGCCATCACGAAATCCTCCCCGGACCGGAAGCGCGCCGCACTTCCTGCCGGAACCCGGTCCCGGCCGGATTATATCGAGAAAACTCCGCCGCCCTCCGCCGACACTTCACCGTCCACGCCGGCGATCGTCCGGCCACCGAGCACCGGTCAACTCGATCCGCCAGATCGGCCCGTTCAGGAAGAACGGCCCTTCGAACTTCGTGAAGGCCGGCACGGGTCCCCGGGCGATCCAGTAGCGGAGGTCGGGCGGCTCTTTGCCCACGACCGAGGCGAGGACGCCCAGCATGCCGCCGAGCTCGAGCTTGACCAGGAAGCGCGTTGCCTTTCGGCTGGTGGGACCGACGAAAAAGTCATCTTGGCCTTCGGGGAGGAACTGCATCTTCAGGAGGCGTGGCTTCGGCGTGAACGCGAGGAGGTGACCCGTCGCGGTCTCCCCGGCCCGGAGGTTCTTGAGCAGAACGGATGACATGCCGTTATACATGTCGGCTGGCAGTTCCTGCCGACCCTCCACGACCTCCTCATCGCCGTCGGGCTTCTCCCGGATCCGGGCACGGTACTGTCCGGGGCCGCGCTGGAACGCGACGTCGGCGCTGCTCGGGAACGCCGGGCCCCGCTGCACGAGCCGGTAGCTGGTGAGGCTGAAGACCTTTTCCTGGGAGAAGAGCACTCGCTCATCAAAGAGTGACCCGTCCTTGAACCGAAAGACGAGCCGGCTGTCCACGTGGTGGCCTCGGACCGTCTGGATCGACTCGCCGTGGGCGAGCAGCCCGCCGGCGGTCGAGGTGAGGACGAGAATCCCATAGGCCGGGCCCTCAGGCTGGCGGACCGCCACGGGGCCGGCCTGGGCCCCGGACGTCAGGAAGAGAACGGAACCAACCGCGACCAGAGAACACAGCACGATGATCATTCGGGACAGGGATGGGTTGATCACTGCCGGCACCGTCCACGGCGGCGACGCTCTCGCGATCTGATTATCGGTGACGCTCGAGGTAGAAGAGGTGATCTTGCGCCCAGAAAGCTTCCCCGGTTTCGCATCACCCCTTCGAACAGCGGCCTGAGGACATCCCAGACTTCACGCCAGCACTCCCGCGCCGGCTGACTGAGCGCCCACGGATGCTTGGCCCCGAACACGGGCCGGTAGGCGTCGTTGTAGAGCGCGATGAGGTCCGGGCCCCAGAAAAGGACGATCTGGGCCTTCGAGAGGACCATTTCGCCGCCGCCGTGGAGGCAGTCGTCAGCGACGGTGGGGTTGTGGGGGCTGTCGGTGTCTCGCATAGGCTCCGTGCACTCCAGCCCAAATGGGCGGGACACGTTCCCATCTCGGGCCGGCCGCGTCTTGAGTGTCTATCTCACGCGATGCCCGGGCAAGAGGGAAACTTTTACCCAGATCTCTCGAGAGAAGGTTAGCGCGGGGGGCGGGCGGGGGTGTCCCGGCCAGGCGCCGGAGGGCCAAGGAGGTCGGCCAGGAGAGCTCGCATGGCGGGCGAGGTCCAGTCGCGCGGGCCGACGCCGCGGGCGAGCAGCCGGCCCTCACGGTCGACGAAGTACATCGTGGGCGGCCCGAACACGCCATACGCGACGCCGGTCACCTCGCCGCTCTGGTCCAGCAGCACCGGCGCCGTGTACCCGCGCTCCTTGACCACCCGTCGCACCAGGTCCGGCGGCTCCCGGAAGTCGATGAGCACGACCTGCAGGCCGCGGTCCTTGAATTCGTCGTAGAGCCGGTTGACGAGAGGCAACTCCTCTCGACAGGTCGGTCACCACGTCGCCCAGAAGAAGAGGAGAACGACCTGACCGCGATAATCGGCGAGCGTTCGCCGCTTGCCCTCGAGGTCCGAGAGCGCGAAGGCGGGCGCGGGCTTGGGGGGCTGGTACGGCTGAAAGCCGACGCTGGCGAAGTCGGGTGGGGCGGCGGCCGTCACCGCCAAAAAGGCGAGGGCCGCCGCCAGGCCCCTCATGACGCGCCGGATTCCTTCACGGCCCTGAGGACCTCCTCGGCTTTGAGCAGGTCGAGCGGGTTCTGCATGACCTTCACGTACTTCACCGTGCCGTTGCGGTCAAGAACGAAGTAGGCGCGCTTGGAGTACCGATAGATCGGGCTCTTCTCGTCGGTCACCAGCGCGTCGTACGCCGGCAGCATCTGGCGGCGAAAGTCGCTGAGCAGGAGGTGCTTCACGTTGTTCTGTTTGGTGAACGCTTCCAGCGTGGCCACGTGATCTGAGCTGACGCCCACCACCTGGGCGCCCAGGGCCTCGAACTGCGGCAGCGCCGCCTCGAAGCCCATGATTTCCTCAGTTCAGGCCTTGGTGAAGGCCTGGATCAGCGTGTAGAGGACCACCGGCCCCTTGCCCAGCAGGTCGGCCAGCTTGACCTGTTTGCCGCCAGGCGCCGGCAGGGTGAAGTCCGGCGCCTTCTGGCCGACCTCGAGCGCCCCGGCCGGGCGCCCCAGGGCCAGCACGGCACCCAGCAGCGCGACCCCGATTGCCGCCTTTCGTGTTCGCATAGCCGCTCCTTGTGGGATGGAGTTTCGGGCAACTGTACTACTCCCGGGAGACCCTGGAGGTTCCGGGCGAGAAACACACGGCTGGGGCAATCAGCTACCGCTCCTCGGGTTCGAGGGCTGGCCGCTGGCCACAGCGTCGGGCGGCCAGGGCCAGAACCTCGTACAGCCGGTCGTGGTCGATGGGCTTCGTAAGGTGCAGATCGAAGCCCGCCTCCAGCGTCTTCTTCCGGTCGCTCGGTTGCCCGTAGCCGGTCACGGCGACGAGCACGACGCCCTGGCCGTAGTCGGTGGCCCGAATCCTGGACGCCAGCTCCAGGCCATCCAGGCCGGGCAGTCCGAGATCGATGAGGGCCACCTGCGGCTTGATCCGAAGGGCGAGTTGAAGCGCCTCCAGACCGTTCTCCGCCTCCCGGACCTCGTGGCCGGCCAGCTCCAGCATCGTGCGGAGCATGTCGCGCACGTCCTTGTTGTCCTCGACGACGAGGATCCGCAGCAGCGACACGTGTCGCGGCGGCGGCGAGCCCTCGGCACCCGCCGGGGTGCGAATCGTCACCGCGGGCAGCCGGACCGTGAACACGCTGCCCCGCCCGGGGCCGTCGCTGGACGCTTCGACGCGTCCACCGTGCAGCTCGACGAGGCGCCGCACCAGGGTGAGCCCGATGCCGAGTCCGCCCTGAGCGCGGTCCAGGGCCTGGTGCCCCTGCGCGAACAGGTCGAACAGCCGGGGTAGCATGTCGGCGCTGATGCCGATGCCGGTGTCGCGAACCCGCACCACGGCCGTGCCGGCCTCGGCCGTGCCGTCCTCCTCGAACACCTCGACGTCGATGCGCCCGCCGCGGTCCGTGTACTTGAGGGCGTTCACCAGCAGGTTGGTCACGACCTGTTCGATGCGGGGCTGGTCGGCGGCGACCGTCACCGGCTGGAGGCTCAGTTTCACCTCGTGATGGTCCAGGCTGCCTGACAGACGGAGGGCGTCGACGGCCCGCTCGACCGCCTCGGCCAGGTCCACCTGATGCAGGCTGAGGACGATACGACCCGCGGTGAGGCGCGCGACGTCCAGCAGGTCGTCCACCATCCGAGCCAGCTGAGCCGACTGCCGAGCGATGACCTCTCGCGCGCGGCGGGCGCGCTCGTCACCGG
>Ga0187892_10000508_pt1 | contig 100989 bp, 64 predicted proteins | sample MA1701073metaG_FD_139345 | JGI IMG/M metagenome (GOLD analysis project Ga0187892, IMG submission 139345) | Bio-ooze microbial communities from a basaltic lava cave in the Kipuka Kanohina Cave System on the Island of Hawaii, USA - MA170107-3 metaG ... | reverse complement strand
CTCGGCGGCCGCGACCGACACCGATTTGTCACCATTCTGCATTAATGGTGCCGCGTCGTCGAATTGGTCGTTGCCAAAATTGGCTTGCAGGATCAGGAAGTCCTGGAAGTCGACGTCGTCGTCGTCGTCCAGATCACCGTCGGTACGCTGAGCGCCAGAGGTTATGCCGTAACCGACTTGGAGCGCCAGAAAATCCTGAAAATCGACATCGCCATCGAGGTCGACATCACCGTCCTCGGGAACGGACACGTTGACCACATGCGTGACAGGGCCGCTTACGCCGCCGTCGTTGTCGGTCGCCGTGACGTTGATATCGTGAGGGCCCGTGGCCAGGAATGTATGAGTGACCTCCGTGCCGGACGGACCGACGACCGAGTCCTCATAAGTGCCGTCATCGTCCCAGTCGATGTTGAAGGTGAAGTTCGCCGTCTGATCCGCCATCGCCGGGTCGGACGTGGTCAGCGTCAGGGTGATCTCCTGCGCGACATACGCTGTGGACGGACCGCCGATGACGAGCCCCGGCGCGACATTGTTGACCGTAAAAAGGGTAGATGGCGAATCGACCGAGTTGCCATATCCGTCCTGCACGCGGACGACGACGTTGCGCGTGGTCGGACCGTCGCTGATTCCGAGCGCCACTAGCTGCGCCCAGGTTAGCGTCGGCGCGGCGCCGGCGGCATCGCCAAACACAGTGTCGCCGTTTACGTCCCAACTGTAAGTCAAAGATCCGGTGCCACTGGCCGATCCGCTCAGTGAAAGCGCGGTGCCTTCGCCGATGGTATAGGGACCGCCGGCGCTGACATTGGACGGGGGCAGAACGTAGCTGACCGTCAACGTCGGGCGATTAGCGACGGTCGCCGCTTCGCTGGAGTCAACCCACCAGCCGTCGGTCTGTCCTGAGACGGGCGGCGCGCCCGAGTAAGAGCGCGCTCGGATCGCCCAGCCTCGCAGGCTCAAGGAATTGTTGCTGGACCAGAGCTGCACATCGTCCGTCACGTCAAACGACACCAGCGCTCCGGCGGTGTTGGCATTGGGGCTGAGCACTTCCGCCGTTTTTGTAGACGCGGCCTCCACGTCGTTGTACGAGACGCCGCTGGAGAGCGAGGACCACGTGGAGCTCTCGTCCCACGTGGCGATCATGCGGTGCAGATCAAAGCTGGCGATACTGATATCGCCGCTGGCCGTGCCGGTTCGCACTGACAAAGTGGCGCTCACGATTGTGGCGCCGTCAGGGATGGGGCCACCGGTGCGCGAGGCGCCGCCGCCGCTGAGGAATAAATTGTTGAAGCGGATCAGGCCGGTGACGATTTGCGCGTTCGTTTCCGCGGTCCCGAGATCGTCGTCGCCGTCCGAGTAGATCTTGACGTTCGATCCTTGGTTGGTGCTGGTGTCGTCCTCGTGAATATACGTGTCGAGCGTTCCGGCATAACCATCGACACCGTTCTGGAATGCGATGACCGTCGGGAGCGCCGTATTGACGACGACTGTAATGGTGACCGGCGCCAGTGCGTTATTGGCCAGGTCTTCAATGGCCGCGGAGAGCGCGATGTCGTAAGTGCCGTCACCGAAGCTGGCGCCCACGGGCGGCCGCGGTGTCAGCGTGATCACGTTCGTCCCGGTGTCATACGCAAAGTTGTAATCGGTGTCCGCTACGAGCGGCAGCGAGTTGCGCGTCACCGAGACCGCCGATGAGACCACCGTCGCGTCGTCGATCCCATCTCCGCTATCCGCCAACTGGATCTGCAACGTCGACTGTGCCGTGCTGACCGTGACCTGGTTGATCGCCGCGTTCTCATCCGTGATTCCATTGTCCAGCGGCACGGTCATCGACGCCGCGGGGGGGGTGGTGTCGGGCGGAGGAGGGCCGATTGTGAAGCTGTCCAGCACCTGGCCCGAGGTGTCGAGGTAAGTGTATGTCAGCGTTGTCGGGGTGATGTCGACTTTGCCAATGCCGAACTCCACCTGAACGCTCGTGTTGTCGTCGAGCGCCTTTGCAATGTACGTACCGGAAAAGGTCGCATCGCCGGCTCCGTACCCCAAACCCACGCCGCCGGTCCCCTGGATCACCAGGGGAATCCCCGCCCCCTTGGCATAGTTGTTATCCGTATCGAGAACAAACGTCGCTGTTGAGCCCGTGTGCCCGGTGAGCGGATAGGTCCGCTGGTAATTGTGTGTATGGCCAGCCAAGAGCAAGTCGATGCCCACTCCGCCCACGCCATGTCCGAGCCGAGCGAGGACCTGATCGTAGTAGTAGTCGTCCGGGGTGTGCTCCGTGTGACCTGCCAGCGACGTAATCGGGTGGTGGCCAAAGACGATCACCCAGTCGGGCGGAACGGCGCGGGCCCGCGCCGCGTTGATGTCGGCCACGGCCCAATCCAGTTGCTTGTTGAGCGCAGTCGTATTGGTCCAGAGGTTCGTGTCAAAGGTGACAAAGTGGACCCCGCCGTAGTCGTACGAATAATTCTTTTCCGTCTGCACATCGGCATCGAAAACGAGGCCCACCGGGCTGGTCACCCCCTGCACGGGAATGGGCATCGAGTAATTGTCCCGCGCCGGCTGGCCATTGTTTGATCCGACGTCGTGATTGCCGAACCCGAAGTAGTCGATGTGGTCCTTGTTATAGGTGGTCAACGATGGATTGATCGAAGGATCGAGCCGCAGGTCCCACTCCGCATGCGTGCCGTTGGTGTAGACGTTGTCCCCCAAGAGCAGCGAGAAGGCGGGGTCGATCAGGTTGATGCGATTCTGCACCGCGATGAAATCCGAAGGCGGATTACCCGATGCGGAATCGCCGTACGTCACGAACGTAAAGTTGCTGCTGTCGCTCGACTCGAGCCGCGTGTGAAACGTGCTTGAGTACGTGGCGATCGGACTGCCGCCGCGCAGGTGCGTGATCTGGTAGTCGTAGTCGTCATCGAAATTGAGGCCCGTGAACGTGGCCGAATGGTTGATGCGACCGCCGACGCCTGTGATGATCTGGGCGTTGAGTCCGACGCTCGTCCAGGGAACAACTCCCGTCTCGCGGAATTCGGCCGTGAAGGTGTCGGTATCCTGCGTGCCGGTTGTCTGCCAGAGGGTTTCGACCTGATCGGACGCGCCGTTGGAACCCTCCAGCGGCGCATTCCCCAATTGGATGTACGGCGTGTGGTTCACCGTAAATGCCAGCAGATTTCGGTCTTCGAGTCGTTCGAACCTGAGCGGCACCAAGGCTGACCATTTGCGGAACCGCGCACAAGCGCGCCGACGCGGCCGCATCTTGGTCACCTGGTGCAGGAGCCAACCCCTCCGAAATTCTGGGCGCATATCGAGGCCACCAGTCAAGGTAGGACGCTGCCTGGCGTAGCGCCCAAACAGATCACCATTCGATTTTACGAGCGTGTGTTGCCAGATGTCAAAAACACGCGGGATGTTCCCTTTTTCGCGGCACATTGTACTCCGACTGTGCGGGAAGGTGAATAATTGTCAGCGCCTTTAATCTCGTCCGACGAGCCCGGCGATTGGCTTGCCGCCGTTGAGCACCGAAATCGGCCGTCCCGAGAACTCATGGAACGTCAGCCCTATGGGATCGATACCCAAGCGCGTCCACGCGGCGCGCACTCGCTTCGTCGCCGCGCCCAAAACCCTTTGGTCTCGCAAACGGAGCAGACGCAATACCAGCCGATGCGTGACATGCGCTGCGCTCTCTGCAGGTCGCATCATCGGGAGCGCACTTCGCGATAGCAGCGACGTGACGCATGATCAAGCGCCGTGCCGAATGGCGCTAGACCTAGGATGCTTTGCTGCAGGCACCAACTCGACGCACCCTACATGTGTTCTCCGTGCGTCTCTGCGTCTCTGCCGTATTCTCCGGCAGCGCGGATGTCTTCTTCTCGTACTTGGCCGCCGCGACCGGTCCCCTTGACTTGGGTCCAGTCAATGCCCAATTCACTTGCCAAGCGCTTGGCGCGGGGGGAAATGGACACGCGTGCCGCACGAGGTAGCTCGGAGCTTACCTCACCGTCGGCGCGGGTGACTTGGGTCGCGGGCATCCTACAACCCCTCTCCCCCTCCGGGGGAGAGGGTAGGGTGAGGGGGTTTGCGGATAGACTCTTATTCGACGATTGCGCTTGTTCGCTTGGCATGGCGGGCGAGATCGGCTGGGGCGATGTGACCACGGTCGTCGGCCGCGGCTCGCCCTGTTCGATGAGAAATCCCAGCACTTGACCGACTTTCACGTCGTCGCCGGGTTTCGGCGCGTCGGGCGGGATGCACAGGATTCCCGCATCGAACGACTCGATCTCCTCGGTCGCCTTGTCCGCCTCGAGCACGAAGAGTGCGTCGCCCGCGTTGACCCACTCGCCGTCAGCCTTCAGCCACTGCGCGAAGACGCCTTCTTCCATAGACCAGCCGAGGCGCGGAACGACGATTTCGATGGCCATGAAGTTTGTTTGATTCTTTGGACCAAACCACGGGTTCGGCTATCGCCGAACACGTGGCACCCAGCGTTTACTCCTCAAGCAGGTATCGCAATGCTTGGACCACGTCCTTCACTTGTGGCACGATGGCGCTCTCGAGCGTGGGGCTGTACGGCGTCGGCGTGAACGCCCCGTGGAGGCGCTTGATGGGCGCGTCGAGGTCACTGAAGCCGCGATCGGCCACCTGGGCGGCGATTTCCGCCGCGGCGCTGCACGGCGCGAAGGCCTCATCGACCACCAGCAGCCGGCCCGTCCTGGCGACCGATTGCAGAATCGTGTCCGTGTCGAGCGGCGAGACCGTCCGCGGATCAACGACTTCGATCGACACGCCATCCCGCGCCAATTCTTCCGCTGCCGACAGCGCACGGTGCACCATCAACGAAATGGCGACCACCGTGGCGTGCCTTCCTTCGCGCACGACGGCAGCGCGGCCGAACGGGATCTCGTAGGGCTCGGCCGGGACGGGTCCCTTGCTGGCCATCAGCTCGCGATGCTCCAGGAACAGCACGGGATCGTGCGATCGCAGTGCGTGCGTCAACAGCCCCTTGGCGTCGTACGGCGTCGAAGGCACCACAACGCGCAAGCCTGGCAAGTGACTGTACAGCGCATAATAACTCCCGGAGTGGTGCGTGGCGGCCGAATGCCCGATGCCGATGCAACCGCGGAGCAGCACGGGCATCCGCAGCCGCCCGCTCGACATGTATTGCATCTTGGCAATCTGGTTGACGACCTCGCCGAAGGCGTCGTGGATAAAGTCGATGAACATGAAGTCGACCACCGGCCGCGTGCCGGTCATGGCTGCCCCGCACGCCAGGCCGACGAAGCCGCGTTCGCAGATCGGCGTATCGCACAGCCGTAGGCCACCGTACTTGGCGTGAAGACCCAGCGTGGTGGCGAAGTTTCCGCCGCGCACACCCACACCTTCGCCCAGCACGAAGATTCGCTCATTGGCGGCCATTTCCCCGTCGAGCGCTTCGAGCGTGGCCTGCACGTGCGTGATCACGCGGCTTTGGTCGGCCGATGGCTCCGCTCTCGGGACGTGCCGCACGTTGCAATAGACGTGCGCGGTCGCCGCTTCCGGCGCGGGCATTGCGGTTGCCTCGGCAAACGTGTGCGCCTCGCCAATCAGCGCGCGAATTTCCGAGTCGATCGCGTCCAACTCCGGTTCGCTTCCGCCAAACTCCTCGGTAATGCGCTTTCGCAGTAGCTGGATCGGGCAGCGCGCCTTCCAGGCGTCGACCTCCTCGCGCGTGCGGTACGTGAAATCGCGCATTCCCTCGGCATGCGGCCGAGTGCGGTAGGTTTTGCATTCGATTAAGGTGGCGCCACCGCCTTGGCGAGCTCGCGAAATGGACTCGCCCGCGGCGCGATGGACCTCCAGCACGTCGTTGCCGTCGACCTCACAGCCGGGAAGGCCGTAGTTTTCAGCTCGGCGCCCCACGTCGGGAATGCCGCTGGCATACTCGAATGGCACCTCGGTGGCGAACTGATTGTTTTCGCAGATGAACACGACCGGCAGCTTCCAGATGCTGGCCATGTTCATCCCCTCATGAAACGCGCCGTTGTTGACCGCGCCGTCGCCGAAAAACGCCACGGCCACCTGATCGCTCGCCAAAAGCTTGAAGCTGTATCCGCCGCCGCAGGCTTGCAGGATGCAGGGGCCGACGATACCGCTGGTGCCCATTAGCCCAATCTCGGGCTTGAAGAGGTGCATGCTTCCGCCGCGCCCATGTGAGCAACCCGACTCGCGACCGTACAGCTCGGCGATCAGCTCGCGCGGATGAAGCCCCTTAGCCAGTGCATGGCCATGCCCGCGGTGCGTGCTGAAGATCGCGTCTGAAGGTCTCAGGTGAGCGCACACACCGGCGGCGACCGCCTCCTGCCCCACATAGGTGTGGCATGCACCGAGAACCAGTCCACGCTGATGTGACCGCGCGAGCTGTTCCTCGCACTGGCGGATCAGTTGCATCGTGCGATACAGCGAGAGCAGCAGTTCCTTCGGCAGGGTGGCGCCGGCAACTTCCGTGGACATGAATCACTCCTGAAACGTTTCGCTGCCCACCGACCCGCCGGCGTTCATCGCCAGGTTGCCGCCGTCCATGGGGATCAGGGCGCCGGTGATCCACGACGAGGCATCGGACGCCAGGAACACGGCCAGCCCCTTGATGTCGTCCGGTCGCCCGAGTCGACCGGCCGGTATGCCGCTCAGGAAGCGTTCGCGGAGTCGCGGATCGGCCGCGATCCGGCGTTCCAATCCCTTGTTCAGCACCTGTGCAGGCAGGATGGCATTCACGCGGACGCCGCGCCCGGCCCACTCGGTGCTCAGCTCGCGCGTCATCTGCACGACCGCACCCATGGCCATGCTGTAGGCGACGTGGCCGCGCCCGAGCGCCGTGATGCTGGCCAGCGAGCCGATATTGACGATCGAGCCGCCCCCGGCGGCGAGCATCCGCCGCCCGGCCTCCTGGCAGCAGCAGAATCGGCCGAAGACCAGGTTTCGCCAGGTGAGCTCGACATCGCCGAGGGAGATTTCCTCGGCTTTGGCCATGACCGCCTCCCCGGCCACATTTCCCAAGTAGTCGACGCGCCCGAACTGCTCGTCCAGTCGCGCGAACAACGCGCGAATCTGCGCCGGATCGGACACGTCGCAACGCACCGGAACGGCGCGGCGGCCGAGCGATGTAATCGTCTCAGCGGTGGCCTGCATGCCCGGCTCATTAATATCGACCAACAGCAGGTCCGCGCCCGCCTCGGCCAGGGCGATCGACATGGCGCGCCCCATGCCACTGGCTGCACCGGAGACGACCGCGACTTTGCCGGACAGGTCGAACAGGGCGAGCGACATAAACGTCTGCGCCAGGTTGATGAGAATCGGGCTGTGAGATAACCTAGCGGCGGGGCCTCGCGCCCTCAGTCGCCGGAAGGCAACCCGACCGTGTACGACATGCCGCGAACATCGCTGTTGGCCTTCTTGGCATTGGTTCTCGCGCGAGCGTCCATACTAACATCTCTGGCGCCGGCGAGCGACGGGCGGTTCGAGCCGCTTGCTGAGCAGTTCGCCAATGAAATCCGACCGCTAGTCGAGCGATACTGCGTCGAATGCCACGCCGGCGAGACGCCGGAAGGGGACCTCGACCTGTCGGCGTTTCAGTCGCTGGCCGACGTCCGAACCGTCCCGCGCACCTGGCAAAAGGTGCTGGAGATGCTCGAAAGCGGCCAGATGCCGCCCAAAGACGCGACGCAGCCCGACGAGCCCCAGCGCATGCGGTTGCGACAATGGGTGGGCGACTATCTTAAGGTCGAAGCGGCGGCCCTGGCGGGCGATCCCGGTCATGTTCCATTGCGTCGACTCACCAGCGCCGAATACACCTACGCGATTCGCGACCTGACGCGCGTCGCCGCTCTATCGCCGGCGGAGGAGTTTCCTGTCGACGCGGCGGCGGGGGAGGGATTTACCAACTCGGGCAGCGCACAGGTGATGTCCTCGTCGCTCTTGACGAAATACCTCGACGCCGCGAAGGAGGTGGCGTCGCACGCGGTTCTGCTTCCCGATGGTGTTCGCTTCTCGCCGGCCACGACACGTCGCGACTGGACCGAGGAGGTATTGGTCGAGATTCGGCAACTGTACGCGACGTACAGCGATTCACAGGGCGGCAGCCAGGTTAACCTGCAGGGGATAGTCTTCGAGACCAACGGTGGGGGACGGCTACCGGTCGAGCGATATTTTGAGGCGTTGCTGACGAACCGCGACGCACTGGTGGCCGGTGCGACGACGATCGACGCGGTGGCTCGCGACCACGGGCTCAGCCCCAAATATCTCGGTACACTGTGGCGCGAATTGCAAGGATCGGACGCGAATGACGGGACCGAGACAGATTCGCTCTTGATCGACCGCCTGCGTACAGGCTGGCAAACGGCGACGGCAGCCGATGCGCCGGCTCTGGCCGCCTACGTGGCGCAGTGGCACCAATCGCTCTGGCGTTTTTCCAGCATTGGTCATATCGGCAAGCTCGGCGGCCCGAAGGCGTGGCAAGAGCCAGTCACGCCGCTTGTCGCGCGGCAGGAGCTGCGGTTGGAATTGCCCGCGCCAACCGATCGTGGCGACATCGTGCTTTATCTTGCGGCGCGGGATGCGGGCGATGGAAACGAAAATGATTATCTGGTGTGGGAGCGTCCACGACTTGTCGTGCCGGGCCGGGATGATCTCTTGCTACGCGATCTCCGACGTGTCACGAGCGAATTGGTAGCGCGCCGTCAGCGTATCCACAAGACAGCGGAACCGTGCCTCGCGGCCGCGGCCGATGCGAGTGTCAGCGAACAAGTGGTTCCATTTGAACAGCTCGCCGAAAAGCATCAGGTCGATCACGACTCGCTGGCGGCATGGCTGGAATATCTCGGCATTGGCAGTGGAGGCACGCAGCTCGGCACTCCGCTGACGCGGACCGTGACCAGCACGGCCGGCTACGATTTCATCCAAGGCTGGGTGGGGGATGACGCGCTGAGCGTCGTGGCCAATTCGTCCGATCAGCACGTGCGCATTCCCGGCAATATGCAGCCACACAGCGTGGCCGTGCATCCGTCGCCCACGCTGGCGGTCGCGGTGGCATGGCGCAGCCCCGTATTCACCGCGCTCGACATCAAGGGCCTCGTCACGCATGCCCATCCCGAGTGCGGGGATGGAGTGCAGTGGACACTAGAATTGCGGCGCGGTGGCACGCGAACACGGTTGGCCAGCGGAACTGCCCAGGGGGCGAACGGTGTCGCCGTTGGCCCGCTGGAGAAGGTCGCGATGCAGGTGGGTGACGTGGTGGCGCTAGTGATCGACGCGCGCCACGGGAATCATTCGTGCGACCTGACCACGATCGACCTCACGCTTGCCGACGGCACCCATACATGGAACCTTGCCGCGGATGTTTCCCCCGACATTCTCGCGGCAAACCCTCACGATGATCGACAAGGGAACGCGGCCGTCTGGCACTTCTTCAGCCAGCCGGCGGAGGGAAGCGGCAGCTCGATTCCCACGGGTTCGCTTTTGGCGCGTTGGCAGACCGCCGCGAACGTCGACGAGAAGCAACGGCTGGCCGGCGAGATCGCGCGGCTGCTGGAGGCCGGTCCGTCGTCGCTGCCGCCAGACGCACCAGACGCCACGCTCTACCGGCAGCTTACGTCGCTAAACGGTCCACTCTGCCGAGCCGCATGGCATGCTCCGGACGGAACGCCGGCCGAGGGCGCGATCGACGAAAAGTTCGCGACGATTGGATTGGACGCCGCCGCCTTTGGCAAGCACCCAGACGGTTCGCCGATCGAGCCGGCTAGCCTCTGCGTGCGCGCACCTTCCGTGATCGAAGTGCGGCTGCCGGCGGATATGGTCGAAGGCTGCGAATTTGTCGTTGCCGGCGCGTTGCACTCGGACACGGGCGCTGAGGGAACCGTGCAGGCGCAGGTGCTAACGGAGAAGCCCAATCAGGAACACGGGCTCGTGGCGAGCAAAGTGACCGAGACTGCTGGCCAGGGCCCTTGGACCTCGAACGATCCGCGCATCGCGTACACGGTTCCGATCATCGCGACTGAGGGAAGCGACGCGCGACGGCAGATCGAAGCCGCGCTGGAAGAGTTCCGGCAACTGTTTCCGGCCGCGTTGTGTTATTCGAAGATCGTGCCGGTGGACGAAGTGATTACGCTGTCACTGTTCCACCGCGAGGACGAGCCGCTGCGGCGATTGATGCTCGACGAGCCGGAAACGGCTCGGTTGGAGCGGCTTTGGGACGAGCTGCATTTCATCAGCCAGGATGCGTTCCTGCGAGTCGATGCATTCGAGCAATTGTGGCAGTACGCCACTCAGGACGCCGATCCCAAAGTCTTCGAGCCGCTTCGCCAGCCGATCCTCGACCGCGCCGCTGAATTTCGCCAGCAACTTCTGGATGCCGAACCTCGACATGTCGAAGCGGTGCTCAAACTGGCCTCGCGCGCCTTCCGCCGGCCCCTGGAGCCGAACGAGATCGACGATCTGCGACAACTCTATCGCACGCTGCGCGATGAGCAGCTTTCGCACGAGGAAGCGATCCGCTTGCTCATCGCGCGGGTGCTGGTCGCGCCGGCGTTCCTGTATCGAGGCGAGAAAGGACGCGGTCAAGACGCGCATGATAGCCAACGATCTGACCAGATCGCCGTCTATGCTGCTCGTCCTGTGTCCGACCTCGAGCTGGCAACGCGGCTGAGCTTCTTTTTATGGTCGACGCTGCCCGACGATGAGCTGCGCGCAACAGCCGAGCGAGGCCAACTTCGGGACGAAGAAACGCTTGTATCACAAGCGCGCCGCATGCTGCGCGATCCGCGAATGCGGCGGCTGGCAACCGAGTTTGGGTGTCAATGGCTGCACATTTACGACTTCGACTCGCACGACGAAAAAAGCGAGGCCGCGTTTCCGACATTCTTGGGACTGCGCGAGGCCATGTACGAGGAGTCGATTCGCTTCCTGGCCGATCTGTTTGGGCGCGATGGCTCGGTGCTGGAGGTGCTCGATGCCGATCACACGTTTCTCAACGAAGATCTCGCGCGGCATTATGGAATTCCCGACGTCACAGGGAGCCCGTGGCGGCGCGTCGACGGCGTCAAACGTTTTGGCCGAGGAGGCATTCTCGGCCTGGCGTCGACACTCTCAAAACAGTCAGGCGCCTCGCGCAGCAGCCCGATCCTGCGTGGCAATTGGGTCTGCGAAGTCCTGCTTGGTGAAAAGCTCCCCAAGCCGCCGGCGGGAATACCGCAGATACCGGATGTGGTCCCAGCCGGCCTGACCGAACGGCAGCTCATCGAAATGCACAGCTCGGTCGAGTCTTGCGCGAAGTGCCACGCACGGATCGATCCCTTGGGTTTTGCGCTCGAAGCGTTCGATGGCATCGGTCGCACTCGTCCTCTTATCCCCGGACTTCCGCTGATTGATACCCGCGCCACGCTCGCCGATGGTACCAGGCTGGACGGATTGGAGGGTCTGCGGTCATACTTGCTGACCACGCGCCGCGAGGATTTTGTGCGCCAGTTTTGCCGCAAGCTGCTGGGCTACGCACTCGGTCGCGAGACGCAGCTTTCGGATGAGCCGCTTTTGGACGACATGCAAGCGAGGCTGGCTGCCAATGGTTTTCGCGTCAGCATCGCGGTGGAAATGATTGTCCGCAGTGCGCAGTTTCGGATGGCCCGCACGATAGGCAACGAGCTGGCCGACGCGCCCGCACAGGTACGACCAACAGAATGAGGACTCAGGCCATGAATCCCGTTTCGCGCAGAACGTTTCTTCGAGGGGTCGGCGTGACGATGGCGCTGCCGTGGCTGGAGTCGCTGCCGGCATTGGGCGATGAGCCGTCGGGGGGGCGCGTGGTGGGCGATGCGCCGATTCGCACCGCGGTGCTGTTCGCGGGTAACGGGTTTCACAGCCACGAGTGGTGGGCCAAAGGCGAGGGCGCGAACATGGAGCTCGGGCAGGTCCTGGCGCCGCTGACTGACTTCCGGCAGCGGATGCTCTTCATTCGCGGCCTCTACAATGCCGAGGCGTTGAAGGGCAACATTCACAGCTCGCAGACGGGCAATCTGCTCTCCGGGGCCCCGCTTGCCTCGGGCGGAGAGATCCGCTCCGGCACCAGCTTCGATCAGCTCATCGCCCAGCGGTATGGCCGCGGCACGAAGGTGCCGAGCCTGGTTCTGGGCTGTGAAAAGTCGAACCCGTCGGTCCACAAGAACTATTCGATGCTCTATAGTTCTCACATTTCCTGGACGTCGCCGACGACGCCGGCGCCCTTAGAGGTTTATCCGTCGCTGGCATTCGACCGGCTGTTCAAGGACGAGGTGGCGCGCGGCGACCGAAGCGTGCTCGATGCCGTGTTGGCCGAGGCGACGAACCTGAGGCGCGAGATCAGCAACTCCGATCAGCACAAGTTGGACGAGTACCTCGAATCGGTACGCGATGTCGAGCGACGCATCGACTCCGCCGGCCAGCGCGGCGAGCTACAGGGCTGGCGGCCGGTGCTCGACCAGCCTAATATCCCTCGCCCACCCGATGGCATCCCCCAGGACATCGCCGAGCATATGCGGCTGATGTGCGACATTCTCGTGCTGGCGCTGGCGACCGATACGACGCGCGTCTGCACGCTGAAGCTGAACAACGACCACTCGTCGCTGCGATTCCCCAATCTTGGGGTGGACTACATGATCCATCACCTGCTGTCGCACTCCGACACGGCCGACTGGCTGAAGGTGAACCAGTTCTTCGTGGAGCAGCTTGCCTACATCGCGCGGAAGCTGGACTCGATTCAAGAGGGCGAGCGGACGACGCTCGATAACTCCATGATCCTGTTCTGCTCCAGCATGCTGACCGGCCAGCACGACGCCACGCAACTTCCGGTGCTGGTGGTGGGGGGCGCCGGCGCGCAGATCAAGGGGGGCCGCGTGCTCGACTATGTCGATAAGCCCAACCGCCAGATGTGCCGCCTGTTTCTGTCGATGATGCGCAAAGTCGGCATGCGCGACGAGCGGTTCGGCGATGCCGCCGAACCGCTCTCCGAGGTGTGATGCTGCCGCGCGGAATTCCGCGATAAACGCGCAGGCTCCCAGCCGACCCCCGGGATAATCCCGTAGGCTCTCTGTGTGGGTCCGCGAGCTCACAGGGGCTATGCGAGCCTCGATCAATCGCCGCGCTGGTCGTTAGGCGGTCGAGGTAAACTGAGTTGGGTATAGAGACTTGACAGGATGGCGTCTTTGAAAACTTTACAGGCAGTGTCATACCGGCCGCAGTCGCCGGCGGAATTAACTGGGATTGCACTAACCACTGCCAATGGCGAAAGTTGGAGCGCCTCGATTCTCCGGTTGGCACGTCCATCCGCGGAATTTGGCTCGCCATTTGCCGACACGCTCGCTCGATAAGTCCGGGCGCACGGATGTCGCTCGGTGAGTCTTCGACAAGGAAGTTGGAGCAACACTGCGAGCATGGACGCTCTATCGATTCGCGGCCTCCGCGCCGCCGTGCTCGGCGCCTCGCTCTTGTCGCTGGGCGCCGGCCATCGTACGCCGAATTTTGTCATCAACGCCTCGACGCCTGAATTGGCCGCGCAGGTCGGCCGCGCGGCGGAGGACCTCCGCCGCGATCTGGCCGTCGAATGGGTGGGCCAAGAGCTGCCCCAGTGGTCGCAGCCCTGTCCCATTACGATCGTCGACGGCGAGCACCTGGGAGCGGGCGGGGCCACGAGCTTCTTGTTCGACCGCGGTGAGGTGTTCGGTTGGCAAATGACCATTCAGGGCTCGCGCGAGCGCATCCTCGACTCGGTGCTGCCGCACGAGATCACGCACACAGTCTTCGCCAGCCATTTCCGGCGTCCGCTGCCGCGCTGGGCCGACGAGGGAGCGTGTACCACTGTCGAGCACCACAGCGAGCGCGCGAAGCAGCAGCAGATGCTGGTCCATTTCTTGAAGACCGATCGCGGGATACCTTTCAGCCGCATGTTTGCCATGACTGAGTACCCCGCGGACGTCATGCCGCTTTACTCCCAGGGGTACTCGCTGTCGCGATTTCTGATCGAGCAGCGCGGCAAGCCGGCCTTCATGGCCTATCTGGCAGATGGGATGGAACAGGGAAACTGGCACGCGGTCACCCGGCGGCATTACGGGTACAACAACCTGGCGTCTTTGCAAGAGTCGTGGCTCGAATGGGTGCGGCAAGGCAGTCCACGCATCGAGGCCACCGACCCGGCATTGGCCGCGCGCGAGGCCACCATTACGCTGGCCAGTGCCACCTCGTCAACGAGCGCGGTGCCCGAGGCAGTGAAGGCGTCGCCGCCGGCACGGCCGCGTCCCAGCGCGATCTATCGCGCGGCGGGCGAGGGCCGTCAGAGCCCACCTTCGAACGCACAAACGGCTGCCGCAGTCGCGCCGCGCCGTGATGATGGCTGGCGGCCCGCGCGTTCGTCGCGCGGCGATGCGGATTCGTCGAAGGCGGCAGCCACCGCCGCGGCTGGCGCAATGGCGTCGTCAACCCCAGCAGCCGCCGATGCGGATTTCACGAACGCTCAATCGCGATCACCGATGCGTGCCGAGCCATTGCGGACCGACGTCACGCGCCCGCAAGAACCCCAGCGCCCACGACATACGATCCTCGAATGGAGCCGCGCGGGTGGCTCGCATGCCGCGCCTTAGCACGACTCGCCAACGCGGTTAAACTGATTGAAAAAAGTACCGCGTGACGTGAAAAAACACCGGCGCCGCGAAACAGATGGAATCCAGCCGATCGAGCACGCCTCCGTGTCCGGTGACCAGCGTGCCGTAATCGCGCACGCCGCGATCGCGCTTGATGGCCGACATGGTCAATCCGCCGGCGAAGCCCATCACGGCAATCAACAGCGACATCAACGCCGCCTGCCAAGGTTCGAAGGGCGTGGCCTTCCAAAGGAGTGTTCCCAACAGCGTCGCGCTCAACACTCCGCCAAGGAATCCTTCCCACGTTTTGTTGGGACTGATGGCCGGCGCCACGACGTGCTTGCCGGCCAAGCGCTCCCAGGCGTACTGCATCACGTCCCCCATCTGCACGACCAGCACAAAGAAGAACAACAGGGCCGCATTGCCGTTCATTTTGTCGGAATAGTCGGCGATCCGCAGGCTCAATAGCGCCGGCGCATGGCTCAGGCAATACACGCAGATCATCAGCCCGGCCTGGATCTTGGCGGTCCGCTCCAGGAACCGCTTGTAGTCGCCCGCGATCGCCACCCGTGCCGGCACGAAGAGAAACGCATACACGGGAATCAAAACGCTGTACAACCCGTACTGCTTGTCGCCCATGCCCACCAGGATGTACTGGAGCGGCGTAAACAGGAAAAACACCCAGAACAGCGTGCGGTGATCGGCGGTGCGCGTGGGGGTGAGCGTGATGAACTCGCGCAGCGCCCAGAACGAAATCAGCCCGAAGAGCACGACCGTGGCGATCTCGTGCACCAGAAACGTGACCGCCAACAGCGAGCACATCAGCCACCACGCGCGCAAGCGCAAGTTGAACGCCGCCACGACGGCCGGGTTCAGCCCGGTGTCGATGCGCAGATTCAAGACCTGCCCGATGCCCGTGGCCACGGCCAGGACGGCCATCACGCCGCCGACCAGCCACAGCGTCGCCACGTTGACGTTGGTCATTGCTCCTTGAGGCTGCGGACGGCCTCTCTCGCGCGCTGAAGGAATTGGGGCTTCGATTCGTTCGCTTCGAGCCACATGGGCGGACCGAAGCTGATGCAGCTCAACAGCGGCACCGGCAGGAACTCGCCGCGCGGCAAGACACGGTTCACGTTGTCGATGTGCACCGGAATCAGCTCCAGCTCGGGCCGCTTTTTCGCTAGATGATACAGCCCGCTTTTGAATTCGCCCACCTCGGGGCCGGTATTGCGATGCCCTTCCGGAAAGACGATCAGCGAGTGCGTTTCGCCGATCGCGCGCAGCAGCATGTCGACGGGGCTGTTGTGCACCTTGATCTTCTCGCGGTCGATCAGCAGTGCATCAAACACGTTGGTGGCCATGAACCGCCGGAACCAGCCTTTGTCCCAATAGTCCTTGGCCGCGACGGGGCGCGTGACCGCTCGCACGCGCGCCGGCAGCGCCGACCAGACCACCAGCGCGTCGAGGTGGCTGGTGTGATTGGCGAAGTAGATCCGCTGGCAGGCGTCGGGCTCGCAGCCGATCCAGCGCACGCTGGCGCCGCTCAAGAGGCGCGCGGTCACGGCCAGCAGCCGCGCGGTCGCTTCGGTGGCCAACACCTTGACCATGATCGATCCAACCTTCGATTTCGCCGACGAACCCGGACGAACGCGAATTTTCAATCGGTTCGCCTCGGCTCAATCTCTCATGGTAATATATGCGTCGGAGGTCATCTCACGAGTCGGCAAGGAGTCTCCATGGTCCGCGCGACGAGCCTGGCAGGGGTCGGCTCCGCCTGTTATTGCCTGTTGATCTGCTCGTCGCTGGCCGTGGCCCAAACGGGCGCGCCTGACTCTCCGCAGCTTGTCGCTCCGACGGAGCCTTTGACGGCGGAGGAACAACAGTGGCGGTTCCACCTGCAGCCGGGGTTCGAGATTCAACTCGTGGCCGCCGAGCCGGAAATCCAGAAGCCGATCAACTTGAACTTCGACGCGGCCGGGCGACTTTATGTGACCGACTCGGTCGAATATCCCTACGCGGCCGCGGAAGGCGCCCCTCACCGCGACACGATCAAGATTCTCGAAGACTTCGCACCGGACGGGCGCGCCGGCACAGTGACCACCTTTGCCGATGGGCTGAACATTCCCATCGGCGTCACGCCCACTCCGCGCGGCGTGCTGGCCTGGAGTATTCCGCATATCTACCGTTTCGAGGACACCGACGGCGACGGCCGCGCCGAGCGGCGCGAGCCCCTTTACGGACCGTTTGGTTTCGTTGACGTACACGGCAACCAAAGTTCGTTCACGCGCTGGATCGACGGCTGGATTTACGCCTGTCACGGTTTCGCCAACACCTCCGAGGTACAAGGAACCGACGGCGAGCCCATCGCGATGAACTCCGGCAGCACCTATCGGATGCGACCGGACGGTTCCCGTCTGGAGTATTTCACGCACGGGCAGGTGAACCCGTTCGGCCTGTGCTTCGATCCCTTGGGCAATCTTTATTCGGCCGATTGCCATTCAATGCCCATCTACATGCTGTTGCGCGGCGCGTGGTATCCCAGCTTCGGCAAGCCGCACGACGGGCTGGGGTTTGGCCCGCATATGCTCAACCACTCGCATGGCTCGACGGGCATCGCCGGCGTCGTGTATTACGCGGCGGATCAATTCCCGCACGCGTATCGTGACACAGTTTTTATCGGCAATCCCGTGACAGGGCGGATCAATCACGATAGGCTCACGGCGGCCGGGTCGACGTACACGGCGGTCGAACAGCCGGATTTCCTGACCTGCGACGATCCCTGGTTCCGGCCGGTCAGTTTGCTCTTGGGGCCCGACGGAGCCATCTGGGTCGCCGACTTCTATAACCGGATCATCGGGCACTATGAGGTCCCACTCGAGCACCCGGGCCGCGATCGCCACCGCGGGCGGATTTGGCGCATTGTCTACCGTGGCGAGAATGATGCAGTCGAATCGCCGCAGCCGAACGTTGATCTCACACAGCTTTCGGCCGACGATTTGATTGCGCGGCTTGCCAACGCCAATCTCACGCTGCGCACGTTGGCCACGCACGAACTGGTGGACCGGATCGGTTCACCATCCGTACAGCCGCTGCGAGCACTGTGGCCCACAGGCTCGCAGGCCACTCAGCGGGCGCACGCCCTGTGGGTACTCGAGCGGCTTGGCGCGCTCGATGCGCCGCTTGTGCGGCAAGCCGCGACCGACCCGGATCCCCTGGTCCGCGTGCACCTGCTGAAGGTGTTGGCAAACCGGCGCGACTGGGCGGCGGACCTGACACTAGCGCCACTCGCGCGAGAAAAGCTCACGGACGCCGACGCCTTTGTGCGGCGCGCCGCGGCCGACGCGCTGGCGCCGCATCCGGAGCTGGCAAACGTCGAGCCACTCTTGAACCTGTGGGATTCGACGTCACACGAGGATACGCATCTGGTTCATACGGTCCGCATGGCGTTACGAGATCAACTGCGTGAGCCGGGCGCCTATGCACGGCTCGGCGAATTCGCTCGTCAGAATCCGTTGAGCCGGTTGCGCCTGGCGGAAGTGAGCCTTGGACTGACGACCTCGGAATCGGCGGCGTTCTTGTTGACGGTGATTTCCGAGGAGGCGGCAATCGACCGCGAGCGGCTGGGGAACTATCTCCGGCACGCTGCGCGCTGGGTGTCCGACGACATGCTCCCGTCGATTTACGGGTACGCCGAGATCTACATGAATTCCGACAGAGCCGACCAGTTGTGCGTGCTGACGGCACTGGAAAAGGCCGCCTTGGAGCGCGGCGTCCCGTTGCCGGAGGCGTTTCGCGAGTGGGGCATTTCGCTCGCCGAATCACTACTGCGCGAGCGTGACGAACGGGATGTGCGATCCGGCATTGAGCTGAGCCGGAATTTTAAGATCGGCGGCCTGCGAGCACTCGTGGCCGATCTGGCCGAGGTCGATTCGCGCATGCCGACCTTGCGTGCCGATGCCCTGGACGCCTGCGTGGCGATCGACGCGCCGTCGTCGGAAGCGTTGGTCGCGCGCATCTTGCAGTCGTCGACCAACGACATTCCATTGCGGCAGAAGGCAGCGCAACTGCTCGGACAGGTCAATAGCGACACGGGCCGCGTCGAGTTAGTCGCCGCGCTGGCTGCCGCGCCGGAGCGGCTGGCCGTCGACGTGGCCGCGGCGCTCGCATCCACGCAGCCGGGCGGCGAGCTGCTTTTGGCCGCCGCGGCCGAGGGAAAGGCCTCCCGTTGGTTGATCTCCGAACGAAGCATCCAGAACCGCCTGCGTGCGGCGAAGGTCAGCGATGTGGACCAGCGGATTGCCGCTCTGGTGGCAGGGCTGCCGGCCGCCGACGATCGCATCCGACGACTGATCGATGAGCGCCGCGATGGATTTACCGCCGCCCAGCGCGACACAGCCATTGGCCAGCAGGTATTTGAGAAGCACTGCGCCGCCTGCCACGCGATCGGCGCGCGAGGGGCCAAGATCGGCCCAGAACTCGACGGCATCGGGCTGCGCGGCCTGGAGCGGCTGCTGGAAGACCTGCTCGACCCCAGTCGCAACGTCGACCAGGCGTTCCGCAGCACGCTGGTGATCACGGCCGATGGGCAAGTTGTCTCCGGGTTGGCGCTACGCGAGGAAGGCGACGTCTTGGTGCTGGCTGATAACCAGGGCAAAGAGGTCCGCGTGCCGATTGCGTCCATCGAGAACCGAGAGGCATCCATGATCTCGCCCATGCCGGCCAATGTGCCGGACCTGATCCCACACGCCGAGTTTTTCCACCTGCTCGATTTTCTGCTCGCCCAGCGCGTTGCGCCGCTCGCAGCGCCCGCCCGTTGACATTCGATGGCAGCACGTTTCGTTCGCTCTGCGATTCTTCTGTTCACGCTAGTCGTGCCGGCTTCCCGCGGCGCGGTGGCGAGCGACGATCTGGGCTTTCGTGTCCCCGATGGCTTCGAAGTCTCGCTCTTTGCCGACGACTCGCTGGCACACGATATTTTCTCCATGACGATCGACTCGCACGGTCGCGTGGCCGTGGCTGGACCGGGGTACGTCAAGCTGCTGGAAGATGCCGATGAAGACGGCCGAGCCGATCGCGCGGTGCTTTATTCAGCACTGCCGGCTAGCGGGGCGCAGGGAATGTATTTCGATGGCGACGACCTGATCGCGACCGGTGACGGCGTGCTGGCGCGGTATCGTGAGGGAGCCACCGCGCCAACTGAAGTATGGACGCGGTTGGCCAATCCCGAGCACGGCGCCCATGCCGTGGTGAAGGGCCCCGATGGGTGGTTCTACATCATGTGCGGCAACGATGCCGAGGTGAGCATCGAGCATGCGCGCCGCGCCGGTTCGCCGGTCCGCGTCCCCCAAAGCGGCGCCGTCGTTCGTTTCTCTCACGACGGCCGCGACAGCGACATCTACGCGCATGGGTTTCGCAACCCGTACGACCTGGCTTTTGGCCCCTCGGGCCACATCTTTACCGTGGATTCCGACGGCGAGCGTGCCTATCACCTGCCGTGGTACGCGCCCACGCGCCTGTTCGACGTGGCCCAGGGGATGGAGCACGGCTGGATCGAACAGGGATGGCAACTGAGCTGGAGCCGGCCCGCGTGTTTTTTCGATAACGTCGAGCGCGCCGCGGAGTTGGGTCGCGGCTCGCCGACCGGACTGGAGACTTACCAGCATCGGCAGTTTCCCAAGCGGTATCGCGGCGGACTGTTCAGTGCCTGTTGGACGCTCGGTCGAGTCTACTTCTTGCCGTTGGCCGCTCGCGGAGCCAGTTTCTGCGCGACGCCGGAAATTTTCATGGAGACCACCGGCGACGTCGGCTTCGCCCCGGTCGACCTGGTGGTGGCGCCCGACGGTAGCTTGCTCGTGGCGGTAGGAGGTCGCGGGACGCGCGGAGGCGTGTTTCGCGTGCGTTGCAAGTCGACGGCGGCGCCGTTTCCGCCCGAGTGTGACGCGCTCGAAGGGGTGCTCGCCGCGGACCAGCCGCTGGCTAGTTGGTCGCGCGAGCGCTGGGTGCCTACCTCAAGACGCCTGGGACGCGAGGCGTTCGAGGGCGCCGTCGTGAATGCCCACTTGTCGCTCGGCAGGCGTATCCGCGCGGTCGAGGTCCTGACGGAGATCCACGGCGGCGTGAGCATCGACTTGGCGCGCCGCGCGAAGGACCTGGGACCGCCGGGGCTAATTTCGCGCGTCGCATGGTCTTTGTCGCGATCCGAATGCGCTGGCCATGACGCCGAGGCGATTCTCGCCGAGCTGACCCACCACGGTGATCCGCGCGCAACTCGCGCGGCATGGGAGGCGCTCGCCGCGTGGCCAAGGGCGCTTGGCGACGACGAGCTCAAGCTGAACTGGCACGGTGGGCTCTGCTCAACCGAGCGGCGAGTCCGCGCCGCCGCGATCCTGGCGGCTCGCGGACCCGGTCAGGCAAGTTTTCAGCGATTTGCTAGCGCGCTGAATGAGGGAATCTCCGACCGACTGGTGCTGGCGCCGATCTGGGTTCGTGGTCCAACCGATCGTGATATTGACGCGCCGCTCGACGTATTCGGTCGCTCCGACGATCCGCTGGTGCGCCTGGAGGCTGTACGGCTGTTACAGATTGCGCTCGGCGACATCGAAACTCGGCGTACCCCTCCCGAGATGATTGCCGGATATGCCGGCAAGTCCACTGACCAGGTGCCGCTCGAACTGCGAGCGCGAATGGTCGAGCAGCTTGCGAGCGCGTTTCCGACCGCACATGCGGACACCGACCGCGAGCTGGGCCGGCTGCTGGCCATGCTGTCGGCCGACGCGCCAGGATTGCTTGAGAAAATCGCCTCGCGCTGGTCCGACGAGAGCGATCCTGTCGACGACGTGCATTGGCTGATCGTGGCGTCGCAGCTCCACGGCGAGCGTGGCGCGTCGGTACGCGAACAAACGGCGCGAGCGCTGGCGGCGCTCCCCGGCAAGCTTGCCGTGCGTGGCATGCACCCCAGCCGCACCTGGCCCGAGCGAGTTGGCCAGGCATTCGACCAACTTTGCCGGTTCGATCCGGCTCTGGCCTCGGCGCTCGTCGAGCAACCGGCGTTTTCGCAGCCTGAGCACGCGCTCTTGGCCGAGCGGATGCCGCCCCATGAGCGAACGGCCGCCGCGCGCAAGCTGCTGCGCGAGCTTGGCGACGACGAATCGCAACGCTGGACGCCGGAGGTGGTGACACTCGTGGCAACTCTGCCGGACGAGGAGGCACTGCCGGCGCTGCGCGACCGCTGGAATGACTACGCGTTGCGTGACGCGATCACACAGGTCATCGCGCGATGTCCATCTGAAGAGGATCGATCGCGACTGATCGAGTCGCTCGATTCGGTTGACCCGAACACGGTCGCTTCCGCCGCCGCGGCGCTACGGGCACTGCGGCCCTCGGCCACGCCATCAGAGATGGCCCGAGCGCTGCGAACATTGCGCCGCCAGGCAGTGGCCGCCGCCGAAGCCGCGCGGGCCGACAAGCTCAACGGCGCGCCGCGTGAGTCCCACCCCATTCGATTCTCCTGCATTCCACTTTTGAAACTCTTGCGCCACTGGACGGGGGAGTCGACGGACCTTGAAGAGGGCGCGCAACCGGACTTGCGGCTCGAAGCCACATTAGACGGATTGTTCGACTGGCTTTCGCGCAATCATCCGCGCGAAGCGACAGAGCTGGCACAGTCGCGCACGGCCTCGGCCGAGGCATGGCAAGATCGGCTTGCCAAGGTTGACTGGGAAGCGGGTGACGCCGCTCGCGGCCGCGAGGTCTTCGAGCGGCAGTCGTGCCACCGCTGCCATGCGACCACAGAGCGGCTTGGCCCTGATCTGGCCGGCGTCGCGACGCGCATGACGCGCGACGATCTGTTCACGTCCGTCCTCGATCCCAATCGAGACGTTTCACCGACGTACGAGACCACGCTTGTGGCCACGCGAACAGGCCAGGTGTACCACGGACTGCTTGTCTACGAATCGCCCGAGGCAACGTTGCTGCAAACCAGCCCCGACGTGACCGTGCGCATCACCAACGAGGACCTGGCGCTGCGCCAGCCAAGCCGCCAGTCGATCATGCCGACCGGCTTGTTGGATCCGCTTAGCGATCGGGAGCTGGCGGATCTTTATGCTTACTTGAAGACTCTCACGGCCCAATCTCAGTGAATTCGGCGTTTGGTGCGGCGCAAGGCGGCAGTGGCGAGTCAGCATTGAAGTTGAGCCAGCCTGACCGTTCGAGCTCTCACGCGTCAGGCCGCCAGCCAGTTGGCCGCACCATCTCTCTTGGACCGTTGGCCCATACAATTCACGTGTCGCTTGGTGCGGCCGACGACAAATCTCATTCGGTCGTCACCCTGACAGCCGACTGGCTGCGAAGACTGTCGAATGTGGCCATGTGACTGTCAGAATGGGCATCGCGCCGCGATCAGTTAGCGTCGCGCGGATTCGCTTGACGTCGAAACCCCGGTTCGGGATCATGGTAGCGTCGCGGTTCGACTTGCTGAATCGAGAATCGCCCCCCTCATGTCTGACACTGGCCTTGAAACCGGTTGCGACGACTTCCGCCGAGGACGAATGCTGCGGCGTGACCTGCTGAAGGTCGGCGGATTGGGCCTGCTAGGGCTGTCGCTTCCTCGCCTTCTTGCGGCCGAAGGGGAGAACCGCACGCTGCCGGCTCGTGCACGCTCGGTGATTTTCTATCACCACTACGGCGCGCCCAGCCACATCGATTCGTTTGATCCGAAGCCCGATGCGCCGGCGGAAATCCGCGGCGAGTTCGGCCCGATCGAGACCTCCGCGCCCGGTTTTCGCGTCACCGACATCATGCCGCGGATCGCCAAAGTCTGCGACCGGTTGACGGTTATCCGCTCGATGAACCATCGCGTCGCAAATCATAACCCGGGCGTGTATCTGGCAATCACGGGGCGCACGTCGACGCGCGACCAGGTTCAGGTCGGGGCCTCGAGTGACGATTGGCCGCACTACGGGGCGGTGTTGGCCAAACTCGCCCCCGGCGACGGCTCGCTGCCGGTGGCGGTGCAGGTCCCGCATCGCGCGTTTGACCAGGTTTACACGTGCCCGGGACAGACGGGCGGGCTCTTGGGTAGCGCCTACGATCCGCTGATCATTGAGCGGAACCCGGCCGATCCGAAATTCCGTGTTGATGAGCTTAGCCTGCGCGTCGACGCCCCGCGGCTCGACGACCGGCGGCGTCTGCTGGCGCGAATCGACCGGCAAGTACGTGGGATCGACAACGATACTTCGATCGCGCGACAGGACGCTTACTACCAGCGAGCCTTCTCATTGCTAACCTCGCCGCGGACCAAGCGAGCGTTTGACCTTTCGGAGGAGGACGAGCGGCTGCGCGACCGATACGGCCGGACCAAGAGTGGCCAGAGCCTGCTACTAGCGCGGCGGCTGATCGAGGCCGGAGTGCGGTTCGTCACTTGCTTTAGCGGCTCGAATCCCGGCGACGCCTGGGACACGCACACGCAGAATTTCAAGCAGCTCAAGAACCGCTTGATGCCGGAGGAGGACCTGGCCTTCTCGGCATTGATCGAAGACATGGATTCGCGCGGCCTGTTGGACGAGACGCTCGTCGTCTGGTCGGGTGAGTTCGGCCGTAAGCCGCACATCGGCAAGCCGAACCCCTTGACGAACAACATCGGCCCCGGCGGTCGCGATCACTGGCCGCCGTGCTACTCGCTGGTGCTGGCCGGGGCGGGCGTCAAGCGTGGTTACGTCTACAGCGAAAGCAGCCCTCATGCGGAATATCCACGCAGCCGGCCCCACTCGCCGGCGGACCTGGCGGCCACGATCTTTTGGGCTTTGGGACTTGATCCCAAGAGCGAGATTCACGACCGGCTGGGCCGCCCGTATCGCCTGGCGGATGGCGAGCCGATCACAGGCGTTTTTGACGCTTGACCGTGGCGCACCTCCGGCGACCAGCTAAGGCTGGTGCCCCACCCGGAGGCTCTAGGACTTTGCCGCGCTCTGGCGAGCCGGGGGGTTTATCCCCCCCGGTTGCGTCGCAAACAATCGCTCACCCGCCCGACGCCCCAGCCGCATCGGCATCCGCCGCCGCACCACCCACCACGTGACCGGTGCTGGGGTCAATGTCGAGTTGAAGGTTTTCGTCGTCCTCGGTGAAGAAGACGAACCCGTACATCATCTCGTTAAACGTCTGGGGGCCGTTTTTCACGGTGGCAGTCGGATCCGGATTGAACGGGTTAAAGGGCGAGTTGTCGAAGTGCGCGACGACTTCGATCCGCGTGCCCGCCGGAAATTTCTGCTGCGCGGGCGCCCAGCGGTAGGAAAGCTGCCAGTCGAAGTTGTAGTTCGGCACCACCAGCAGCGTTTCCGACTCGCCGTTTGGATAATGAACGCGGTAGGTCATGTCCTTACCGCGCAAGTGCATGTGCGAAAACACGCCGATGCCGGTGGCGGCGCGCTCGAACGTTTGCTCGGCCGCCACGCGGTGATGCGGATCGCCGGGCGTGATGGCGAACTTCTGATCGTTTACCTGGAAGTGCTTGATCTGGCGATTGACGCGCCCCTTGCAAAAGCGCAGGCCGACCGAGGTCTGGTCAGAGGTGGCCTCGCCGGTGGTGATGTAGTGAAGCTGGAGCACCAGCACGGCCCCCTTGGGAATCATGAAGCCCTCGCCTTTGTCGAGGACCATCGCGTCGCCGCCCGGCACGTAGCCGGTGATGAATTTCGCGTCGTTGTACCCGCCGCCAGGCGTCAGGTACGCCAGGTTGCAATGGTGGACCGCACGGATATTGCTCGGCAGAATTTCGATCCCCTCGACCCAGGTGTCGTGCTTGAAGTCGTGGGGCAGAAAGGCGTACTGATAATTGACGTAGCCGTCGGCGGGGAGCTTGATCGGCTTGGCCATGGCGATGGTCAGGTCGGGCGTGCCGATCCGCCATTTCTCCTCCGGAAACTTGACCGGCTCGGGCAGCTTCGATTCGTCACCCATGGCGCGTCCGCCGCGCACCCAGTTGAGCACCAGGTTCCGCTCGTCGGCGCTCAGCTCGCGCCGGTTGATGAAGTGGCCGTGCTCGCGGCTGGAGTAGAGTGGCGGCATGCGTTGTTCGCGGACGACTTCGGCGATCATTTCCGCGTGGTCAACCGCGTCGGTGTAGCTAATGAGCGAAAAGGGCGCCGTCGTCCCCGGCCGGTGACATTCCTGGCAGTGCTTTTGCAGGATGGTCGCCACATGCTCGGCGAACGTAACCGGCGTGGCCGGCTCCGGCAATTGATCGAACGTGATCTGGCAGCCGTCGACCGGCGTCTCGGGAACGCTCACCTCGCGGCCGGCTAGAACGTCCTCGATTGCTTCCTGCAAATCTTCACGTCCCGCGTCGGGCCGTACGCCGCCCAAACGATATTGGCTATTGATGCGTCCGCGGTAGCGAAGTTTTCGATCGCCGTCGAGCACCACCGCCTCCGGCGTGCGCGTCACTCCGAGCGCTCGTACCGCTTCACCATCGAAATCCTTGCCGACAACGATCCCGGTATCGACCTTCACCGCCTGATAGGCCGCCTCGATCAGCGAATCTCCCGGGCCCACATTGATCGCCACGAACTGCACGCCGCGGTCGCGGTACTGTTCGTCCAGCTCCTTGAGGCGCGGCAGATACCGCTGCACGATCGGGCAATCGAGCGTCGTGAAGACGACCACGTAGGCGTTCTTCTTACCCAAGTCGCTCAGCGGACGCGACAAAAAACGGATGTCCTTGAACTGAAAATCCTCGATCTGCGAACCGATGGCAACCGTGCTTGCGTCGCCGGCCGTCGCAGGGGCCGAGCCGTACCACGGCGCTAGGCCGATAACCAATCCGACCAAAACCAGCATACCGGACCTGCTCATCGCGGATCTCCCAGAAAGATTACCTTTGTACGAGCGAACGCGCACCGTTTGCAAAGAAGTTCTTCAGCCGCCGCGCGGTCGCCACGCCACCGGGGCGCTTTGCGTACTTATAGCACTCAGCACCGAATCTTGGCAATCCTCTCCCGCTGGCCGGAACGGACGTTTGCACGCCGTGGTTTGGAGCGCCGTCAAGGCACTTCCTGTGCCAAGAGCCAATCTTCCAAGGAAATGTGTTGCACGAACGGCGCACGCAGCAATACGGCCCGTTCGGAAATGATGCTGTTAAGCCAGGTACGCCGGCGCACGATGCCCGACATGGCTCGCATGCCCAAGCTGTTCAGCGAGCGGCGGTTCAACTGGGCGGTCACGTTGTCGCTCAAGCGGCGAAACGTGGCGGGCACCAGGTTCGGCTCCGGCCCGACGTTGACCACCGTCTCCACGCCGGCGGCCAAGGTACCGCACACCACGTCCCACAGCCGTTGCGGGTGATCGATCCAGCGGTTGAGCAGCTCGCGGCTGTTGTATTCATTGTAGCTGGCCTTGCCCGTGACACAGGAGAGGATCGCGGGGTGAGGCTTCTTGAAGCCACCGGGGACCGAGTGCATCATCACCGCCGCGCGGTTCGGAATGTTGCGCTCCCACAAGATCGGCGTGTGCAGGGGCGGCCATTTGTGCTTGTTGCGGCGCAGGTGGACGCCTTTGGGCAACGATTCGCCCATGCGCGCCTCGAACTGGTCCACCGTGTCTCCCTGCCCCATTAATAGCACCGTATTGGGCGAAAGGTAGGTCGAGATGCCGATCACCCCACGCCCCAGGGCGTTGATCTCCAGGCACAACCGGCGCACCGCGTCGAGATCGACGGCCGGTCCGCGCGAGAACAGAATTCCCATCGTCATGTCGCGCGCCAGGTCGGCGCAATCGGCGGCCAGCTTCATCGGCACCGGCAGGATGTGCTGCAACTGGTAAACACCCGAGGCAACCAGCGCGATGACCTCCCCCAGGCTGTAGCCGAAGACCATTCGCGCATCGGTCCAACGGATGTCAAAGAACTGCTCCAAGAGGCGGATCTGAGCCAGCTCCATCGCCGCGATCATCGCCATGTCTTGGGCAAATGAATCGAGCGTGGATTCCTCTTGGCGCCGAATGCGCTCGGCCAGGTCTACCTTTTCGCCGATGCTATCGGCGCACATTTCGGAGACGGCTCGAAGCAGCTCGGCGACCACGGGACCGTAGGCATGGTGCTGCAATAGTTCGGCGCTGCGACCGAGATTGGTGACGTTGTATCCACGAAACGCGAACGCCGCGGATCGTACACGAGTCTTAAGGCTGTTGTCTTGTGCCACGGAGGTGCTTTGATGGGGCGACGCGCCGAATGCGGGGAATCACGAAGGGAAAATCGACCCCTATTACCAGATTAGCCGCAAACGCACGACCGATTCAATCCACCAGCCCAGCGACAGTTTACGCCGGCGCACTTGCCGAGTCGAGTTGCGCGGAATAGAACCAATTGTACGGCCCTCCCGACGAGCAAAATGGTCTCGGAATGGGCGCGTAACATTGCCCGCGCCCGCTTTCCACCATGGGCTCGTGCGGCCCGAGCATCTAACATCAGCCGTGCCCTTAATAATGTCGGCAAAAAAAGCGGGCGGCAGCCAGCATCAAAGCCGCGACATCGCTCGCGTGGCGAGCGATTCAACGCAAGAGCTGGCGGCTCATACGGCGGTCGTCACCGGCTCGTCGAGCGGCATCGGTCGTGCGATCGCGCTGGAGCTGGCCGCGGCCGGCGCGGACGTGCTGGTCCACTGTCGCCGCTCGGTCGATGCCGCGGCGCTCGCGGCCGAGCAGGTCAAGGCACTCGGCGGCCGATCGGCGATTGCCGTATTCGATCTGGCCGATGCAGCGAATCACGAGCGCCTCGTTGAGCTAGGCTGGTCCTGGCAGGACGGGATCGACATTTGGATCAACAATGCGGGCGCCGATGTGTTGACCGGCCACGCGGCCGAGTCGTCTTTCGACGACAAGCTGCACGAGCTGTGGCGCGTCGATGTCACCGCCACGGTCCGGCTAACGCGGCTGGTGGGCGCGCGGATGAGGGCGCGCGGCAAGGGAGTTATCTTGAACATAGGGTGGGACCGCGCGACGACGGGAATGGAAGGGGACAGCGGCGAGCTGTTCGCCACCACGAAGGGCGCCATCATCGCCTTCACCAAAAGCGCGGCACTGTCGCTAGCTCCCGAGGTCCGCGTCGACTGTCTTGCACCGGGATGGATTCAGACGGCCTGGGGGATAAAGGCGTCCGAATACTGGCAAGAGCGTGCCGCGCGCGATTCACAGCTCGGCCGCTGGGGGACGCCGGAAGACGTAGCTAAAGTGGCTCGCTTCCTCGTTTCCCCAGATGCGGCGTTCTTGAGTGGTCAGATCGTGATGGTCAACGGCGGCATGGCCTAGTAGCGTGTTTGGGTTATCGCTCGCACTGAGAGACACCTGTGAATAGGTCGCGGGGGCGCCGGCGCCTCTTCCGAATCGCGGCGGTGGGGTTATCGCTGGCGATCAGCCTCGCCGTTGTCGAGATCGGGACGCGCGCCCGCTACCGGCGGGAGTACGCTCGGCATGTCGCTAAGTGGAGTCATCCGCTCTTGGCTCTCGAACCAGACAGCCCTTTGGAATTCGTGATTCGGCCAAAGGTTCAGCATGCGACCTGGAAGGCGCGCGCCGGCAAGGCCCCGTGGTCGTATACGATCAATTCACGCGGCTGTCGCGGCCCTGACCCCGGGCCGAAATCGAAGGGGACGATGCGGATCATTGCCCTGGGCGACTCGTACACATTTGGCTGGGGGCTGAACGACGACCAGACATTTCCGCATTACTTGGGCCAATTGACGAGCGACGGCGGGCGAGAAATCGAGGTCATCAACTGCGGGGTGCCGGGCTACAACACCGCGCAGGAGGCGCACTATCTCAACACACAATGGGACCTCGAGCCGGATCTGGTCATATTGACCTATGTACCGAACGACGACGAGCCGCATTTCAACGTCGTGCCGACTCCGCCGGAGAAACGATTCGGAGGCGACCTGTGGATATGGGCCAAGGCATCAGCGGAAATGCGTCGCGCCGTATCGTCGACCAAACAGCGGAGCACCTACCTGGACAGTTTCGACGAGTCGAGCAAGCGATGGAGAGCATCGAAGGCGGCGTTGGCGGACATCGGCCGTGCATGCAAAAAGCACAATGTCGCGCTTCTCGTCGCGATCGTGCCCGATTTCAGCTCGCCTTTTACGTCCAAGTATCCGTACGCGGCGATACACCGCAGCGTGACCGATTGGTGCGCGGAGCTGGACATTGAGGTTATCGACCTGTTCGGTGTCTTCTCGGGCAAGGATCATAAACAGTACCACCTGAAAAATGACGGCCACCCAAATCCCGAGGCGAATAAGCTAATTGCTCGAACTTTGCGAAACGCGATCGTTTTCGACGGGGGCTGACGAGAGGCCACCGGACCAGTGGAATTGGGGATCAAGGTCAGATTTGTAATTGAAGGTTGAACGACGAACCTCCTGACTGGGGGTCTGTCGTGTCGCGTGGTTAGGCGATGCAGCGCGAGCACATCCATTTTGTCACGGGTCGACTGGCCGAGGTCGCGCTGCGGCGCGTCCTGGCGGAGCTCGCTCCGAAGGTTGCCTTCGATTATTCCGTGCAAGTCTTGGGAATCAGTGTGGCGGCACTCCTGACGGCGCCCTGGGTCGCGCGGCGAATTCAGGTGCAGGCGAACTGTTCGCGCGTGATTCTGCCCGGGTATTGCAATGGCAACCTGGATTGCATTGCGCAGGCGGCCGGTGTTCCGGTCGAGCTTGGACCCAAGGATCTTCGCGATCTGCCGGCATTTTTTGGTCAGGCGCAGGCCGGCCGTCGCGACTACGGCGCCTACGACATCGAAATCCTCGCTGAAATCAACCACGCGCCGCGGCGAGCACTGGCCGACATGCTGGCCGAGGCACGCCGCCTAAAGGCCGACGGCGCCGACGTGATCGACCTGGGGTGTGATCCCGGCGACACCTGGACCGGCGTGGAGGATGCCGTGAAGGCGCTGCGCGCTGAGGGACTCCGAGTGTCGATTGACAGCATGAACCGGCACGAGGTGGAGGAGGCAGTTCGAGCGGGCGCGGAGCTGGTGCTTTCGGTGAATGCCGCGAACCGGACGTATGCCGCCGATTGGGGCTGCGAAGTAGTGGTCATTCCCGATTCGACGGCCGGCGCAACGCAAGCGGACGCAATCGAACAGATCGAGCAAACGGTGGCCGTTCTTTCACACAGGGGCGTGCCGCTGCGAGTCGATCCGATCCTGGAGCCAATTGGCTTCGGTTTCGCCGCCAGCTTGGGCCGATTCCTGGAAGCGCGCCAGCGGCTTCCCGACGTGGAATTGATGATGGGCATTGGGAATCTAACCGAGTTGGTCGACGCTGATTCGGCCGCCGTGAATGTGCTGTTATTGGGTTTTTGCCAGGAGCTGCGGATCAAGAGCGTGCTGACGACGCAAGTGATCAATTGGGCCAGGACGAGCGTCCGCGAGTGCGACCTGGCGCGCCGGCTGGTCTACCACGCGGTGAAGAACCGAGTGCTGCCCAAACACCTGGAACCGGAGCTCCTGCTGCTGCGCGATCCGAAGATTCACTCCCACGGCGCGGCGGAGCTGGAGCGCTTGGCACGCACGATCCGTGATCCCAACTATCGCCTGTTTGCCGAGGGCGATTTTTTGCACGTGATCCGCGCGAATCTGCACTTGCAGGGGGACGACCCGTTCGATGTATTCGAGCGACTGTGCGCTACCGATGCCGAACGGATCGACGCCAAGCACGCATTTTACCTGGGCTATGAAGCGGCCAAGGCCATGACGGCGCTGGCGCTCGGCAAGCAATACACGCAGGACGAGCCGCTGTGCTTTGGATTCTTGACTCGGCCCGAACACCGCCGTCAGCGACCCAACTTACGCTCGAGTGAATCGCACGACGCGACGACGGATACCGGATGAAATCGACCTTGAACATCGACGCCGAGCCACCGCTCGTCGAAGAGTGCGGTCCGGCACTCGAACCGTGCGACGTCTTTTTGCGCCTGGCGGGGCGGCCGCATTGCCTGTTTCTCGATAGCGCCTTGCGCGAGACGGCCTTGGGCCGGTATTCGTTCGTTGCCGCCGATCCGTTTGGTTTCGTCGAATCGAGAATAGAGTGCCCCGACTCGATCGCAGAGCTCGCTGCGCGGCTGGCGGCGCTAACGGTTGTGGCGGTACCTGACTTGCCTCCCTTCCAGGGCGGTGCGGCTGGGCTGTTCAGCTACGATCTCGCTCGACAGCTCGAGCGACTCCCCGCTCCGCGTCATGACGAGTTTGGCCTGCCGGCGATGGCGGTCGGCCTCTACGACGTGGTGGTGGCCTTCGATCACGCGCGGCGGCAATCGTGGATCATCTCACAGGGCCTGCCCGAGACCGAGCCGGGGGCACGGCGCCGCCGTGCGCGCGAGCGGCTGCGGCAGTTTCGCGCCTGGCTCTCCGAACCTCCTCCCGCGTCGCCGTCTCGATCCAACCGCGGCCTCGATTCCTTGGCCGCCGATCAGCTCATTACGCGGCACGCGGTCGAGGGCCCGACGGGCCTGGCGAGCAACTTCTCTCGTTCCGAGTATCTGGCCACGGTCTGCCGCGCGATCGACTACATTCAGGCCGGCGACATCTTCCAGGTAAACCTGTCGCAGCGGCTGCTCTTTCCGGCCCACGACGACACCGTGTCGCTCTACCTGCGGCTCCGCCAGCGGAACGCGGCGCCCTTTGCGGCCTATTTCGACCTCGGCGCGTTTCAAATCGCCAGCGCCTCGCCCGAGCGGTTCCTGAGTGTCAAGGGTCGCCAGGTCGAGGCGCGGCCGATCAAGGGGACGCGGCGGCGGAGTTCATCGCCAGAGGCCGACCTGTTCGCCGGTGACGAGCTCCGCGAAAGCGAAAAAGACCGCGCCGAAAACATCATGATCGTCGATCTCTTGCGCAACGATCTGTCACGCGTCTGCCGCCCGGAAAGCGTGCACGTAAGCGAGCTATGTCGTCGGGAGGTGTATCGTTATGTGCAGCACCTCGTCTCGGTCGTCCGCGGCCACTTGAGCGACGACGTGGGGCCGCTCGATTTGATCCGCGCCACGTTTCCCGGCGGTTCGGTCACGGGGGCCCCCAAGATTCGCGCGATGGAGATCATTGCCGAGCTCGAGCCGAGCGCGCGGGGCGCCTACTGCGGGGCGCTCGGCTACATGGGCTTTGATGGATCAATGGACACCAGCATCTTGATCCGCACAATTACGGCGGGGCGCGGCTGGTGGCAGGCGCCGGTCGGCGGCGGAATCGTCGCCCAGTCGTCGCCGGCACACGAATACGCCGAGACCTGGCACAAGGCCGAAGGACTCCTCCAAGCGCTCACGTAACCATCATTGGCGTCCATTTACACAACGGTGCAAGCCGCAACAAAAACCCCTCTCCCCCTCCGGGGGAGAGGGCAGGGGGAGGGGGTCTTGTCGCGGGAGTTTCACCACGAATCACCGCTCGATGGTGATATTTCGCATTGACCGATGATCCTGCTGGTTGACAATTACGATAGCTTTGTCTTCAACCTGGCGCGCTATTTCCAGCGCCTCGGCCAGGCGACGCGCGTCGTGCGGAACAACGCAATCGGTCCCTCTTCGGCGCGGGCAATGCGGCCATCGGCCATCGTCCTTTCACCTGGTCCATGTAGGCCGCGCGAGGCCGGCTGCTCGCTCGAACTGGTGCGCACGCTCCACGATCAAGTGCCGATTCTCGGCATTTGTCTGGGGCACCAGGCGATCGCCGAGGCACTGGGCGGCCAGGTCGTGCGCGCGAGCGAGCCCGTCCACGGCCGCAGCTCGCTCGTTTATCATGACGGTCGCGGTCTGTTCGATGGGATCCCGAATCCCTTTCATGCGGCGCGGTATCATTCGCTGGTGGTTGCCGAAGAGAGCCTGCCCGGCGAGCTGGAGGTAATGGCGCGCACGGCCGACGGCGTGGTGATGGCGATTGCTCATCGCGTGCATCCGGTCGTGGGCTTGCAGTTTCATCCGGAGTCGATATTGACTCAACACGGCTACCAACTCCTCCAGGCGTTTTTGCGTTTTGCCGGAATCGAAGCAATGGAACCACTGCCGAGTTGGTCGAGCGAGCTTTGGACAGCGTCAACGCGGCAAAGCCCGTTGTCCAACAATCCGGTGACTTTTTGACGGTGCCATTCCGATTGGGCCGATCGAGAGGGCGACGATGCCGCTGATTCTGGAGGGACTTCTGACCACGACCGACGAGCGCGGAGGGCCGCACATCGCCCCCATGGGTCCCATGGTCGACGAGTCGATCACGCGCGTGGTGTTGCGGCCCTTCGTGACCTCGACGACCTACCAGCATCTCCGCCGCAGCGGCCAATGCGTGCTCCACGTGACCGACGACGTCGAGCTTTTGGCGCGTGCGGCGGTGGGTCGGCTTGATCCGCTGCCACCGATGATCGCCGCGACTGCGGTCGAGGGCTGGATCCTCCAGGATGCCTGCCGCTGGTTCGCGCTGCGCGTTCGAGAGTGGGGCGAAATGCGCGCTCGCGCCGAAGCGATCGCGGAGGTGGTCGACCGCGCGCGAGTCCGCGATTTCTTTGGCTTCAACCGCGCCAAGCACGCGGTGATCGAGGCGGCCATCCTGGCCACGCGCATGGAGATGCTGCCGGCGGAAGAGATCGCCGCCGAGTTCGCGCGCCTGGCCGTACTGGTGGAAAAGACCGGAGGGCCGGCCGAACGCCGCGCCTGGCAATTCCTTAACGATTTCGTCCGCTCGGCCGCAGCGGTCCGCATTGGCTGAAGAATGCACACCACGGGTACGAAGAATGTCCGCGCGGCGTTGCTCGACGCCTCTCCGCGTGTGCGCGTGACCACCGGCAGCCGACTGCACTTCGGCATGTTTTCCTTTGGCAATCCGCGAGTCCGGCAATTCGGCGGAGTGGGCGCGATGATCGACGAGCCGGGCGTGGAGCTGTCGATTGGCGAGTCTGATCGACTCGAAGTTGAGGGCCCACACGCGGGGCGCGTCCGCGAGCTGGCGCTTCGCATTGCGCGGCTCGAAGGTCTCGGCTGCGACGCGCCCTGGGGGATTGTCGTGCATCGCGCGCCGCTGCCGCACGTCGGCCTCGGCAGTGGCACGCAATTGGCGCTAGCGCTCGCCTCCGGTATCGATGCGCTGTTGAGACGTCCCGCGCGCCCCGCCCCCGAGATCGCCGCCGGCTTGGGTCGCGGCGAACGCTCGGCGATTGGCCTCCACGGTTTCGAACAAGGCGGACTATTGGTCGAGGCCGGGAAAACCAGTGAGGGTGAGATTTCGCCTCTGGTCGGCCGAGCGAGCCTGCCGACTGACTGGCGATTTGTGCTCATCGGCCCCGTCGGACAACGGGGAATATCGGGCGACGCGGAGCGACGTGCGTTTGCCGCGCTGCAGCCGGTAAGTGGCGAGGCTACCGCCGAGTTGGCGCGCGAGGCACTATTGACCATGCTGCCGGCCGCCGTCGAAGGCCGCTTCGACGAGTTCAGCCAGAGCCTGTTTCAATTCGGCCGCATGGCGGGTCGGTTGTTCGCCGCTCACCAGGGTGGTCACTTCGCCACGCCTGAGGTGGCGGCAATAGTCGAATTGGTCCGGTCGTTGGGTGTTCAAGGCGTCGCCCAGAGCTCGTGGGGGCCAACCGTGGCGGCGTTATTGCCGGACGAGGACGCGGCGCGCCGCCTCGTCACACGTCTCCGCGAGCGCCAGCCCAGCGATTCGCTGGAAATCTCGATCGCGCAGCCAAAGAACGATGGTGCGCGAATCGAAACCCACGATCCCACGCGAACCGCTTCTACTGCTGCGAGCCGGGGAGATTATTCCCCCGGGCCCATTTAGCGCGACACGTCACTTGCGTTCGCGGCTGCTGGCACCCACGTGCCCACCTCAAACACCACATCGGTTGAGCTCGTGCGGCCGGCGGCGTCGGTTGCCTGAATCACCACGACGTGCGTCCCCGGTTTCAGCCCAGGCACATCGAAGCGCAACTGTTCTTCGGTCGAGTCGAACAGCTCGTCACGGGGGAACGTGGTGACCCAAGGCGCACTGTCGACCGAATAACTGGCCGAGACGAGTGGACTGATTTCGTCTCGCGCCTCGACCTCGAAGCTCGCAATCTGCTCGGTGCCCGTGCCGGTCAATTTCGCCTCGAGCCGCGGTCCGTTGAGATCGACCACAAAGGGCTCGCTGACGAAACTGTTGCCTAATGCCGCTTCCGGCGGATTGCTACGCCGGTCGCTCACCTCGACCTTGACCTGATAAATGCCCTCGGGCACGCTCGTGACGTCCCATTCGTGCTCAGTGGCGGTGAGTGAGTCCTTGAGCGTGATCCAAGACTGCCACTGCGGTTTGCGGAACAGCAGCTTGTACTCCAACTCGTCGCCATTGGCGTCGGCGGCCTGCCAGGTGAGCTTCAGCTTGTCGAAACGCTGCTTTCCATCCCCTTCATCCACGTGCGGCACCGTGACGCTGGCGATCCTGGGCGGCTGATTGGAAGTCAGATAGTGGACCCCGACACTACGCAAAGTAGGCGTCACCTGCGCATCGGTGGTGGAAAGTGTGGCGCGATATTGCAAAAACCGCCCCGGCGGACAGGCGGCTTGCGCATGGTCCGCATGAGTTTGTTCGACCGACCAATCGCTCCAGGTCTCGTCGGGTGTTTGCGTGTTGCCGCTGCGGACCGCGAGCGACACCTGCGTGCACTCGTGCAGCTCCGCGCGCCAGGTCAGTGAGCCGAAGCGAGCCACCATGCCGGCGTCGAGCGCCGCCGACACCAGCGCCCCGCTCTTGCGAAAGGTGGTCGAAACGGCATAGACCTTGCCGGGGTTACCTGTCGCGAGCAAGACCTCACCGTCTCCGCCAAGAACGATTGAGAGGATCAACTCCGCATCAAGCCGTGCGAGGGGCTGCTCGGCGCCACCTTCGGCGTCCAGTCGATACAGCACGGCTTCGGCTCCCGTGCCCGCCAATAGCTGCTGGGGCTGTTCTCTCGCAAGCTCGAACAGGCTGTAGAACAGCCCCTTGGTCGAAAACAGCTTGCGAACGCCCCCGTCGGTGTCGATGCGGTAGACCGAATTCTGGCCCGCCTTTGGGCGGCCGGCCATCGGATTGGTCGCTGCTGAATCGCTCGAGGAAGCCGCCGGTGCTGCCGCCGGTCCTCCCGCCTCACCCGGTGTCGCCGTACCGACAAACAACGATCCGTCGTGGCTGAGCCAAAGCGCGCGTACCTCGCCCTCGGCCGTGTCATACAGCACGCGCCCTTGGCCGCTGGGGTCGATTGTTAGCACCAGTCCGGCGCCATCGGTGGCGGCCAGCAGCGATCCGTCGTCGCGTCGCTGGAGCACCAGCACGTGCTGCTGTCGCGTTTCATAGAACGGGCGGCATTGCGCGGCCGCGTCGATCTGGTAGATCGTTCCCGTTGGTCCGGTGGCGGCGTAGACGTTTCCCTGGCCGTCGACAACCATGTCCCAGACGTACAATGCGCCGGTCCGGCAGAATTCGGCCGATTGGCCGTCGGCGCCGATCTTGAAAATCGTTCCTTCCGGCCCGGTGCCCACCAGCAACGAACCGTCCGCCATCGCCGCCAGGCAAAACGCCTGTGCATCGTCCTTTCGCCAAAGCGTGGTCTTTTTTCCCGCCTGATCGAACTCGACGACCTTGCCGGGCAGCGCCGTCGCCGCCAGCAACTTGCCGTCGACGGTGCGCAGCAGGTCCCAAACCGTGGCGCACTCGAGATCGGCAACGACTCGCACGTCGCGACCGATTGTCACGTCGCCCGAGCGGCTGACCACGGCGCCCTGCAGCTCGCCCTTCTCGAAGTCCGCCTGCGACGCATGCCGCCAGGCGGCCACCTTGCCCGCGTGCGCCGGTTGGCCGACGACCAACGCGATGAAGAGTGCCGCTGTCGCGCGAGCAACTATTGCGCACCATGAATTAACGCACTTCATGCTGATCATCCGGACGACCGTTTCGATTCCACGATCGTGAAAGGGAGATTGGTGGAGCCTTCGATCACCCACTGCGTGGGCTGCCGCGCGACGAGCGAGCGTCGCAGCGTTCGCGCTGGACTGGCTCGCCGGCTGCTGAAGGCCGCTTGCACGCTGGCCGGCAATTGGGGCAGGTTCACTTCGCCCACCGACACGCCGCCGTCACGCGTGACGACGCGCAGATAAAGCGCATGCCGCTTTTCTTCGAGCTGCAGCCGATACGCCCGCGCGATCTCGTCGACGCTCCGCGCCGCCAGCAGGTTCGGCTCTTCGTTGAACAAGCTCTTGAGGTGCACCGTCGCATCGCACACGGTGGCGGTGTACTTTCCGGGCTCCATCGACGCGGGTAACGCGAGACGCAGCTCCACTTCGACCGGGTCGCACTTGTAGGGCCGCAGGGTCGCCGTGGCGCGCAATGCATCGCCGGCCGCGAACTCATCGGAATTCAGCCGCGCGGCGAGAATTCCGGCGCTGGTGCGCCGCGGCGTGACGACCGTGTGGCATTCGATCGACTCGATCCGCGCGGCGCAGAACGGGTTGCGCGTCAGGCCGTCGGCGATGATGGCCACCTGGTTCAAGAGGCCCATCACCCCCTTGCTTCCCGCCACGCTGCCGCCGCTGTAGGTGTTTTGCACGTGGATTGGCTCCAGTCCCTGGGCGCTGATGGTGGCGTTCAGGTCGATGGTGATTTCCTGGTCGAGCGAGCCGCTGCCTTCAAAAACATTGCTCAAAACGGTCGCCACCAGCGGCCCGACGAGCGTCGCGTGACGGACGATCTCGACTCGGTATTCTTCCTTCGCTCCATCCCGGCCCTGCTGCAACGTGACCAGCATGGGCAACAGGTCGGGCTTCGCTCCCAGCTCACCGGCGATGCACGTGCTGACGTCGACGTTGATCACCCCACGAATCGACAGCGGCGAACCGATCTTCGTGCTCAGGTCGTACTTGGGGTTCACCAGGTGCACATGGCCGCTGCGCAGCAGATACTCGCAGCGGCCGCCGGCCATGAACGGGTGGCCCCAGCCCCAAACTCGGTTCCCCTCGACATGGGTCACCGTGCCGAAACCGCTGAGGTCGAAATCGCCGGTGACCAGCCCCGCTGCGAGCGCCGCGCCCGGCGCGATCGGATGGGTCGGCTCGGCGGCCTTCACGTCGTCGCTCGCGCCGCCGCAAGCCACCGGTATCACTCCCAGCGGCTCAAGATGCCGCTTCAACTCCGCGAGGCTCTGCTGACCAAAACCCGCGGCCGACAAGGGTAGCGCGATCGGCGCCATCGCGCCGGACTTCGCGGATGCAGGCACTTCACCCGCCGCTGAACCCAGTCCGACGTACGGATCGCCCGCCAGGTCCAGCGCCTCGACCGAAACGGTTCCATCGGCGGTCGTTTCGAGCGTCACGGTACAGGTTGCCGGCTGCGCGGCAAAGGAGCGCATCTGCTCGAAGGGCGTGATGCCGGCGATCGGCTCCTTGCCAAACGGCCAGGCGTAGGCCACGGCCCCGAGTAGCTTATCTGCGATGTAGACCGGCGAACCGCTCATGCCGGCGATCACGCCGCTATTCTCAAGGCCCGCACCCGAGAGCTTCGAGAGGACCAGGTCGCGTCCGGGTGCAATGTCCCGGACGACACCCAACACCTTGACGTTGAAGGTCGTGATCTGGGTTCCCTGCAGGACGGTCTTGCCGACTCCCTCCATGCCTGGACGGACATCGTCAATCGACATGATCGCCAGATTGGCGGTCGCTGTTTGACCATCTGGCTCCACCGCGAGAGCGCTTCGGTGCGACACGACGCCGCAAAGCGCCAGCACGGCGGCCGCGACTTGCATCGGCTGGCTCCGCAGGCGGTCGAACGCCGTTACTCGGCGAGACATCGAAGAACCCTCATTGGAGACCACAGATGAGACGAGCCATGCACGGAGACGTTGACACCTGGCGGGGCGCCCCGTTGCTCTAAGTCCAATTCTACTCACCAGATCGGTAAACGACAAGGCGAGTTGCCATGCCACGGGAGTCGAGCGGTCGTGCCGCGGTGCGGCTACGGGTTTGCGGCTGTGGGTATTGCGCCGTGCCAGCAACCAACTCCGCTGACTGCGATCCCGAAAGTAAAGCCGGCCTCGTACGCCCAGCAGCAGATACTCGTGCGACACGCGCCAATAGTTTCCCAGCCCCATCTGCTCCTTCACCCAGACCGGGGCGGATCGATAGCGGAAGCCCCAGGTCTCGATCGACTCGAGTGCCTCTCGAGTGCCTCACGTAGGAACGAATTCGTCGTCCACAGATGGACGTGCGCATCGGGTTCGACGAGCGCCGCGACCGGTTCCTTGGCAATTTCATCGAGCGACAGCACCGGGTAATGCGAAACGGCGGCCGCGCGTGACGATTCGTTGTCGTACGGCCACGGCGGATCGGCGTAGACAGTCGCGAACCGCCGCCCGGCTCGAACGAGCTCGTGCAAGTTCTTGACGACCTCACCCAGGTAGCCGTTCTTGCGCACGAAGTGTTCCAGGATGCACGCCGGAGCCGCTTCGTCGTCATTCGGCTGGTCGCGCTCACGATGCATTCGGCGCTCCGCCCTGTGGCAGTGGCAGCGCCATTCGAAGGTTTGTATCAACCTCTGCCCTTACCGGCTTCTCACCGAGCCAAGACCCAGGCTGGCGGTCGATCGATTGCCAAATGCGTCCGCACCGCGGTCGTTCGCTGCCTCGCCGCGGCGAAAACCATTTGGCCTCGCAGACGGTGCAGACGAACAGCGCTGCTATTCTCCAGGCTCCTACTACAATGGCGGCATGAGCGAAGGCCAGCAAAGTCGATCGACGGTTGAACCCCTCATCCTTGACTTACTGGAATGGATCGGCACGGGACGACCATACTCAGAAGTCATGGATGTTTGGCGAACGTCATGCCCGCGGCTTCCTGTGTGGGAAGAAGCCTGTGAACTTGGGTTTATCGAGCAGCATCATGAGCTGGATCGTGGAACCATCGTGTCCGTGTCGGCTCAGGGTATGAGGCATCTGCGGGACCACCGACGAGTCCTGACATGACCGCCCCCACTCGCCGCTGTTTTCGCTGGTCACTGCGGACGATGTGGTGCGGCAAAGGCGCACGTGCCTCAAGCGGTCCGAAACGCTCAGGCTAAGCAGCCTGCGCGCTCTCCGGCGGGGAGAAGGGCTTGAGCGTGGGCCGCTTGGCATTGTTCAGCGCGCCTTTTGGATCAGCTCCTTGAGCGCGACGCCGTTCGTGTCGAGCAGGCGCGCTACGCCGGCTTCGTTAATGTCGGCGACGATGATTTCACCGACCTCATTGGCCACTTGCGAGTAGATGCCTAGCTCTTTCATCTTGGCCGCTTGGCGCTGGTTGTCGTCGGTGGGGCTGAGGTAGTGGACTGCCACGCACTTATAGCGGTGGATCAGGAACAGATGCAGAAGCGTCATCAGCCGGCGCTGACGGACCGGCTCGAACGTGTTCTGGTCACGGACCGAGAGGATCGTACGGCCGCGGCGGTCCTGGATCGTGGCGAAGATGACGCTCGCCAGCTTCTTCCGCGCCTCGCCCAGCACGCGAAGCTCCAACAGGTCCGAGCCGGCGCGGTTGGGTCGCAGCTCGACGCGCAGCGCCTCCGGGTATGAATAGTGCGCGCGCCAGGTGCCCAGCCACTCTTGCAGCACATTGGGCGACACTTCGGTCTGCACCAGGTGCTGGAATTGCGTCGACCCCTTGCCCATCGCCTTGGTGGTGGCGGTGCGTCCGGACGAGGCGGCCAGTGCCGCGTCGGCGCGCGGCCCGCCGACGAGTGTCTGCGGCGTGGTGAAGGGAGACTCGAGCAGGCGGAACTTCCGCTGCAGCCGTGCGAGCGCCAGCATCCCCTCCTGGCGCAGCGCCAGCGCAAACTCCTCGCCAGCCAGCCCGTCGATTTGGTGCCCTCCGTAGGTGATGAAATTGAACACGAAGCCCATCTTCCCAAGCTCATCAGGAAAGGACCGCATCTCGTCGTCGCTCATGCCGGTCGTGTCCCAGTTGAACGACGGCGAGAGGTTGTAGGCGAGCATCTTGTCCGGGAAGACCGCATGGATCGCGTCGGCGAATTTCCGCGCGTCTTCCAGATCGGCGGTTTTCGTCTCCATCCACAACATGTCGGCATAGGGCGCGGCGGCGAGGCTCTTGGCGATCGAGTAGTCGATCCCTCCCTGCACCTGGTAATAGCCCTCGGGCGTCCGCGCTCGCTCGCAGTCCCAGATTGCGTGGACGCCCATCGCCTTGGCCCTCGCCTTGGCGCTATAGAACGAAGCTGTCTGCGAAAAGTCGTTCCACTCGGCGGCGGTCATCTCGAAGTCTTCGCCCTCATTGCGCCGGAACTCCATCATGTCGGCCACGGCGCGGCCGTAGGTTTTCAGTCCGGCCTCGGTCTGCCAGGCGTCGATGAACCGCGTGGTGACCTTGTCGAGCATGGCGTCGACGCTCGCCGCCCCGGCGCTCTTGTAAGAAGCGACGTGCTGTTCCACCAGCCGCGCCACGCCGGCGCGATCGAGCCAGGCGAACGCCTCGACGTACTCATCATCCGACAGATCATAGAGCAAATGCCCGTTGAGCTCTTCCACGCCCGACTGGTGGAACTTTTTCAACAAGGCCAGATACGCCACCTTGTAGGGCGGCAACTTGACGTTCGTGGCGCCCAGGATGAAAGGCTGATCGCGCTCGTCGCCGTTGGTGTCGAGGAGGTTCGCGCTCTCGGCGTCGGTCCGCGCGACGATAATGCCCGGCACGCCCATGATGTCGAGCTGGAAGCGAGCCGCGTTGAGCCGCTTGATCTGTTCGTCGCTGCCCACCAGCACCTTGCCCCCCTGGTGGCCGCACTTTTTCGTGCCCGGGCGCTGGTCCTCGATGTGATAGCCCGGCACGCCCGCCTCGACGAACCGCTTGATCAGGTTGCCCACGTGTGCCTCGCCGCCGTGGCCGGTGTCGGCATCGGCGATGATGAAAGGGCGAAAGTCGTGCTCGGGCGACGCCTCGCGTGCCGCGTCCGACATCCGCGAACGGGCGTAGGTCTGGTTACGGTCGGCAGTGAGCAAGGCACGCACGAGGCCGGCCGCCTCATTGGCCACTTGGCTTAACGGGTAGCTCGCCAGGTCGGGTCCGGGGTCCTCGTCGGTCGATCCCTTGGCCGAGGTGGCCCAGCCGCCCAGGTAGATGCCCTCGATCCCCATGCGCTTCATCGCCACCGCCTGACCCGGCGAGTACGGCCCGAAGGTGGTGATCGACTTGTTTTCCGCGAACAGCTCGCACAGCCGCGCGTAAAACCCCTCGGCGGCACGGCGCGCCACGGCGTAGTCGCATTCGATCGTCCCGCGCTGCTGCACGACCTGGCGCGCGGAATAAAGCCGCCGGATGTCCTTGAACCGCGCGCTGGCGAACCACTGTTGCGTTTGGGCCACCTGGTCATCGAAACGCGTCATTCACTTGCTCCTGTTGGCTACGGACTGGCTTCGAGACTCGCAATGCTGCTGGCTTCAGACGACGGGTTCCTCTTCTCTATTCCGATCTGTGTTGGATTCGGCTGGACGCGCTAGCAACTGCAGGTGATGCGCGCGGAGCTAAGCGCTCACGTGCGTGGCGAGGAATACATGGTCCACTGGACTCTCGCGTCGCCGATCGCGGGACGTGAACTGACGATGATCTCACGACACACACGACACAAACCGAATAGAGAAGAGGAACCAGTATTACCACGAGTTCCGATAGTGAACCCAATTCGAGGACGACCGTGATGCCGCGCGCTTTATTCAAAATCTAGGTTCTTCGTAATCCGCGCCCCGTCCTGGCGGAATCCCTTTACGTACTGCGCGATTCGTTGTTTCGCTCGCGCCAAGTCGTGGTTGTTGAGGTTCAGGTTCAAGAGGTCGATATACCAAGGGACTTTGACGCCCTCGGTGACGTAGGTCTCGACAATCTCGCGTGCGATCGGCAGCGTGGTTTCCTTCGAGTCGTCGTGAACGTCTCGGTTGCTCGCTCTGTGGAGCTTATCGTATTCCTCGGCCAGGATCCGCTGAAAAAGCTCGCCGGTGAACACATCGCCGGCCTTGACGCCAGTCGCCGTGTCCGCGTCGGTCAGCTCGGCAAGTTTGTGCAGCCACTCCCAGAGTATGCTGAGGCGGATTTCGCCCGTGGCCATGTCCTCCATCAGGTACAACACATCGTCGTCACCGAAAAAGTCGGCCGGCTTGAGCGCCGCGGCCTGAAAGCCCTGCGAAAAGGCATTGCCGTACTGCAAGGCCACGCTCAACAAGTCGCGAGCCCCGCGGACGGTGCGCGGGGCCGGTTCGAGCTGAATGAGCGCCTCGGCGTCCTGGGGCGTGTAGCTCAGTGGCGGAAAGTTTCTTCCAAGCTGGTTCTCCTTGCCGACCTTCGCCCAGACGGGCCGCACGATGTGCACCATCTTCCAGTGAGCCACCCATTTGCCGCTGGCCCCTTCGCGCTGTTCGCGCTCGGCCCCGGCTACCGCCTTTTTCATTGCCGCCGCCACGCCGGCCGGCGAACCGACCGGGATATTCGGCTCCATGCCCCCCTGCCAGAGCGCGAAGTTGCCGTTCCGGTCCGGCGTGTTGACCGCGCGGCGCACCCGATCCTCGTAGTTCCGCATGTAGCCATAGGTCATCACGACCGCGTCGATATTGGGATTGATAAATTTCGAGTCCCATGCAAGCGCGTCGGCCACGCTGTTGATGTAATCCCAGCGGCCAGTGTTGAAGCCGACAAAGTGTTTTCCTAGCGCCGCGCGGATCTCCATGAGCTGGTACGACGCCTCGAGCTGCTCGACCAGCACATAGACCTTGATGACGCCCTCGGCCAGATCGAGGTGTGCCTCAAGCGCCGAGAGCATGTCGTTCCACAGCGCCGCCTCTACGGCGGTCTGGATCTTCGGCAGGTACAGCACAACCGAGCTGCCGGCCACGCGGAGCGCCTTGTAGTTGTTCACCACGTACAGTGCCACGTCGACGATCGAGGCGGAAAAACCGGTGCCGTCAACCTCGCGCACGTGGCGATCGTCGAGGTGCAGCCCACGCGCGCGAAATATCTTCGTCGTGAAATCGAGCTGTTTCCTCCAGTCGTCAATGATCGCGCGGCCGAAGAATCCCTTGGCCCACTCGTTCATCTCGGCCGCGACGTTCTCGGCCACTTTCATGAAGACCGCGTCACGGTCGATCGCCAGCCGAAGATTCCGCTGGTTGTCGAGCGACATCGTGAGGATCTGGCCTAGCGCGTCCTCGCCGTCGAACATCCAACCATCGGCCCCCGAAAGGAGCGCATAAGCCACGTTGCGCAGGCTGCGCTCTAGTGGCGAATTCGGCTTTGCCGCCGGCCCGGTGCCCTGAATCCACTGCCGCAGCAGGTCGTGCGGGATTTCAGGTCCGATGAAGTTGCCTTTCCGCGCATCCTCGACGCGCGTGCCTGTGCGGCCGATGGTGGCGTCAGGTTCGAGGAACGCGATCCGCCGGCCTTCGCGTGCGCGCTCGATCCGCCGGCGCATCCGCGCTTGCATCAACGCGCGGCGGTCGTCGTTGAAGCTCGCCAGCGCCGACATCGCCTCCACGGCGGCCTTCGAATAAACGTCGCTGTACGCTCGCTCGAGCCCACTTCGGATTTCCAGCTTGCGCGAGGACCGTTTTTTTGTTACGTCAACTACGGCCAATGTCGTCTCCAGGTGTCGACGGCGTGACGGTTATCTCTCGCCGGCCTCAATGAGGCCGGCCGAATGGCAATTGATGTTGTGCGCCGCTCTGGCCCCCGGCGACTCGCCGGGGGCTAAGACGATGGATGACTCGCTCGCCCCGATGCCGCAGAGTCACCGCACCGGCTTCGGCAAACTCGCACGAGCACGCCAAAGAGCGTATCACGCGGTCATGGCCCAGACAACTTGCCGGTTGGAAAAACGTGCGACGGCATCCGCACCGTGGGCCAGGCCCGGAGATCCTCGATTACATTGCCGCCGACAATCCGCGCGCAGCCGAGAGCTTCGTCAGCATACTCAAGGAAAAGTGCGACGCTTTGGCTCAGTTCCCCCCTGCTTGGAGAGGCGATACGCACCGGTTTCAAGCTCGTGTTGGACGAACTGCTCGTTCTCGGGAGAGAGATTCGTGCCCAATTGGGAATCGCTCCGATTGGCTTTCGATCAATTGAGCGCGGCCGACTCCACCGGAAAACGGCCGCGCGCCTTTACCCAAACCACCGACCGTCTGGACGGGCACTGTCGCGGATCCTTGTCAATTTGTAGCGTGTTTTCGATAATTGACCGCAATGTGCTAGCCGAACTCACCAGGAGTCGACGTCACGATGGACGATGTTGCGATGAATAGAGAAATTAATCGCATCAAGCATGGCGACTGCATCGCCGGAATGGCAAAACTGCCCGATGGGTGCGTCGATCTGGCATTCGCCGATCCACCTTTCAACATCGGCTACGAGTACGACGTCTACCACGATTCGAAGGAGCGCAAAGAGTACCTCGACTGGTCAAAACGCTGGATCGCGGAGGTCAAGCGCGTCCTGAAGCGCGACGGGACATTCTGGCTGGCGATCGGCGACGATTACGCCGCCGAATTGAAGCTCACCTGCCAGGAGATCGGCTTCAGAGCGCGAAGCTGGGTGGTCTGGTACTACACGTTCGGCGTCAACTGCACGCGCAAGTTCAGCCGCTCGCACACGCATCTCTTCCACTTCGTCAAGGACCCGGAGCGGTTCACCTTCCGGGAGGACAATCTCGAAAATCGCGTTCCCTCCGCGCGACAATTGGTGTACGCCGATAGCCGAGCCAATCCGCAAGGGCGTTTGCCCGACGATACGTGGATCATCCGCCCACAGGACCTAACGGATTGTTTTACGCCCGCGGAAGACACGTGGTACTTCCCTCGCGTCGCGGGCACATTCAAGGAGCGTGCCGGATTTCACGGCTGTCAGATGCCCGAGCAGCTATTGGGGCGGATCATCAAGACGTGTTCGGAGGAAGGTGATGCGGTGCTCGATCCGTTTGCAGGAAGCGGAACGACATTGGTGGTAGCGAAAAAGCTTGGACGGCGATTCTTGGGATTTGAGATCTCCGAAGAGTACGCTCGTCGCGGCGGAGCACGGATTGACGCAATACGCCGAGGCGACCCGCTTGAGGGCGCCGCCGAACCAAACATGAGCGCTCCGGCGACCTTTATTGCGCAAGGCGACTTGGTTGCCAGAAAGGCAACTCAAAAAAATGGCTCCGTGTGGAAATCTGCTTCAAGTGAGTCGGCTGCGGCAACGCTGAAATCCGTTGCGCTGGTGGAGCGCGGATTGACCGAGGCGCTCCGCGGCGTTTCGAACGGATACTCGCTTGACCGAGTCGTCGCAGATCCCGAATTGAATTCCGATCTGGTGGAGGCGTGCCGCAAACTCTCCCTGCCGGGTGATGTGCCGTCATGGAACCGAATGCTATTTCGCATGCGCAAGGCCGGCAAGCTTGCTCATATCACGACTGAAAAACGCACCGAGATAAGTTGGGAGAAGTGTGATCCATACCTATTTGCCAGCGAGATTGCACTCACGAAGATGCTCGAACAAGGTCACCCGAGCCTCGACGAAATCCTCTGCAATCCGGCGCTGGGACAAGAATTCGACGCGATTGCGACTTGGTTGGCTCCAGGTTTCAAACCCGTTGATTACCGTTGGGCGGCGCTGAAGCTGCGCAAAGAGGCGAAACTTGCGCGGAATCGGGCTACGGCGATTATTCCACGACTCGATAAGAAGGCGGAGCTCCGCGAGTCCGAATGGCAAGATATTCCCGACGGGGCAGGCGTCTATCTTGTAACGACGAAGAATCGTAAGGCGAATCTTTATAGCGGTGGGGCTCTGCGCCTTCGGGAGCGGCTTCGACTTCAGTTCAAGGATCCAGCAATAGAACGATGGATTAATGAATGGGGAGCGAATGGAATCCGCTATACAATCGCACATGAACGCAGCCCCGTTGAGCTACTCGCCTTTCAAAGTCGTCTCATCAGGAAGCATCATACCACCCTCAATTATTTGGAACTGGCGGCCGCATGAAATCTGCGCTGGAGGCTGCATTTGGTTCGAGCAGCCAGGGTTGGTCGCGCGATCGCGTCATTGTGTCCTGGTTCACCGGGAACTGGAGTTTTGGCGGCCATTGTTGCATCTGACGATCGGCGGCGGGCCGTGCGCGGATGGTCAATGGCTCTTGCAGCGGGCGGCTCAAGCGAGGATTTCGCTGATCACGCGGCCGTGCACGTCGGTGAGGCGGAAGTCGCGGCCGGCGTAGCGATAGGTGAGGCGCTGGTGGTCGAAGCCCAAGAGGTGCAGGATCGTGGCGTGCAGGTCGTGCACGCTGGTCGGGTTTTCGACCGCCTGGAAGCCGAACTCGTCGGTCGCCCCGTAGATCGTGCCTCCCTTAATGCCTCCGCCGGCCAGCCACACGGAAAAGCCATAGTGGTTGTGGTCGCGGCCTAGCTTGCTGGCGCCGTCGTTGCCGAGCTCAACGGTGGGTGTTCGCCCGAACTCGCCGCCCCAAATGACGAGCGTATCGTCGAACATGCCGCGGCTCTTGAGGTCGAAGAGTAGCGCGGCGATTGGCCCATCGAGCTCGCCGGCGAGCTTGCGGTGGTTTTCTTCGATCTTGTCGTGGTTGTCCCAGGGCTGCCCTGCGCCGTGCCAAAGCTGAACATAGCGCACGCCGCGCTCGAGTAGCCGGCGCCCAATAAGCGTTTGGCGGCCGTGCACGCCGTCGCCGTACATCTCGCGAATGGCCACTGGTTCGTGGTCGATGTCGAAGGCCTCGGCGGCTTGGATCTGCATGCGAAACGCCAGCTCGAAGGCGTGAATCCGCGCTTCCAGCCGCGGATCGCTCCGGCGCTCGCCATGCTCCGCGTTGAGGCGCGCCAACAAATCAAGCTGCCGGCGCTGATCGGCTGTGGAGACATGCGGGTGCTCAATGTTCTCGATCAGTTGATCGAGCCGGCGATGCTGCGTGTCGATGTACGTTCCCTGGTATACGCCCGGCAAGAAGGCATTTTGCCAGTTCTCGGTGTCCTTGATCGGCAAGCCGCCTGGACACATGGCGACGAAGCCGGGGAGATTCTGGTTCTCGGTTCCCAGGCCGTAGAGCACCCAAGCGCCGAGACTGGGGCGCGGCTGCACCGAATCGCCGCAGTTCATCAGCATCAGCGACGGCTCATGATTGGGGACCTGTGCCTGCATCGAGCGGATCACGGCGATATCGTCGACGTGGGCCGCCGTGCGTGCAAAGATTTCGCTCACCGGGATGCCGCTCTGGCCGTATTGAGCAAACTTGAAGGGTGAGGGAAACGCCGCCCCCGTCTTCCGCTCGGTCAAGAGCGTGCTCGGCAGCGGCTGGCCCGCTCGCTTGGCAAGCTCGGGCTTTGGGTCAAACGTGTCGACGTGTGACGGTCCGCCATTGCAGAAGAACTGGATGACGCGCTTGGCCTTGCCAGGGAAATGAGGCGCGCGTGCCGCGAGCGGGTTTTCAACATGGCTTGCGGCGGACGCCTGCCGGTCGGCATCGGCCAACACAGCCGCCAAGCCTACGGAGCTCAGGCCCAAGCCCGAGCGCGAAAGAAAGTCGCGTCGACTAAGCATTTCCGGCAAACCTCGCCCTACACGTAGCGGAAGTCGTAAGACTTCCGATCTAATCTTATGCAATCCACGTCAATCAATAAACACAAACTCGTTGGCCGCGAGAAGCACCTGGGCAAGCTGCTCCCAGGGGCCGAGCGGAGCGGTCGCTTTGCCCGCGGACTGGCCATCGTCCGCCGTCGAGGCGGATTCAACTTTGGTTGACGATTCGCTCGCGGTCGAAACCAGCGCGATCGCCGCAGCGACCTGATCCTCCGTAGGCTCTCGCTGGTAAAGACGGCGATACATTTCGCGGACGCGCGACGCGGCATCCGCCAGTGCGCCATGGTCAGTCTTCGCCGCCAGCGCCCTGGCGCGCTCGATAAAAAACGGGTGGTTCAAGAAGAACAGCGCTTGTTGAGGCACCGTTGTCTCGCCGCGCTCGGGAATGTGCAGATTCGGATTGGCGAAATCGAAGACGCGCAGCGTGGCGGGAAAGAACTGCCGGTCGACCACGCCATACACAGCGCGACGCCGCGGAAAAGGCGCGGCGAACAGCTCGCTAGGCGGTCCACCGGCGGTAATATCCAGATCGTCGGTCGCCACGAGCGCGGCGTCCCACAATTGCTCGAACTGTAGCCTCTTGGGACGCATGCGCCATAGCAGGCGAACTTCGGGATCGGCCTCGCGCGCCCGATTCGCTGCCTTCGGGTCGCTCGGCCCGCTCGACGCTTGCTGGTACGTGCTGGCGAGCAAGATCTGCCGATGCAGCCACTTGAGACTCCAATTCTGGGCGACGAATTTGCTCGCCAGCCAATCGAGCAGCTCGGGATGGCTCGGCGGACTGGCGCGGGTGCCGAAGTCGCTGGGCGTGCTGACCAGTCCGCGACCGAAGTGATGGAGCCAGACGCGGTTGACGATCACTCGCGCGGTGAGCGGATTGCGCGCGTCGACGATTGCCCTTGCGAGCTCCAGCCGCCCGCTTCCCTTTGTAAACGGCATTCGATCCGCACCCGTCAAGAGACCGAGGAACTGCCGCGGCACCGCTTCGCCGGGCGTGCGCGGATTGCCGCGTCGCAGCACGCGCGGCGTGGTGGGCTCGGCGCGGTCGACCAGCACCAAGGCGCAGGCGGGAGCGACGGGCGATTGAAGGAGCCAGCGATCAACCTCGCCCTGAAACTTCCAGAGCTCGTCGCAAATGTGCGTTGGAAAGAAGAACTCGGTGTGGACGATCCCCTCGTGGGGAACTTCACACGGTGAATCCGGCCCATAGAGAACTTGCCGAATCTGTTCGGACGCCGGGTCGTCCAGCGCGGCGGGAGCCGGCTGGTTGATCTCTTCCGCGGAGGCCAGCGCGGCTTGCCACTCGTTTTCCACTTCGGCGAAAACTTTGCCATACCGCACTGCCGTCTCGCGCATGCTCGCGGGCGGCGGGTTGAGCGCGTGCGAAACGCGCTCGTTCATGGCGCCGGACGACGGCCACTCACGACAAGCACGCGATGCTTCCGCGGCAAATGACTCCGGCGGTAACTCCGCGAGCGCATGCCAGGCTGAAAATACGGGATCATCGCGATTCGCCGCTCGCTCCAAGTAGTCGCGCCAGCGGCGAACGAAAGCCGACGGCATGTCGGCCTCGGTGATCACAACGTCGAAGCCCTCCTCGGGATATTTTTCCAGCTCAAGCTGGGCGACGAGATAGTCGGCGATGCGTCCGCGGACTCGCGCCGCGGCCTCGTCTCGCCGCGCGGCAGTTTTTTCGGCCGAGGCCGCCTGACGATTGGCAAGCTCGCTCTCGAACGCTTCATCGCGCCGCGTGCCGTCGATGCGGATCACCCGTTCCTCGCAGCTTTGGAACACGCCGGCGAGTGAGTAATAGTCGCGCGTGGGAATCGGGTCGTATTTGTGGTCGTGACAGCGCGCGCAGCCGACCGAAAGGCCCATCGTGCCGCGCGTCACCACGTCGATCCGATCGTCGACGATGTCGCGCCACACGCCCAGGAAGCGGCGGCCCACGGTGAGGAACCCCAGCGCCGCCTGCTGGGCCTGTTCGTCGCTCACCTGGTCGGCGGCGATCTGAAGCAACAGGAACCGATCGTACGGCATGTCCTCGTTCAGCGCGCGGATCACCCAGTCGCGATAGGCCCAGGCGTGGACCCATTTGCGCTCCTCGCGCGCGTAGACGTACCCCTTGGTGTCGGAGTATCGCGCCACGTCGAGCCAGTGGCGTCCCCAGTGCTCGCCATGGCGAGGCGATGCGAGCAAGCGATCGACCAGCCGCTCGTATGCGTCCGGGGAGTCGTTTCGGACAAATTCGTCCACCTCGGCCGGCGTCGGCGGCAGGCCCGTCACATCGAATGTCACGCGGCGAATCAAGGTGCGGCGGTCGGCGCGGGGCGATGGCGCAAGCGCGCTCGCCTCGAGGCGTGCCAGGATGAAGCGATCGACTGGCGTGCGGCACCAGTCGGCTTGGACCACTTCGGGCAGCGCTGGCTCGCGTATCGGCTGAAAGGCCCAATGGTCCTCGGCGGCGGACTTGCTTGGTGGCGAACTGTCGGCCGGCCAGGGCGCTCCCAGCTCGACCCATCGGACCAGGTCGGCAATTTGCTCGGCCGAGAGCGCCTCGTCTGGGGGCATGGCCAGATCGCCGTCGCGGCGGATGGCGGAAATCAGCCGGCTCTTGCTCGCTCGACCCGGCACCACCGCAGCGCCCATCGCGCCACCGGCGAGCGCCGCTTCACGAGAATCAAGCCGAAGTCCCGATTCATGTTCGGCTGCGCCATGGCAGCGCTGGCAGTGCTCGACAAGCACCGGCCGCACGCGTGCCTCGAAAAACTCCAGATGCTCGGCCGATGGCGCCGCGCCGGCTGGCACCTCATGCGCCACCGGATCCACGGCCAGCGAAATACGTATCACAACACCGCACAGCAGTGCAGCCCCGAATACGTTCGTCCTCAGCAACCCCTCGCGCGCGGTTGCCGCACCTGCATGTCGGCCACCCCAACGGAAACAAACCATGACCGTGCCTGTTCAGAACTCGTGGCGTGAAATAATTTGCGCGCGATCCGGGGGGCGTCATTATATCCGAATGCATGCGGCGTGGTAAGAAATGCGGGGTGTGCGGGCAATGCGGCGTATACCTCAGCGGCAATACAAGGTTGGCCGATAGCCTAACGGGGGATTGCCACGATCGTGTCAGCCTTGCGCGCATGACCAACGCGGCAATAGGTGCGCCCTGACGTCTCGGCCCACCCAGGTCGTCCATCGCCGGTACGTAAGGAGTCGGCCGATGTTGCGTCGCTGGTTCGACGTGCCCTGGCCCGAGCGCGACTACCTTTTTTGCCGTGAACGGGGATTCATATATTGCCCGATCCCCAAGGTCGCCTGCACCAGCCTGAAGGATTGGCTGGACGGGCTCGTGGCGGAGCCGGGAGACCAACCCTCCGCGGACCCCAGGGTCGTCCACGCGCGCGTTCTGGAGCGGTGCGGACTGCGAAACGTCTCGCGCCGCCAGGCACGGCTGATCTGTGCCGACGAGCGGTTCATCCGATTCGCATTGGTGCGTAATCCCTGGGAACGCCTCGTCTCATCCTTCTTAAACAAGTTCGTGCCGCTCGAACGGTCGGCTCAGCGAGCACTAGTCCGCAGGAGCCGCCTCCGCACCAGGCAGCGACTGACTTTGGTTTCCGCCGATGAACCGCAATCCGCGACCGCGGCGGTGGACAGGGTGGAGGGGTTCACCTTTCGCGAATTTGTCGACTATGTGTCCACAGAGCGTCCTCTGAAGCTCGACAAGCACTGGCGACCGCAACACCTGTTCCTGGCTGCACACCGTTTCGATTTCGTGGGCCGCTTTGAAAGTCTGAGTGTCGATTTTTCGCGGATTTGCGAGCTCGTGGGACTGGAACCGACGCTGCTCAACCGCCGGAACGCCACCTCCTATGGACTCGATGTCGAGCCGACGCGGTCGTTCGCAGATTGCCCCCTCTGGGAATTGCGTGCAATGCCGGCGTTTCCTCGCTGGCGACAGTTTTACACGCAGCAGCTTGTCGCGCAAGTGGCCGCCGTTTATCGAGCTGATATTGCGCGGTTCAACTACTCTTGGCACGACGCCGCTCGCCGCGCCGCTTGATTCGTCGAGGTGCGTTTTCGCGTGATTCAGACTTAACGAGCCTCGCTCGCTGCCTTCGCATGGTGGCACTCTCGCCGTCACATTGCGCGCGACGCACGTTTTCAAGCCGCTCGGCGCTCGCTAGAATCCTTGCGTCTGTGATTCAACCGCTTGGGGCGATTCGACTTTGCTGGAGGAGATCAGATCATGTATCGGCACCTCATATTCCGCGGCGCCACGACGGCGACGCTGCTTGCGGCGTTGACCGGATCTCACGATTCGAGCGCTGATGAAAAACCGCGCTTCGCCGGCCCGACCGAGAAGGGATTCCTCTTGCCCAACGGCTGGATGCTGACGCCCGCCGGCGAGCATGTGGAGTTGAGCGACCTGCCGCTGAACATTATTCCGCTGGCCGACAATCGCCATGTGCTCGTGGCCACGAGTGGCTTCAACCGGCATGAACTTTCGCTCGTGGACCTTGAAACCAAGAGTGTTGTTTCCAAGCAAACAGTCCGCCAAAGCTGGTTCGGGCTCGCCACGACGCTCGACGAAGACCACATCTGGTGGTCCGGCGGCGGCGACGGGCGACTCCACACGTTCGCGCTTGCACTTGGCAACCGATCACTTGAATGGACCAATAAGCCAAACCTCGACGAGCCGCCGAAGCCGGCCGAGCCTAGCGCCGCGCCCGACAAGCGCTTCGCGAGCGGCCTCTGTCTCGATGCCAAGCGAGGCCGCCTATTTTCGCTGGATATCAACCTGGGCCGGCTGGCGGCGATTGATCTAAAGAGCAACGAGGAGGCCGCGGCCGCCACGATCGGCGGCCGGCCGTATGACGTGGTGTTGGCACGAAATGGGGCGCGACTCTATGTGTCCGACTGGGCCGGTCGGCGCGTGTTGGCTGTCGATCCCGAGTCGCTTCGCGTCGTGGCGCGGATCGCCGTCGGCGAACACCCAAATCAAATGGTGCTCTCGCCCGACGACGATCGGCTGTTCGTGGCCTGCGCGTCCAGTAACTGCGTGTCGGTCATCGACACGAGCCGCGGCGTGGTGACCGAGACGATCTACACCACGCTCTTTCCCAAGGCGCCCGAGGGTAGCACGCCCGACGCGGTCTGCGTTTCGCCCGACGGCGACACGCTCTATGTGGCCAACGCGGACAACAACTGCGTGGCCGTGGTCGACATCTCGGCGCCCAACGAAAGCCAGGTAAAAGGTTTTATTCCCACCGGCTGGTACCCGACGGCCTTGGCACTCTCGCGAGACGGCAAACGGCTCTTGGTCGGCGTGGGCAAGGGAAACCAGACTGGCCCCAACCCGTTTGACAGGGAGAAAGTGGCCGAGCGTGCCAAGGACCCAGCCAATGCCGAGCGCCGCCGGCTGCCATTCCCCTACATCGGCACGATCCTCTCCGGAACACTCTCGATCGTGCCGCTTCCTAGCGACGAGCAACTGGCCGCCTATACCGAGACCGTCTACCGCAACTGTCCTTATTCGGACAAGCTCCTCTCCGGCGCCGAATACGCCGAGCCGACCGCGGTCCCCACCAAGGTCGGCGACCCTTCGCCCATCAAGCACGTCATCTACATCATTAAAGAGAACCGCACCTACGACCAGGTCTTTGGAGCGCTGGAGCGCGGCAATGGCGACCCTTCGCTGGTGATGTTCGGTGAGAAAGTCACACCCAACCACCACAAGCTGGCGCGAGAGTTTGTCATCCTGGACAACCTGTACTGCAATGGGCAGGTGTCGCGCGACGGGCACCCCTGGTCCACGATGGCCTACAACACCGACTACGTCGCACGCGACTGGACACTCACCTACTCCGGCCGCGAAGGGGTCGAGGACGACGAAGAGGGGAACCTGTCGAACGCCCCCTCGGGCTACATCTGGGACGCCTGCGCTCGCGCCGGCCTCACCTATCGCAGCTACGGCGAATACGGCCGCCGCGTGAGCCAGCCCGACGGCTCGACCAAGATGGAGGGTCGCGTGCCAGGCCTGGTGGGCCACATCTGTCCCGACTATTACGCGCCTAGCGCGACCGGCAAGCAGCTTCGAGACACCGACGCAGTGGACATCTTCCTCAAGGAATTCCGCGAGTTCGAAACGAACGGTAACCTGCCACGGTTCATCGTGATGAGCCTGGGAGAGAACCACACACGCGGCACGCGTGTCGGCGAGTTCACGCCCGAGGCGTGCGTAGGCAGCAACGACCTCGCGCTTGGGCGGCTGGTCGAAGCGGTCAGCCGCAGCAAGTACTGGCCGGAGTTGGCGATCTTCGTCATCGAGGACGACGCGCAGAACGGCCCCGACCATGTCGACGCCCACCGCACGGTGGGCCTGGTCATCAGTCCCTACACCAAGCGCAAACACCTCGACAGTACGCAATACACGACCGCAAGCATGCTGCGCACCATCGAGCTCATCCTGGGCCTGCCCCCCTTAAGCCAGTACGACGCCGCGGCGCGCCCCATGTTCGCCTCGTTCACCGACAAGCCGGACGCGACCCCCTACACGCACGAGCCGGCGAGGATCGACCTCGAGGCCAAGAACACCGCACTCGCCTACGGCGCCGATCGCTCCCAAAAAATGGACTTCAGCGAATACGACCGCATCAACGACTTCGAGCTCAACGAAATCCTCTGGTACGCGGTCAAGGGAGAAAACGCCCCCCTCCCGCCGCCTGTGCGACGAGCGATTGCCTACCGGCCGGCGCGGTGGGAGAAGGAGTAGTATCCCATTCATCTCCTGCACACTCCGCGTTACCCTTCGCCCGAAGGGCGAACGACCATAGCCAGGGACTTCAGTCCCTGGGACTCTTGAACGTCCCTCCTCATTCTCCGTCCGGAGGGCGCGCGTAGCTCGCACGATTTAGTTTTGTCCACCCTCCGGGCGGTTGAAGTGGAGGAAAAATCTCTCCCAGGAGCTGAAGCTCCTGGCTACAATCGCGCGCCCTCCGGGCGTTAAAGCATCTGCGAGCCAGGACCGATAGGCGCTGGGAATTTAAATGGAGAAGCTGGCTGCATACTTGTAACTCCAAAATAGCTTGCCGGAGCATAGGACCATGACGAATCCCGTTCCCGATCGCCTACCATCATCCGACTTACGCGAAGTTGAGTTCAACAGCGAGGTCGTGCGATTGCTGAAAAGCATCCGCGCCGCAATTTGGGTGTTCATAGGCCCCTTTTGCCTCGTGAGGTACCTCTTCCTCTGGTGGCACAGAAATGACCGGCCAATAACTGCTTCGCCCGGAGGGCGCACGATGGTTGCCAGGGGCTTCCAGCACTTGAATCTCGAACCACTTCCCGCCCTTACTCAGATTGGGCACCCCAACGGCTCAACGGCAGTGGCACTCGAGCCACACGCAAGGTAGTCTGAGGTAGTGAACTACGACCATCTCATCACGCTCGAACCCGGCAAGCGGGGCGGGAAGCCGTGTATTCGCGGTCTGCGAATCACGGTCTATGACGTGCTTGATTACCTTGCCGCTGGGATGACGGTTCCTCAGGTGCTGGCCGATTTCCCAGACCTGACCGAGGACGACATCCGCGCTTGTCTGGCGTTCGCGGCCGATCGCGAGCGGCGATTGACGACAATCTCGTCGCCATGACACTGCTGTTTGATCAGAACTTGTCGCCGCGGCTTATTCAAGCGCTGACCGACGTTTTCCCGGGATCGCTTCATGTCCGGGATCTGGGGTTGGCAGCGGCGGACGATACTGCAATTTGGGACTATGCTGCAAAGCAAGGACTTGTCATCGTGTCGAAAGACTCGGATTTCCGGCAGCGCAGCTTCCTTTTTGGCTCGCCGCCCAAGGTGATTTGCGTTTGTCTTGGCAACTGCACCACGTACCAGGTGGAGCAACTGCTCCGAGATCGAGCCGACGACATTCGCGCCTTCATTGATGAGACGGAGTCGGCAATTCTCTTGGTGTCGTGACTATCGGTCCAGGGACACCGTTCCAAAATGAGCACACGCGAATTGCCACCGCCGCTAGCAATCCCGCGCGAAGCATGGGAAGCCTTCTGCCGCAAGCACCGCATCCGGCGGCTCTCGTACTTTGGATCGGTCTTGCGCGACGACTTTGGACCGGACAGCGACGTAGACGTTCTGGTATAGTTTGAGCCAGGAACCGTCGTGTGGCTCGGCATTTTTCGAATCGAGCAAGAGCTCTCGGAGATTCTCAGAGGGCGCAAGGTCGATCTGGTCAACGCCAGGTACCTGAACCGACGCCTCCGGGACCGAATCCTGTCGGAAGCACAATTGCAGTATGCCGAAGGATGATCCTGTCTACGTCGGGCACATGCTCGATCTGGCGCCGCGTGCCACCGGCTCTGCCATTGCTTTTTTGATGATGGTTCGTCTCACACGATCAATGGCCGATTGAGTTCCGTGCGCCAGTCGCCCGGGTTGGGACTTGATTCCGGTCCGACGAGATAACATTCCCACAGATCGCCTCGCGGCTTGTGGCCATTGGCTGCGATCCAGCCATCGAACTCGCCCCACGCGGCCGCGAGCCCTTGATAGTCCCCATGATAGACGGTCCGTGCCACCGTTGTGGCGTGCAGTTGGCCGGGCTTCATACGGCCCGCGGCTCCAACCGGCTTCGTGACGGGCAGGCAGATCTCGAAATCGAAAACGAGCGGATCCATCCGGAGGTGGTGCGTGAACCAAGGCCCTGTCGGCGCGATGCCCTGGGTGGCGATCGCGGCCTTCAGCTCGGCGAGGCCCGGTCCCATGACGTTGCGGATTTCCACGCGCGGGATGGTGAGGTGGATAACGGCGGTTAGTTGGGCGGCCGTCGTCGTGATCCGTGGTACATCGAGCACGCGATATCTCCTTGCATATCGAGATGCGATCATCTCTTACATTCATTCAATAGTTCTACATCACACGGACACACTCCGCCAACTTGGACTGTGATCAGAAATCGCACTGCACGATCGAACAATCGTCGTCCAACGTGCTTGAACCGTGCAGGCGGCAGCAGTACTCGACGAGCTCGTCCATGGGCGACGGTTGGGCATGATGCGCCTCCAGGAATATCAGGAATTCGCGCAAGGTCCAGGTCCCGCCGTCCGGAAATTGAATCTCGAAGGCGCCGTCACTAAAGACGTAGAGCCGAGCGAACGGCGGCAGGATCGTTTCCGTTGTCTCAAAACCCAGCGACATCCCGAAACCGACCACCGGACCCGCCGACTCCAGCAAGGTCAGCGACGAGTCGCCGAGCGACTCACCCGCGAATAAGACCGCGGGCGGATGACCCGCGCCAGAGTATCGCAAGCGGCGCCCTTTGGGCTCATACACTCCGTACCAGATGGTGAAATACTTGCCGTCGTGCCGGTCCATATCGAAGGCCACGCTGAGACCCTCGAGCACCTGGGTCGGGTCGCGAAAGTCGACTTTGGGCAAGCTCTGCGATGCCAAAACGTTCATTGCCGAGACCGACAGCAACGAGGCCCCCACCCCATGCCCGCTCACGTCCAATAAGTACACGGCGAAGTGATCGTTATCCAACCAGTGGTAGCCGAACGAATCTCCGCCCAACTGCATCGAGGGGATAAATCGCCAGTCGGTACGTATGGGGCCTTCCACGATGGGCGCTGGCAATAGCGACTGGACGTACCGGGCAGCCTGGTCAATCTCATCCGCCAATTGCCGCCGGCTTTCCGCCAGCCGTCGATAGGCCTCGTTGCGCTCTCGCAGCGCGACGTAGCCGCGCGAGTGATAGCGAATTCGCGCCACCAGCTCAACGCGGTCGGGCAGTTTCACCAGGTAGTCATTCGCGCCGCGCGCAAATGCCTCCGCCTTGACGACCGGTTCCTCCTTGCTCGAAAGCACAATCAGCGGCACGTCACGAGTGCGCGGATTGGCTCGAAAAAAGCGCACGAGCGTCAGCCCGTCCACCTCCGGCATGACCAGGTCCTGCAAAATGACGGTCGGGCCGACCTCATTCGCACGGCGGATCGCCTCGGTCGGATCGGCGCAGTAGTGAAAGGCGATGCCCGATTCCGCGGCCAGCATACGTCGAACGGTCTCACCCACAATGGCCTGATCGTCGACCAAAAGGACGGTGACGCTCTGGGGCGCGGTCTCACTTGCGGGGTGGGTGGACGCCATCAGTCGGGACCGGGTGCGCTACGAATCCGACTCTATTATCGTTGGGTTTGCCGGGCGACGATACGGGGACGCCGCGTTGTTCTTCCGAATCAATACCGCTCGGACATGCGAGCGTGCGTTTCGCTCCACCCGCAGTTCGCTGACTCGGGTCTATTTCGGCCTGCGTCGCCCAATTAAGATGGAGCATGCGCGGCCGTGTCCACGTCGCTCAGTCGAAAGCGCCGTTGTCGCGCAGCGCGTTATTCACGGTAGTGATCGAGGTTCGGTCCGGCGATGACGATGAGCAGCGACCCGGCCCTGTGGGAAATGTTCCGCACGGAGGTGGACACGCACATGGCCGTCTTGACCGATGGTCTGCTGGCATTGGAGCGCGATCCGCAGCACCGCGGCCAGCTCGATACGCTGATGCGAGCGGCCCATTCGATCAAGGGGGCGGCGAAGATCGTGGGGTTACCGGCCGCCGTCGACGTTGCGCATGCACTCGAAGACTGTTTCGTCGCCGCGCGCGAGCGGCGCCTGCAGTTGAATAGCCGGCTGATCGACGCGCTGTTCGAGGGAGTAGATCTGCTGGGGCGCGTGGCTCACGTTGATACCGCCGGCGACGATGTTGCTGAGGCGGTGCGCGATGTCGTGGACAAGATTGCCGCGGCGACAACGGCCAGCACGACGACGGAGACGGAATCGGTCCGTGACGCGCCGACCACGGAACGGAGCGTCTCGCGCGACTCCACAATGCGTAACGTATTTCGTCCCGTTGGCGGTCTCGACGCCTCGTGGGTCCTGGCGCATCACCGCGACGTGGCCGCCGTATTGCAACAAGGTCAATCCGATATCCGCTTCGATCTCGCACGCGTCGATGCGATCGATCCGATGGGTCTTGCGCTATTGTCACTTGCGAATCGTGAATTGGCGGCGCGGGGCAGGCGTATCAGGCTCCGTCTCGAAGGCGTATCGCCTCAACTGGCCCAGTTGCTCGAAGCCGCGCGATTCGTTCGCCATGGACCATCGGCGGTAGAGGGCTGAGCGCATGTCCACACCGCAGACCGGCGAGTTCATTGTCGAGGCCAAGGAACACCTGGCAGAGGTATGCGACCAACTGCTGCGGCTCGAACGCTCCGGGGGCGACGCCGCATTGAACGTAATCGAGCAAATGTTGCGCGCGGTCCATTCCGTAAAAGGGGGCGCCGCGTTTTTCGGGCTGCGGCAAGTCGAGCAGGTGGCCCACCGCATGGAGACGGCACTGGAGGGCGCGCTAGATCGAACCGTGCCGCGCGATGGTCACACGGTCGACGTGTTGCTGGCGGCCACCGACCGGCTGGCGACATTGCTGGACGACGTCGAACACGGTAACGATACGGACACGAGCGATGTGTTGGCGCGCCTCGATGCGTTATTAACGAGCCGTATCACATCAGAAACGTCACGATTGCACGAGCAATCCGCCGTCAGCGGAGAGCCGAATGTCATCGTCACGACTGCGGCGGATGCGTCCAGGGAAGGGGTCCCAACGCTCGCCCATCGTTTTCCGATCGCCGTCGACCTGAGCGCTTGCCACAAGGCGGGCGTGTCGCCGATCGAGGTCGTCCAGCGAGTCCGCCAACTCGGAGAGGTTCTGGACGGAAGCATCGACTCGCCGCAGGTCGACCTGCGACACCACCCGCCGGCGGGTCCGGTTGTCTGGCGCGCCACGGTCGCTAGCGACTTTTCGCCGGATGCATTTCACGAGCGGCTGTCACTGCCGTCGCGCTCGGCCCCGGCGGCGCTCGCGGCCCACGCTCCGGCCGCCTCCGAACCGCGAGATGCCTCGGCAGGAGCGGCCATCGAAGCGCCGCGCGGGGCCGGTGGTGCGGCGGACCGGAGCGGCACCATTCGCATTCCACTCGAGCTCGCTGACCGCTTGATGAACCTCGCGGGAGAATTAGTGCTCGTGCGAAACCAGTCGCGGCGGTTCGCCGACGCCAGCGAACCGCTTCCAGGGTCGCTCATGCAGCGGTTCGACGCGGTGACGGGCGAGTTCCAGGGCACGGTGCTGCAAACGCGGATGCAGCCGGTCGGCAACCTGTTCAGCAAATTTCCGCGGCTGGTGCGCGACCTGGCGCGCCAGCTTGACAAGCAGATCGAGCTGGACGTCACGGGCGCGGAGGTTGAGCTCGACAAGGCGATCCTCGACGCCATTTCCGATCCGCTTACGCACCTGGTGCGCAATGCCTGCGACCACGGCATCGATCGCCCCCAAGAGCGAATCGCCCAAGGGAAGCCGTCGACTGGCCGGATCGCGCTCGCGGCGCGCCATCTGGGCGACCAGATCCGCATCACGGTCGCCGACGACGGGCGTGGCATCGACCGCGACGCACTGCGCCGCCGGGCCATTCAACAAGGATTGCGCAAGGCCGATGAACTGTCGTGGCTTGACGACCGTGAGCTGCTCTCGCTGATTCTGTTGCCCGGGTTCTCGACGGCCGCCGAGGTCACCGATGTCTCCGGGCGTGGTGTTGGCATGGACGTCGTGAAAACCAATGTCGCGCAACTTGGCGGCAGCGTGCAGATCGAGTCGCGCGCCGGTAAGGGTACGACATTTTCGCTCCACCTTCCCTTGACGCTGGCGATCATCCCCAGCCTCCTGGTCACGGCCGCCGGCGAGCGCTATGCGATTCCGCAAAAGGACCTGGAGGAGCTGGTATGCATCGATCCGCGGCAAACACGCGTCCGCGTCGAATGGACCAAGGATCAGGAAATGGTCCGGCTGCGCGGCCGGCTGCTTCCGCTGGTGCGCTTGGCGCGAGTGCTTCACGGTGGTGAAGGTCCGCCGAATACGTTCGGCGCAGCCACGCCGACGCCGCTTACTTTCGCCGTCGTCAAGGCCGGCTCGTGCCGATATGCGCTCGCGGTCGACGGCCTGCTTGCCAGCGAAGAGATCGTGGTCAAGCCGATGCACAGCCGTCTGCGCACGCTGGCATTGTACTGCGGCGCCACGATCCTCGGAGATGGTCGCGTAGCATTGATCCTTAGCGCCGAAGGCGTGGCCACGGTCGCGAGAGTGCGATTTGGCACGGATGCCGAAACCCAGGCCCCCATCGCGGCGAAAGCGGTCGCCGAGGAGAGTCAGTCGGTTCTTTTGCTGCGGACGATGGCCGGCGAGCAGGTGGCGGTTCCGATGAGCATGGTTCGCCGAATCGTGATGTTTCATTGCGATCAGGTCGAAAGCGTCGCGGCGGGCCGGTACATCACGATCGACGGTGTGCCCACGCGATTCGTAGAGCTGGGAAGCCAAGGGGCCCATGTTCCGAATGCCGGCCCGATCGCCTTCGCCGTCTTGCCGCGCAACGGTGGTCAGGCGATCGCGTTCATCGCAAGTGCGGTGTTGGGGACCGAGCAAATCGGTCTCGATGCTCTGCACCCACTGCCGACCGACCGCGCGGCGCTCGGCGCAGCCGTGCTGCAAGGGCGCATTACGCCGGTCGTCGATCTTACGCGCTTGCCGCGCGGCGCCCTGGCAAACGGCTTGCCGGCTCCACCCGCCGCGTCGGTGCCTCCGACGAGAGTCCTGCTCGTGGATGACACGCAGTTCTTCCGCGACGTCGTGGGTCGATACCTCGCCGAGGCTGGGTACGCGGTGACGACCGCGGAGCATGGCGCCGCCGCGCTCGCGCTGCTCGAGCGAGAGCTTTTCGACATCGTTGTGTCCGATCTGGAAATGCCGGTCATGGACGGCTGGACCCTGGCCGCGACCGTGCGACAGATGGAGACCTGCCGCGAACTGCCGCTCTTGGCCCTGACCACACTGGCTGGTGAGGACGCGCGGCAGAAGGCCTTGGCACATGGGTTTGACGCCTACGAGGTAAAGCTGGACCGGGAGTTGCTGCTGGCCGCCATGCACCAACTCCTGCGACCTCGCTCGCAGCGCATCCAGCCAGGAGCCGCCTGCAATGCCTGAGACTACGCGAAACGCGCGGATGGAACGACTTTATTGCAGTTTTTGGCTCGGCGATTGCCAGTTCGGCGTGCCGGCGCATTTGATTCGAGAGGTCCGCACCACAGCGGTGCTGACACCCATACCGGGCGCGCCGCCGGCCGTGTGTGGCTACGTCAATCTGCGAGGGCAACTTTACCTGGTCCTCGATCCGCGAGCGCTATGGATCGGTCGAACGGATGGGGCCCACCCCAATGGGCATTTGATCGTGTTCAAGGAGGCCGCCGGCGAATCATTCGCGGTCCAGACCGATTCCGTGGGAGACATCGTGGCCATCGACGACGAGCAGATCAGCGTGCCGACGATACACAGAGAGACGGGCGCGCCGGCCGAGAGTGAGCCGCAATGTGATCGTTTGGTCACCGGCATTGCCAGGTTGGACGACGCGCTGGTGACGCTTGTCGACCCCAGCGAGCTGCTGTCGGCGGTGTTTCGCGGAAACGATGAGACGTAGGACTCGTGCAGTGCGGCATTCAAGCGAACGTACCGCGGAGTCGGGCCGATGCAGCCAATAAAGCGAGAGTGCGCGTGGGGAATGAGTTTGAGTGTTATTCGAGCATCCGGAGTCGGCTTCCATGCGTAACATGAGTTTGAAGGGGAAAATCGGCATCCTGGTCGCCATTTTGGCGGCCACCATCCTGGCGGTGGCGATGGTCGGCGCCAGGGAACTGGCGAACACCAATGCGCAGATGCTGAACCTGGTCAATGTGACAAATCGCGCTGTCGATTTGGCCTCCAGCGTGCGCGTCAAGCTGCTGGCGGCCGCGCGCGCCGAAAAGAATGCGGTCATCTCGCCGGATTCACAACGAACTGGCGCCTTTGCGCGCGATGCCGACAAAAACAGGCGTGAGGTTGACGCGCTACTGCCCGAGCTGCAAAGCGTGCTGGGCGATTCGGCCGCGGAAGATCGGCAGCAACTGGACGAATTCAAGCGTGCCTGGGAAGCTTTTCATGAACACCAGGCACAAGTGTTGCGTCTGGCCGTGCTGAATACGAACGTTCTTGCCACGCAACTGGTCCAGGGCGAGATCGCGGACCGCGTTGACGCGGTGCAGCGGTTGCTCGGCGCGGTACAGACCAGGCTTCGCCGCCAAGACGCCGCGAACCACAATGCGGCCGATCTGGCGGCCCTGCGTCGCGCTTGGAATATCGATTCGCTTGTTGACCGCGCACTGCTTAGCGCCACCCAGGCGGTCTGTCTGTTGCACACCCATTTGGATGCTGAAAAAGATGCCGAAATGAACCAATTGGACTCGGCGATTGCGGAACAACTTTCCGGCCTGTCTGCCGCACTGGAAGAGGTCAAGCCGTTGGTCGACGAGATCGATCGCCTGGAAATCGGCCAGGCGGTGATGCAGATACCATCGCTGCGCAAGCGGATCGCCGAGGCGCAGGACCTGTCTCGCACGAACAGCAACGCCAAGAGCGCCGAACTGACGCTCACGAAGACCGTCGAGCTGGTCGATCGGTGCGACGGTGCGCTCGATCGACTGCTGAAAGCGCTGCACCAGCGCGCGGAACAAGGCCAGATTGCGACCCAGGCGGGCTACCGACGCGCGTTGGCGGTCACGGGCAGCACGGCCGTCGTGGGCATCGCGGCTGGCTTGCTGCTGGCATGGTTCATCGCCGGATCGATAACGCGGCCGGTAGCCCAAGGCGTCAAGCTGGCCGACGCCTTGGCGGCGGGCGATCTCACGCGCCGGCTGGGGTTGGCACAGCGAGACGAAGTCGGGCGGCTGACCGGCGCCATCGACCACGCCGCCGAAAACTTCGCCAAGATCGTGGCCGAGATTCATCATGTATCGGAGCAAGTGGCCACCTCGGCCGCCGAGCTCGGCTCGGTGTCGCATCACCTGCTGGCTCAAAGCGAAGAGATGTCCACTCAGGCCGGCTTCGTCGCAACTAGCACGGAGCAAATGACGGCCAATATCAACACGATGGCCGCGGCCGCCGAGCAGATGAGCATGAACGTGACCTCCATCTCCTCCGCCAGCGAACAGATCAGCGTCAATGTCAGTACGATCTCCGCGTCGGCCGAACAGACATCGCGCAATGTGGGGTCCGTCGTCGATGCGATCCAGGATACGACTCGCTCGTTCGAGGCCGTCGCCGACGACGCACGACGGGGCGCACAGACCACGGCCACCGCGGCCGAGCGTGCCGCGGGCGCCACCGCCACGATGAACGCGCTCGACCGCTCGGCGGGCGAAATCGGCAAGGTGACCGAGATGATCAAGCTCATCGCCATGCAAACGAACCTGTTGGCGCTCAACGCCACGATCGAGGCCGCCAGCGCCGGCGAGGCGGGCAAGGGTTTTGCCGTCGTGGCCAACGAGATCAAGGAGCTGGCGAACCAAAGCGGCAAGGCGGCCGAGGACATCGCGCGGATGATCGAGGGGATTCAAGGCAGCACGCGCGGCGCCGTGGCCGTGATCCAGGAGGTGGCCGAGACCATCGCCACGATCAACACCGCTTCGGAACGGATTTTCAAGGCGGTCGACGCGCAGTCGCAAGGCGCCGTCGCCAGCTCTGAAAAGCTCCATGCCGCCGGTCAGGGCGTGGGTCATATCGCGCAGTCGATCACCGAGGTGGCCAAGGGGGCCACCGATATGTCACGCAACGCGAGCGAGGCGGCCAAGGCCGCCAACGACGTCTCCCACAACGCCAGCGAGGCCGCGCGCGGAGTCCGCGAGATCTCCAGCAATATTCGTGGCGTCAGCGCGGCCACCAAGGAGAACACCGCCAGTGCCCAGCAGGTGAACCAGGCCGCCGCGCACCTGCAGGCCATCTCGACCCGGCTCGACCAGATCGTGCGGCGGTTCCGCATCCGGGAAGAGCCAACCTAGTTCCGCGCCCGAAGCGAATCGTACGTAGCCGAGCTCGTGACAGCTCGGTACGGATTGTTTCACGAAATCCGTGAGTCGATGAAATCATGGCGGACCCCGCCACCATCCTGATCGTGGATGACTCGCGCATCTTTCGCGCGGTGCTCGAGGCCACACTCCGTGGGCAAGACGGACTGGCCGTTGCCGGCTCGGTGTTCAGCGGGCAAAAGGCCTTGGAGTTCATTCGCCGGCATCCACCGGACCTCGTGACGCTGGATGTTGAAATGCCCGGTATGGACGGCCTTCAGACACTCGAGGCCATTCAGCAAATCAATCGCTCGCTCGCGCCGGGCGCCGAAATCGGCGTTGTGATGGTCAGCGCCTTCACCAAGCGCGGGGCCGACGTAACCGTGCAGGCGCTCGAGGCCGGTGCGTTCGATTTCGTCACGAAGCCCAGTGGTGGCTCGAGCGAGGAGAGCCTGGTAATTTTGCGTCAGGACCTGTTGCCCAAGGTGCGGATGTTTCTCGCGCGCCGTGGACGAGTCGCCGGCGCAACGAAGACAGCACCCATTCCGAGACCGGAGCCTCCCATCGCGACGCGCCCGGCCGCTGCGCCGCGCACGCTGAAGGCCGTGCTGATCGCGGCCTCGACCGGCGGTCCCAAGGCCTTGGCCACGCTGTTGCCGGACCTTGCCGGCCGGGTCGATGCGCCGATCCTGGTGGTCCAGCACATGCCGGCGGAGTTCACGCGATCGCTGGCCCAAAGTCTCGCGCGCCAAGCGCGGCGCGAGGTCGTTGAAGCCGAGGATGGACAACCGCTTCGGCCGCGCACCGTGTATATCGCACGCGGCGGCAACCACCTTCTCGTGCGCGTTGATCCAGCGGGACGCCTTGTGACCGCGCTGAACGAACAACCGCCCGAGAGCGGCTGCCGGCCGTCGGCCGACGTGCTCTTTCGCTCGGCGGCGATTCTGGGGCGCGAGACGGTGGCCATCGTACTAACGGGCATGGGGAGCGATGGCACCGCGGGACTCGTTCCTCTGAAGCGCGCGGGCGCCTATGTCATTGCTCAGGACGAAGAGTCGAGCGTCGTCTGGGGCATGCCCGGCAACGCCGTCGCGGCCGGACTGACGGATGCGGTGTTGTCGCTCGGCGACATCGCCGCCGCCGTCGAGTCGCTTTCGATACAGCGAAACGCGAGCTGATATGCACTTGTCGCGCGCGGCGTTCGAGGATCTACGCCGGTCGATCCACCGTCTCTGTGGCCTCGTCGTCTCCGACGACAAGGAGTATTTGATTCGCGACCGCCTGCAGCCGCTCATCGAGGATCGCGGATGGACGGGATTCGGCGAGCTGCGAGACCGGCTGCAACGGGGCTCTGACCCACGGTTGGTCGAAGCCGTCATCGACGCGATGACGACCCAAGAGACCTCGTTTTTTCGCGATCCGCACGTGTTTGATGCGCTGGCCAAGGACGTGCTGCCGTCCCTGGCCACCAGCGCGAAGAAATCACGCTCGCCCATCCGTATCTGGAGCGCGGGCGTGTCCACGGGTCAAGAGGCCTACAGTCTGGCGATGCTCGCACACGAGTTCGCCCCCGGATGGTGCGACGCCGACGGACGATGCACGGATTGCTCCATGCTCGCCACCGATATCTCGCTTTCCGCGCTGCGCGCGGCTCAAGCGGGCGTGTATGGCCAGCGCGAAATTATGCGAGGACTCGACACGGCGCGCAGGGACCGCTACTTCGAAAAACAGGGCACGCAGTTTCGGGCTCGGCAAGCCATTCAACGTCCAATCGAGTTCCGCCGCGTAAACATGATCGAGCCGCTGGCAGCACTCGGCCCGTTCGACTTGATCTGCTGCCGCAATGTGCTGATCTATTTCGATGAACCGACGCGGCGACGAATCTGCCAGCAGTTGTACTCTATGCTCACTGCGGGGGGATGGCTGCTTTTGGGCGCGGCCGAGAATCTCTACGGCACATCGCGCGACTTTATATCTGTGCGGCTCGGCGAGGCGCTGGTCTATCGGAAGTCTTAGTCGCCAGCGGCCGCTGGCACCGCGGCAATCGGGCGATTAGACTAGGGTGCGTTCCCATCATCGAGCGCGCCAGGACTTCCAATGCCCCATCTAACCATCGCGGACAAGCAGGACGTAGTCGTCGTTTCGTTCACGGACGCGAAGATTCTGGACGAGACGGTCATCCGCCAGATCGGCGCTGAGTTTTCCAAGCTCACGCTCGAGGCGTCGTCCGAGCGGAAGCTGCTGTTGAACTTCGACCGCGTCGCGTTCATGTCGTCGGCCATGCTCGGTCAGATCATGCGCTTGGCCAAACAGACGAAGAACGACAAGATCGACCTGAAACTTTGCGAAATCTCCCCCACGATCATGGAAGTGTTCAAGCTGACCAAGCTTGATAAGATGCTCGACATCCGCAAAACCGAGTCCGACGCGCTGGCGGCCTTCGGCCCGCCACGCAAAAGCTGGCTGGGGCGCTGATCGGTCTGCCCCTGATTACTTGGCCTCCTGGCTGCCGCGCCATTGCGAGTAATGATGGCGGATCACTTCGATCGCCTCATCCGCGCCCAGTACGCACTGGGGAATCGTAAAGTCGTCGGCATTTGCCAGCGGCGGGTCGAAGGAAAGCATGGCGTCTCGCGCCCATTCGACCAATCCGGGCCACATGCGTCCGACGAGGACCAGCGGCGTATCGCGCAGGTGGCGCACCTGGAGCAATTGCCAGATCATCATCGTCTCCAGCAGCGTGCCAATGCCCCCCGGCGCCACGATGTATGCATCCGACGTGAGCACGAACTGGTGCAATCGCGTGAAGAACGTGCGGTGCTGAAAGGTCTGGTTGACAAAGGCATTCACGCCCTGCTCGAACGGTAATTCGACGCGAATGCCCAGCGACTGAACCGGATCGCGCGCGGCGGACGCGCCTTCGTTGGCGGCTTGCATGAGGCCGGGGCCACCGCCGGTAATGATGTCGCAGCCCAGACTGGCCAAAGCGGCGGCCACGCGTTTCGTCTCTTCGTAGGCGAAGCTGCCCGGCGCGGCGCGGGCCGAGCCAAATATCGTCACGCGGTAGCGATCGCGGCGCGAAGGCCGCAGCCGCGTGAGATTATTCACCACTTCCCATAGGCCGAGGACCGAGCGCACGAGTACTTGCTTGACCGACTCCTCATCGGCAAGGCTAATGGCGTCAGAGAGTGAATCCGCGGGAGAATTCGGTCCGTTCGGAACATTCATCGGCGACAATCCAGCTCAAAGCGCGCAGCGATACCACGTACGGAGATCTACCATAATCGGAATGACGCGCGGTTCAATCGCCCAGGCAGATCCCGAGCGCACGCGCGGTTCGCGCGAGACTCCCGTCGGGGCGAACCGTTTTCAGCTTTCCGACCGCATCACGGATCGGAATCGCCCCTACTCGCGAGCCCTCGTAGGTTACCATCTGGCCGAACTTGCTGGCGGCGATGAGTTCGACGGCCTCCGCGCCAAAGATCGAGCAAAGCGCGCGATCGAACGTGGTAGGGCGTCCCCCGCGTTGCAAATGACCGAGGACGCAGGCGCGCGTTTCCTTGCCGGTGCGGCGCTCGATTTCGGCGGTGACCACGGTGCCGATGCCGCCGAGGCGCGCCTCACCCTGTTTTGATTCCGCGGCAGACGTGACAAAATCGCCCCCCTTCTCGCGAGCGCCCTCGGCCACGATGACGATCGAAAACCTTCGGTTGCGACGCTCGCGCTCATCGATCTTGGCGCACACGCTTTCGTAGGAAAACGGGATCTCGGGAATCAAGATCACGTCGGCGCCGCCGGCCACGCCCGCGTAAAGGGCGATCCAACCCGCGTAGCGGCCCATCACCTCCAACACCAGGACGCGGTTGTGACTCTCGGCCGTGGTGTGCAGGCGGTCCAGCGCGTCGGTGGCGCAAGCGACCGCCGAATCGAAGCCGAACGTCATGATTGTCCCCTCGAGATCGTTGTCGATCGTCTTGGGAACGCCGACGATCGGCATGCCGTGTGCATACAATTGTTGCGCGATGCTGAGCGAACCGTCGCCGCCGATCGATACCAGGCCCGAAAGCGCGAGGCGCTCCATTCCGCGCTGGGTCTCATCAAGCAGTTCAAGGGGCAGTGTCCGCTCCGCGCCGTGGCCGACCTTGGCCGAGAATCGCCCACGATTGGCGGTCCCGAGGATCGTTCCGCCGCGCGTCAGCAGGTCGCCCACTGTCCGATAGTCGAGCGGGCGCGTATTCCCGGGCGGCAGCAACCCTTCATAGCCGCCGATGATGCCGATCACCTCCCAGCCACGTAATGCGGCCGCCTTCACGACAGCACGAATCACCGCGTTCAGACCCGGACAATCGCCTCCGCCAGTAACAATGCCGATTCTCTTGGTCATTCTGTCGTTTCCCACGGATCTGCGAATGGCGTCGCGGAATTGGTTGGTTTTGTCGCTTCCATTATCCACATAACAGCACAGCCAATGCTTGTGCAGCCACGATTCGAGGCAACATCGTCAATGGATACACGGTCGCGTAGGCGACTGACGCCCAGAGAATTCCGTCGGCCTATGGCACCAGGCATGGCTCTACGTTCCAGATGTCGGCCGCGTACTCGGCGATCGTCCGGTCGCTGGAGAATCTTCCGGAGCCAGCCACGTTCAAGATCGCCTTGCGCGTCCAGGCATGGGGATCGCCGCACAACTCCAATAGCTGCTGATCGGCATCAAGATACGACCGCAGGTCCGCCAGGTGCATGTAGAAGTCGTGCGTCAAGAGCGTGTCGCGGAGCGGAGCGAAAACGTGTGGCTCGCCGCGACTGAAATATCCCGAGAAAATCAGGTCCAGCGCCTCACGAGTCTCGGTTTCGTTCTCGTAGTGCCAATTCGGACTGTACCAACTCCGGCTGGCGGCCACCTCCTCCGCCGTCAGGCCGAACAGGAAGAAGTTCTCCTCGCCAGCCTCCGCGGCCATCTCAATCGTCGCGCCGTCGCACGTCCCAATCGTCAGTGCCCCGTTCATCATGAACTTCATGTTGCTGCTGCCGCTGGCTTCGTAGCCGGCCGTCGAGATCTGATTGGAGACGTCGCTGGCCGGAATCAGTCGCTCGGCAAGCGTGACACAGTAGTCGGGCAGGAACACCACCTTCATCCGACCGTTCACCGCTGAGTCGACGTCGATCGTGTCGGCCAGACTGTTGATCAGCTTAATGACATGCTTGGCCAGGTGATACGCTGGGGCTGCTTTGCCGGCGAAGAAAAACGTTCGCGGCGCCAAGGAGAGGTTCGGGTTCTTGCGTATCCGGTTATAGAGCACCACGATCCGCAGCACGTTAAGCAATTGACGCTTGTATTCGTGGATCCGTTTCACCTGGCAATCGAAAACGGAGTCCGGGTCCACCTTCTGGCCGGTGTGAGCCTTAAGCCAGTCGACGAATTGCGTCTTCGACTCCTGTTTGGCACGGCGGAACCGGTTGCGAAAGTTCTTGTCGTCGGCCAACGGCTTGAGCTTTCTCAATTGGCTCAGATCCGTGATCCAAGCGTCGCCAATCGCCTCGGTAATAACGCGGCTCAGCGGCGCGTTCGACAGCAAAAGCCATCGCCTTGGCGTGACGCCGTTCGTTTTGTTGTTGAACCGTTCAGGAAACATCTCCGCAAAATCCTTGACGGTCGTCGTCTTCAAGAGCTCGGAGTGGATTGCCGCCACGCCGTTGGTGCTGTGCGAGCCGACGATCGCCAGGTTCGCCATGCGAATCTTGCGATCCCCCCCTTCGTCGACCAGGCTGACACGCTGGGCGCGCCCGTCATCGCCGGGAAAGCGCACACGAACGTCATCCAGCAGACGACGGTTGATCTCAAAGATGATCTCCAGGTGACGCGGGAGCATGATCTCGAACCAGGAAAGGGGCCATTTCTCCAGCGCCTCGGGCAACAGCGTGTGGTTTGTATAGGCCAGGGTTCGCCGCGAAATGTCCCAGGCCTGGTCCCAACCGAGGCCGCCTTCGTCCAACAGGATCCGCATCAACTCGGCGACGGCCAGCGCCGGGTGCGTGTCGTTGAGCTGAATCGCGGCCTTTTCCGGCAAGGTGCGCCAATCGTTGTTGCCGCTGCGGAAGCGGCGCACCAGGTCGGCCAGCGAACAGGCCACGAGAAAATACTCCTGCACAAAACGCAGCGCTTGCCCCTGGCTTGTGGAATCGTCCGGGTAGAGCACTCGAGTCAGTGATTCGGCCGCCAATGTTTCGGCCATCGCTCCCACGAAATCGCCGCTGCTGAACTGCTGGAAATCAAAATAGTCCGACGCGGCGGCCGCCCAAAGCCGGAGCGTATTGATCGTTTTGCCGCCGTATCCCACGATTGGTCGATCAAAAGGCATGCCGATCAATGTGGATGGCTGGTTGACAAGGAGCCTTAAAGTGCCGTCGCGCACCGCGAACGAACAGTTCAGCTTGATTTCCACGCGCTCCCGCGGACGAACGACTTCCCATGGATCGGGGTATCGCAGCCAGTTGTCGGGCTGTTCACGCTGCCAGCCGTCATGAATGGACTGACGAAAAATGCCGTATTCGTATCGTAGACCGTAGCCCATTCCGGGTAGCTGCATCGTCGCCATCGAGTCCAGGAAGCATGCCGCCAATCGTCCGAGCCCGCCGTTGCCTAGGCCGGCATCGGGCTCTTGCTCCAACAGCTCCAGCCAATTGAGGTGTTTCCGCGCGACCGCTTGCTCGGCAATGGACGTGAGCAGGAGGTTCGTGACGTTGTTGGCTAATGAGCGACCAAGGAGAAACTCCATGGAGAGATAGTAAACTCGCTTGGGGTTTTCCTGAGCATAGGTTTGCTCGGTCTGCATCCAGCGCTGCGCTAGAACAACGCGCACCGAGCAAGCGAATGCCTCGAATTGCTGCCGTGCGTTCGATGCGGCCGGCGTGACGACATGGTCGAATAGCAGGTGCCGTTCGTACAGCGCATTGTCCGCCTCGGTAAACGCCACGGCGCCGCAGCCGTATTGTCGAAGAAGCTGTGCGTTCCCGTCGACTGCACGCGACGCGCGAGTCTTCGTCGCCTTCTTTGCAATCATCGTTCGTACTCTTCGTCTTGGAGTCGACACGGTTGGCAGGTCCGATTGCAGCCGTGCTCAAGCGACGTTCGGCGATGCCGCTCGAACTTCCTCGTTCGCGCCTTCTGCGTATTTCTTGAAGTTCTCGACGAACAGCGCCGCCAGCTTTCTGGCCGCCGCGTCGTAGGCCGTCGAGTCGGCCCACGTGTCACGCGGCCAAAGAATGCTCGCCGGTACGTTGGGACACTCGGTGGCCACGTCGAAGCGAAACACGGGGTGCGGCTGGCGTTTGACCTCGGCCAGCTTTCCGGTGTGGATGGCGTCGATGATCGCGCGTGTATGGGCCAGTTTGATTCGCTGACCGACTCCGTATCCCCCGCCGCTCCAACCGGTGTTGACCAGCCAGACGCGAGCATTGTGCTGGCGCATCTTCGTGGCCAGCAGCTCGGCGTATTTGCTCGGGTGCCAGACCAGAAACGGCCCGCCAAAGCAGGGGGAAAACGTGGCGGCCGGCTCGTTCACACCCATCTCCGTCCCGGCCACCTTGGCCGTGTAGCCGCTGATAAAGTGGTACATCGCCTGCGCCGGCGACAGCGCACTGACCGGCGGCAAGACTCCAAACGCATCGCACGTCAAGAAAATGACGTCGGTCGGATGTCCAGCGACGCAGGGAATCCGCGCGTTCTTGATGAAGTGGATCGGGTACGCGCCGCGTGTATTCTCGGTAATGCTTGTATCGGCGTAGTCGACGACGTGATCGTCCTCCAGCACGACGTTTTCCAGCACGGCCCCGAACCGCAGCGCCTGAAAAATATCCGGCTCATTCTCCGGCGACAGGTTCACCGCCTTGGCGTAGCAGCCGCCTTCAATGTTGAATACCCCCTCGTCGCTCCACACGTGCTCGTCATCGCCAATCAGGTCGCGCTTGGGGTCGGCCGAGAGGGTCGTCTTTCCGGTGCCGGAGAGCCCGAAGAGCAACGACGAGCGACCAGTCTGTCGATCGGCCGTCGCCGAGCAGTGCATCGAGAGCAATCCGCGCTTTGGCGCAAAGTAATTGGCGACCGTGAACACTCCCTTCTTCATCTCGCCCGCGTACTCGGTGCCCAAGATGATCAGTTCGCGCTCTTCGAGGCTCAGGCAGACGCTCGTCTTGGAATCGACGCCCTCGGTCAACCGGTTGGCCGGGAAGGCCCCGGAGTTGCAGATCAGGAAGTCGGGCGTACCGAATTCGGCCAATTCTTGCTTGGTGGGCCGGATCAGCATCGTGTGCATGAACAGTGCGTGGTAGGGGCGCGAGCAGATCACGCGCACCTTGATCCGGTACTTCGGGTCCCAGCCGGCAAAGCCGTCGAAGCAGTAGAGGCGCTCACGCGTATTGAGGTAGTCGCACGCGCGCTCACGATTGATCGCGAACGAATGCGGGTCCAGCGGGATGTTGACCGGCCCCCACCAAATATCAGCCTCCGAATCCGGATGACGGACGACGCGCTTGTCCTGTGGAGATCGCCCCGTCTTGACGCCCGAGTAAGCGACCAGTGCCCCGTTTTCCGCGATGCTGGCATCTTTTTCATATCGGATCGCATGTTCGTACAGCGAGCTCGGCGGAAGATTGTGATGAATCTCGTCGACCGTGATTCCGTACTCCTCCAGATTGAAAATGTCAGCCATTTAGAGCTCCAACGATGCAAGGTCCGCGTCCACGCAAAACCGACGACTTCGTTGCGGAAAGCCAGTACGCATCGGCCGCCGATATTCCTGACTCGATGACCCTCTATTCAGACTAGCAACGAATGCAGCCGCCAAGGATTAAGTCTTCGACGGGCACTCGATTCGTTGCGTCGATCTTGAATGGCTTTTGCGCGCTCGCAGGAAGCGCAACGACTGCGCATTGCCGCTATTGTTGCTTGGCTTCCGGTTCTTCCAGTCGCACCATCAGCCATTGCTGCGTTTGGCCATCTTCGAAATGGACCAAAGCCGGCGCCGTGTCCTCGGTCAGATTGACGATGCCGGTCTCCATGATCGGCCATGACTTGCCGGCCACGGCCCAGGCGCTGCGCTGCGTTGCTTTGTCCACATACCCTTCGATCGTTTGCGTGTTGTTCGTCGCGGAGTTATGCAGAGTTCCGCTGATGACGCCCTCCTTGCTGATCGCAAGTTGAAGGAACAACGACGGATCGGGACCCGACGCCTCGCCGTCCTGCGCGAGCGCGAATACGCCCAATGGAAGCCACTCGGCCTTGTCCGGCGCGACTTCGGGCGCACTGGCGACAAGCTGTTCGGCCTGCTGCGCGTATTCCTCGGCCGAGGCGACCTTTTGGTCGTCGCTGTAGACTGCGTCGTCCTGGTAATACACGTTTTCGCCGTAACCATAGTACGTGGGCTCGCTCCAGCCGTAGCCTACCCACCCGGTCAGCGCGGCCCAGGTCGCCCAGCGATAGGGACGCGTGATGCGCCAGGCGGCCCAGCCCGGGTGGTCCGACCAGAAGTCAAGGAACGGGTGGTTGTCGCGAACCTGGTTGCGGATTTCGTCGCGACGCTCAACGCGATTGTTTTGCCTTTCTTGGCGGTTGGCGATCCGGTCAGGACGGTTGTCGGCACCGGGCCGTTCACCGATGCCGGGTCGGTCCCCGATCCCCGGCCGTTCACCGATACCGGGGCGTTCACCGATACCGGGGCGTTCACCGATACCGGGGCGTTCACCGATACCGGGGCGTTCACCGATGCCGGGTCGCTGGCCCGGCGCGGGCAAGGTCCCGGGGCGCGCACCGGAGTTCCGCAGGAACTCGGCGGCCGCTCCACCTGCAGCTCCTCCGGCGATCGCTCCCGGCAGGTTGCCCGGTCGCGCGGCGGGACGTGTGCTCGGTCGCGCCGCGCCGGCCGACGGTCCAATGTCCAGAAAACCGCGCACTTGACCCGCTGAAGGCCGGCTCGCGATGCCGCTGCCGGGCCGTGTTCCGGCGGCCGGGCGTGTGGCCACCGCTGGGCGTGTGCCTGCGCCTGGGCGTGCACCGGCGATCGGTTGCGACGGTCTGGGGCGTGAGGCGGTTGGACGGGACGCACTTGGACGAGAGGCCGTCGGTCTCGAAGGTCGCGCGGCGTATGACGGGCGACTCATCGACGGCGAACGGCCTACCGACGGTCGGCTATAGCCGCCACCCCCACGCGAGATTCCCCCGCCACCCCCGACACGGCCACCGCCGCCACCTCCACCACGGCCCCCTCGGCCGAAGGAATCGCCCACGGTCAACAGACACACGGCCACCATCACGATTGCAAATTGGATTTTCGTTTTCATGGCTGCTCTTACTCCTTCGTCAGCTTGACTTCGTTGATGTTCGGCAACAGTTCGCCGTCGACCGTGCGGTTCACCGACTGCACCGTGCACGCGCCGTCGTCCAAATGGGTGAGGATATTCACCGACGAGGACTTCCGCCCGTCAGCCAGTACTCCGCTTTGTTCGATGTACCAGCGATTGTCCTTTTTTTTCCATGTCCCCTGGCCGAATCCGCCGTCGGAATCGAAGACCCACGAGCGAATCTGCTTCGCCGCCGCGTCCCAGCCGATGACTTGTATCCCGGCCATGTCGATCCGGTCGCGAATCGCCACGGTAAAGGAGCGCACCAGGAAATTGTTGTTACGCGCCCAGTCGCATTCGGTGACCACGGTGGCCGCTTCGTCGGAATCGACCCAGCGCCCGATCAACCACTCCAGGTCCTTCAGTTGTTCGTAGTGCGACGGAATGGCAACCACGTCCTCCTCCATCACACGATCGAGAAGCCATTGGCCGTCGCGCTTCACGTAGACGGCGGTGTACTCGCTTTCCTCGGGCGCTTCCTCGGGGCGAATGACCTTGGCGGTACCATGTTCGACGGCCACGCCCGGCGAAATGAACTGGACCGAATCGGTCACCGCCTCCAGCTTGACGCCCTTTGCGTCGGCAAAGATGCCGGCGAACTGCTTCTCGATCTCCTCGCGGCCGACGACCTGCTCGCCGCTGAGCGGGTTCGTGTAGACCGCTTCCGGCGACCACATGGCCGCCAACGCCTTCGCGTTCCCTTGGTTGAACGCGGCCACGTAAGTCTCCACGGCCTTTCGGATCGCCGCCTCGTCGGCAGCCTGGCGGTCTGGTTCATCGGCGAAGGACGCCGCCAAACTCCAGGCGGTGATTGCGATAGTCCACATCACTCGTTTCATGCGTTTTCTCCTCTGCGTTCAGCCTCTCCAGGGGCCGGGCGGAAAGTTGCTAACAGCGTGGCACGAAACCCATCCCGCTCCGCGCACACGTCATTCGATGCTCGTGTTGAACTGACTCCTTGTCAAGCGAACGCGATGAGCAGGCGCGCGGGCCGCTCACCCTTCCGGCTTGAACGGATGGACCTCGATGTCGCCGCCGCGAACAGTCAGCAGTGAGCTCTGCGGCACTTCCTTCCACACATGCGGAAAATCGCCGACTGGCTCGGAAACGACGGCCCGCGCCGCCACCCCAAATCGCCCGGTGATCGCGGGGTTGAGCTTATACAGCTCCTGCACATCCGGACTGTAGTACAAGCTCAAGCAGTACCAGGCTCAGCAACTGGAAACCCACCACGGGCGACAGCAGCGGCTGGAGCGGCTCGAACAGATCTTCGAGCAGCTCCGCGACGTGTGGCGGCCGCGGCTCGAGGCGCTGGCGAAGGAGTTTGGCGATCGCGTCCAAGCGACACCCACCGTGACGCCGGGCCGTCGGCAAGGTATGTTGCAGTTTAAGTCGCCTTTGGCTTCCATTCGCCTCCAGTTTTCGGCGGCGGCGGATAGCGACGTAACGAAGCTCGTCTTGGCCTACGATCTCGACATCCTGCCGATCCTGATGCAATTCGAGCGCCATGCGGAAATCTCGTTTCCGCTCGACCAGGTCGATCCCGAGGCGATCGCCAAATGGTTGGATGACCGGATCGTCGAGTTCGTAAAGACGTACTTGTCGCTGCACGAGAACGAGTATTACCTCAAGGACCACATGGTCGAGGACCCCGTGGCGCACGTGCGCTTTCCCAAATTCGCAGCCGGGGCGACGCGCGAACGCGGAGGCAAGACCTATTACTTCATCAGTGAGGAGACCGCGGCCGAGTTCGAGAAGCAGGGATAAGCAATATTCGCCGCGGGGGGCGCTGCGACGCCCAGCACGGATGCGATCTTGAAGGTCTCTTCATGAGTGAAGCTCCGACCAGGATGAAGCGAAAAAAGTATGAAAAGGAGTTGCGGAGGCTTCAGGCCGAGCTCTGCAAGCTCCAGGATTGGGTCAAGCACAAGGGCCTCCGCGTCATCGTCGTCTTTGAAGGGCGAGACGCCGCCGGTAAGGGCGGCACGATCCGCGCCATCACGGAGCGCGTCAGCCCGCGGATCATTCGCGTCAGTATCGCTCCGGCACAAAGCGGCGACCCTCTAGCGTCGCCGCGTCGTCATAGGCGCCCTTCTCCGAGCGCTTGGGAAGTTTGACTTCCTCACGCGGTATCGCCTCGTATTGGCCGAGCGCGGCGAAGGCGTGATGCTGGCGATTTTCTTCCTCGGCACGACTCCCTCAGTGGACCTGGCCGGCGCCGAATTGCTGATCGACTTGCGCCAAGCGCTCACGAATCGGGGCATCGAGTTCCGATTGGCGGAAGCGCACGGGGGCGTTCGCGACACGCTGCAGCGTACAGGTTTTGTCGATCCAGGCGGAAAAGTCGACCCCCACCAAACGGTGGCGGCCGTGCTGCACTCGTGGCGCGAGACGGAATCAGCGACGGTGGCGGTTGGCCGAGTGCCAGCACACTAATCAGTAAGCGGGGTAGCATGATGCCCACGCAGAGAGCAAGTAAACCCAGATTGCCTCGGTCGCGCCGTTGGGAGCCAGCGGTCGCGCAACGGTTGTGTTGTTCCTCGCGTGGGCTAAACTTGCGGACGAGAAGTTTGTGGGGCGATCGTCCTTGCATTTACGGGGCGCGAGCCATTCGATTCTTGCCTCGGCGGTTGGGTACCATGTCCGTTTCCACCTTGCGATTTGCCTTGGTCTTCGCGCTATGGGGCGCATTCGGCACGTCGAGCACGATTCGCGCCGCTACGTTCGATGCGCTGATGCAGAAGGCGCCGCACGGCGCCAACGTCATGGTGCTGGTCAACGTGGCGCAGATTCTTGGCAGCGACTATGCGCGCGCTCACGATTCGCGCGAGCGGCTTGCCGCGGCGTTCGAGCAGCGATCGCTGCTCATTCCACCGCATGCCACGCTCTTTGTGCTGGCCGCCGAATTCGACCTTGAACGGCGCGAGCAGCTCTGGGGAGCGGCCGTGATGGAGATGGACCCCTCGCCCAATATCGACCACGTCGCGCGGAAGACGAAGGGTTTGGTTGAGACGGTTGCCGGCGTTTCCGCGGTCGGCACCGAGCAAGCCTTCATCCTCGATCTCGGCCAGCGGCAGTGGGGCCTCCTCTTGCCCTCCAATCGCCAGACGGCCGCGCGGTGGGCAAGACAACTGAAAGGAGGCCACAGCACACTGTCGGCCTACCTTGCCAAGGCGGGCTCATACGGCGACACCGCCGGCACCGACATCATTCTTGCCGTCGATCTGGCCGACCTGTGGCCGCAGAAGTTCATCGCGCAAAAGCTCCGCGAGAGCGACGCACTCCAGGGACGCACGGTCGATTTCGAGCAGTTCGCGTCAATCCTGGCCGGCGTGCAAGGAGCGCGGCTCGGGATCAAGATCGGCGAAAAGTGCTATGCGAAGCTCGTGGTCGATCTCACGGGCGACCCGGCGCCGATCGCCGAATTTGCCAAGCCGCTCATCCTCGAAGCGCTGGCCGGCGCCGGAATGACGCTCGACGACATGAACCAATGGAAGCAGACGCTCACCAAGCAAACAATCGCGCTCGAAGGCAACCTTTCCGACGACGGTCTGCGACACCTGATGAGCGTGGTCGAGGTCCCTCGACCGTCGGTGGCGATCGTGGATTCGCAGTCCGATCCTCAACAACCCGAGGTGGCCAGCGCCAGCGAGTCTCCGAACGCCTCGGCGTCGCGCGCCTACTTCAAGGCGATCGAGAAAGAGGTGGACTCGCTGCGGCTCAAGCGTGGCGATGCAAAAACACTCGGTCAAATTGCCCAGTGGGTTGAAAACTCCGCGCGGCGGATCGACCGCATGTCAACCTTGAATGTCGACGACGAGCTGCTTGATTACGGGGCGCAGACCGCCGACCAATTGCGGCAGGTCACCGCCGCAATCCGGGGTGGCGGCATTCGCTCCGCGCAGCGCTCGGCCGGCACCTACTCCGGCTACGGCTACGACGACGGCTACGCTCGGCGCCAGGCACGCGCCGAAGAGCGTGCCACCGGCGCCACTTCGACGATGGAGATCACGCAGCAGATGGCCAGCGCCAGCGCGGCAATCCGTCGCAAGATGACGGACCGCTACAAGATCGACTTCTAAGGTCCGATTCCAAAAGTCGGAATCCGACAAGCCTCGCAATAGTTCTGGAGTCGTCCGTGATGATCGCTAAACGACGCATGCCCTCTGGTAATGTCGACACCCCTTGCGCGCTCATGGCGTGTCTCTTCATTTTGCCGGCGGCACTCGGCTGCGGTAGTGCGGGCACCGCGATGGCCGAGCAACCCGTGCCGAAGGTCACCACCACCAAAGTCGTACAGCAGGAGACGATCGACTACGACGAGTACACGGGACGGACCGAGGCGTCAGAGGCGGTGGACATCCGAGCGCGCGTCTTTGGCTATCTCAAAACGATCGAGTTTCAGGACGGCGATTTTGTCGAAGAAGGTCAAACGCTCTTCACGATTGAGCCCGACGAATACGAGGCGATCCATAATCAAGCGCTCGCCAAGATTGCCGTCTGGGAGTCGAAGGTCAACGTGGCCAAGACCGAGCTGGCGCGTCGCGAGACGCTGGTGAAGAACCGCGTCGTTACCCAAGAGGAGTACGAGCAGTATGTCGCCACGTCGCGTGAGGCGGAGGCCTCGCTCGGCGCCGCGCATGCCGACGAGAAACGCGCCGCGGTCGACCTGAAGTACACCGAGGTCAAAGCGCCGATCAGCGGCCGAATTGACCGTGCTCTAGTGACCAAAGGCACACTGTTGACCGGCGGAGTTTCCTCCGGCACGCTCTTGACGAAGATTGTCAACGAACGGCCGATGTATGTCTATTTTGACGTCGATGAGCGCTCGCTGCTGCGATACATGAAGGATCGATCGAAGACTCGCGACACGGCGCCAGGAAGCCTGAAGGAGCGTGAAATCGACTGTTATGTGCAGCTTGCGAATGAAAAGGATTTCCCGCACCAGGGCAAGCTGGATTTCGCCGCCAGCGAGGCTAGCTCCAGCACGGGTACGGCGGAAGTACGCGGTGTCTTCGCCAATGAAGACCGCGCCTTGGTGAGCGGGCTGTTTGTGCGCGTGCGCATTCCGGTCAGCCAGCCCTACTCGGCGCTATTGATACCCGAGCGCGCCTTGGCCACCGACCAGGACATCAAGTTCGTCTATGTCGTCGGCCAAGATGGCGTCGCGAAGCGGCGCACCGTCGAGCTGGGCGCTCAACGTGGCGAAATGCGGATCGTAGCGTCGGGATTGAAGGCCGGCGAAGCCGTCATTGTCAAGGGACTGCAGCGCGTGCGTCCCGACCAGAAAGTGGAAGCCGAGCTGGAGCAAGCCGTCGCGCAGGCGGCGCCGACACACCGCGAGAAATCACCCGAGGGCGACCAGCCCGAGCGCGCGAAACAAGAGCGGTAGGACCGATGGCGAAATTCTTCATTGACCGCCCGATCTTCGCCGCGGTGATCTCGGCGATCATCACTCTGGCAGGCGGCATCGCCGTGATGCAGCTTTCCGTCGCTCAGTATCCCGAGATCACGCCCCCGACCGTGCAGGTGAACTGCACCTATCCCGGTGCGAATGCGAAGGTCGTGGCCGAGACGGTGGCCGCGCCGATCGAACAGCAAGTGATCGGCGTCGAGAACATGTTGTACATGAGCTCGCAGTCCACCAACGACGGCGGATACAACCTCACCGTTACGTTCGAGGTGGGGACGAATCTCGATATGGCGCAGGTGCTCGTGCAAAACCGAGTAAACCTGGCGCTACCGACCTTGCCGAATGAAGTCAAACAGACGGGGGTGAGCGTCAAGAAGAAGTCGCCGAGCATTCTGCTGGTGGTCAATCTCATCTCTCCCAAGGGAACCTACGACCAGCTCTATCTGAGTAATTACGCGACGATCCGGCTGCGCGACGAATTGGCGCAGGTCAAAGGCGTGGGGGACGTGACGTATCTGGGTCAGCTCGACTACAGCATGCGTGCCTGGATCGACCCTAACAAAATGGCCGCACGGAACCTCACGGCCGGCGACGTGGTGGCGGCGTTGCGTGAACAGAACGTGCAGGTCGCCGCCGGTGCGCTCGCTCGTCCGCCGGTGCCGCAGGGACAGGCGTTTCAATATACCCTCAGTACGCTCGGACGCCTCATCGACCCGCGGCAGTTCGGCGATATCGTCTTGAAGACCGACGAAGCCGGACAGGTAACACGACTAAGGGATGTCGTGAGCGACGTCCGCAATGAGCAAGGACGCGAGATCGGCGGGATCCAGCTCGGCGCCAAGAACGAAGACACCTCCTGCATGCTCGACGGCAAGCCATCCGTCGGATTGGGAATTTTTCAGTTGCCGGGCTCAAACGCGCTGGACACCGCCGAGGGCATCCGCGCCAGGATGGAAGAGCTCAAGCGGAGTTTTCCGCCCGATTTGGAATACGCGATCGTCTACGACACCACGCCCTTCATCAACGAGTCGATCCACGAGGTGTTCAAGGCGCTCCGCGACGCCGTAATTTTGGTGGCATTAGTGGTGCTTGCATTTCTTCAGTCGTGGCGCGCGACGCTCATTCCGCTGATCGCGGTTCCGGTCGCGATCGTCGGCACGTTTGCCGTCATGCTCGGTTTGGGCTTCAGCCTCAATAACCTCTCGCTCTTTGGTTTGGTGCTAGCGATCGGAATCGTGGTGGACGACGCGATCGTGGTCGGCGAGGCGGTCGAGCACCATCTGGAGCACGGCCTGTCGCCCAAGGAGGCGGCGCGCAAGGCGATGGGCGAGGTCACCGGGCCGATCATCGCCATCTCGCTCGTGCTGATGTGCGTATTTATCCCGTGCGCCTTCATCGCGGGAATCACGGGTCAGTTCTTCCGGCAGTTTGCGTTGACGATCGCGGTCTCCACGTTCTTCTCCGCGGTGAATTCGCTGACACTCAGCCCGGCGCTGTGCGGACTATTGCTGCAGGAAAAGCGCACGCAGCGCGACCCGCTGACGCGGCTGCTTAACGCGGTGCTGGGCTGGTTTTTCAAGCGCTTCAACGACGGCTTCAATTGGTCGGCCGATGTTTACTCCCGCGGAGTGCGCCAATTGCTGCGAGTGAGCACCGTCGTGCTGGTCGTGTATGGCGGTCTCTTGTACCTCACGTATTTCAGCTTTACGCGCGTGCCCACCGGCTTCATTCCCGCGCAGGACAAGGGATATCTGCTAGTGGACGTGCGGCTCCCGGATTCGGCGTCGCTCGAACGAACGCAGGAGGTCATGGGGCAGATCGAACAGATCGCGCGTGGCAGCGGTTCAAGCGCTGGTCACCACGACGAACACGCCGGCGGGATTCACGGCATCGCGCACACGATCGCCATCTCCGGGCAGTCGTTCGTTCAAAACGCGGTGGGCTCGAATTACGGGTCGATTTACGTAGTTCTCGACGATTTTCATCACCGGCATGGCGATGATCTGAGCGCCGACGCAATCGCCGCGAAGCTGCGCGCCGCCTGCTACCGCGAGGTGCAGGAGGCGTCGGTCGCCGTGTTCGGCGCGCCGGCCGTCGATGGATTGGGCAACGCGGGCGGCTTCAAGGTGATGGTGCGCGATACGGGCGACTTGGGGCTCGACATGTTGCAGGAGTCGGCCGAAGGTCTTGCAAACACCGGCAACAAGCAGCCCGGGCTGGTGGGTTTGTACAGCGCCTTCCGCTCACGGACGCCTCAGATGTACGTCGACGTGGACCGCCAGCGCGCAAAGAAAATGGGCGTGCCGCTCGACGAAGTGTTTCTGGCGCTGCAGCTCTATCTCGGCGGCTTTTACACGAACGATTTCAACCAGTTTGGACGCACCTGGCAGGTCAACTTGCAGGCCGATCCCGCCTTCCGCCTGACGCCCGACCAGGTGCGGCAACTGAAAGTTCGCAACTCGCGTGGCGAGATGGTGCCGCTCGGCAGCGTTGCCGATATCAGCGCCACCGGCGGCCCGGCGATGGTGATTCGCTACAACGGCGTGACCGCGGCGGCCGTCAACGGCGCGTCGTTGCCCGGCGTGAGCTCCGGCACGGTCATCACGACCGTCGAAGATATTGCCGAAGGCAAGATCGCGCAAGGTGAGGGCGCGTTGCCGCAGGGCATGAACATCCAATGGACCGAGCTGACGCTGCTGCAGATCCTGGCGGGCAATACCGCATTATACGTGTTCGCGCTGGCGGTGGTGCTAGTGTTTTTGATCCTGGCGGCGCAATACGAAAGTTTGAGTCTGCCGCTGGCGGTCATCCTCGTCGTGCCGATGTGCCTCTTGTGTTCGATCATCGGCGTGGCCTTGGCCGGCATGGATATCAACATCTTCGTGCAGATCGGGTTCGTCGTGCTGGTCGGCTTGGCGAGCAAGAACGCAATTCTGATCGTCGAATTCGCCAAGGGAAAAACCGCCCACGGCGCTTCCCCCAGCGAGGCGACCGTCGAAGCGTGCCGCCTGCGTTTGCGGCCGATCATCATGACCTCGCTCGCCTTTATCTTGGGTGTCGTTCCGCTGGCGCTGGCCGTCGGCGCCGGGGCCGAAATGCGCAGCGCGCTGGGCATCGCGGTCTTTTCGGGCATGCTCGGGGTAACGCTCTTCGGCATCCTCCTAACGCCAGTGTTCTACTACGTTGTCGTCCGGCTGGTGGGCGCGCGACCAAAGGCACCAGTCGATGGCTCGGCACCCACTGAATCGCTCCTCCCGCCTTCGGCGACCGGTGACGGACGCCCCGCTTCGTCCGAGCCGCATGCAGCCCCCGCTGCGCCAGGCCATGTGCCAACAAAGGCAAACTAAAGCTTCTCGAAGTACGTCAATGCCGGGCGGCTGACGCCACGAGGTGTACGGATTGGCGTGCTTGGTGCTTATCCCGCTGTTTGCCGCGTTCGGTCCGGAACCGATACGTGCGCGGTTGGCGTTAGCCAATGCCAAGGTTCTCGTCACGACGCCAGTGCTCTATGAGCGAAAGGTGGCCTCATTCGCCTCGACGCTGCCGCACTTGCAACACATTCTGCTCATCAGCGAGGACCAGCAAGCAACAACGATCGAGCGAAGGATCGATCTGCATGCGCTGATGTCGGCGGCGAACTAGAAATTGAGGATCCGACGGTCGCCGTAAATCCCAACGACGCTGGGGCAATTTGCGCTAGCCCGGTCCGATCGGCATCGCATTGCACCGGCCAAGTGGCCAGAATTGGCGAAATACACCCCACTGGACTCGAACCAGTAACCTTCGGTTCCGTAGGTCGAGGTCCGGTCTCAGAGACTGCCGCCGGTGCGAATCACAACCTCTTTCTTATCAGCGCGTTACGAATGGGCAGCGTTCACAGCAGGCTTGCTGAAACGTCCACATTTTACACGATTCTGTTCTGTTTACCAGCCATTCTGTGTCAAATTCTGTATCACCAAAAAAGACATCCGGCATAGTGCACTTCATGCTCGCAGTCCCTCATTGCGCGGCGCGTGTCTCTGCCGGGGCCTGCTCATCGAGTGAGGAAAGAAAAGCGATGCGCCGCAGCAAGAACCAACATGATTCCGCCGGTCGCACCGCAGTGACCGGCAATACAACTCATTACCAAGACCTGCAAGGGCCGGAGGTTTCAGATCTCATACGGCACAAGCGCGAAAACGGCACTTTCGTCGGCAGCCTGCGGGCCGTCTGAGGGCAACAAACCAGGAACGACGGGACGCAGGAAACGTGTCTGAAAACTGACCTCCAGCGTCGAGTGCAGGAAACACGAAACACACGAGCAAGTCGCAGGGGTTGCTTTCGGATCCCGGTCAGTGGCACCTGGCCCAAACCTTACTTATCTTGCGGACGCCGCAACCGGAATTCTGTATGAAATGTATCTTTGCCCAAACCTGAGAATTAACCCAGCGTAACTGATAACTGAGTGACTAGCTACTAGCACGGGCGCGTGCCGGCGCCTAGAAATGCCGCAGTGCCGACGACGATACCGTCCAGATCGATATCCGCCCCGGGCGCGGCGAGCTCCGCCATGGCGATGTCGATCAGGTTGGCCTCGATCTCGATCTCGCCATCGGTGCTGCCATCGGCGATCGCAATGCTTGCCATGGTCAAGTTGACGTTCGCCATTTTTGATTCGATCTCGATTTCTTCGAATGCGCGGACTCTGGCGCCGGCAAGGTCGATGTTCCTCCGCGCTTCGATCTCCACCTCGCCGTGACGGCCGCAGGCAAGCAGATTGGCCATTGCGGCAAAGATGTGCCCCTTGGCTTCCAGCGCGACGGCGTGATTGGCCTGTAGGAGCGCACTGCGAATATCAATGTCGCCGCCTGCCTCCAACTCGATCTTGGATTTCTTGTTGCCCAGCGCCGTGATCTCAGCGCCAGTGGCAACAATGTTGCCCTTCGCCTCGATCTCGACTTCATCGCCGGCACTAATCTGCGCACCAGAGATGTCGACGTTCCCTTTCTCGGCCTCAATTTCCACCTCGCCGTCGCGCGCATCGGTGGCCATGACGATCGCCGGATTCGTGGCGCTGTCGAGGATCGCTATGTCGCGACCGGCTTCGATCTCGACCTCCTCTTCGGCCGTGACGCGCGTACCCAACAGACGGATGTCGCGCCCGGCCGCAAGTTCGATTTCTTCGGCCGACATCATGTCGTCCATGCTGACGATATCCAGGTTTGCAATGATCTCCAACTCATCGCCGGCGGCGATGACGGGATCGTCGAGCAACACGCTCCCTCGGCGCGATTTCAAATAGACTTCCTCGCCGGCGGCGAGATCGGTGTTAATGACCAGATCACCATCCGCCACAAATTCAATATCCCCGCGACGGCTGATCGGAGGACCATTGACGACAAGGCCGGCGCCGACGAGGATCGTCGTGTAGTTGCCTTCTTTCTTCTTTGTGTCGAATCGCCCATCGGCGACTTCGCCGCTGGTGAGGCCGACGTCGCCATCGATCACGCTGAAGCGGTGGTCGTTGTTCCGGTCGACGTAAGAAAATCCAGGGTCCTTTGGCTTGTCTGATGGCGTCGTGCCGGTGCCTTGAACCGCGAAGTCGTAGGGGTTCTCGTCCAGGTCGTCGTTCGGGATGCGAACGGTCGCTTCGCGCAGCCCGGGAGCGCTCGGGTCGAACTTCACATCGAAGGTGGTCATCCCGCCGGGCGGGACAACAGCATCGGGCTGGTCGGTCACCATGAAGTCCGCAGCGTGCGTGCCGATGATCGTGACCGTTCCAACACTCAAGTCCTTATTCCCAAGGTTTCGTATCGTAAACGTGTGGGTAACCATCCTGCCGTCAACTGGCACATCACCGAAGAACGTAGCCGCGAAATCCACCACCTCTATCTCTGGTGCGGTGCCGGTTCCCTGGATCGCGAAATCGTAGGGGTTCTCGTCGGCGTCGTCGTTGGGAATCTCGACTTTGGCTTCACGCAGTCCTGGCAAGACGGGATCAAATCGGACTCGAAGCGTGGTCATTCCGCCCGGCGGCACGATCGGATCCGGCTGCACTTCCACGGTGAAGTCTCCGGGATGCATGCCGGTAATGACGGCGGTTCCCAGATTCAGATTGGCGTTGCCGGTGTTTTTGATTGTGAATAAGCGGTTAATCCCCACGCCGGTAATATGGGCACCTCCGAAATCGGTGTGGTCCTCCGCACTGGGCGCCATGTCGCCATCGGCGATCGACATCCCGTTTCCCAAAACGTCAATCTCTGGAAATGTCTCCGGTGCCGGATCGATTTGGATCTGTAACGACCCGAACGATGCGTCTCCGCGTTGATTGTAGTCGTTCCCGAAGACCACAATTTGCGAGAGTAGAGCTTCTCCCGCGTTGGATTGGACCGTAGTGATGCCCTGCGCCAGCGCTGTCACGTGGAGGGTCAATACTACATTGTCCGGTGGCCCCGGTGGCAGGCCCGCGGTTCCGCCAACTTCGTCGACGATATCCGCCAAAATCGATCCGGTTGGTGAATTCATATAGTCCGGGTCGTGCGTGATGCCGTCGACACTCAGCAGCGTCGGGTCAAACTCTATATCTGCGTAGCCCGAAAACACGGCCTGTGTGCTCATCGGATCGCGCACGTCCGTGAATCGCACCTTGATATCGAACTGCTCGCCGACAAAGATGCCCGGCAGACCGTCCAAATCGACCAGTTCCATTGTCGATTCAACCGTAGGGTCGAAGCGTACTATTCCTACGCCATCCGGCAATGCGTGGGCGACCATCGCCGAGTTCATCGCCTCGCTGAAGGCCAAGTCCCATGCCGAGCCGGTGAGCGGTGTCGAATCGATCAGTGTAGACGCCGGACCCGCGGCATTAATGCGGTAAAGCGTTCCGTTGTCGTCAATGGAGTCGGGCGTGAAACCGATGCTAATCGAACCCGTTGCCAGGTAGAGAATGGAATCTGATTGGGAAAAATATCCGGCCGTAGGGGCCCAGTCCAGGAGTGGAACGGACTGAACGATGGTGCCTGCGGCAATGTCGATGACGTTCACATTGCTGCTCGGGAAGGCGAGATCGCCGACGTAGACGAACGTGCCCGTCGCGTCAACGTTGATCGTCGTTGGCAAATATATTCCGCCAACGGTGTTCGTTAAGCTAGACGCAGGCCCGTTGACGTCAATTACAGAAACGCTATTGCCAAGAAAGTTAGTCACAAAGACTCGCGAACCGTCGGGCGAAAAGACCGTTTTAGTGGGGTAGCTGCCCGGGGGGAACGCGATGCGCGCAATTTCCATCCGGGAGGCGGTGTCGACCAATATCACCTCGTCGTTCACGCGGAGAGCAAGCGCCAAGATGGATCCATCGTTGGTAAGGGCCATGCCTGTCCCGCCCGCCGGTAGCGAGGCAACCACCGAGCTTGCGGCCCCGGCGAGCTGAATGAAGTGCAGGACTCCTCCACCGTTCACGTAGGCAGTCTGGCTGTCCGCGGAAATCAGGATCTCAAGAGGATTAAAAACGAATAAGGTCGCTACTGCCATATCTGTAGCGAGGTCGATGACCGAGACGGTGTGTTCGTACAAGTTTGCCACCACGGCGAAAGCGCCATCTGGGGTGATCGCTGCATCGAAGACACCATCACCAGTGTCGACATATGCGCGGACCGTTTGCGTTGCCAGATCAATGATGGAGATGTTCTTCGACGTGCTGTTGCCTGCGACCAAAGTCATGCCGTCCTGAGACACAGCCAGAACGCTCGTGGCGTCGCCCTCCGGCGCGACGCCACTGAATTCGCGGCCCTCGACGAATCCGGCAGCGCCGTCGGTGTTGTAGAAGTGGACATCTTCGCCAAACCAATTGTTCAGCGCCACAGCGCGATGTTCCACGGGACTGATCGCCGCATTGCGGCTGTGCGCCAATGGAAGAGACGCCACGAGCGTCTGGGAATCAATGTCGATGACCAACGAATTGAAACCCGAGGCGAACGCGTACTGGCCGTCGTAGGAAGTCTCGATGTCGCCCGCCGACCCGCCAAGAGCTCCTGTAGTCATTCCGCTGCTCAGGTCGACAAAGATCACCTCGTTCCAGGCTGCGGCGATGGCAAAGTTCTTATCCGGCGTGAGGCGGATCGCGTTGGCAACCCAGTCGAGCTCTCTGTCAATCGTCAAGCTAGCAGTCACCGTGCGACTGACGAGGTCAACGACGGTAATCGTCTGCGAGGAGAATAGATGGCCTACTATTGCCGTCGTGCCATCGCTGCTGATATCGACGCTGCCCGGAAACTCGGCCGTGGCGAGCGCCCATTCCATACCGGTATTCAGGTCATACAGGAGCACTCGTGACGAGTAACGGTCGGGAAGGACGACCGTGGCGTTATCAGAGGAGACGGAAAACGGGGTGAATGTATGTCCAACAACATAGGGGGCAAAGAATAACGTAGGAGTACCCTGTGGACCGGACGCAAAGCTGCGCACCTCAGACAGCGTCGAAAGCGAGATCACGGAAAAGGAGGAGTTGACTCCATCATTGATCACGCCTACGACCGCAAATGCGCCGTCGGACGTAACCTCAACTGCATACGGCTGTGTACCGGTCACCGCGATCGTGGCAGCCACCGATTGCGCCGGCAGGTCGACAATCGAGACCGTGTCACTGAACACATTCGGCACGATGGCGTATCGTCCGTCTGGGCTCACCGCGACATCCACCGGGTAGTCCCCCACGCCGATCGTGGCCGAAATGGTGCGGGTGTTCACGTCGAAAATCACGAGATTGTCGGTGTCGCGGTTGACAACCAGCACCGAGGAGCCATCCGGAGTGAACACCACCTCATGTGGCATATCTCCCTCGGGGTCGGCGTTTGTGCTTAGAAAGCTCGAACTTATCGTCGCTGGTTCGCCATCGGACGGCGACGGCGAAGAGAATTCGTCCGGGACGGGCACGGGGCGCGGCTGCTGCAAAGCAACCGTCGTAGTTTCGCGCGCCAGTGCGTCGACGGTGCGACGAATCGAGCTACCATCGAAGAAAGTCGTCGGGAGTAAGTCCTCTGCGGTCATATTCGGCGAGATTATTCCCGCTTCGCTGATTGTTGCGATTGCCAGCGCTACTAATTCGGTCTCCGACGTCGTTAGCGCCTTGGATTCAACGGGAGCACCGGGAGATTCAACGACGCTGTTGTTCCGCTCGTAACCTAGACGATTGATCAAGGCAATAGCGTCGGTTGGGGTAACGACACCGTTTCCGTCAAGATCGGCTCTCGCATCCGTCGGTGGCACTGTCTGACCGAGGCCGTTGATGACAAAGTCTGCATCGGTCTGAGTCACAATTCCGCTGGAGTCGATGTCGAACGGAAAGTAGGTGACGTCGTCCTTGTCGATACCCTTTCCCTGATTGCTATTGTTATTCTCGCTTAATTCGCCGCTGACCTGATTGTCGGGGTCAATGACGATGCCAACGTATTCAAAACTCGTTGAGACGTGTCCAATACCGAGATTCGGGCGATCGTCCGAAATGGCGCGCCCGTACAGGGTGCCGACCGGGAATGCGATCGCGATCGAATCGCTCAACGTCGCACCGGCCACCAGCCCCCCATACCCGACGCTGTGCACGACGAAATCATCGCCGTTGCCGATTGTCGCGTCATTGGACAAGACGATGTCGACTTTGAAGGCGCCCGCGGGGCCGATTCCTTGATTCGCGACCGTGAATTCGATCGTCGTTTGACCCGCTAGGGAGTGATCTGGCGCGGCGTCAAACGTAATTCCCAAAAGGTCTGGTGGCTCCACGATCTCCAGGGGTACCTCGCCGTACACGGTATCGTTCCGGTAATCACTATCGTCGCCAAACAACACGATTTGCGAAAACGCCGATTCTCCCGCATTCGACTCGACGGTCGTCAAACCTGAAGCCACGGCGGTAGCGTGAAGCGTAAAAACCAAGTCGTCGAGAGGCGGGCTAAGGCCGTCGGTTGCGCCAACTTCGTCGACCACACCGATTCCGATCGTACCGGTTTGATTGAACGGATAGTTCGCGTCGTACGTGATGCTGTCGACTTGCAGGAGCAGAGGATCGAATTCGATATCGGCATAGCCGGACTTGACCGCCTGCGGATTCATGGGATCGCGGACGTCGGTGAATCTGACCTTGATATCAAATGGCTCGCCGACGAGAAGCAGATTCGGATCGCCGACCAGATCGACGAATTGCAGCGTGACGAATGCTGCGCCGGATTCCTGTAAGCTGAAGCTCCCGTGCCGCGTGGCCCAGCGGCCGTCGCCGTCGGACGTGGGCGTGCCACGCGCCATCGCGTATTCGTTGAAGATCCAGAACGTGGTATCGTTGGCTGGGTCGACGGAGATGCCGCTGTAGTCGCCCCATCGGTTCCGCGTACCGCTGAACGTGCGGACGTAGAAGTCGATGCCCTCGGCTAATGTGCCGCTTGGCTGCACGGTGCCCGGGGGGTCGCTCGCCAAGCGACCCGTGTAATACGCTCCGGGAAAGATCGCCGCAGCGGATGCGGCGAAGCCGAGGGCCATATTGTCCGCACTATCGACGGCAATCGCTGGGAAAAAAGTGTGTGTCGCGGCGGCGATGTCTTCCCCTCCGACATTCCCCTGGTCAGCAAGGACCAAGGCACCCAAGTTGGCTGTGTCGATGCGGTACCAATGCGCTGTTGACTGACCAGCGTCGGGTCCGGATGGTGGATTCACCGTATTGGTGGTCCAGAGGGCTTCGTTGCGCCACACGGCGTTAAGCAATCGCGGATCGTTGGTCTCCACGGCGGTCGCGCTTCCGCTTTGTGGCGCGTCGGGCAACGCCCCCGTATCGATGTCGCCCAGTGAAACGAACTGATTGCTGAACGTGGGAGCGGTAAGCGGGTCGTCCAGACGAATAACACTCAATAGATCATTCCCGCCACCTTCTACCCACCCGGAGCTCGCTAGAAATGTTCCTAGCCCCGCCGGCGCCGTGCCGAACATGTGGGCAGGCTGAAGTGTGGCGACCGTTCCCAGGCCTGCTTCGGCGCCGGGATCGGTCACCGCGACGGTTGTCGGACTGCCGCTGTACAACTGCGACTTGTGGACAATCCACAACCTCGAACCGCCAAAGGAGGGCGAGCCGAATGAAAACATGTTCGCCGTGATGTAGATCGCCTCCTCGTCAATGGCCAACCCCGGGTAGTCCGCCCACCGGTCTACTCCGCCGATCGAAAGTTTGCTGTTGATCGCCGCCGTGAACCATGTGCCGTTTGGATTGTGGTCGTCGGACGCCCCCAAGAAGATGCGAGACGTAGTTGGCGCCTCGGTCCGCTCCAGCGTGACGACCACAAAGCGGTCGGCGTGTTGGTCATAGATGACTTTCGGGTCGAACGTCGAAGTGAGTGGCGCCCAGGAATCGAACAGACCGGCCAATGGCGCGCTCACTTGTTCGACGCCTGCCTTTGTATGCCATTCGATGGAGCTGTTAACCACCGACGCGACATGATGGAGTCCGGCGGCCGCGTGCGGGTCTGGGGGAATCTGAAGGAAGCCCGTGTTGTCCGCGTTCTCATCGAAATTAATGCCCTCGATCGTGGTAAACAGGATGGAGGCATTGGAGGCCGGCGAGTCCAGCACGCCGGCGGTGGCGCTACCGTCCAGCACCTGTGGCAACGGCCAAATGGTCGTGCGCTCCGACGGTCCTGGTCCCGTGAACGAGTCGGGCAGGTCTCTGGCCGAAAAGTCCATTTCCGATTGTTGTTCGAGGGCCGCCTGTGACCCTTGCGACGGACTCACTTCAAACTGCTGATAAACGTCCAACGCGTCCACGTGCTCTATGGCGAGCAGGCCCGTGGCGTCCAGCAATCGACGTTGTTCCAGCGGGTCGATGCGCAGCGGCCGCCAACGGCGGGATGCGGCTTCTTGGCCGGAGCGGGATGGGTTGCGAGTGGCACGGCGACGATAGTAGCCGTTTGCTCGCGTTGTGCGTCTTGGCTGTTTGACACCCTTCATTGCGATACCCTTCTGTGGATCTCGATCGAGGGGCGAGAGCGATCGCGCACCGCTAGCGCACACGAACACCGCTAGCCGCGCGCACTGCACCCCTGCGCGCGGGTGTAGCGATCCTCGCTATCCCATCCCTCTGCTAAGGGCCATGAGCGGGCGAAATTGGCCGCGAATTCTAAAAAAAAGTTGAAATTGGCGAAATTCGTCCTTACACTGTTGCCAACTGGCCTGTGCGGTGGCGGTCTGCGCAGACAGTGCGCTCGTTGCGGTACGTCACAGTGTTCGATGTGCGCTGGCGATGCGCCGAGCGGTTCCACACGAATGTGGCGCTTCGCGGACAAGCAATTACTGTGCGGCATTCGCCGCACAGTGCATATGCACAGGGTATCCATTCGGAGGGGCGTTTTATGGGTTCCGTCAGCCAAGCCGGGGATTGGCAGCCCCAGTTGGAGCGGTATCGGCCACTGGTGAAGTTCTGGGCGCGGCGGCAAATGTGCCCTCACCGAGTGCTGTTGCGGCGCCACGTGGACTCTTCGGATATCGCACAGCAGACGCTGCTGACAGCCAATCGATCGCTGGTCAGTTTTCGCGGCCATTGTGAAGGCGAGTTCGTTAATTGGCTGAAGGCGTTTGTTAGTAGCACGGTGCGCGACGAAGTTCAAAAATGGAACCGCCGCGCGCGGATAGTGTCAATTGAGGCGCCAACCAACGGCTGGTTTTACGATTCGGCTGCGCGGCTGCTGCAGGTGCTGGTGGCCACGACGGAGGCTCCCTCATTGAAGCTGGAGCGAGAAGAGTTCGATCTGCGCCTGGCGCAGGCGTTGGAAGAGCTGCCCGAGGACGAGCGCGAGGCGATCGAATGGCGGTATTGCGAACATCGCACGTTTCGGTACGCGGAGATCGCCGAATTTATGGATCGCTCGCCGTCGGCGGTGAAGCGGGCGATTGTCCGCGGATTGCCGAAACTGCGGCGACGGCTGAAAGAAGGGTAGGGACAGTGAAGCATGTCAGGCGGCGCGTCACCAGGCGACAAGTCGTGCGAGTCGTTTGAATCCCTTATGGCGCGGGCCCTCGGCGACACGTTCGTCGATTCGGCCGCCGAGCGCGAGGCGTTGCTGGCATCGTATCCCGAGCATGCCGAGGCGCTGCGAGAATTCTTCTCCGCGCACGACGCGGTAGGCCAGGCCGCGGTGCCGCTGCGCGATCTGTTACAATTCGGCAATTCGGGCTTGCCGCGCGCGTTCGGCGGGTACGAGCTCCTCGAAGAGCGCGGCCGCGGCGGAATTGGCGTGGTGTACCGAGCGAAGCAGCTTCGGCCCCAGCGCGTGGTCGCGCTGAAGATGCTCTTGGCCGGTTCGTTTGCCGGGACGGCAGAACTGCGCCGCTTCGAGAAGGAGATCGAGGCACTAGCGGCGTTGTGCCATTCGAATATCGTGCCCTTGTTCGATGTCGGCTCGGTTGACGGCGTCGCGTATTTCACCATGGAATTCGTCGAGGGCTCTAACCTGGCGGAACTGGCCGGAGAGCGGGCTCTGCCGATCTTGGATGCGGTGCGATATGTGCGAGATGCGGCACGCGCGATCCAGTACGCACATTCTTGCGGCATCGTGCATCGCGATCTGAAGCCGTCGAACATACTAGTCGACCGCGACGGTCGGCCGCGCGTCGTGGACTTCGGGTTGTCGAAGCGCACGGGAGACGTGTCGCGGCTGACCGCGACACAAAACGTAGCCGGTACGCCGCCCTATTTGGCGCCCGAGCAGATCGGACAGGCCAGCAAGCTGCCGCAACCGGCGTCGGATATCCACGCGCTGGGGGCAATTCTCTATGAGCTTTTGACGGGCCGGCCCCCGTTTCGATCGGACGACCTTGGCGAGCTGCTGCGCCAGGTGCAGTACGACGATCCCCTCGCGATCCGCACGCTGGCGCCGCGCGTATCGCGAGAGATGGAGGCGATCGTGCTCAAGTGCCTCGAAAAATCTCCCTCGCAGCGATACGGCACGGCCGGCGAACTGGCCGACGATTTGGACAGATTCCTGGAGGGCAAGTCCGTCTTGGCGCGACGAGCGGGCCCGGTGCGTCGCGCGGTCAAGTGGGCGCGGCGGCACCCGGCGCGAGCGGCACTATTGATGACTGGCGTCATCGCGGCGGCGGTCATTGTGAATCTGCTGGTGGTTACCATCTCTGCGCTCAACCGAGTCCAGGCCACTAATTTGCAACTGCGATACCGCGCCTACGCCACCGACATGCGGCATGCCATCGAAGCCTGGGAAAAAGCCGATATCGGCACCGTCCGCCGGCTCCTGGCCGAGCACCTCCCAGCCAATGGCGCGACTGACATCCGCGGCATCGAATGGCACTACGTGAACAACCTTGTGCCGCGGCCCGAACGCCGCTACCTGGGTCATCGTGGGCCCGTATTTTGCCTTGCCGTATCGCACGACGGGCGATTGCTCGCCTCGGGTGGGGAAGACGGCACAGTGCGGCTGTGGTCGTTGGAACGCCACGGACCGGTGGGCGTGCTTTCGGGCCACAAGGACGACATCAACCAAGTGCTTTTCTCGCACGACGGGCGGACGCTTGCCACCGGGAGTGACGACGGGACAGTGAGGCTGTGGGACGTGAGCACGCGGCGGTCGCAGCACACCATTCCGCTTGGGCACAACGTCACCACGCTAGCGTATTCGCGCGATGGGGCGCTGCTGGCGGCGAGCGGCGATGAGGGGAACATCCTGCTGTGGGACGTGCGAGAAGCGCGGCAGCGCCACCGCGTGAAGGAATCGGGTGACGTCACCAGCTTGACGTTCACGCCGGACGGCCAGTCATTGGTGGTCGCCTCTCATGTGCGGTCGCGCGAAAGCGCGATTCGCTTGTGGAACATCCAGTCCGCCACCAGCCGCCCCGTTGTTGAGCACCACGTGGGCATAATCACCAACGTCGAATTTGCGCCGCTGGCAAGTGCGCAGCTCTTGGCGGCCGGTTGCGACGATGGACGCATTCTGCTGTGCGACGTTGAGCGCGGGGGGGGCGTTCGCACGATCGCGGCGCAAAAGGACAAAATCCGCACGCTAGCCTTTTCCCACGACGGCGCACGCCTGGCATCGTCGTCGCGCGACGGCACGGTGGTGGTTCGGCCCTGGCAGGTCGGTGTTCTACGCAATCCGGGAAGCGTGCGGCGGCTCGCGGCGTCGCCGGACGGCCGATTTGTGGCCGCCATCCGGTCCGACCGTGGTCACGTCGACCTGTGGGATATCCTGTTCCACAAGCATTTGGCGTCGTTGGAATTGGCGGGGCCGTGCGAGCGAGTCTGTTTTTCGGCCGATAGCTCGCACGTGGTGGCGGTTGGGGCGTCGATTGACGTGTGGCACGTTGATACGCTGCGGCACATCGGGCAGATTCCTGCCACCGAGGACCCGATACGGGTGGTCGTCGCATCGGGGGACGCGCTATCCATCGCTTGGGTTGATGTGTACGGAAAACTCCTCGAATGGAACATTTCCAACGGGCAGTCGAACGCTCGACGATTGGTCGCGGAAGGTGTAACGTTGTCGGCTGCGGACGTTCAGCTTGGGCGATCGCTGGTGGCTTTTGTCCAAAACGGCCATCAGCGGATCTCGTTTTGCGATCTAGGCACGCTTGAGCCGATCGCCGATATCGAGACACAATTGCCCGTCAAGTCGCTGCAATTCTCGCCCGATGGGCGCCGACTTGCCGCGGTTCTGTCCGATGCGTCGATGCAGATTGTTGATTCAAGTGCGTTCAATCTCGGCAAGCGGTTTTATGTGCCCGACGTGGATGTCCAACGCGTCGGATTCGCACCACTAAACTCACTGATCGTCCACACACAGAGTGAAGGCGGGCGCCTTTGGTCGTGGGACGCTTCCGACGAACGTGGCCCTCATTCGGTTCTCGGCGGCCGGCGACAAATCATAGATTTCGCATGTACCCCAAATTCGATCATCGTCTGGACAGAGGGTGACGAAAAGATTCACCTGTCGCGCCTCGACGGCCTCGATGAACCCGAAACGCTCAAAGGACACGAGGGTCAAATCTGGCCGCTCGCGTTCGCAAATGATGGTCGCGCGCTAGTGACGGGCGGATTCGATGGCGAAATCAAGCGATGGCCTCTGCCGCTCGTACAGAGGCGCAGTAGCGCCGTGCCGCACGACACCGAAGCGGCTCGAATTTTGCCGCAGGGCGACTTGCTGATCACAGGGGGATTCAACGGCGCGTCGATCGCTTGGAGTCTTGAGCCTGTCGAGCCGGCGACCGTCCTGGACGTCATGCGCGGGCCGATACGCGCGATCGCGCTCCTCACGCGAAACCGTGTCGCGCTGGCAGGAGCGTCGCCGGACGTGGTGGTGGTTGACGCGACACTGGGCAAGCGACTGGCGGTACTCAGAAACGATTCCTCCGACGTCCACGAAGTAGCTACCCATCCTGGCACCCGATTGATCGCAACAGGGGGTATTAGCGGAAAAATCGTGCTCTGGAATGCCGACACCTACGCGCGAATTGGTTCCTTCGCTGCTCACCCGGGGGAGATCTCAACACTTGAATTCTCGCCCGACGGGGGACAATTGGCATCGGCTGGCCACGACCGCACGGTGAGGATCTGGGATATCGGTCACAGAACCTGCAGACAAGTGTTGCGACGCCATGCCCAAACGGTGCACGCAGTGGCCTATTCCGCCGATGGCAAAGTGCTCGCCAGCGGATCGGGTGATCGCACGGTGCGGCTGTGGGACGTAACGAGCGGCCGTGAACTTGCGGCGTTTGCCCACAGCGACCCGGTCGATGTGCTGGCGTTCTCTCTGGATGGAAAAACTCTAGTTACCGGCACCAGCAACGGAATCGTTGAGGCATTCCACGTGCCGAGCCGCGAACCAATCGGAACATTGGCACGTTGTGACGGCATGATCGCGCACATGGCCTTCACCGACGACGACCAACAGCTGACCGTCGTGACGCGTGACGCACAACGAGCCACGATCGTCGAGCAGATTTCCGTGGGAGCAGTATCGCGTCCGCCCTTGCGCGTCGCGTCCGGCGGCAGAATGCTCTCCTCGCAATTCAACCTCACCGACACGATCGAGATTCCGGAAACAGCCGAGAGGATCATCACCGACTGTCGTCGCGGCAAGAACGGCGTGATTCGCGGGCGGCTCATCGTCCGTGGTCCGCTCGCCGTTTGGCAGGACGGTCGGCAGACGCGCCTCGCCGGCGGAACGCTCGTTGTCGAGAACGGCGCCACCGTCGCGACGTACCGTACGCTGTTCCTGTCGCCGCGCGACCGTGCAAATCCTTCGGCCGTCGTACGAGGACCAAACTCGCGCTGGCTGTGCGGCGAGAGTCTCGAGTTCGACCTGGCACCTGAGTCGCAACTCACGGTGGAGCAGGGGGGGCGATTGGACGTGGCCGATTCTCTCTCGATTCCCGCCATAAGCGGCGCCAAGATCAACGTGCGGGGTGCCAGCTCACAGGTCGTCGTCGGAGGATTTCTCAACGTGCTCGGCGGCACGATCAACGTTCAAGATGGCGGCACACTGCGATCGAGTAGTGCGATGGTTAACAACGGCAACGCCGCGACTCCGAACACCGCGACCATCGACGTGGTTGGCGCCGGCTCATCGTGGCAGATCCAGAATTCCATTTGGATCGGGGGGGACGAAGGGCCACACGGCTCCGCGTGCGTGATGGTCCGCGATCGCGCCGCGCTCGAGAGCAAGGTCGATGTGATTGTGCGCATGGGCGGAACGCTCGCCCTTGCGGGCTGCAAGTTCACAGCGCCTTCGGTGAAACTTGAGGGCGGGCGCTGTGAAGGCTTCGGATTCGTACGCGGGAATGTCGCGAATGGCGGCACTGTCGCTGTCGATTGCAGCGGCGGCTCGCTGGAGATCGTCGGCAGCTATGAGCAATTTCCAAACGGACGACTCGAGGTCACAATCAGCCCATTGTCCAGGCAGATGGATCCCCAGTCGCTGATCCATGCAAGCGGGCCTGCCCACTTCGACGGCACGCTCGTAGTCCGGCTTGATCAAGGGTGCAGCCCTCAAATTGGCGACCGATTCGCGCTGTTCGCCGCCGAGTCGATTTCTGGCGAATTTCAGATGGTAGAGCTCCCGACGCTCTCCGATGGCCTCACGTGGCGTTTGAGCATCGAGAATCAACTCGTATCGCTGGGCGTGGATGCGCAATCCACTGAAGGTGGCCGCGCACGTTAATGTGTCGATGCGTTGCAGCGTCACTCAAATCCGACACTGACACAGCGCGGTCGATTTCAGTGATTAGCGGCTGCAGATGTTGCCCGAGGTGCCGATACTCCAGAGTGATGATTGGAGTGTCGTGAACTGGGACACATCCTTTTCGGCACTGCAATTTCGGTCCCTCAGCAGTTTCTGTGGGTCGAATTTGGCAAGTATGCTGCATAACTCGGTCCCCTTTGGCCCCCAAATCCAGCACGTACACAAGACTGCCTTCCACTGCGCAAATTCCGCATCAAAGGGCCAATTCCAACTCCAAAGTCGCCCGCAGATTCTGGTGACGAGGCTCAATTTCAACTGGGAAACACGACCGTTTCACCCAGCCGCCAGAGCACCGTTGGGCTTGGCGTGCAAATTGTCAGGTGCCAGCGCCCGCTCCAGCAGCAGGTGCCCTCGATCCACTTCCGTATCCAGTATGCAGACTCGCACCACGTTTGCCACGCTGCGCTCGACTCCAAACTCCTCCACCACGCGCAGACCCTCACCGTGCTGGAGGCACGAGTGAGGGAGTGGACGTTAGCCACCGACCCAGCAGCATACATACAGCAGGACCAGGGCAGCGAACGCCGCATGCGAAACGATGAACAATCCATCCTTGATCAACTCGCGGCGTCTCATCGTTTCTAGTTCTTCTGCTTCGAGCGTCAGGACCAGGCCGTCCTCGCCCCGATCTTCGATCAGCAGAGTGGCCACCACGCCACTGCCTTCACCATTCAGGAATCGTCGCATTGCATCCAT
>Ga0187892_10000506_pt1 | contig 101420 bp, 96 predicted proteins | sample MA1701073metaG_FD_139345 | JGI IMG/M metagenome (GOLD analysis project Ga0187892, IMG submission 139345) | Bio-ooze microbial communities from a basaltic lava cave in the Kipuka Kanohina Cave System on the Island of Hawaii, USA - MA170107-3 metaG ... | reverse complement strand
TGGGGCCGGGCCGGGGGGCGCGCGGGGGGGGCGGCGCTGGGGTGGCCCCCCCGCCGCCCGGGGGGGGGCCCGGGGCGGGCGGCCCCCCCCCCCCCCCCCCCCCCGCCGGGGGGGGGGGGGGGGGGGGGGGGGGCACGGCGGCGCCTGCATCGGCGGCCTGCCCCCCTCCCGGCCTCCCCCCGGCGGGGGGAGGAGCGGTGCGGGCCCATGGTCCTATGGCATTCATGCGAATGCGGTCACCGAGCAGGGCGCCGCCGCTCTTGCGGCGCGTGGGGTCTATCGAGATCAGGGCCACGCGCAGGCTGTCGTCCTGGTCCAGCCGCAGGCGGCGGATCAACTCGTCGGTCAGCGAGGACTTGCCGGCGCCGCCGGTGCCGGTGATGCCGAGCACCGGTATCTTTTTTGTAGCAGCCTCGGCCCGAAGCGCCTGGACCAGGGCCGGATCCGCCTTGTTGTTTTCGAGCGCGGTGATGAGCTGGGCCAGGGCCCGCCAGGCTATCTCGCCATGGCCCTGGATCGCGGCGATGTCCTTGGGGGCGTAGCCGCTGAGGTCCTTGTCGCTCATCATCAGCATCTCGCCGATCATGCCGGCCAGGCCCATGCGCTGGCCGTCCTCGGGGCTGTAGATGCGCTTCACGCCGTAGGCCTGCAGCTCGCGGATTTCGGGCGGCACGATCACGCCGCCGCCGCCGCCGAACACCTGGATATGTTCGCCGCCGCGGCTTTTGAGCAGATCGACCATGTACTTGAAATACTCCACATGGCCGCCCTGGTAGGAGCTGATCGCGATGCCCTGCGCGTCTTCCTGCAGCGCCGCCGTCACGACCTCGTCGACGCTGCGGTTGTGGCCCAGGTGGATCACCTCCGCGCCCATGCTCTGCAGGATGCGCCGCATGATGTTGATCGCGGCGTCGTGGCCGTCGAACAGGCTGGCCGCCGTGACAAAGCGCAGCTTGTGCGTGGGGCGGTAGTGGGCCAGCGCCTTGAATTCTGCGGACAGGTCGGTCATGGGTGTCTCCGGGCTTGGCTGGCATCGCGGCCAGCGCACTTGCTTGAGGCGGACGTCAGCGCCAATCTTGACTGTCGCTCATCATAAATAAAGCGGCCCTGGCGCGCACCGCGGGGCAGCGCCATGGAGCGCCGGCCCTTCAGCCACCATACAGGTAGTTCGGCAGCCATAGCGTCATGCCCGGCCAGAGATACATGATCGCCAGGCACAGCAGGACGATCAGCATGTAGGGCATCATGCCGGCGAAGATCTGGTTGAGCGTGACATGCGGCGGTGCAACTCCTTTGAGGTAGAAGGCCGACATCGCGACCGGCGGCGACAGGAAGGCCGCCTGCAGGTTCACCGCGACCATGGTGCCGAACAGGATGGGGTCGATCTGGAAGTGCGCGAGCATGGGGATGAAGATCGGCACGAAGATCACGATGATCTCGGTCCACTCCAGCGGCCAGCCGAGGAAGAAGATGATCGCCTGGGCCAGCAGCATGAACTGCAGCGGCGTCAGCCCCATCGCCAGCACCCAGCGTTCGATCACCGACTGTCCGCCGTGCAGCGCGAACACGGCCGAGAAGATGCCCGAGCCGACGAACAGCCAGCAGACCATCGCCGTGGTCTTGGCCGTGAGAAAAGTCGAGGCCTTGAGGTTCTGCACCAGTTGCCTTTCGGTCACGAAGTCCCAGAGCCATGGCACGGCGACACCGGTAAACAGGGCGCCCAGCGAGGCCGCGACCACATAGGTCGCGATGTCGTTGCGCAGCGTGGCCAGCCCCAGGCCCGCGACGGCGCCGATCAGGCTCGCCCACAGCGCGCGCCTGGGATACTTCGCGACGCCCGCCAGGAACAGCGCCCCGAGCGCGCCGACGGCGGCCGATTCGGTGGCCGTCGTGATGCCGAACAGGATCACCGCGAGCACGACGAAGGTGAGCACGGCCAGCGGCACGACGCTTTGCTCCAGCATCTTCAGGATCTCGAACTGCTCGCCGTCCATGCGCCAGTAGTAGACGGCGACCACGAGCAGCGACAGCCCGAACAGGCTCCAGAACCAGGCGTGGAAGTGCTCGGGAATCTTGCCGGCCTGGGTCGGCACCGCCAGCTCCTCGCTGCCCACCTGCTGCAGCGGCTCGTCCAACGCCTGCTCCTCGGTCTCGGTCGACGGTCCGCCCAACTGCTGCGGCATCTCGTCCGCCGGCGGCTGCTGCAATGTTCCGTTCGCCTGGGGAGGTGCGGGGGTGGCGGCCGGCGCCGAGACGGCGGCCGGTGCAGCCACATCGGCCTTGGGCACGCTGTAGATCACGACGTACCACCAGGCGGTGGCGAAGATCGCGAGCACGAGCGCGAGCGGCACGAGCAAGGCCAGCACATGGCGCACCACGGTGCCCAAGGTCACGGGACAGCCGCCGGGCAGGCGCTCATTCGTCAGGCGGCCCGGGGAGGCGAGCGCCATGAACAGCCCGGGCATCACGCGCCGCGCGGGTCCGCGTTCGAGCCGGCGCACCCAGTCGGGCACAGCGATGCTGAGCTGGTCCTGCGGCAGCTTCGGCGCGATCCGGGGGTTGAGCATCGCCCAGCCGACGATGTAGACCAGGTAGAGCAGCGTGAGGAAGAAACCCGGCAGCATCGCCGCGGCATAGAGCTTCACGATCGACTGGCCGGCCACCGCCGCGTACACGATGAGCATGACCGAGGGCGGGATCAGGATGCCCAGCGTGCCGCCGGCCGTGATCACGCCCGAGGCCAGGCGCACGTCGTAGCCGGCCTGCAGCATGGGGCGCATCGCGATCACGCCCATCAGTACGACGACCGCGCCCACGATGCCCGAGGCGATGCCCCAGAAGGCGCAGACCAGCAGCGTCGTGACGGCGAGCGAGGCGGGCATGCGCCTGAACGCGAGCTGCACGCTGTGGAACATCTGGTCCACCAGCGCCGCGCGCTCGATGACATAGCCCATGAACACGAACAGCGGGATGGACAGCAGCGTGTCGTTGGTCATCACGCCATAGGTGCGCTGCACCAGCAGGTCGAAGATCCTGTTGCCCAGAAAGGGGTGGGCCGGGTCCCAGAACGCGATGTAGCCGAAGACCATGCCCAGCCCCATCAGCGTGAAGGCGGTCGGAAAACCCATCATGATCGCCGCCACGATGAGCCCCAGCATCGCGAGGCCGAGGGCGGGGTCACTCATGTCCGGCCCCAGCTCGTTGGTGGGCAGCCTCGTCGATCTCCTTGGCCTTGTCCATCGCCACGCGACGCGACTCCTCGTCGACGAAGTCGCTGTGGGCGAGCTGTTCGGCCACGACGTCGATCTCCTCGACATCCTTGAGGCGCCCGGGCCATTGCCCGGTCTTCAGGCACACGACGCAGCGCACGACCTCGGCGAACCCCTGGATCAGCACCAGCGCGCCGGCCACCGGGATCACGGTCTTGAAGTGGTAGACCGGCGGGCCGTTGGCCGTGACGTTGGAATGCTCGCCGATGCGCCAGGACGTGCCCGCATAGTCCCAGCCCGCATACAGCAGGGCGAGCATGCCGGGCAGGAAGAACAGGAAGTACAGCGCGAGGTCGAGCGCCGCCTGGGTGCGTGGTTTGAAGTTGCCGTAGAGGAAGTCGCCGCGCACATGGCCGTCCTGCGCCAGCGTGTAGGCGCCGCACAGCATGAACAGGCCGCCGTACAGAAAGCTGTTGAGATCGAAAATCCATGCGGTCGGCGCGTTCAGGACATAGCGCTTGAAGACCTCGACGCAGACCACCAGCATCAGGCCGACAACGAGCCAGGCGAAGGCCTTGCCGGTCCAGGTGCTGATGCGGTCGACGACGAAGAGCAGGCGCTGGATATTCATGGTCCTGTTTCCCGATCAGGCTCGAACACCATCCGGGCGGTCCCGGACGGTGCGCAAAGCTGGTTGGCCGGCCATCAACCCTTCTTCGCGGGCGTGGCCGGCCTGGCAAAGTAGTGGTTGAACGCCATGCGGCGGCCGACATTCGTGTCCAGATCCCACTTCACGACGCGTTGGGCAAAGGCGCGCTGCGACTCCATGATCTCCTTGAACAGCGGGTTCTCGGCGGCTTTCTTGGCCGCGGCCGCGTCGTAGGCCTCAAGCTGCTTTTGCAGGACCGAATCGGGCGTCTTGTAGAACTTCACGCCCTGCTTCTGCATCTCGATGTAGTCCTTCGAATAGCGCTCCACCGCCTTCCACGACATGTCGGCCGAGCAGGCTTCGACCGCGTTGGCGATGATGGCGCGCACCCTCTCGGGCAGCGCGTCGTATTTGCCCTTGTTGAGCAGGATCTCGAACTGCTCGGCGTTCTGGTGGTAGCTCTGCAGCATGCAGACCTTGGAGACGTCCGGGAAGCCGAGGACACGGTCCGAGGTCGCGTTGTTGAACTCGGCCGCGTCGAGCAGGCCGCGGTCCATCGCCGGCACGATCTCGCCGCCGGGTAGCGCGTTGACCGCCGCGCCCAGGCCCGTGAAAACGTCGATCGAGATGCCCACCGTGCGGAACTTGAGGCCCTTGAAATCATCGGGCTTGGTGACCGGCTTCTTGAACCAGCCCAGCGGCTGCGTCGGCATCGGCCCGTAGGGGAAGGACACGACGTTGGCGCCGATCGAGGCATAGAGCTTGGCCAGCAGCTCCTTGCCGCCGCCGTACTTGTGCCAAGCCAGAAGTTCGTTCGCGTCCATGCCATAGGCCGGGCCCGAGCCCCACAGCGCCAGCGCATTCTGCTTGCCGTAGTGGTAGACCAGAACGCCGTGACCGCCGTCCAGCGTGCCCTTGGACACAGCCTCCAGCAGGCCGAAGGCCGGCACCACGGCGCCGGCCGGCAGCACCTCGATCTTGAGCTCGCCGCCGGTCATGTCGTTGACCTTCCTGGCGAAGTCATGCGCGTATTCGTGGAAGATGTCCTTCGCCGGCCAGGTGCTCTGGAAGCGCAGCGAGGTGGTCTGCTGCGCCAGCGACACCATGGGGGCGGGCATCGCGCCAACAACCACAGCTGCGCCCTTGAGCAGGCTGCGGCGACGGGGGTGCTTGCGGTCGGTCATGGCTTGCCTCCTGCGCAAAACCTGAGCCAGCCATCGCGGGCCGGCTACAGCAGCAGGGGACGCAGGGTCTTCACCCAACGCCATGTCGGCATGGCCCCTGCTGTGTCAATCATAGGTTTCGAGGGCCGGAATTGCCAGCAGCACCGGCCCGTCGGGGCCCCGGCGTGTCGGCCGGGCCTGTTCTATGACGCAAAGCGCCTCGCAGCCCACATGCCGAGCGCGAGTGCCGCTACAAAAACAAGAGCGTCGAGGCCGCCGGTCAGCACCGACGCCAGGGCAGGGCCCGGGCAGTAGCCGGCCAGGCCCCAGCCGATGCCGAACAGGGCCGCGCCGCCTGCCAGCCGGGCGTCGACATCCTTGCGCGTGGGCAGCACAAAGGCCCCGGCCAGCCAGGGCTTGCGCCCGGGCCGGGGTGTCACGGCAAACGCCACCAGGGTCACGCACAGCGCGCCGCCCATCACGAAGGCCAGGCTCGGGTCCCAGGCGCCCAAGCGCGCCGGGTCGGCCAGGCCGCCCAGGTTGAGAAAGCCGATCACCTTGGCCGGCTGCGTCATGCCCGATACCACCAGACCGGTCGCGAACAGCGCGCCCGAGACCAGGGCAAGCACTAACCTTTGAATCATTTCGCTCTCCTGCCCCTTAGCCGCGGGCGTAGCCAGCCATCACAACAGTAGCGGCCCCGGTGCCCATGAAAACCAGCGTGGCCACCAGCGAGCGCAGCGAACGCCGCCCCAGCCCGCACACGCCGTGCCCGCTGGTACAGCCCGAGCCCAGCACCGTGCCAAAGCCGACCAGCAGTCCGGCCGCCGCCAGCAGCGCCAGGGGCCGCAGGGCCGTGGCGGGCGGTTGCAGCCAGGCGGCCGTGGCGGCCCCGCCCAGCATGAGGCCGGCCAGGAACATCCAGCGCCAGGCGGTGTCTCCGCGCTGCGGCAACAGGGCGCCTGCGGCAATGCCGCTGATGCCGGCGACGCGGCCCAGCGAGGCCAGCAACAGCCAACTGGCCAGGCCGATGAGGATGCCCCCGAGGGCCGATTGGAGAAATGGATGCATGGCGATGGTTGCAGTCGAAAACGCGAATATACCCCATGGGGTATAATGCTGCAACTGCCAGGAAACCGGAAACCGCCATGTCCCGTCTTGCCGACCCCGAGAAAAAGAAGGCCCTGTGCGCCCGTCTGGCCCGCGTCGAAGGACAGCTGCGCGGCGTGCAGCGGCTGATAGCCGACGGCGCCGACTGCGAGAAGATCGCGCAGCAGCTGGCGGCGGCGCGCAAGGCGCTGGACAAGTCGTTTTTCGCCATGGTGGCCTGCATGATCGAGCAGGGCGACTTGCCGGCCGACCATGTTGCCGACATGCTGGCAAAATTTGCCTGAGCGCCGCTCGACAGGAGGACGCCATGAAACCCATCCAGCTCTTCGATCCGGCCTCCAGCAGCTACACCTATGTGCTGTTCGACCAGACCACGCGCGAGGCCCTGATCATCGACCCGGTGGACGAACAGGTCGAGCGCGATCTGGCCGTGCTGCGCGAATACGGCCTCGAGCTGATCTGGACGGTCGAAACCCATGCCCATGCCGACCACATCACCAGCGCGGGCCTGCTGGCCGAGCATGCCGGCGCCACCACCGTAGCGCCCCAGGGCTGCGGCATCACGACCGCGGCCGTGCAGCTCGGCGACGGCGATGTGCTGCGGTTTGGCTCGGAACAGATCAAGGCCCTGCACACGCCCGGCCACACGGCCGGCAGCATGAGCTTTGTCTGGCGCGAACATGTGTTCACCGGCGACACGCTGCTGATCAATGGCTGCGGCCGCACCGATTTCCAGTCGGGCAGCGCCGAGGCCCTGTACCGCAGCCTGACCCAGGTGCTGTTTGCCCTGCCAGATGACACCACGGTCTGGCCCGGCCATGACTACCAGGGGCGCACCCATTCCAGCATAGGCCAGGAAAAAGCCACGAACGCGCGCGTGGCCGGCAGAACGCTGGAACAATTCGTGGCCACCATGAATGAACTCCATCTCCCCAAACCCAAACGCATCGACGAAGCCGTGCCCGCTAACCTCAGCTCGGGCCTGCGCCATGACGCTGGCGGCGGCACCCTGATGCAGGTCCGCCCGACCCAGGGCTACGCCGGCGATGTGTCGCCGCAGCTCGCCTGCGCTTGGTGGCAGGCCGGCGAGGCCGTGCTTGTCGATGTGCGCAGCGATGCCGAGCGCGAGTGGGTCGGCTTCATCCCCGGCGCCGTGCCGCTCGCCTGGAAACAGTGGCCCGGCATGGCTCTGAACCCGGCCTTCGACGAGCAGCTCAAGGCGGCCGTGCCCGCCGGCAAGAAGGTCGTGATGCTGTGCCGCAGCGGCGTGCGCTCCATCGCCACGGCCAAGCGCGCGACCGAGCTGGGCATGGAGGCCTACAACATCCTCGAAGGCTTCGAGGGCGACCCCGACGAGCAGGCGCACCGCGGCCGCAAGGGCGGCTGGCGCTACCACGGCTTGCCCTGGCGCCAGGCCTGAACGCTGCGCGAATCCCCGGCAGGGATGCGGAACCTGTGGCGCTTGCGCCACAGGTAGCGCGTTCACAGTAAATCCTTGGACTTAAAAATCGTGCCGGCACCGGCTGCGGTGCCGGCCGCTGGCGCCCTTTGCTTGTGCTCGCCTGCCTGCTTCATTAGACTGGTCCAGGGCTGCTTCCGGTTAAGGCGGCTCGTAACAACAACACTTCCGGAAGTTCGCATGAGCAAGAAATTTGCCGACACGGCCGAGGCAGGTCTGACCCAGCCCCCGGCCTCCACAGCCAGAAACGTTCGCCCTGCCCATGGCAATGTGCCGCGTCACGTCGGCTGGATCGAGCCCTGGATAGGCGCTGCGCTCGCCAGCTGTGCCGCGCTGCAGTCCCTGGTGGCCTACGCCCACAGGCCGATACTGTGGCTGTACGTGGCCCTGGCTGCGGCGCTGGCCTGGTGGAGCTGGCTGCGTCCCGCACGGCGTCAGAGCGTGCTGCTGCTGCGTGCCGCCGGCCTTATGGCGCTCGGTTTCCTGGTCCTGATGCAGAACCACCAGGATGCTCCGGCCACCGGCAATTCCTTCTTCTACTGGGTCTCGATGCCCCTGGTTCTTTATGCCTTTTTGCTGAAAGCCCGGCTGGCCTGGGGCCTGCTTGCGTTCAGCCTCAGCGCTTACCTGTCGTTGATGGCGTTGACCCCGACCGAGTCCGCGGCCCAGCCCCTGTTCCTGCGCGCGGGCTTTTCCCTGATTTTCTCGGTGGCAGCCATCCGCATGGGCGCCATGGTGCGCCGGGCGGACGAATTGCTGGAGGCCCGGTGCATCGACCCGTCCAGCGGCCTGCTCAACGAGTACGGATTCCTGGACCATGGGGCCGAACTCTGGCGCCACTGCCGTCGAGTCCATGCCCCTGTCACGCTGGTGTTCCTGGACCTTCCGGATCTCCGGAAGATCAGGGATGTGTACGACGCCGACGCAGCCCGCATGGCGGCGGCCAAAGTGCTTGATACGGTCCGCGAGCTCGACGTGGGCAAGCATGTGCTGGCGCGCCTGAGCAGCTCGCGCTTTGCCCTGCTGATGCCAGGCACCACGCGGGAGCAGGCGTTCAAGATCGTCGGCGACAGGCTGGGCAAGCCGCCCAAGATCGAGATGGACGACGACCATCTGGAAATGATCTTTCCGGTGGATGTGCATGCGGTCGACAGCAAGCTGCAGGGCCTCGAGTTTGCGCGCTTTTACGAAACCGAACTGGCCGTGCTCGACACCCGTGCCGGGCGCAAGCCGATGCCAGTGCCCAAGCCGATGCCAGTGTCCAAGCCTGCGTTCGATCTGCCCGACAGCGTGCTGCCGAACGCCGGCGTGCAGCTGCCGCCGACCGTTCCCCTGGGGCTCTGAGCCCGGGACCCAGGCATAAGGGCCTAACTCGGCTCTGTGATTTTTCTCACGCGCCTGGCCTGAATCTGGTGCTGGCGAGTCCTTAAGTCTTATCTTTCCCGGCATTCCGGGCCCTGCTCTGTCTTTTTTGTGCTAACCCCTGTCAAAGTTGACAGGGGGTGGCCCACGCACGGGCTGGTTTCGCTCTTCAATCTGAGTGCCATTTAACTAAGAAGAGGTGCACTCATGGAAACTATCGACCCATCTCTTGCGGCGCCGGTTGTCAATCCGCCGCTCACTCCCCACCTGCGCAATCGAATCGCGCGGGACTTCACGCCGCGATGGGACGGTCTGTGGGGCGGCAAGTTTGTACTTCATGGCCGATCTGCGGGGCCCAATGCCGTGCGTCTGGATGGCAACGACTATCTCGGCATCACAGGCCATCCCGACATCGTCGCGGCGCAGGTGGCGGCTTTGCGCATGGAAAACGAGTTCGTCATCCAGTCGGGCGTCTTTTTGCAGAACGATCATCCGACGCATGCGCTGGAAGTCGCGTTGGCGCGATGGGTGGGCAAGGAGGATGGCTTTGTCTGCCAGTCGGGCTATGCGGCCAATACCGGCTTGCTGCAGGCGATTGCCGACCCCCAAACGCCGGTTTATGTGGACACCATGGCCCACACTTCGCTTTGGGAGGGCGTGCACGCCGCGCGTGCCACGGGCCATCCGTTTCGCCACAACGATCCCGAGCATCTGGACCGCGTGATGGCGCGCCATGGCCCCGGTGTCGTGATCGTGGACTCGGTCTACAGCACAACGGGCGCCTTGTGCCCCTTGCGCCAGATGGTGGAGGTCACCGAGAAGCACGGCGGCATGATCCTGGTGGACGAATCCCATTCGCTGGGCACCCATGGCCCGCGGGGTGCTGGCCTGTGCGCGGCCCTCGGCTTGACCGAGCGGGTCCACTTCATCACGGCGAGCCTGGCCAAGGCCTTCGCGGGCCGTGCCGGTTTCTTCACGATGCCGCGCGAGCTGCGCTACTACATCCTCAGCGAGAGCTTTCCGAACATCTTCAGCTCCTGCCTGCTGCCGCATGAAATCGCGGGCCTGGCCGCCACGCTCAAGGTGATCCGGGCCAGCGATGACGCGCGCGCCCGCCTGCAGGCCAACACGGCGCGCCTGCGCGCCAGCCTGTCGGACCTCGGCTACCCCATCCACCAGGGCACGGAGCAGATCATCGCGCTGGAAGCCGGCACGGAGCCGCACACCATGGCCCTGCGTGACCGCCTCGAAGAGCATGACGTGTTCGGCGCAATCTTTTGCGCCCCGGCCACCAGCCGCAACCGCTCTCTGGTGCGCTTGACGCTGAGCGCCGGCTTGACCGACGCGGAAATGAGTCATGTGGAGCAGGCGGCCCGGGCGATCGCGCCCCTGGTCAAGCCCTGGGACTGGCCGATCGCCAAGCGCAGTCGCACGCTGTCGCCGGACGTCTAAAACCGGCTCTGGGAAATACCGCGGCCGGTTTCAGCGCAGGGTAACAACTGCCCGTAGGGCTTGTTACGCCGTAGCTAATCCTTCACGTGACGCCTGGGCTGTTGCGCCAGCCAGTGCCGGTAGCCCCTGCTGGGCGTCGGGTGGTATTCGTCACCCACGGCGAACAGCGCCCCCAGCAGCGATTCTTCGCGCCCGATCGGAAAGGCCGGGTTCAGGTCGGGCGGGGTCTTGCGCCCCAGGGCCTGGCGCAGTTCCAGGTCGGCGAGTCTCTTGCCCTGCCTGATCTCGGCCAGGGCTGGTTGCCCCACACCGGCGGCTTCGGCCAGTTCGGCGAGTTCGTCCAGGCCCTTGACGGGCTCCAGCTGGAGCCAGCCCACGCGGCCGTCGGCATCCATGCCCAGAATGCCGAACGGGTCGCCGATGACGACGTATTCGACCCAGTGCCGGGCCACGACCTCGGCCAGCTCCCGGGCGACCGAGGGCACGCGCAGCAGCGCGTGTTGCGTGGGGCTGAGCGTGGCACGCCAGGTCTGCGAATGCCGGCCGCTGGCCGTGGCCTGCAGCTGCTGGATCGCGTCGATCAGGCGGCGCGAAACGTCCGGAGCCTGCTTGGTGATGAACTGCTCGATCAGGCCCTGGTTGAAGGCCTTCACGGCAATCAGTTCGTCGGCCTGGCCCGTCAGCAGCACGCGCAAGCCCGGCCAGTCCACCAGCTCGCCCAGGGCTTGCAGCCCGTTCATGGCCGGCATGGAGTAGTCCACCACGCAGACCTGGGCCAGGGCGTAGCGCCCGCTGTGGCGGGCCCAGTAGCGCAGGATCTGCGGGATCAGCGGCGTGCCCCGCTCTCGCCACTGGTCGATGATTTGCTGCTGCTCCCAGGCGTCGGCCTCCCACAGCGGCGGCTCCTGCTGCAACTGGTTGATGCAGTCCTGGGGCCGCAGAAAAAGCCGCACATGCCATTCGCTGGGCAGCACAAGCGCGAGCATGTCCAGGTAGTCGGGGTCGTCGTCCAGAAAGACGACGGTGCCAGGGGAGCGAAAGAGGGGAAAACTCATGGGATCGCGATCGTTTTGGGGTTGGCGGGGCGCGGTTTGTCAGTCCAGCTGGGGCAGTTCGATGGTAAAGGTCGCTCCCTTGCCCAGTTCGGACTGCACGCGGATGGAGCCGTGGGCACTCTGAATGACCCGCTTGCAAAACGCCAGCCCCAGGCCGTGGCCCGTGCCGTGGTGGGTGGAGAAGAACGGCTCGAAGATGCGGGGCTGAAGCTGCGGGTCTATGCCTATGCCGCGGTCGGTGATCACGAGGCGGCCCTTGTTCTGCAGGATTCCCACTTCAATCAATATATCGCCGGGCTGGGGCGCCGTATGGGACGCGGCCAATGCGTTGAGGGCGTTCTTCAGCAGGTTGTCGATGACCTGGGCGAACAATCGGCGCGAGGCCTCGAACAGGAAATCCCGGCGAACGTGCAGCACCACGCATTCGCGCTCCCGGGTGCTGCGGTAGGGGTAGTCCTGCAGGGCCTCGCGCAGCAGATGGCCGGCCGACAAGGCCTCGCTGTGCTGGGGCAGGCTCAGCAGCCTGGCGTTGGCAATCTGCATGTCGATCTGGTGATTCATGTTGCGCACCAGGGTGTGCAGCCGGGTGGCGAGCTTGTCCAGCATGGAATCGGTGTTGTCGCCGGACTGGGCGCGGGCCTCGCCGCGCATGGCGTCGCCGATCAGCGAGATCGTGGCCAGCGGGGTGCGCAGCTCGTGTGCCGTGATGCCCATGGAGGCCAGCGTGTGGTCGAGATGCTCACGCCGCAGATTGGCCGAGGAGATGCCCATCAGCAGGGCCGCTGACCAGCAGAAGAGGATGACCACCGTGTTCACAGCGATCTGCGCCTCGGACGGTTCGAGAGCCTGTGGGCAGATCCAGATGAACAGCAGGCAGGCCGCCAGGCTTCCCGTGATCGTTCCCAGCGTGGCAGCCCGCCAGTCGGTGACATGGTAGTAGATCAGGATCATGGCGCAAACACTGGCCAGCCAGACTGTGTTGCCCTGGTTGCACAAATACATCCAGCTGAAGAAAAAGGGCAGCTGCAGCCAGAACACGGCGCTGAAAGCGCGAGTCGCCAGCTTGCTCGAGGGGTCGCGGTGGACCGGCCCGAGCATCAAGACCAGGCCTGAGGCGAACATGACGGCACGAAGCCAGTAATTCTCGTAGGGCTGCTTGAGCCACTCTCCCCAGATCCAGGCGAACAAGGGATGACCCAAAGCCGTGAACACACCCAGCCAGCGCATGCGACCGGGCGAGGGGTGCAGGATGGGGGTCAGCGGCGCATCGATCAGCTCGCTGCGAACCTGGCGCCACCAGTGGGCGCCCCTGGACCAGGTGGGCCAGAAACTGCGCGGCGGACGGCGAGGAAACGGGTAGTCAGGTTGCGGCACGGATCAAGGGTCGGACATCGGTGTCGTATCGGGCCATGCTATTGTGCTGTGTCTTATGAAACACGTCGATGCAATTGCCTGTTAACTTTGACAGCGTGAGCCTCGATGGCCTGCTGAGCGATTGGCTGAGCGCGCTGCGCGAATTTTCGGTGGAGGCCGTCACGGTGCTCGGGCCGGACCCGTTTGGCGGCATCGAAGACCGGCAGGTGGTGGCCGTCCATCCCCCTGTGGTGGCCGATGCGGCTCAGGCACTGGCGCAAAGCCGTGACTTCGGCGCTCCCTGGCGCGATTCGGACGCGCCGCTGGTGGCCTGGCAGCACATCGCCAAATCCGACCCGCTGAGCGCCTGCCGCTGGCGGCTGCTGTGGCGTGCCCATGGCTTCCAGACCGTGATCCGTGTGGAGTTTTCGCTGCCGGCCGGGCGGGCGTTCGAGTGCTTCATGTTCAGCCCGCGCGAGCTGCATGACCGGGCCGAGGCGGCTGCGCTGGTCTGGTCGGCGCTCAATATCTGGCCCCTGGTCAAGCGCGCCATTGCCAACGACCGCTGCAATCTGAGCCCGCGCGAGCGCGCCTGTCTGATGCTGGCGTTCGAGGGGCAGACCGCGCGCGAAAGCGCCCAGAAGCTCTCGTGCAGCGAGCGCACCGTGAACTACCACCTCGCCAATGCCATGAACAAGCTCAAGGTCGACAACAAGCTCGCGGCCATTCAGCGCGCCTGCTGGGCTGGTGTGATCTGAAGCAGGTCCTGCGCGGCCTGGCGCATCGGCATCGAGTCGGGTTATCGCTAGCTTGGTCGGGCCCGGGATTGGTCCTATATTGCAGCCTGGCCGTTCACTTTGTGGAGTCTTCAGCAATGCAACGTCGTTCCCTGATCACCGTGGTAGCGCTGGCAGCCGCCCTGCTGGCACCGCTGGCGGCGCAGGCCCAGGGCAAGACCCTGCGCGTCGTGCCCCATGCGAACATCACCATTCTCGACCCGATCTGGACCACGGCCTTCGTCACGCGCAACCATGGCTACATGATTTACGACACGCTGTTCGGCACCGACCTGGACGGCAGGATCAAGCCCCAGATGGTCGACAAGTGGAGCGTTTCCAAGGACCAGCTGAGCTGGACCTTCAGCCTGCGCGAGGGCCTGGAGTTTCACGATGGCAAGCCCGTCACCAGCGAGGACGTGGTGGCCTCGCTCAAGCGCTGGGCCAGCCGCGACAGCTTCGGCGGCGTGCTGGCCAAGAGCGTGGAGGCCTACAGCACGCCCGACGCCAGGACCTTCGTGATCAAGCTCAAGCAGCCGTTTGGCGTGATGCTCGAAGCGCTGGGCAAGCCCTCGTCCAACGTGCCCTTCATCATGCCCGCGCGCATCGCTGCCACGCCGGGCAGCGAGCAGATCAAGGAATACATGGGCTCGGGCCCCTACAAGTTCGTGGCGGCCGAATACAAGCCCGGCGAAAAGCTGGTTTATGTCAAGAACGACAAGTACAAGCCGCGCGCCGAGCCGCCCAATGGAACGACCGGCGGCAAACCGGTCTACCTCGACCGTGTGGAGTGGGTCATCATCCGCGACCCGCAGACCCAGTTCAATGCGCTGGTCGCCGGCGAGGTCGACATCATCGAGCAGCCCACGTTCGAGCAGTATGCATCGCTGAAGGCGGCCAAGGACGTGCAGATCGTCGATGCCCAGCCCGCGGGCCTGCAATACATCTTCCGCTTCAACCACCTGCATGCGCCGTTCGACAACGTCAAGATCCGCCAGGCCGCCATGGTGGCCCTGGGGCAGGAGGCCTTCCTCAAGACCCAGGTCGGCACGCCCGGCCTGTACCGGTTCTGCAAGAGCATGTTTCCCTGCGGCACGCCGTTTGCGAGCGATAACACCGGCATCTACACCGGCACGGCCAACCCGCAGAAGGCCGCGCAGATGCTCAAGGAGGCCGGCTACAGCGGCCAGCCCGTCGTGCTGATGCGCCCCACGGACCTGGCCGGCATCGCCAAGCTGCCGCTGGTGGCCAAGCAGCAGCTCGAAGCGGCGGGCTTCAAGGTCGACCTGCAGCAGATGGACTGGGCCACGCTGGTGGCGCGCCGCGCCAAGAAGGATGCGCCCGACAAGGGCGGCTGGAACGCCTTCATGACGGCCTGGACCGCGGGCGACATCCAGAATCCGCTGACCATGGCGATGATGAACGCCGCCGGCGACAAGGGCTGGTTTGGCTGGCAGGACGACCCGGTGATCGAGGAGCTCAAGGCCAAGTTCGCCCAGTCGTCCACCGCGGCCGAGAAGAAGAAGCTGGCCGAGCAGCTGCAGCTGCGCGCGATCGAAACCGCGAGCCATGTGCACCTGGGGCAGTACAACAACCCGGCGGCCCTGCGCTCCAACATCTCGGGGCTGGTGCCGGGCGGCGCCCAGGTCTACTGGAACATCAAGAAGAACTGATGCCCCGGCCCGCCGGATTCATTCGCGCCGTACGGCCGGGCGCACGGTCTGAGCTGCGGACGCCATGCTGAAATTCCTCGCCCATCGCCTGCTGGCCGTCCTTCCCGTCCTGTTGGTCGTCGCCGTCGTCGTGTTCCTGATCCTGCGGCTCACGCCCGGCGACCCGGCCGCCGTGATCGCCGGCAACAACGCGACCAACGAGGACATAGACCGCATCCGCGAACAACTGGGCCTGACCAAGCCGCTGCTGGCCCAGTTCTGGATCTGGTTCTCCCATGTGCTGCAGGGTGATCTGGGCTATTCGTTCTACCTCAACAAGCCGGTCACCGAGCTGATCGCCCAGCGCATCGAGCCCACGTTGTCGCTGGCCGCCGGCACGCTGGCGCTGGCGGTGCTGATCGCCGTGCCGCTGGGCACGCTGGCCGCCTGGCGCATGGGAGGCTGGCTCGACCGGCTGCTGTCGGGCTTTTCGGTCGCGGGCTTCTCTGTTCCCGTGTTCGTGGTCGGCTATCTGTTGATCTACCTGTTTGCGATCCGGCTCGAATGGCTGCCGGTGCAGGGCTACCGGCGCCTGTTCGGCGCCTCCAGCCAGGGCCTGGGCGCCTGGGCTTACCAGCTGGTGCTGCCGTGGCTCACACTTGCTACCATTTATATAGCGCTCATCGCCCGCGTGACAAGGGCTAGCGTTTCGGAAGCCTTGACCGAAGACTATATCCGCACGGCCCGCGCCAAGGGTCTGAAGGAGTCGACCGTGCTGCTGCGCCATGCGCTGGCGAACGCGGCCGTGCCGATTGCGACGGTCATCGGCATCGGCGTGGCGCTGCTGATCGGCGGCGTTGTCGTGACCGAAACCGTGTACTCGATCCCCGGCCTGGGCTCGCTCACCGTGGATGCCGTGCTGAACCGCGACTTTCCGGTGATCCAGGGCGTGGTGCTGTTTTTCAGCGTGCTCTATGTGCTGGTGAACCTGATGGTGGACGTGAGCTATCTGTTTCTCGACCCGAGGATCCGCTACTGATGGCCCGCTCGCAAACCCTCTGGCAACGGCTGTGGCGCAACAGCGCGTTTCGCTTCGGCCTGCTGGTGCTGGGCCTGCTGCTGGCGATCGCGCTGACGGCGCCGTTGCTGGGCACGGTCGACCCCTCGGCCATGGACTCGGCCCAGATCAACACCGCGGCCGGCGAGCATGGCAGGTTCGCGCTGCTGGACGGCACGTCGGTGGCGCACACCTTCTGGATGGGCACCGACAATTTCGGCCGCGACATCTACAGCCGCGTGCTCTACGGCACGCGCACCTCGCTGCTGGTGGCCGTGTTCACGGCCGTGGTGGCGATCGGCATCGGCGCGTTGCTGGGCATGCTGGCCGGCTACTTCCGAGCGGTCGATGCCGTGCTGATGCGCGTGATGGACGGCCTGATGGCGATCCCCGCGATCCTGCTGGCGATTGCGCTGGTGGCCGCGCTGGGCGCCCAGCTCTGGACCGTCGTGGTGGCAATCGCGATCCCCGAGGTTCCGCGCGTCACGCGCCTGGTGCGCTCGCTGGTGCTGACCCTGCGCGAAGAGCCGTTTGTCGAAGCGGCCCGTGCGCTGGCCACGCCCACGCCGGTGATTCTGGCGCGGCACATCCTGCCCAACGCGATGGCGCCCTTGATCGTGCAGGGCACGTTCATCGCGGCCTCGGCCGTGCTGACCGAGGCCATCCTGAGCTTTCTGGGCCTGGGTCTGCCGGCCGATGTGCCGACCTGGGGCAACATCATGGCCGAGGGCAGGGTGCAGTTCAGCCAGTACCCGGGCAATGTGATGTTCCCGGCGCTGTTCCTGGTGCCGACCGTGCTGGCCATCAACCTGCTGGGCGACGGGCTGCGCGATGTGCTCGACCCCAAATTTGCGAAGAGGACGGCATGAGCGCCATGAGCGATCCCGTGCTCGTGATTGACGATCTGCATGTCGCGCTGCCGCCCGGCGGCGACCGCAGCCATGCGGTGCAGGGCGTGAGCCTGGCCATCGCGCCGGGCCGCACGCTGTGCGTGGTCGGCGAGTCGGGCTCGGGCAAGTCGGTCATGGCCACCGCGGTCATGGGCCTGCTGCCGCGCGAGCTCCGTGCGACGCAGGGCAGCATCAGGCTGCAGGGCGAGTCGCTGCTGGACGCCAGCGCGGCGCGATTGCGGCAGCTGCGCGGCCAGGCCATGGGCATGGTGTTCCAGGAGCCGATGACCGCGCTCAACCCGGTGATGAGCTGCGGCGCCCAGATCGACGAGCTGCTCAAGACCCATACCGACTGGCCGTCCGCGCGGCGCAGGCAGGAGATGCTGCAAATTTTGAAGCGCGTCAAGCTCCCCGACCCCGAGCGCATGGCGCGCAGCTACCCGCACCAGCTCTCGGGCGGGCAGCGCCAGCGCATAGTGATCGCGATGGCGGTGATCCTCAAGCCGGTCCTGCTGATTTGCGACGAGCCCACGACGGCGCTCGATGTGACGACGCAAAAGGAAATCCTCAAGCTCATCGCTGAGCTGCAGGCCGACGCCGCGGGTGGCTTGAGAAGTGCCGTGCTGTTCATCACCCATGACATGGGCGTGGTCGCCGAGATCGCCGACGAGGTGCTGGTCATGCACCAGGGCCGCGCCGTCGAGTACGGTGCGCGCGAGCAGGTGCTGCGGCGCCCGCAGGCCGACTACACCCGCATGCTGCTCGACGCCGTGCCGAGCATGACGCCGCCGCCGGCGCGCCCGGCGCCCACCAGCGAGGCTCTGCTGCTGGGCCATGGCGTGACCAAGACCTACACCAGCCGCGACTGGCTCGGCCGTTCGCGCGACACCCACGCGCTGCTCGGCGCCACGCTGGCCGTGCGCGCGGGCGAGACAGTCGGTGTGGTCGGCGAGTCCGGCTCGGGCAAGTCGACGCTGGCGCGCTGCCTGATCCGCCTGATCGAGCCCAGCGCCGGCCAGGTGCTGTGGGGCGACGCCGATGTGGCGCGCCTGAGCGAGGGCCGGCTGCGCCCGCTGCGCTCGCAGGTGCAGGTCGTGTTCCAGGATCCGAACCGCTCGCTGAACCCGCGCCGCACCGTGGGCGACGCGATCATCGAAGGCGCCGTCAATTTCGGCACCGCTCCTGCCGAAGCGGCGGCGTTGGCAGCCGACTTGATGGACAAGGTGCGGCTGCCGCGCGAGGGCCTCAAGCGCTACCCGAGCCAGTTCTCGGGCGGCCAGCGCCAGCGCATTGCGATCGCGCGCGCGCTGGCCTGCAAGCCGCGCGTGCTGGTGGCCGACGAGGCCGTGAGCGCGCTCGACGTCAGCGTGCAGGCGCAAATCCTCACGCTGCTGCGCGACATCCGCGACGAGCTCGGGCTGGGCCTGCTGTTCATCACGCACGACCTGCGCGTCGCGGCCCAGCTGTGCGACCGCGTGATCGTCATGCACCAGGGCGAGATCGTCGAAGAGGCGCCGACCGCCCAGCTCTACACCCATCCCCAGCAAGACTACACGCGCCGCCTGCTTGCGGCAGCGCCCGGAGGCTTGGGATGAAACGCCCCCACGCTCATCACTTTGTGTATTCACTGCCCCCCGAGGGGGCCCAGGCCTCCCTTGGGGCGGCCCGGCAGGAGACCTGACATGAAAATCCTCGTTGCCGGCTACCAGCACGAAACCAACACCTTTGCGCCGACCAAGGCCGACTGGCCCGCTTTCAACCGCGGCGACTCGTTTCCCGCGTTTGTCCATGGCCAGGCCATGCTGGAGCGGCTTGGCGGCATCAACCTGCCCGTCGGCGGCTTCATCGACGCGGCCCGCACCAAGGGCTGGCAGCTCGTGCCCAGCAGTTGGTGCGGTGCCATTCCCTCGTCCTATGTGACCCAGGACGCGTTCGAGCGCATCAGCGCCTCCATCCTCGACGATGTGCGCCGCGGCGGCTTCGACGCGGTCTACCTGGACCTGCATGGCGCGGCCGTGGCCGAGCATGTCGACGACAGCGAAGGCGAGCTGATCGCGCGCATCCGCCGCGTGGTCGGCGCCGACGTTCCCATCGTGGCCAGCCTGGACCTGCATGCCAATGTCACGCAGCGCATGCTGCACGAGGCCGATGGCCTGGTGGCCTACCGCAGTTATCCCCATGTCGACATGGCGGCCACCGGCGAGCTCGCTGCGCAGCTGCTGGTGCGCCGCATCAAGCTCGGACGTCGCGAGCCGCTGCACCAGCAGCGCCTGCCGTTCCTGATTCCGCTCAATGCCCAGAGCACCTGGATGGAGCCGGCCAAGAGCATTTACGAGGAACTGCTCGAACTCGACCATGACTTCGGCACGGTGCTGAGCTTTTGCATGGGCTTTCCGGCCGCCGACTTCGACGAGTGCGCTCCCATGGTCTGGGGCTATGGCGAGCATGCGCGCCAGGCCGTGCAGCGCCTGGGCGAGCGCGCGGCCGAGCCCACGCAGTGGCGGCCCGACTACCTGGACGCGGGCGACGCGGTGCGCAAGGCCCTGGCGCTGGCAGGGCGCAGCGGCAAGCCCGTGGTGCTGGCCGACACCCAGGACAACCCGGGCGCCGGCGGCGACAGCAACACCACGGGATTGCTCCATGCGCTGCTGCAGCAGGAGGCGGGCCGGCAGTTCCCCGGCCAGGTCGCCGTGGGCCTGATGTTCGACCCGCCGGCCGCTGCCATGGCGGCAGCGGCGGGCGTCGGCGCAAGCATCGCCACCGCGCTGGGCCAGGCCGTGCCGACCTTCACCGGCCGGCTCAGCGACTCGCCGGTGCGGGGCCAGTTCAGGGTGCGCGCGCTCAGCGCGGGCCAGGTCACGCTCAAGGGGCCGATGATGACCGGGCTCACGGTCCAGCTCGGACCCTGCGCCTGTCTGGAGATCGACGGCGTGCTGGTCGCGGTGGCCAGCGGCAAGAAGCAGATGCTCGACCGCGAGCTGTTTCGCATGGTCGGCATCGAGCCCGAGGCGATGAAGATCGTCGCGGTCAAAAGCTCCAACCATTTCCGCGCCGATTTCACGCCGATCGCCGCCGAGATCATCGTGGCCAAGGCGGCCGGCCCGATGGCGGCCGACCCGGCCGACCTGCCCTGGACCAAGCTGTCGCCCGCGACCCGCACCCGCCCTTGAGGACAAGCCCATCATGACCCTGCGCACCGACCTGGCCGACTGCACCGCGACCGAGCTGCTGCAGCTGTACCGCACGCGCCAGGCCTCGCCGGTCGAGGCCACGCGGGCGGTGCTGGCGCGGATCGACCGGCTCAACCCGCAGCTCAATGCCTTTTGCCATGTGGCCCATACCAGTGCTGCGCAGGCTGCTATCGAAAGTGAAGCGCGCTGGATGGCCGGCCGGCCATGCGGGCCGCTCGACGGGGTGCCGGTGTCGATCAAGGACCTGATCCTCACGCAGGGCATGCCGACCCTGCGCGGCAGCCACACCGTCGAGGCCGACCAGCCCTGGGACGTGGATGCGCCGGCCACGGCGCGCCTGCGCGAAGCCGGCGCCGTGATCCTGGGCAAGACCACCACGCCCGAATTCGGGTGCAAGGGCGAGACCAACTCGCCGCGCAGCGGCATCACGCGCAACCCCTGGAACCCGGACCGGACCCCCGGCGGCTCGTCGGGCGGTGCGGCAGCGGCGGTGGCGGCCGGCATGGGGCCGCTGGCCGTCGGCACGGACGGCGCCGGTTCGGTGCGCATACCGGCGGCGTTTTGCGGCAACTTCGGCCTCAAGCCCAGCTTCGGCCGGGTGCCGGCCTATCCCTTGTCGCCGTTCGGCACGGTTGCGCACCTGGGGCCGCACAGCATGAGCGTGAGCGACGCGGCGCTGATGGTGAACGTGCTCAAGCAGCCCGACGCGCGCGACTGGACCTCGCTGCCGCCCGATCCGAGCGACTACACCGTGGGCTTGAACGACGGCCTGCGCGGCCTGAAGATCGCCTACTCGCCGACGCTGGGCTATGCGCGCAACGTGCACCCGGAGGTCGCTGCGGCGGTTGACAGCGCCGTGCGGCAGCTCGAAGCCCTGGGCGCATTGGTCGAGCAGGTCGACCCGGGCTTCGAAGACCCGCTGGAAATCAGCACCGGCCTGTGGTTTGTCGGCGGGTGGACCCTGTGGAACACGCTCAGCCCCGGGCAGCAGGCTGTGACCGACCCCGATTTCCGCGCCCAGGCCATGCTCGGCGCCAAGCTCAGCGCCCTGGATGTGCAGCAGCTGCAGCTGCGCCGCGGTGCCTTGGGCGCCCAGATGCGGCAGTTCATGCAGCGCTGGGACCTGCTGGTGACACCCAGCGTCGCCGTGCCGGCCTTCGAGGCCCGGCCTGCGGGCCATTCGGCCATGGCGCCGGGCGCGATGCTGGGCTGGACGCCGTTCAGCTACCCGTTCAACCTCACGCAGCAGCCGGCCTGCACCATCCCCTGCGGCTTGACGGCCGATGGCCTGCCGATCGGCCTGCAGTTCGTCGGGCCGATGTTCGGCGACGCGCTGGTGCTGCGCGCGGCACGCGCCTATGAGAGCGTGCGCCCGATTCCGCGGCCGGCGCTCGAGGTGTAGAGCCGCGCTGTCAGGCGATGCTGCGCGACAGCCTCGGGCGGAAAAACTCGGGATAATCGCGGCCATGACTTTCCTGGCCATCGATGTGGGCAACACGCGCCTGAAATGGGCGCAGTACGAGGCGCCGCAGCCTGGCGCCAAGCTGCTGGCGCAGGGCGCGGAGTTTCTGGAGAACATCGACAAGCTGGCCGACGGCGCCTGGAGCGCGCTGCCGGCCCCCTCGCGCATGCTGGGCTGCGTCGTCGCGGGCGATGCCGTCAAGCGCCGGGTCGAGGAGCAGATGGAGATCTGGGACGTGACGCCGCAGTGGGTAGTGCCAAGCGCCGCCGAGGCGGGTCTCGTCAACGGCTACGACCATCCGACGCGGCTGGGTTCGGACCGCTGGGTCGCGATGATAGGCGCGCGCCACCACATGCTGGCGCGCGGCGAATGCCGGCCCCTGGTCGTCGTGATGGTCGGCACCGCCGTGACGGTCGAGGCGATCGACGCCAGCGGCAAGTTCCTGGGCGGCCTGATCCTGCCCGGGCACGGCATCATGCTGCGCGCGCTGGAGTCGGGCACGGCGGGCCTGCATGTGCCCACCGGCGAAGTGCGTGAGTTTCCGACCAACACCAGCGACGCGCTGACCAGCGGCGGCACCTATGCGATTGCCGGCGCGGTCGAGCGCATGGTCCAGCATGTGCGCCAGCATTGCGGCGCCGAGCCCATGCGCATCATGACCGGCGGGGCCGGCTGGAAGATGGCGCCCAGCATGGCCACGCCGTTCGAGCTGGTCGACAACCTGATCTTCGACGGCCTGCTGGAGATCGCGCGCCAGCGCATCGCCAGCGCCGCCGCGCATCAGCCGGCGAGTCCGTCCGCTGCCTGAAACAGGGCCTGGCGTGCCTGGCTGATGATCTGGCCTTTCCAGACCTCGGTGTCGGTGTAGAAAGCATCGAGCATCTGCCGCTTGATCTGCCGCGCCAGCTCGGGCGGGGCCTCGGGATGGACGTTGAGCCAGTGCTCGGCGCGCAGGGCCTGCAGCACCTCGAGCACCGGCACCGTGCCGTATTCCATCGCGATGCCCGTGAACTCGGCCTGCGGGCATTCGTCGTACATCGCGGTCCACATCAGGCCGGTCAGGAAGGCCGAGGTCGAGGAGCCGTCGTAGATCGAGGTCACTGGTGTCGCGCCGTCGCCGCCCCACCAGGCACGGGCCCTTTGCACGGCCGCGGGGTCTTCCCTGCCGGCAAAAATGCGCTCGCCCAGGCCGCTGGGCCCCAGGCCGGTGTGCAGGTCGATCCAGGCGATGCGACGGGCCCGGCGGCCGTGAGTGCGCAGCACCTCGCGCAGGGTCCGGTTGCTCCAGGTCGGCGCCATGCCGCCGAAGAACAGGCCCTCGGGGAACTCGTGCTGGCCGCGCGTGATCGCGGCCTGGTAGGCAGCTTCGCCGCGCGTGGCAATGAACTGGCCGATGGCGGCCACGTTCTCGGCGCCGGGCGGCCATTGCTCGGGCAGCAGCAGGGGCTGGAGTTCGCGGTAGGCCTCGTTGACCGGCAGCGGCTGGCTGAAGTCCTGGAAATTGCGGTTCAGGTCCACGTTCTCATGGGTGGCGCGGCGGATATGCGAGAAGCCATAGGGGTTGAGCGCATGGATGTAGAGCACGGCCACGCCCCGGGACCGGGCCTTGTCGCGCCATTCGGCGTCGTGCAGCGCATGGACCTGCACCCCCGTGCCGCAATAGCCCTCCACGCCGTGGCAGGCGCTGCTGACGATCAGCAGGTTTTGCGCATCGCTCGCGCCGTCGAGCGCGACATCCATCGCCAGGGCCTCGCCGTCGCGGCCGGGCAAGGGATGGGGATGGGATTTCACGGCCAGGCCGGCTGCGGCAGCAGCTTCGAGAAACTTGGCGCGGGCCTGCGCGTAGCTGGAGGAGAAGGCCTCGGTGATGCCGATCATGCGTTGCCCCTGATCGTGTTCAGCCATGCTTCAGCCAGCCGCACCCAGTAGGTCGCGCCCAGCGGAATCAGCTCGTCGTTGAAGTCGTAGCTCGGGTTGTGCAGCATGCAGGGGCCCGCGCCATGGCCGATCTCGCGGTGCGCGCCGTCGCCGTTGGCGATGAAGCAGTAGGCGCCGGGCTTGGCCTGCAGCATGTAGGCGAAGTCCTCGGCGCCCATAGTCGGCTCCTGTGCGATCACATTGTCCTCGCCGACGATGGAGGCCATCACCTGTCGCGCGAACTCGGCCTCGGCCACGGTGTTGATGGTCGGCGGGTAGTTGCGCACGAATGCGAATTCGCAGGCCGCCTCGTGCGCGGCGCAGATGTGCTCGGCGATCTGCTTCATGCGCTGCTCGATCAAATCGAGCACCTCGATCGAGAAGGTGCGCACCGTGCCCTGCAGTTCGCAGCTGTCGGGCACGACGTTGGTGGCTTCGCCGGCGTGGATCATGGTCACGGACAGCACGCCCGCATCGATGGGCTTCTTGTTGCGGCTGATGATGGTCTGGAAGCCCTGCACGATCTGGCAGGCGATCGGCACCGGGTCGACGCCGTTGTGCGGCAGTGCCGCGTGGCTGCCCTTGCCGCGGATCGTGATTTTGAACTCGTTGCTCGAGGCCATGACCGGGCCGGGGCTGACCGCGAACTTGCCGACCTCGGTGCCGGGCCAGTTGTGCATGCCGAACACGGCTTCCATCGGGAACTGCTCGAACAGGCCATCCTTGATCATCTCGCGCGCGCCGCCGCCGCCTTCCTCGGCCGGCTGGAAGATCAGGTAGACCGTGCCGTCGAAGTTGCGGTGCTTGGCGAAATGCTGGGCAGCGGCGAGCAGCATCGCAGTATGGCCGTCGTGGCCGCAGCCGTGCATCTTGCCGGGGTGTTTGCTGGCATGGGCGAAGGTGTTGAACTCGTGCATGGGCAGGGCGTCCATGTCGGCGCGCAGGCCGATGGCGCGCTCGCTGCTGCCGTTTTTCACGATGCCGACCACGCCCGTCGTGCCCATGCCGCGGTGAATCGGAATGCCCCATTCGGTGAGTTTTTGCGCGACCAGATCGGCCGTGCGCACTTCCTCGAAGCACAGTTCGGGATGGGCGTGGATGTCGCGGCGTATCGCGGTGATGCCGCCCGCCTGGGTGGCGATGGAGTCGATGGTTTTCATGGCTTGCTCCTGAGGCTGGGCTCTAGTGTGCCTCAGTCTTGCCGGCCTACTCGCGCACCCGCCCCACGGAGTCGATCAGGCTGAGTTCGACCAGCCGCGAGCCCACGCGCTCGCCCGCGAAGTGCACGCGAAAGCCGCCGAGGTCCAGCTCTTCCAGGGCCTCCAACGCCTTGCGCAGCTTGGCGCGGCTTGGCTCCTTGCCGGCGCGGCGCAAGGCCTCGGCATAGGCGCGGGCTGCGATATAGCCTTCGAGCATGTAGACATTGGGCTTGCCGAGCTTGGCGGCCGCGGCATCGGCCTGCAGTTCACGCACCAGCGCGCTCTTGGCGTTGTCCGACTTGGGTGTGACGCGCACCACCACGACGCCGGCCCCGGTGGCGCCCAGCTGCTCGGCCAGCAGGCTCTCGCCGGTGTTGGAAAAGCCATAGATCGGCCCGCGGTAGCCCTTGCCGCGCAGCTCGCGGATCGCGGCGGCCGCGCCCCTGAAGTCGCTGACCACGAGCACCGATTCGGGACGGGCGGCCAGCGCCTTGTCCACCGCGTCCAGCGGGGCCTTGACCAGCAGGTTGGCGCCCAGGCTGGTCATGGTGCGCTCGGCCGAGTCCAGCGCGGACAGCGATTCCGGGTCCCTGGCGTGCAGAACAGCGAGCTTGCGGGCGCCCAGGGTCTCGGCATGGCGCGTGATCGCGGCCGCCTCTTCGGAGTAGCCCGGGCGCAGCGAGTAGACATTGGGAAACAGCGCGCCGCGCAGTTCGTCGGCGGCGGCCATGGGCGCGAACAGCAGGGTGTCGCTGTCCTTGATTGCGGCGTTGGCCGCCGTCGTCTGCGCCGAGCCGTAGTAGCCGAAGAGGGACAGCACGCCCTGCTCGAGCAGCTTCCTGGTGTTGGAGCCGGCGGTGGCCGGGTTGCCGGCGTCGTCGAGCGTGACGAGCTCGATCTTGCGGCCGGCGATGCCCCCGGCGGCGTTGACGCGGTCAAAATACAGCCTCGCGCCCCGCGCAAAGGGCAGCCCCAGCGCAGCGGCCGGCCCGGTCATCGCCACCGACTGGCCCAGCGTGACCGAGGTTTTCGAAACTCCTTCCTGGCTGTGGGCCGTCCCAACGGCCAGCGTCAGGACGGCTACCATGGCGGTCCGGGCGACTAGTTCAATTATTTTCATTTTCGGGTTCCTTCGGGTGGTCTCACCCGGGCTGCGAACTATAGGGTTACTCCATGAGCGACACCATCGGCATCTCCCCTAGCACCAGTGCTGGCGTCAGTTCCTTGCAAGCTTCCATCCAGGTGCGCGGCGCCTGTCCGCATGACTGTCCGGACACCTGCTCGCTGCTCACGACCGTGGTTGACGGCGTGGCCGTCAAGGTGCAGGGCAATCCGGCGCATCGCCACACCGATGGCGCGCTGTGCACCAAGGTCTCGCGCTACCCCGAGCGAACCCACCATCCCGAACGCCTGCTGCACCCGCTCAAGCGCGTCGGCCCCAAGGGCTCGGGCCGCTTCGAGCGCGTGAGCTGGGACGCCGCGCTCAGCGACATCGCAAGCCGCCTGCAGACCATTGCCGCGCGCGACCCCCAGGCCATAGCTCCCTACAGCTATGCCGGCACCATGGGCCTGGTGCAGGGCGAGAGCATCGCGGCGCGCTTTTTCCACCAGCTGGGCGCGTCCCTGCTGGAGCGCACGATCTGCGCCACGGCCGGTGGCGAAGGGCTGACGCAGACATTGGGCGGCAAGGTGGGCATGAAGGTCGAGTTTTTTGCCGAGGCCAGGCTGATCCTGATCTGGGGCAGCAATTCGATTGCGAGCAACCTGCATTTCTGGCGCCATGTGCAGGCGGCCAAGCGCAACGGCGCCAGGCTGATCTGCATCGACCCGCGCAAGACCGAGACGGCCGACAAGTGCCACGAGCATCTTGCGCTGCGGCCCGGCACCGACGCGGCCCTCGCGCTCGCGCTGATGCACGAGCTCGTCGTGCACGACTGGCTGGACCACGACTACATCGCGCGCCACACCCTGGGCTGGGAGGCGCTGCGCGAGCGCGCCCTGCAATGGACGCCCGAGCGTGCGGCCGAGGTTTGCGGCCTGCCGGCGGCGCAGATCCGCTCTCTGGCGCGCGACTATGGGACGACGCAGCCGACCGCGATCCGGCTGAACTACGGGATGCAGCGCGTGCGAGGCGGCGGAAACGCGGTGCGCGCGATCGCCTGCCTGCCCGCGCTCACCGGGGCCTGGCGCCATCGCGCGGGCGGCCTGCTGCTGTCGAGCTCGGGCCAGTTTCCGGTGAATAAGGCGGCGCTGCAGCGCCCCGACCTGCTGGCCGGCCGCAATCCGCGCACGATCAACATGAGCACGATTGGCGACGCCCTGCTGGTGGGGGCGGATCCACTGGCCCCCACCCCAGCCCTCCCCCAGCGGGGGAGGGGGCAAGGCGCAGCCGCCGTAGCCGGGCTCGGGCCCAGGATCGAGGCGCTGATCGTCTACAACAGCAACCCGGTGGCCGTCGCGCCCGAGTCGGGCAAGGTCGCGCAGGGCTTCGCACGCGAGGACCTGTTCACCGTGGTGCTGGAGCAGTTCCAGACCGACACGGCCGACTACGCCGACTACATCCTGCCCGCCACGACTCAACTGGAGCACTGGGATGTGCACAGTTCCTACGGCCACACCGATGCGCTGCTGAACCGCCCGGCGATTGCGCCGCTGGGCGAGGCCAAGCCCAACACGCAGATCTTCCGCGAGCTGAGCGCGCGCATGGGCTTCACCGACCCCTGCTTTGCCGAGGACGACGAAAGCCTGTGCCGCACGGCCTATGGCGACCAGGTCGACTTCAACGAACTGCTGGAGCGGGGCTTTGCGACGCTGCGTCTGCCCGACGCGCCTTTTGCCGAGGGCCGCTTCCCCACGCCGTCCGGCCAATGCGAGTTCTTCAGCGAACGGCTGGCGGCCCAGGGGCTCGACGGCCTGCCCGACTATCTGCCCAACCACGAGCCGGCCGGATCGTCCGCCGCCTACCCGCTGGCGATGATTTCGCCGCCGGCGCGCAATTTCCTCAATTCGAGTTTTGTCAACGTCACGAGCCTGCGCGACATCGAGCGCGAGCCCGTGCTCGAGATCCACGAGAGCGACGCCGCCGCGCGCGGCATTCGCTCGGCCATGGTCGTGCGCGTGTTCAACGAGCGCGGCGAATACCGGGTCAGGGCCGAGGTGTCCCAACGCGCCCGCCCGGGCGTGGTCAATGGCCTGGGCATCTGGTGGCGCAAGCTGGGGCTGGACGGCACGAACGTGAACCAGCTGACCAGCCAGAAGCTCACCGATCTGGGACGCGGGCCGGTGTTCTACGACTGCCTGGTGGAAGTGCAGGCCGACACGGCGGCGTGAGGACGGGGCTTGTCATGGCGGGCATCGCAGCCTTGGTCCTCGCCGGCGCGGCCGCGCTATGCCTGAGCGGCTGCGCCAGCCTCGGCTACTACTGGCAGTCGGTCAGCGGCCATGCGAGGCTGATGAACGCCGCGCGCCCGGTCGAGGACTGGCTGGCCGACAGCGGCACGCCGGACCAGCTCAAGGCCCGGCTGAGTTTGAGCCAGCGCATCCGCGCGTTCGCGGTCAGCGAGCTCAAGCTGCCCGACAACGCCAGCTACCACCGCTACGCCGACCTGCACCGCCGGGTCGCGGTCTGGAACCTGGTGGCGGCGCCCGAGTTCTCGCTCACGCTCAAGACCTGGTGCTTCCCGGTGACAGGCTGCATCAGCTACCGGGGCTACTTCGACGAAGCCGATGCCCGCGCCGAGGCGGCCGCCCTGCAGGCGCAGGGGCTGGAGGCCAGCGTCTACGGCGTGCCGGCCTACTCGACGCTGGGCTGGATGAACTGGGCCGGCGGTGACCCGTTGCTCAACACCTTCATCCACTACCCCGAGGGCGAGCTGGCGCGCCTGATGTTCCACGAGCTCGCGCACCAGGTCGTTTATGTGAAGGACGACAGCCTGTTCAACGAGTCGTTCGCGACCGCGGTCGAGCGTCTGGGGGCGGCGCGCTGGCTGGCCACGCAGGCCTCGGACGCCGCTCGACGGGAGTACGCGGAATTCGATGCCCGGCGCAGCGAGTTCCGCGCCCTGACGCGGGCCACCCGCATCCGACTGAGCGCGATTTACAAGGAAAAAGACCCTTCAGCCCCCGACATGGAGGCGCGATATGCTATGAAAAACATAGCAATGCGGGAATTCCGCGAGCAGTATGCGCAGCTCAGGGCGACCTGGGCCGGGCCCGCCGAACGGTACAGCGCCTACGACGCCTGGGTTGCGCGCGCCAACAATGCCGCATTCGGCGCCCAGGCGGTCTACGATGATCTGGTACCTGGCTTCGAGGCCCTGTTCGAGCGCGAGGGCCGCGACTGGCGGCGGTTTTATGATGCGGTGCGGCGACTGGCGGCGCTGCCCAAGGAACAGCGGCACCAGCGGCTCTCGTCATTCTGAGCGCAGCGAAGAATCTCGCTTGGTGACGCAGAGATCCTTCGCTTTGCTCAGGATGACAGACACAGGGAGACTCAAACATGCCCGACATTCACGTCAATCGCGATCACAGCCTGGGCCGGTAGCGCCGTGGCCGCCGCGATCTACAACCTTGCCCGATTCGACCTGGTTTCGATCCGACTGGCCGTGGCCTGCGCACAAAGCGGCAGCCTGACCGCTGCCGCGCGCGAGGCGCACCTGGCGCTGGCGGCCGCGAGCCGCCGCATCCGCGAACTCGAGGACGCGCTCGGTGACTCCCTGTTCGAGCGCCATGCCAAAGGGCTCAGCCTCACGGCCGCCGGCCGCGTCTTCCTCAAGCACGGGCTCACGCTGCTGCAGACCATGGAGCAGCTCGGCGGCGAATTGGCCGACCTACGCCAGGGTATTGCGCGCCATGTCCGGCTGTGCGCCAGCACGGCCGCGATCAACCAGTTCCTGCCGCCGCTGCTGGCGCGCTACGGCGCACTCCATCCCCAGGTGCGGGTCGATCTCGAGGAGCAGGTGTCCGAAGCGGTCGTCACCACCCTGCGCGAGGGCCGCGCCGACCTCGGCGTGTTCGTCGAAGGGCCGGACACAAGCGGGCTGGACACCCGGCTGTTTCGCCATGACGAGCTGGTGCTGGTGCTGCCTGCCGGGCACAGGCTGGCGAAGGCGAAAACGCAGGTTGCGTTCATCGACACGCTGGATGAAGACTGGATCAGCCTGAACACCGGCGCGGCCCTGCTGCAGAAGCAGCAGCAGGCCGCGCTGGCCGCGAATCGGCCCTTGAAGCTGCGCATGCAGGTGCGCAGCTTCGACGCGGTCTGCCACATGGTCGCCTCGGGGCTGGGCATAGCCGTGCTGCCCAAGGCCGCGGCCCAGCCCATCATGCGCGCGATGAAGCTGGTGTCGCGGCCGCTGGCTGACCCCTGGGCGCGGCGCCGCCTGCTGGTGGCGACCGCGGCCGGGCAGACGGACGCCGGCATCGCCTCGCTGCTGGCGTTTCTGGTTCAGCCTTCGCAAAACGCGAAGACAAGGCGCCGCAAGCAGTAATGGACGGCCGGCCCGCGCAGCGGCACACTGCGCGGCATGGAAACGACTGCTGCAACATCCGGCCTGGCCCCCGCAACGGGCCCGCTGGCCGGCCTCAAGGTGCTGGAACTCGGCCAGCTGATCGCCGGCCCGTTCGCCGCCAAGACGCTGGCCGATTTCGGCGCCGACATCGTCAAGGTCGAGCCGCCGGGCGCAGGGGACCCGCTGCGCAAATGGCGGTTGCTCAAAGACGGCATCTCGGTCTGGTGGCAGGTGCAGTCGCGCAACAAGCGCTCGATCGCGCTCGACCTCAAGGACCCCGAGGCCCAGGACATCGTGCGCCGGCTCGCGCAAGACGCCGATGTGCTGATCGAGAACTTCCGCCCGGGCGCGATGGAGGGCTGGGGGCTCGGCCCCGATGAGCTGCTCGCGCTCAATCCGCGCCTGGTCATGCTGCGCATCAGCGGCTATGGCCAGACCGGGCCGTACCGCGACAAGCCCGGCTTCGGCGTGGTGGCCGAGGCCATGGGGGGCTTGCGCCACCTGACGGCCGAGCCGGGTCGCGTGCCGGTGCGCGTCGGCGTGAGCATTGGCGACACGCTGGCCGCTTTGCATGGCGTGATCGGCATCCTGCTGGCGCTGCAGGAGCGCCAGAAGTCCGGGCGGGGCCAGGTGATCGACGTCGCCCTGTACGAAGCCGTGTTCAACTGCATGGAGAGCCTGCTGCCTGAGTACAGCGCGTTCGGCGCCGTGCGTGGTCCCGCCGGCAGCGCCCTGCCCGGCATCGCGCCGAGCAACGCCTACCGCTGCCGCGATGGCGGCTATGCGCTGGTCGCCGGCAACGGCGACAGCATCTTCAAGCGGCTCATGACGGTGATCGGGCGCGACGATCTCGCGGCCGATCCTCAGCTTGGCGACAACGCCGGGCGCGTCGCCCGCGTCGCCGAGATCGACGAGGCGATTGGCCAGTGGGCCTTGCTGCGCACGGTCGAAGAGGTGCTCGCCGCGCTGGACCGGGCCTCGGTGCCGGCAGGGCGCATCTATACCGTGGCCGATATCGCGGCCGACCCGCATTACCGCTCGCGCGGCATGATCGACAGCGTGCGCATGGACGACGGCACTGACCTCGCCGTGCCCGGCATCGTGCCCAAACTCTCGCGCACCCCCGGCGGCCATCGCCGCAATGCGCCGGCGATAGGCCAGGACACCGACGCGGTGCTCAAGGAGCTGGGCCTGACGCCAGAACAAATCCAGGCCCTCAAGGACAGGGGCATCGTGGCCGGAGCAGGGCAATGAAACGCATTTTCTTCAACGAGGTCGCCACGCGCGACGGTTTCCAGATCGAGCCGGCCTTCATCCCGACTGACGTCAAGGTGGCGTTGATCGACGAATTGAGCCAGTGCGGCTACGCCAAGATCGAGGTCACTTCGTTCACCTCGCCCAGGGCGATTGCTATGCTGCGCGACGCCGAGGAGGTCATGGGCCGGATCCGCCGCGTGCCCGGCGTCGAATACACGGTGCTGGTGCCCAATCTGCGCGGCGCCGAGCGCGCGCTCGAGTCGCGCGCCGACGAGCTCAACCTCGTGATGTCGACCTCCGAGACGCACAACCTGGCCAACCTGCGCATGCCGCGCGAGAAGAGTTTCGCGGCGCTGTCCGAGGTGATCCGCGTGGTGGCGGGGCGCACGCCGGTCAACGTCTCCCTGTCATGCTGCTTTGGCTGCCCGATGGAGGGCGAGGTGCCTCTGCCCGAGGTGCTGCGCTGGGCCGAACGCTTTGCCGATCTGGGCGAGGGATGGGTAAGAGGCTTGACGATCTGCGACACCACCGGCATGGCGCATCCGGCCCAGGTCAGCCGCATGGTCGAGGCCCTGCAGCAGCGCCTTGCGGGGCTGCAACTCACGCTGCATTTCCATGACACGCGCGGCATGGGTCTGGCCAATCTGCTGGCGGCCGTGCAGGGCGGCATCGAGCGCTTCGACGGCTCGCTCGGCGGCCTGGGCGGCTGCCCCTATGCGCCCGGCGCCAGCGGCAACATCAGCAGCGAGGACGCGATCCACATGCTCGATGCCATGGGCTACGACACCGGCATCGACCTGCCCAGGCTGCTGCAGCTCGCCCGCCAGATGCCGCAGATCGTGGGCCACGAGGTGCCGGGCCAGGTTGCCAAGTCCGGGCGCATCAGCGACCTGCACCCGGCGCCGAATCTTGAGGCTTTGCGGGACAGACCGCAGGCTGCGCAGCAGACCAGCTCTGTCCTCAACTGATTGGAAACTGACTGCATGATCGACCACCTTGACCACCTGGTGCTGACCACCGGCAACGAGGCCGCCTGTGTCGACTTCTACACCCGCATCATGGGCATGGCGCTCGAGAGCTTCGTCGGCGCGAACACGAGCGCCGCGAGCGGCGCGCCGCCGGTGCAGCGCAAGGCCTTCAGGTTCGGCAACCAGAAGATCAACCTGCATGTCAAGGGTTCGGAGTTCGAACCCAAGGCGCATCTGCCGGTGCCGGGCGCGCTGGACCTGTGCTTCATCGCGAGCGTGCCGCTGCAGCAGGTCATTGAAAAACTGCAGCGCGACAACTGGCCGATTGTCGAAGGGCCGGTGCTGCGCACCGGCGCCACGCAAAAAATCCGCTCGGTCTATGTGCGCGACCCGGACCTCAATCTGATCGAAATCTCGGAACCGGCCTGAACCGGCATTGATATCCAAGGACACATGCATGAAACGTCGTCATCTGCTGACGCTGGGAGGCACGGCGCTGGTCGCGACGCCCGCGCTCTTCGCCCAGGGCAAATACCCGCAGCGCGCCATCACCCTGGTCGTGCCCACCGCACCCGGTGGCACGACCGATTTCACGGCCCGGCTGATTGTCGAGCCGCTGTCGCGCGCGCTCGGCCAGCCCGTGATCGTGGATAACAAGCCCGGCGCTTCGGGCAATATCGGCAACCAGTTCGTCGCGCGTGCCAAGCCCGACGGCTACACGCTGCTGGTGTCGTACAGCGGCTACCACGTGGGCAACCCGCATTTGTTCAAGCAGGCCGGCTGGGATCCGATCAAGGACTTCACACCCGTGGCGATGATGACGCGGGCGCCGCAGGTGATTGCCGCCAGTCCCAGGCTGCCGGCCAACAACCTCAAGGAGTTGATTGCCTATGCCAAGGCCCACCCTGGCAAGCTCAACTACGCCTCATCGGGCAATGGCTCGATCCAGCACATCGCGGGTGAACTGTTCAAGCAGCTGACCGGCACCTTCATCACGCATATTCCCTACAAGGGCTCGGGCCCCGCAGTGCAGGACCTGATGGGCGGCCAGGTCGACCTGTTCATCACCACGCCGGCCGGCGTGGTGAGCCAGATCCAGGCCGGGCGGCTCAAGGGCATTGCCGTGACCAGCAGGCAGCGCCTGTCGTCGTTGCCCCATGTGCCGACCGCGACCGAGTCGGGGCTCAAGGGCTACGAGCTCGATTCGTGGTTCGCGCTGTACGCGCCAGCCGGAACGCCGGCCGAGATCGTGCAGCAGCTCAACGCCGAAGTGGGCAAGATCCTGGCCTCGCCCGACGCGCGCAAAAAGGCCGAGGATTCGGGCACGGCGGTGGAGCAGATGACGCCGCAGCAGCTCGCGGAGTTCACGAAGAGGGAACTCGACCACTGGGGCCGGGTGATCCAGGGTGCGAAGATCACGCTGGAGTGATCCCCAGCAATTTGCTATTAATTTAGTAGCGGCTGGCGCCTGTCCTGTGTGGGCTTGGTCGCGGTTTTAACTCAGCGACTCGATCAAGTCGATGTACTGCCGCACGGCCTCGTCGTGTGACGTGCCCCTGAAGCCGTTCCAGGCATCCCACTTGGCGCGGGCCACGATGTCGCCAAAGCCGGGCTTCTTGTCGGCGTTGTCGCCCGCGCTGGCCTGCTTGTAGAGCGCGTAGATCTTCAGCAGCGTGGCGTTGTCGGGACGCTCGCTCAAGCTTTTGGAATTGGCGACGGCGGCTTCGAAAGCGGCTTGCAGTTCGGCCATGGAATGCTCCTCAATGAATCGGGGATGGGGTGAAACGTCTACCCGTGCGGGTGGCTGCGCGGTATCTTACGGGCAGCAGCCGCTGCCCCGGCCGTGATCAAGCTTCGTTTTGGCTGTAAGCCCCGCTCAGGCCCAGCAAATGCATGCGCTGGCCCTGCTCGAGGTAGGGGGCCAGCAGGTTCAAGACATGGTGGGCGCCGCGCATCAGGGCCAGTTGTGCGCTTTCGGGCTCCAGCGCACGGCGCGGGTCGCGCACATACTCGTAGCTCAGCCAGTAGGTCAACACCACGACCATGCTGGTCGCCGTCGCATCGACCTCGCGCGAGTCGATGCCGAGGGCGCCGGAGCGGCTCATGCTGTCGAGCATGGCCTTGACGGCCCGGGTCTTGTTTTTCAGCACCCACTGGAAATGCGTTTCCAGGCGGCGGTTCTTGCTCAGCAGGTCGTTGAGGTCGCGGTACAGAAAACGGTACTGCCAGATCAGCTCGAACAGCGTGTGCATGAAGAACCAGGCGTCTTCCACGTCACGCACGCCATCGCTGGCGTTGAGCAGCTCGCTCAAGGACCGCTCATAGCGGTCAAACAGGCTGTTGATCAGCTCGTCCTTGGCGGGGTAGTGGTAGTACAGGTTGCCGGGGCTGATGTTGAGCTCGGCCGAGATCAGGGTGGTGGAGACATTGGGTTCGCCGAAGCGGTTGAACAGCTCGAGCGTGACCTCCAAAATGCGTTCCGCGGTGCGGCGTGGCGCTTTTTTCGCCATGAATGTCTATCCCTTTGTTGGCGCGTACTCTAACCCAGTCACTGCAGAGCCAGTAGTGGGGAAGGCGAGCACAGGGCTTGCCGCCCCAGACCTTGGACCCGGGGCAGGGTCCGGATCACGGCGCTTAAATCGATTTGCGTGCGGTGCGCCTGGCGGCCGGCTTGACCGCGCTGCGGGCCGCTGCCTTGGCGGCGGCCCTGGGCGCGGCGGCGCTTCGGGCCGACAGCTTTTGTACGGTCTTGCTCAATTCGTCGACGCGTGCCGCCAGAGCGTCCACATCTTTGGCCGAGGGCACGCCCAGCTTGTTCAGGGCCTTGGCCACGCGGTCTTCAAAGATGTTTTCCAGCTTGTCCCATTGGCCGGTGGCTCTGGCGCTGATCTCGGTCGCCATGCTGGCCATCTTGCTGGTGGCTTCCGAAATCCGTTCTTCGGCCGCGGCTTGCGTCTTGTGCTGCATGCTCAGGCCTTCCTTGACCAGGGCTTCAAAGACCTTGCCGCCTTCGGCCTGGGCCTTGGCAAAGGCGCCCAGGCCAGCCAGCCAGATCTGCTGGGCGGAGTCCTTGACGGTAGCCGACAATCGGGCGCCGGCCTCCTTGTCATCGCTCGGTTGTTGCAGTTTCTTGACCATGGTGGACTCCAGCAGAAATCGGATCATCGGCACAGTGCTGCACTGCGTCTGGCTGGGACTGTACGCCCAGCGCGCAGCGCCGTTTAGGCATGGTCTCCTAAAACGCCAGGCCCGCAACTCTAGGGCCGGCTCGGGCCCCAACCTCAAGGACTATGCGTGGATGCGTGGATGCGTGGCGACCGGCGGGCCGTCGAGGCCGCCATGGGATAATCGTGGGGGCTGGTGCAAGGCTTGAACAAGCCTGGCGAATTTGCTCAAAAGGGAGATCTCATGATTCTGGTGACCGGCGGTGCCGGCTTTATCGGCGCCAATTTTGTCCTGGACTGGCTGGCTCATGCCGATGAGCCGGTCCTCAATCTGGACAAACTGACCTATGCAGGCAATCTGGAGAACCTGGCCCTGGTGCAAGCCGACAGCCGCCATGTGTTTGTGCAGGGCGACATCGGCAATGGCGATCTGATCGCCAGCCTGCTGGTCAAGCACCAACCCCGGGCCATCGTCAACTTCGCGGCCGAATCCCATGTGGACCGTTCCATCCACGGCCCGGAAGACTTCATCCAGACCAATATCGTGGGCACCTTCCGCCTGCTGGAAGCCGTGCGCCACTATTGGAATGATCTGCAGGGCGAAGCCAAATCGGGTTTCCGCTTCCTGCATGTGTCGACCGACGAGGTCTATGGTTCGCTTTCTGCGGCAGACCCCGCCTTTAGTGAAACCAATCGTTACGAGCCCAACAGCCCCTACTCGGCCAGCAAGGCCGCCAGCGACCACCTGGTGCGCGCCTACCACCACACCTATGGCCTGCCGGTGCTGACCACCAACTGCTCCAACAACTACGGCCCCTACCACTTCCCGGAGAAACTGATTCCCCTGATGATCGTCAACGCCCTGGCTGGCAAACCCCTGCCGGTCTATGGCGACGGCCAGCAAGTGCGCGATTGGCTGTATGTGAAGGACCACTGCAGTGCCATCCGCCGCGTGCTGGAGGCCGGCCGGCTGGGTGAAACCTACAACGTGGGCGGCTGGAACGAAAAACCCAATATCGACATCGTGCAGACCGTCTGCAGCCTGCTCGATGAACTGCGCCCCCGAACTGACGGCAAGAGCTACCGCGAGCAGATCACCTATGTCAAGGATCGCCCCGGCCACGATCGGCGCTACGCCATAGACGCGAGCAAGATCGAGCGCGAACTGGGCTGGAAGCCGGCTGAAACCTTCGACAGCGGCCTTCGCAAAACCGTGCAGTGGTACCTGGCAAACCCGGAATGGGTGGCCCATGTGCAAAGCGGCGCCTATCGCGACTGGGTGCAAACCCAGTACGCCGCCGCATGAAGATCCTGTTGTTTGGCAAGGGCGGACAGGTCGGCTGGGAGCTGCAGCGCAGCCTGGCCCCTTTGGGCGAGCTGGTGGCGCTGGGCACTTCAAGTCAGAAGTACTGCGGGGACTTCACCAACCTGCAGGGCTTGGCCGACACCGTGCGAGAAGTGCGGCCCCAGCTTATCGTCAATGCCGCGGCCCATACGGCAGTGGACAAGGCCGAGAGCGAGCCCGAGCTGGCCCGCACGCTGAACGCGCTGGCACCCGGCGTGCTGGCAGCGGAAGCCGCCAAAGTGGGCGCCTGGCTGGTGCACTATTCCACCGACTATGTGTTCGATGGCAGCGGCGAGCGGCCATGGCGAGAGACCGACGCGCCCAATCCGCTCAATGTGTATGGAAGAACCAAGCTGGAAGGCGAGCAGCTCATCCAGGCGGCGTGCCCGCATCACCTGATCTTTCGCACCAGCTGGGTCTATGCCGCGCGCGGCGGCAACTTCGCCAAGACCATGCTGCGCCTGGCCCAGGAACGTGACCGTCTATCGGTGATTGACGACCAGATTGGCGCGCCCACCGGCGCCGACCTGCTGGCCGACGTCACGGCCCACGCCATTCGTAATGTTTTGAAACAGCCCGGGCTGGCTGGCTTGTACCATCTGGTGGCCGGGGGGCAAACCTCTTGGCATGGCTATGCCAGCTTTGTGGTGGAGCATGCCCAGCGCGCCGGTGTGGCGCTCAAGACCACGGTGGAAACCATCGACCCCGTGCCCACCACCGCCTTCCCAACGCCGGCCAAACGCCCCCATAACTCGCGGCTTGACACGACCAAACTGCAATCCACGTTTGAACTGAGGCTGCCTGGCTGGCAGCAAGGCGTGGCGCGCATGCTCGCTGAAATTCTGTAAAGACTCGTTGATAAGACTCGTTGATTGAGGCCACATGACCCAACGCAAAGGCATCATCCTCGCCGGCGGCTCCGGCACGCGGCTGCACCCGGCAACGCTGGCCATCAGCAAGCAGCTGCTGCCGGTCTATGACAAGCCCATGATCTACTACCCGCTGAGCACCCTCATGCTCGCGGGCATGCGCGACATCCTGGTCATCAGCACGCCCCAGGATACGCCGCGATTTCAGCAGCTGCTGGGCGACGGTTCGCAGTGGGGCCTGAACCTGCACTATGCGGTGCAGCCCAGTCCCGACGGCCTGGCCCAGGCCTTCATCATCGGCGACCAGTTTGTGGGCCATGCCCCGAGCGCCCTGGTGCTGGGCGACAACATCTTCCACGGCCATGATTTCGTGCAGCTGCTGACCGGGGCTGACGCGCAAACCAAGGGTGCCACGGTGTTTGCCTACCATGTGCAAGACCCCGAGCGCTATGGCGTGGTGGCCTTTGACCCGAATGGCAAGGCCAGCAGCATCGAAGAAAAGCCCCAACAACCCAAAAGCAGCTATGCCGTCACAGGCCTGTACTTCTACGACAACCAGGTGGTGGACATCGCCAAGGCCGTCAAGCCCAGCGCCCGCGGCGAACTCGAAATCACCGCCGTGAACCAGGCCTATCTGGAGCGTGGCCAGTTGAACGTGCAAATCATGCAGCGCGGCTATGCCTGGCTCGACACCGGCACTCACGATAGCCTGCTGGAGGCGAGCCAGTTCATCGCCACGCTCGAGCACCGCCAGGGCCTGAAGATCGCCTGCCCGGAAGAAGTTGCCTGGCGCAACGGTTTCATCAGCACCGAGCAATTCCAAAGACTGGCCCAGCCGCTCGCGAAGAATGGCTACGGCCAGTACATGCTGCGCCTGCTGAACGAGGAGGCTCAAGCATGAGGGTCACGCCCACTGCTATTCCGGAAGTTCTCATCATTGAACCCAAGGTGTTTGGTGATGCCCGAGGCTTCTTCTTTGAGAGCTTCAACCAGCAGGCCTTCAATCAGGCTACGGGCTTGAATGTGACTTTTGTGCAGGACAACCATTCCCGCTCCGCCAAGGGTGTGCTGCGCGGGCTGCACTACCAGATCCAGCAGCCCCAGGGCAAGCTGGTCCGCGTGGTGCGCGGCGCGGTGTTTGACGTCGCGGTGGATGTACGCAAATCGTCTCCGACCTTTGGTCAGTGGGTCGGCATAGAACTCACGGAAGACAACCATCGCCAGTTGTGGGTGCCAGCAGGTTTCGCCCATGGTTTTGTCGTGCTGTCTGAAGCGGCCGACTTTTTGTACAAAACCACTGATTACTATGCTCCCCAATATGAGCGCTGCATTATGTGGAACGACCCGTCCATCAATATTGCCTGGCCCTTGGCGCTACATGGTATCGACACTCCCCAGCTTTCCGCCAAAGATCTGCAGGGCCTGAGTTTGTCCCAGGCCTAGAGGCGACTCCCATGTCGCTGAAACGCAATGCGCTCTGGAATCTGGTGGGGAGCGGTTTGCCCCTAGTTGCCGCAGCCGCGCTGATTCCGTACACGCTGCGTCAACTCGGAAGTGAGGCTTTTGGTGTTCTAACCCTTGTCTGGGCGCTGATTGGCTACTTCAGCCTCTTTGACCTGGGGGTAGGGCGAGCACTCACGTTCGAACTGAGCCAACTCAATGCAGCAAAGCGGTTTTCTGAGATCTCGCCTACGTTGAAGGCGGGGCTGATGCTGACTGGAGCCGCCGGGATGTTCGGTGCGTTGTTGATGTGGGTTCTCGCACCGTCATTGGCGACCAAGTGGCTGAAGATTGGTCCTCAAATCCAGGCCGATGCCGTACTGGCTTTTAAAATTTCGGCTATCGCGGTGATCCCTACGACACTCACCAGTGGGTTGAGGGGGGGATTGGAAGGATTGGAGCGTTTTGCAGCGTCCAATCTGAACAAGGTGTTCCTTGGATTCTGCATGTTCACGCTGCCGGCACTTTCGATCTTTTTGCACGGAAACTCTCTTGCCGCCATTTCGATCTACCTGGCCGCTGCGCGATTTGCTGTTGTCGTTGTGACGGCGCTTCAGCTGTTGAGCTTTCTATCGACATCGGTTATCCCGCTTGCACGACAACACCTGCGCGCGCTGCTGAACTACGGTTTTTGGGTCACCGTGACGGGCATCGTGGGCCCGCTGATGGTGTTTGGTGACCGGTTTTTCGTGAGCGCTGCGGTCGGTGCATCGCAGCTGCCGCTTTATGCCATTCCGCAGGAAGGACTGTTGAAGCTTCTCTTGATTCCTGCTGCCGTGAGCGGCGCGCTCCTGCCAAGACTTGCCTCGCTCGGGACCCAACAAGCTGCGACCGTCTATGGGACGAATTACAGGCGAATGGTGGTTGGCATGGCGGGGGTGTGTGCCGTTGCTGCCGGCGTGGCGTATCCGGTGTTGTCGTTGTGGCTGTCCAATGACTTTGCACGCGCTGCCCTGCCCATTGTTCTGGTCTTATCGCTTGGTGTATGGCTCAACTCGATTGCGTTGGTGCCATACACCTTTATTCATGCGCGTGGCGCTCCCAAGATTACGGCAATCTTCCACTTGATTGAGCTGGGGCTGTATATCGTTGCGCTATGGGTGCTTTCTGCCAGGTTCGGATTGGCCGGTGCCGCTGCAGCATGGGTTGCACGATCACTTCTGGATTTGGTGCTGCTACACCTCGCGGCCAAACGCCTTCTTTTGATTGCAAATGACAAAACCCGATCATTCAGCCATTGATCAGCCCTGGCCATCGAGCGGCCTTGAGCGCGTAGAAGCTTGCCCGTACTGCCACTCTCACAACCGCGCGGTAGCGTACCGTGATGTGCAAGACTGGTCCTTTTACGGTGCGCCGGGCAAGTGGACGTATTGGGACTGCCACGACTGCCAGGCTCTTTATCTTGATCCGCGTCCAACCCGAGGTTCAATCGGCGCAGCATATAAAACGTACTACACGCACACGACCCAAGCGCAAGCCTCCATTCTGCAATTGCTCAAGGAGCGAATTAGAAACGAGTGCTGGTCGCATTGGCTAAACGCGGATATTAGTCCAAGGTTGTACCTGCCCAAGGGGCTGGCTTGGCTACTTATCCCCCTGAAATCAAGGTTAGTCGAATCTTTCGGATTAAGAGAACTGGCAAGCCTGCCGAAAGGTAGGTTGGTGGACGTCGGCTGCGGTAACGGCAACACGCTCAGCCTCGCGACAAAACTTGGTTGGCAAGCCATGGGGTTGGAAATTGATCCAGCTGCAGTACGCGCTGCGCGTGCCCAAGGTTTAGACGTTTTTGAAGGCACCTACGAAAGGCTCGCTGAATACGGACAGGTGTTTGATTGCATAGTCTGCACCCACGTGCTTGAACATGTTCATAACCCTCAAGATATGCTGATTGAGCTTGAGAGGGCCCTCAAGCCTGGCGGCATGCTTCTTTTGTCTTTGCCGAATGCAACCAGTGCACTGAGATATCATTTTGGCGAAAACTGGCGTGGTCTTGAAGCGCCGCGACATTTATCCATACCGTCGATGCATCGGTTAAAAGCCAAGCTGGAAGAGATGGGCTTCAGCGTGACACAGCGGCAGCTGAATGTGTTCGCGACTGCCGCCGAATCATCGCGCATCCAAAGGCGTGCGACCGAGCTTAATGCTTACGATAAGACAGTAGAAAAGACGTTGGTTGCGGATAAGGTGCGCGTAACCGATCAGAAACATGATTTTGTGCAATTCGTCTGTTTGAAGAATAAAGATGAGACTGAGCGCCTTGCGAGTGAAACGTCTGCAGTGAGCCCTGATTTTTGAAATTGTAAATGCCAGTGACACAGTTTTCCATTTGACGAATTCAACAGAGCATGAATAACGATCTTGACCAGGGTAATGGTCCGCATTTGTATCCGACGGCCTGCATCATCATGTCAACCTACAATTCTGTCAAGTATGTAGAAGCCCAGGTAGATAGCATCCTTGCGCAAAATAATGTTGGAATTAGATTATGGATTCGAGATGATGGCTCTACCGACCGCACGGTAGACCTATTAAGTGACAAATATGGTCATGATCATCGTGTGACGATCAGTTGCGGGAAAAATCTGGGTCCGGCTGCATCATTTATGGCTGCTTTGTTCTCGTGCAACGTGGTCTGTGACTACTACGGATTCTCGGATGCCGATGATGTGTGGCTTCCCAATAAGATGGAGCACTCGATCGGCCGCCTCGCAGAGCTACCGGGTGCAGAGCCTGCCGCTGTTGTCACTCGCTTGGAAGTGGTTGATCAGGAACTCCGCCCACTCGGCTACACGGCAGTTCCTGAAAAGGGTTTAAGCTTCCGGAATGCGCTGATTCAAACAGTAGCAAGCGGAAATGCAATGACGATGAACCGGGCTGCTTTTGATAAGCTACGCTCGGCTTTACCGAAATTCGTTGTGATGCACGATGCCTGGGTCTATCTAGTAATAACTGCTTTTGGTAGATTTTTGTACAGCGATAGTCCGACGCTTCTATATCGACAGCATGCCACAAACGTCATTGGTACCAAACACTCTTGGCGGCGGAGAATGGCCCAACGAATAGGGCGGCTGCTCTCCCCCACCGATGCATATCGTCGCCAAGCAGAGGAGTTCTATCGTTTGTTTGGACATTACCTCGACCCGCAAAAAGACAAAGACATCCGGGGCTACCTAGACTATCGATCGACATTTCTGCGGCGAGTTCAATTTGCTATGCGGCCCAGCATCATCAAGCAGCGCAATATGGCAAACCTATACATGAAATTGCTGATCCTGCTTGGAAAGGAGTGAATTTGTCAACTCCCCATCTCAGTCTGTTCGCGTCGATCGCAATGCGTCAATGAGGCAGACGATGAGAAAGCACTTTCCGTTGATGATGATTGCACTCTTGCTGTTAGCAACTGTAGTGCTACCTTCGTTGGTGATGAGGGTCCTTGGGGCACCATCGATGGCGGCAGGAACATTCATCATCTCGGCGCTATATGTTTTTCTGTTGATGATGTTCGGTCCCCATCCCTGGCCATCTAAAGGCCTGGGTATGGGCGTTTCTTTCATAATTGCGGTAATTGTAATAATCTTTGCTCAGAGTGCGTTTAGTTTCTTGATGAACGATGAGTTTGATTTGGGGCGTTTTTGGCAGTCGTGTTTGCTTCTAATTATTTATATTCTGGGCGCTTGGTCCTTTAGCAATCTAACGCAGGGCTTGTCTGAGTCTCATGTTGATGCAGCTACGAAGGTTGTTTTCAATGTGATGCTGTTGGTTGGGTTGGCTGGGATATTCAAATATTCGCCTTTTTTTGACGAAATTAACCCGAAGGCAGTTTTTTTCTACAGTGAGCCATCTCACTTTGCATTGAGCTTTCTCCCATTTCTCCTATACATGGTAGTGGCTAGTGAATCGCGAATGAAGTTTCTCTTACTTTTTGCGAGCTTGCTGATGGCAATTTTTTTAGAAAACCTTACGCTCGTGGTCGGCATTACCTTGATTTCTTTCTTTGCCGTCCCTTTGAGACGTCTGATCTTGATTTTTCCGTTTGCAGCAGCGATGCTGCTGGGTGCCGTAGACATGGGCTACTATTCGGCTCGGCTTGATTTTTCAAGGGAGAACGACAATTTGTCTACGCTGGTGTACTTGCAGGGCTGGGAAAGATCCTTTTTGAGTTTTATCGATTCTTTTGGTTTTGGAGTCGGTTTTCAGCAATTTGGCATAGTAGGAAGTCTTGGGGAAATATCAGAAAAAATCGAGAAGCTGGCCGGTCTCCAGTTAAACCTGCTGGATGGTGGCTCTACAGCCCCGAAATTCATAGGCGAGTTTGGTTTTTTAGGCTTGTTATTGATTTTATTATATTTGGTTTATTTCGCCAGAAGTGTCAAATGGCTCTACGAGTTATCAATGAGCGGAACTGCACTCAGTGACAGTAAGCAGGTCTTCTTTCATAGTTGCTTCGTTATGTATTGCATCGACCTGTTTGTTCGCGGTACCGGCTATTTTTCGCCCTCGGGGTTTCTTTTCATTTCATCGATGTGGTGGATGGTATTCGCAAAATTCCGGCCTTGCCGGAATTGACTTGATTCTCAAACCAGTTGTCAAAATGGGAAACTAATTTGCAGGTTATATCTGTTATCGGCGCATCTGGATTCATCGGCCATCACTTGTTGAGCCTTCTGGCAGGGAAAGATGGTCTGGAAATTAGAGTCTTGGTGCATCGCCAGAGGCCAATAATTTCTGAACAAGCCAATGTTCGTTTTGTCGAAGGAGGCCTGCTGCACCCTGAAACTCTTGCGCAACTGCTTGAGCCTGGATGTGTTGTACTGAATCTGGTTTATCTGGCTTCATGCTCGACTCTGGAAAATCTCAAGGCAATGGATAATCTTGCACGAGCATGTGCAAGCAGGGGTGTTAAACGTCTAGTTCACTGCAGCACGGCCGTCGTTGTCGGAGGGGTGGAAGCGAATATAGTGGATGAAAGGAGCCAATGCAATCCCCGCACACAATACGAACAAACAAAACTGGAGATGGAACGTCAGTTGCTGATCAAGGCATCCCCAGGTTACGAGGTCACAATTTTGAGGCCTACCGCCGTTTTCGGCGCTTATGGTAAAAATTTGGTCAAGCTGGCAGATAACCTTGTTAAAGGAAATAAGTTAATTAATTATGTGAAGTCCAGTATTTTCAACGGCAGAAGCTTGAATCTGGTATGTGTTGATAACGTAGTTGCCGCGCTTGTATTTCTTGCTTTGACCGACCGCAATGTCGACGGAGAAGTCTTCATTATTTCCGATGACAATTCACCGAGTAATAATTACCGGGGCGTCGAAAATTTGCTCATTAAAAAGTTTGCGCTGAAGGCTTATCCGATGCCGCGGATTCCAATTCCTCTATTCATCTTGGGATTTTTGCTGAATCTTGCTGGAAGGTCTCAAAGCAATCCGTCAGTTAAGTTTAGCGATCAAAAGCTTGTTTCGTTTGGTTTCCGCAAACCGATGGATTTTGAAGCGGGAATTGACAAGTTTGTTGATTGGTATAGAAGCAATGAAAATACTTAATGTTAACCACACTGTCGATGCGGTAACGGGTGGTGGGACTGCCGAGCGAACCTTGCAAATGAGTCGGCATCTGATTGAAGGTGGCGTTTATTGTTCGATTCTGACAATGGATCAGGGAACAACGCAAAGGGCGCTTGATGGTGGAAAAATCATTGTGATTCCATCGATGTCAAGGCGATTCCATATTCCTAAATTTCCATTTCATGGAATTCGCGCTGCTGTTCAAGAGGCGGATATCATCCACCTGATGGGCCATTGGACGGTTCTTAACGCGCTGGTTTATCTTGTAGCCAGAAATCGAAACAAGCCGTATGTGTTTTGCCCTGCCGGTGCATTGCCTATTTTTGGGAGATCAAGGTGGCTGAAGCGAATTTATAACGCTGTCATCGGAAAGCGGATCGTGCGGAACGCAGCGCGCTGCATTGCGATTACTGAAGCAGAGAAAAGTCATTTTAAAGAATATGGAGTTGAAGAAAATATAATTGTCGTCATACCTAATGCAGTGGGAAAGCCTGATTTTTGCTCAAGTGACGATGTTGGATTTCGCAGGCGCTTTGGGTTGAGCGATCGATCTTTTATCTTATTTTTAGGTCGCTTGAATATAATCAAGGGCCCAGACTTGCTGTTGCATGCCTTTTGTCAGCTGAAAGAAGAGTTTCCAGACGTCGATTTAGTGTTTGCTGGACCTGATGATGGAATGCTTGCTGAGTTGAAGGAAATTGTCAGAATCGGTAAAGCTGAAAGTAGGGTGCACTTCCTGGGTCATGTCGGAGGATCTGACAAATCGCAAGCCTATCGCGCAGCAACTTTGCTGGCCATTCCTTCAAGGCAAGAGGCCATGTCGCTTGTTGTGCTTGAGGCTGGAATCAACGGGACTGCTTCAGTCTTTACCGACCAGTGTGGATTGGAGGAGCTTGCGAAAACGGAATGCGGGTGGATGGTACCTGCGTCAGTTGAAGGCCTGAAGCAAGGTTTGACAGATGCCTTGTCGGATCCTGCTCGGATTCTGGTTATGAAAGCTAACATCCGGGATGCTGTTGTCGAGAGGTTTTCTTGGAATGCCACCGTTGAAAAATATCGACGACTGTATGAAGAGTTGGTCCAAGTGAAATCGATTACTCATTAAGGATGATGTTCGACACTGCAAAATCCCCGATGCGCTCGTTTTTTCAGTCCCGGCAACCGTGCGCATGAAGTGAGCGGCGGATTTTTAGACTACTCTTTTTGGGGATGGCCGGCTTGAGGGGCCGACCTTCCTATCGTGTTTTTTGTGACTAGGAGTATCAATTAATGACAAACAGGCCCATGCGAGTGTTGGTCTTGGGGGCGTCAGGCATGCTGGGCAATGCCGTGCTGCGATTGTTTGCGCACAGCGCGGGGCACCAGGCTTTCGGCTCGGTCCGCAGCACGGGCGCGCTGCGTTGGCTGCCCAAGGACTTGCACGCGAACATCGTCACGGGTGTGGATGTGGAAAACATCGACAGCCTGACGCGTCTGTTCGCCGTTGTGCACCCGGACCTTGTCATCAACTGTGTCGGTCTGGTCAAGCAACTGGCCGAGGCCGACGATGCGCTGGCCGCCATTCCCATCAACGCACTGCTGCCGCACCGGCTGGCACGGCTGTGCGAGGTGGCTGGCGCGCGCTTGGTGCATATGAGCACCGACTGCGTTTTTTCCGGCGTAAAAGGCTTGTACACCGAGGCTGACGTGTCCGATGCCAAGGACCTGTATGGCCGCAGCAAGTACCTCGGCGAGGTGGACTGTCCGCATGCGATCACCCTGCGCACGTCCATCATCGGCCGCGAACTGGATGGTGCGCGCAGCCTGGTAGGGTGGTTCCTGGCGCAAGAGGGCCGCGTCAAGGGCTATAAACGCGCCATCTTTTCGGGTCTGCCCACGGTGGAAATTGCCCGCCTGATCCGCGACCATGTCATTCCACATCCGGAACTGCATGGCCTGTACCACGTGTCGGCGGACCCTATCAATAAGTTCGATTTGCTGGCACTTGTGGCACAGGTTTACGGTAAGGCCATTGAAATTGAGCCGGACGACCAGTTGGTGATTGACCGCTCGCTGGATTCCACGCGTTTCCGGCTGGCAACGGGATTCCAGCCCAAGCCCTGGCCGGAGCTGGTGCGCGCCATGCACGAATTTGGCTGAAGAGAGATCGTCGAGAAACCTGAAAATGTTCAAAGATAAAGTTTTGTTGATCACCGGTGGCACCGGGTCCTTTGGGAATGCCGTGCTGCGTCGTTTTTTGAGTTCCGAGCTGCGCGAGATTCGCATCTTCAGCCGGGACGAGAAGAAGCAGGACGACATGCGCAAGCGCTACAGCCACCCCAAGCTGAAGTTCTACATCGGTGATGTGCGTGATGCGCACAGCGTGGCGGCCGCCATGCGTGGGGTGGACTACGTGTTCCATGCCGCGGCGCTGAAGCAGGTGCCGTCTTGCGAGTTCCATCCGATGGAGGCCGTGCGCACCAACGTGCTGGGCACGGAGAACGTGCTCGAGGCGGCCATCAACGCCGGCGTGAAGCGGGTGGTCTGCCTGAGTACCGACAAGGCGGTGTATCCGATCAACGCCATGGGCATCAGCAAGGCCATGATGGAAAAAGTCATGGTGGCTGCCAGCCGCAACCTCGAAGGCAAGGGCACGGTGATCTGCGGTACGCGCTATGGCAACGTGATGGCGTCTCGCGGTTCGGTCATTCCACTCTTCGTGGAGCAAGTTCTGGCATGCAAGCCCATCACCGTGACGGACCCGACCATGACCCGCTTCATGATGACGCTGGCCGACGCGGTGGATCTGGTGCTGTATGCATTCGAGCATGGCAGCAACGGCGATATTTTTGTGCAAAAGGCCCCTGCAGCCACCGTGGAGGTTCTGACCCAGGCCATCCTGGGTCTGATGGGCAAGCCGGGGCACCCCGTGCATGTGATCGGGACCCGCCACGGGGAGAAGTTGTATGAGGCCCTGCTCAGCCGCGAGGAAATGGCCTGCGCGCAGGACATGGGCGACTATTTCCGGGTGCCGCCTGACAGCCGCGACCTGAACTACGGCAAATATGTCGAGGAGGGGGAGCCGCGCCTGACGCAAAGCGCGCACGGCGAGGACTACAACTCGCACAACACCATGCGGCTGGATATCGAAGGCATGAAGGCCTTGCTGCTCAAGCTCGACTTCATGCAGCGCATCGCGCGTGGTGAACACGCCATTGCGGAGGACTGACGCCATGAAAAAACTCAAGGTCATGACCGTGGTCGGTACTCGGCCAGAGATCATTCGCCTTTCGCGCGTGATAGCGAAACTCGATGAGCATTGCGACCATGTGCTGGTGCACACCGGCCAGAACTACGACTACGAGCTGAACCAGATCTTTTTTGACGACCTGGGCATTCGCAAGCCGGACCATTTTCTGAATGCGGCGGGTGGCAGCGCTGCGGAGACCATCGGCAAGGTCATCATCGCCGTGGACGGTGTGCTCGCGGCGGAGAAGCCGGGTGCCTTGCTGGTGCTGGGCGACACCAACAGCTGCATGGCGGTGCTGCCGGCCAAGCGGCGCAAGGTGCCGGTGTTCCACATGGAGGCCGGCAATCGCTGCTTCGACCAGCGCGTGCCCGAGGAGATCAATCGCCGGATCGTGGACCACACGGCCGACATCAACCTGACCTACAGCACGATTGCCCGCGAGTGCCTGTTGCGCGAGGGTTTGCCGCCGGACCTGGTGATCAAGACCGGAAGTCCGATGGCGGAGGTGCTGGCGCATTACCAGCCGCGCATCGATGCGTCTGACGTGGTGAGCCGCCTCGGCCTGTCTGCTGGGCAGTACTTTGTGGTCAGCGCCCACCGCGAGGAAAACGTCGATTCCGACGCCAACTTCCGCAAGCTGGTGCAGTTGCTGAACACGGTGGCTGAGCAGCATGGCCTGCCTGTCATCGTCTCTACGCACCCGCGCACGCAAAAGCGCGTGGACACCATGGGGGCGAAGTTCCACGCCAACGTGCAACTGCTCAAGCCGCTGGGCTTTACCGATTACAACAAGCTGCAGCTGTCGGCCAGGGCTGTGTTGTCGGACAGCGGCACGATCAGCGAGGAGTCGTCCATCATGAACTTTCCCGCACTGAACCTGCGCGAGACGCATGAGCGCCACGAAGGCATGGAAGAGGCGGCGGTGATGATGGTGGGGCTGGATGTGGAACGGGTGATGCAGGGCCTGACCATCCTGCAGAGCCAGCCGAGTGGCCAGACGCGCCTGCTGCGGCAGGTGGCGGACTACAGCATGCCCAATGTTTCGGACAAGGTGCTGCGCATCATCCACAGCTACACGGATTATGTGAACCGTGTGGTGTGGAAGAAGTACTGAGCGATCCGCCCATGCGATTGCTTGTCGTCACGCAGTATTTTTGGCCAGAGAACTTCCGGATCAACGATTTGGTCGCCGAGTTGGTTCGGCGTGGCCACCAGGTGACGGTCTTGACGGGACTGCCCAACTATCCTGACGGAAAGGTTTTCCCGCAATTTCGTGCTGATCCTGGTTGTTATTCTCGATACGAGGGGGCCGATGTCATCCGCGTGCCGATGACGCCCCGGGGCAAGGGCAGTCTGCGCTTGGTGCTGAACTACCTGACCTTCGCGGCCAGCGCGTCGGTCATGGGCCCGTGGAAGCTGCGCGGACGACAGTTCGATGCCGTCTTCGCGTACGAACCATCGCCCATCACGGTGGGGCTGCCCGCCGCAGTGATGCGCGCCGTCAAGCGTGCACCGATGGCCTTTTGGGTGCAGGATCTCTGGCCGGAAACGTTGCAGGCGATAGGCGTGGTGCGGGCACGCGCCGGCTTGCACGCGGTAGGCAAGCTGGTGGCCTTCATCTACAAGCGCTGCGACTTGATTCTGGCGCAGTCGAGAAGTTTTATTCCACAGATACAGAAATACACAGCCCCCGCAAGCCGCGTGGTGTACTTTCCAGGATGGGCCGAATCGGTCTTCGACATGGAGCGCGCCATTGCAGCTGACGAGGTGCCTTTGAAGCCCGGAAGTTTCAATGTGATGTTCGCCGGGAACATTGGCGTGGCTCAGGATTTCCCGGCGATTCTGGCTGCGGCGGAGAAGTTGAAGGCGCATCCGCACATTCGGTGGCTGATCGTGGGCGACGGCCGGATGGGGGACTGGGTCGCGGATGAAATCAAACGCCGCCACCTGCAAGATCGTGTGCTGATGCTTGGGCGATATCCGTTGGACAGGATGCCTTCGTTTTTCAAGCATGCGAACGCCTTGTTGGTGAGTTTGAAGGACGAGCCCATTTTTTCCATGACGATTCCCAGCAAGCTGCAGTCATACCTGGCGGCCGGCATTCCCGTGGTCGCCATGTTGAATGGCGAGGGCTCGGAGGTGGTGCGAGGCTCCGGCGCTGGCCTGACCTGTGCTGCTGGCGATCATGAGGGGCTGGCTGCCGCCGTGTTGAAGCTGTCCCAGATGACGGAAGAAGAGCGGGAGACCATGGGCCGAAATGGATTGAGGGTGAGCGCGCGCGAATTTGATCGCGACACCTTGATCGGTCGACTTGAGGAGTGGATCGGGCAGTTGAACCCCACGGCCATTTCGCCTTCCGTGTCCCGGGGGCAGTCATGATTCTGGTGACGGGAGCAACGGGTTTTGTGGGCGCCGCGCTGGTCGCGAGGCTCGCCCGGGAGGGCTTTGAAACGCGGGCCTGTGTTCGGCGTGACGTCGCCAACACGCCCGCGGGTGTCCATGCGGTGCGCGTAAGTGACTTGACCTCTGACACCAACTGGCGCGATGCGTTGGTGGGTGTCGAGGTGGTCGTTCACGCCGCGGCACGTGTGCACGTGATGGCTGACACGGCCAGTGATCCGCTGGCTGAATTCCGGCGCATCAATGTCGAGGGGACGGTGAACCTGGCGCGACAGGCCGCCGCTGCGGGCGTGCGGCGGTTCGTGTTCGTCAGCTCCATCAAGGTCAATGGCGAGGCCACGAAGCTGGGCATGCCGTATTCCGCTGAAGATGCTCCTGCGCCGACGGACCCCTATGGCGTGTCCAAGATGGAGGCCGAGCAGGCACTGCGGGCGCTCGCCCAGCAAACCGGCATGGCGCTGGTGATCATTCGCCCGCCCTTGGTGTACGGGCCGGGGGTGAAGGCCAATTTCCAGGCCATGATGCGCTGGCTGGCTCGCGGCGTGCCTCTTCCGCTCGGCGCCATTGACAACCGCCGCAGCCTGGTGTCGCTGGACAATCTGGTGGACCTGATCGTGGCTTGCCTGGGGCATCCCGCAGCCGTCAACCAGACGTTCCTGGTGTCCGACGGCGAAGACTTGTCGACCACGCAGTTGCTGCGGCGCATGGCCCAGGCCTTGGGCAGGCCGGCGCGGTTGATCCCGATGCCATCGGCCTGGCTGAGACTGGGTGCTGCCTTGCTGGGCAAGCCTGCGGTCGCGCAACGCCTGTGCGGGTCCTTGCAGGTGGACATTTCAAAAACGAGACAGTTGCTGGGGTGGAATCCGCCCCTGTCTGTCGATGAGGGGCTGAAGAAGGCAGCGGAGGGGTACTTACGTGGCGCGTCTGTTTGATTTTGACATCGGCATTTTCTGGATGACCTTGGTGCAGCTGCAACGCCGGGATGGGGTTTCCCAATGATGAAACGATTGTTGATTGTGGGTGCCGGAGGCCATGGCCGTTCGGTCGCGGAGGCTGCGTTGACCGCTGGCCAATATGAGTTGGTCGGTTTTGTGGATGATGCGGCGCTGGGTCTGCGCCAAGTGTGGGAATGGCCGGTATTCGGCGCCACGGCCGAACTGGCCCCTTGCCGCCGGCATGCGGATGCCGCCATCGTCGCCATCGGCAATAACCGCTTGCGGGAGGAGCTGCACGAGAGGCTTGAGGCGGCAGGCTTTGAACTGGCGACCATTGTTCACCCCAAATCGATCGTGTCGCCCCGGGCTGTCATGGGCGCAGGGACTGCCATCATGGCGGGGGCCATTGTCGGCACCGAGGCCCAACTGGGCGCGGGCGTGATTGTCAATTGCGCGGCGGTGGTTGACCACCACTGCCGGGTCGAAGACTTCGGTCATTTGGGGGTGAATGCCGGCATGGCAGGGGGCTCGGTCCTGGGCCGGGGCGCCTGGATGCAGGCGGGATCTGTCCTGGGTTACGGCGTGAAGGTGGAGGCCGGGGTGGTGCTGGCGCCCGGCCAGGCCTTGAGTGCACCATGATGGCGCGCGAAGACTTTGTGGTCTGGCCTCGGCTGGCGCCGTTGCTGGAAGGAATGCGCCAGGGCGTCATTCAGAACGCCAAAACAGTGATCAAGAGCGTCGCGATGCAGCTGGTTCACGGCTACAGTCCCGGTCCTTCCGGCTCCTTGGAGGCCCGCGTTCGGGTTTAAGCGTCTCGCGCGGCCTGTCGCATCTGGCCGCGCAACAAATTGGAGTGCATATGCGAAAGAAATTGTTGGCGGTGCTGGTGGCCGCCGTGGTGGGCGCCAGCGTGGGGGCGATACTCGGCTATGGGCCGCTGCTGAGTTACAAGACGGAAGGGGTGCTCAGCATGGAGATGGGAACTGCTGAGTACAAGCGGTTTGCCGAACTGGCCAATGACGCCAGCACGGTGCGCCAGTTTCTGGATGTGTCGCCACCCCCTGACCTGGACCGCCGTGAGATTGATCGGTTGGTCAGGGATGTGGCAAGAGGTGGATGGCACAAGCCCGTGCCGAAGGTCAGCAAGGCTGATGCGAAAGATTTGCCGGACCTTCTGCTTCAAATGGAGCAGGAACGTGAGAGGGATCAGGACAAAGGGGATCAGGACAGAGAGAGAACGCGCAAGACTAGCGTGTCAGTGTATCTTGGCTTGAAGTTGACCCATGCCGCTTCTGACCCCGTGGAGGTCGCCAAGATCGCAAGCTGGCTGGGGGAGTATTTCAAGGACGTCGCCACCCGGGAGGCCGTGCGCGAACAGGTGTTTCGCTGGACGGCCGAGAACCAGCAGTTTTCTGACCGCGCGCTGGAGCGCAAGCTCAAGCATGAATTTGAGATCGAGCAGGCCCAAGCCCGCACCGCGGCGCTGAAGAAGATCGTGGCGAGCTATCCCGAGTCGGCGCGGCGCGAGGCCCAGCAGGTGGTGGACGTGCGCAAGGACAATGAAAAATTCATGTCGCCGCTGGCGCAGCTGGTGGGTGCAGAGTCCGAGATCATTGCCATACGGGAAAAAGTCAAGAAGCTCGATCGTGAAATCGAACAGCAGGCATTCGCCAAGGCGCTGGTGGGTGAAGCGGCGGCAGCTTTGACCCAGGCCCGCAGCGGCAGCGAGAGCGTGCTCAGGCTGTCCGCGGTGATTGCCGATTTCAGTAAAAAGGTGAAAACCGAGGCGGAGCGTGAGAAATTGTTGTCGTTGGCCGCCGATGTGTCGCAGATCAGTGCCCGTTTTCTGTCGCAAGCCCAGTTTGTCGCGAAACCTTCCGTGCCCGCGCGTCCCGAGCGCCCGCGCCCTTTGATGGTGGTGGGGCTGGTAGGCCTGCTGGCGGGTCTGCTGAGCGCGGCTTTTGTCTGGCGGGAGGCGCTGAAGAATGTGCTGTGGCAAGACGGCCGGAAAACTGCGTAGCTGCAGTGCCGGCCTGCGGGGCCGCAAGCGCTTGATCGAACGGGGCACAATTTGCAGATTCTGATCCTGTGACCGTATTCACCGCCATGACCGACCGTGCAACAGGACACCGTGGGCCTGGCGGGGCGTGTGTGCAAATTTTCAGGCACTTGCGACACCGGTCAAACGGGAAATTCCCCCATCTTTAGGGGCCATTGACAGGCGGCGCAGTCTGGTTTCATTGGATAATCTGCTTGTTTGCATTGTGACCTGCGTAACCCACCCGGCCGCGGCCCATCAAACCTTTCTCGTGAGCGATGGTGAGGACCTGTCCTCCACGGATCTGGCCCGTCGCATGGCGCGCCATGGGGACATCCGCCCGGCTGCTGCTGGTGCCCGCTTCTTGGCTGGAGGCGGGCGCGGCCAATGAATTAAGTTACCTGATGAAACGCCTCTTCGATCTGTTGCTGGCCGCCGTGGCAGCGTGTATTTTGCTGCTGCCGCTGGTCGCCGTAGCGTTGCTGGTGCGGCTGACTTCGCCGGGCCCTGTGCTTTACTGGTCCGATCGTGTCGGACGCAACAACGCCATTTTCAAAATGCCCAAGTTCCGCAGCATGAAGGTCGGCACGCCGGCGGTGGCAACGCATTTGCTCGGCAGGCCCGAGGCCTATCTGACCTCCATAGGCAGTTTCCTGCGCAAAAGCAGTCTGGACGAGTTGCCCCAGCTGTGGAGCATCATCAGGGGCGACATGAGTTTTGTGGGGCCTCGCCCCGCCTTGTTCAATCAGCACGATCTGATCGAGCTGCGGACGCGTTATGGGGTGCACGAAATGCCGCCGGGCCTGACCGGCTGGGCCCAAATCAACGGACGCGACGAGTTGCCCATTCCGCAAAAGGTTGCGCTGGATGTGGAGTATCTCGAGCGCAAGTCCCTGGGGTTGGACCTGCTGATTTTGTGGAAGACCTTCATCAAGGTGCTTCGACGTGACGGGGTTTCGCATTAGCCATGGGTCACGATGAGGCCCTGCGGGCGGGGGATGGATTGACCACGGACTACAGCGGCCGTCGCGTCGACGCCGACAAGCTGATTCCGTGGCTTGCCGCAAGCTGGGGCTTTTGCACGTTCTTCCCGGTTGGCGTGGGCTATCTGCACCTGTTCACCCTTGCGCTGGTCATGGGTTTCAGTCCGCACCGTCGCGCGCGTGCGGCGCAATTGCTGGACAGCGGGTTCAAGTGGCCTTTGCTCTTGTTCATTTTGTGGCCGCTGGCAGTGGCCGTGACGGGGCCGTGGTATGACGCGACTGCAGCGCGCCTGTTCCATGTGATGCGTGGCGTGCTGATCCTGGGGCTGGCCTTGATGCTCAGGCCTGCAGAAGCGCGGGCGGCACTCCATGGTTTTCTGGTGGCGGCGGGCTTCGCCGTCTGCGTCGTGGCACTTCACCACGCGATCGGTCTTCCGCACTGGGCCTTGTGGCACAACCTGCTGGAATCCAAGGGCAATCAAAGCAGCCAGAACATGATCCTGCTGGCAGTGGCTGCCGGACTGAGCCTGGCGCGGGCGCTGAGGCCCGCTCAAGCCGGTTCTTCGCGGCTATTGTGGTTGGCGTTCATGGGCTTGCTCGCAACTGCGGTGGTGTTTCATGCAATGTCGCGCAATGCCCAGCTGATCCTGGCCGCCGTTTTGATGTTTGCCGTGCTGCACCGCTACCGGTCCCGTAAGGGCCTGATCATCGGCTTGGCTCTGTCACTGGTCGCGGTGGCGTTGGCCTGGCAATATTCGCCCACGACCCACGCGCGATTCATGGCGCTGTGGGGCGAGCTGCAGCAGGCCCAGCAGTCACATCAATATGCATCGAGCATAGGCGTGCGCTGGCGCATGTACCAGGAGTGCCTGCAGGCCATGATCGAATCGCCGCTCTTCGGCAAGGGCCTGGGAAGCTGGCTTGTGCATTGGCAGGCTGTCGCCGCAGGGCAGCTTGGCCAACTGGCGCAAACCAACAATCCCCACAATGATTACTTGCTGGCCGGGATGGAGACCGGCGTGCCTGGCATGCTGGTCGTGATCTGGCTGCTGCTGGCTTTTGCTGTGAAAGCCTGGGCCGCACGCACGGAGTTTGGTGCCGAGGCATTCTTGCTGGCCACCGCTGTGATCGTGACCACCATGTTCAATCCCCTCTTGCGGGATGCTGCGTTCGGCTTGAGTTTGCTGTGGCTGATGGGGGCCGCGGCGGCCGCGGCGCGAACTGACAATGTTGAAGCGGCGAGACCGCTGCCCACTGAGTAAAGTAACGATCCATGGACTTCCTGACGTGGCGCAGGCCTTTCAAGGTATTGACCGTTGCCGGCCTCGATATGTCGCTTGCAGTTCTGGCGACCTGGCTTGCCTTTTCCCTGAGGCTCGATGTGCTTCACATGCCATCGGGCCTGCAGCTATGGGTCTATGGCCTGCCTCCCCTGCTGGCCACACCGGTTTTCCTGCGGTTTGGCTTGTACCGAGCCATATTCAGGTACACGGGGCCTGCTGCGCTGCTGGCAACGGCTCAGGCCGTCGCGGTGTATGGCGCGCTTTTGTTTGCGCTCCTGCTCTGGCTGCGTTTGCCCGACGTGCCTCGCAGTGTCGGCCTTTTGCAGCCCTTGATATTCTTGCTGCTGGTGGGGGCAAGCCGCGCTGCGGCGCGCTTTTGGCTTGCGGGCCTGGGCATGAAAGGGGCTTCGGCAGCGCGCGGACGCCTGTTGATTTATGGCGCCGGCCAGGCGGGTGTGCAAACAGCTGCAGCCGTTGCCGATACCCGCCAATTCGCCTTGTTGGGTTTTGTGGACAGCGACCCGGCCAAGGTCGGGCGCAGCATCAATGGCGTGAACGTGGTGGCCCCGCATCAAGTGCCCGATCTGGTGGAACGCCAGGGAGTGACCGACATTCTTTTGGCATTACCCAACATCACGCGCCAGCGCCGCAACGAAATCATTGAAAGCCTGCGTGCCTTGCCCGTTCATACCCGCACGGTGCCGAGCCTGGCGGACCTGGCGACGGGCCGCGTGACGGCGCGGGACTTCCAGGAGCTCGATATCGAAGACCTGCTGGGTCGTGAGCCGGTGGCGCCCGACCCGGCTTTGCTGGCGCACAACCACGCGGGCAAGGTCGTGCTGGTCACGGGAGCGGGGGGCAGCATCGGGGGTGAACTCTGCCGCCAGATCGTGCGCGAACAGCCCATGCAACTGGTGTTGGTCGATCACAGCGAATTCGGCTTGTATGCCATCCATCGCGAGTTGCAGGCCCTGTGTACAGAACGGGGTCTGACGGTGCAACTGGTACCGTTTCTGGGCAGTGTGCGTAACTACAACCGCATGTTCGAGATCTGCCAAACCTACCGCCCTCACACGGTCTACCATGCGGCGGCCTACAAGCATGTGCCCATGGTGGAGCACAACCCGGCGGAGGGTATTGCCAACAATGTGTTCGGTACGCTCAATGTGGCACAGGCTGCGATGGAGAATGCGGCCGAACGTTTTGTGCTGGTATCGACCGACAAGGCCGTCAGGCCGACCAACATCATGGGTGCGAGCAAGCGTGTCGCAGAGCTTGTGCTGCAGGCGCTGGCGGCCAGTCCGGTGCCGCCCTTCGATGGCGCACAGGGAGCGGCAAGCGGCGCGGCAGGCAATGGCACCTGCTTTGCCATGGTGCGGTTTGGCAACGTGCTCGACTCCAGCGGCAGTGTGGTGCCGCTGTTCCGCCAGCAGTTGGCCAATGGCGGTCCGCTTACTGTCACCGATCCCGAGGTCACGCGTTATTTCATGACCATTCCCGAGGCGGCGCAGCTGGTGTTGCAGGCAGGTGCCATGGCTGAAGGAGGCGAGGTTTTCGTGCTGGACATGGGGGCGCCGGTCAGAATCATGGATCTGGCGCGCCGCATGATCGAACTCTCCGGCCTCAGGGAGCGCAGTACGCAGCACCCGCATGGAGATATCGAGATCACCGTCATGGGGCTGCGGCCCGGGGAAAAGCTGTACGAAGAGCTGCTGATCGGGGATGATCCCGCGCCGACCCCTCATAGCCGCATCATGAAGGCCCGCGAGGCCTTCGTTCCGTGGCCGGAACTGGCCGACCGCCTGCGCCAGTTGCGCACTGCAGTGAACGACAATGATGTCCAGCAGATCAAGGACCTGTTGGGTCATTTGGTCAGCGGCTATCAGGCCAGTTCGGAAATCGTGGATCACCTGACGCTGGCCGTGCAAGCCAACGGTCGGGTTTGAGGCTGCGTCACAATTCAAACATTCGCTTGTTGAACTCAGGACCATGACCAACTCCACCCCCATCGCCCCGCGCGACAAAGCAGAAATCCTGGCCCAGGCTCTGCCCTACATCCGCAAGTTCCATGGCAAGACCATGGTCATCAAGTATGGCGGCAACGCGATGACCGATCCGGAGCTGCAGGCCGACTTTGCCGAGGACGTGGTCTTGCTCAAGCTCGTGGGCATCAACCCGGTGGTCGTGCATGGCGGCGGGCCGCAAATCGAGACGGCGCTGAACCGCCTGGGCAAGAAGGGCGAGTTCATCCAGGGCATGCGCGTGACCGATGCCGAGACCATGGAGGTGGTCGAGTGGGTGCTGGCCGGCGAGGTGCAGCAGGACATCGTGGGACTGATCAACCAGGCCGGCGGCAAGGCCGTGGGCCTGACCGGGCGCGACGGCGGGCTGATCCGCGCGCAAAAGCTCAAGATGGTCGACAAGGACGACCCGGCCAAGGAGCACGACGTGGGCCAGGTCGGCGACATCGTGGCGATCGACCCGAGCGTGGTCAAGGCGCTGCAGGACGACCAGTTCATTCCCGTGATCAGCCCGATCGGCTTTGGCGAGCACAACGAGAGCTACAACATCAACGCCGACGTGGTGGCCGGCAAGCTGGCGACGGTGCTGCAGGCCGAGAAGCTGGTGCTGCTGACCAACACGCCCGGCGTGCTCGACAAGAGCGGCCAGCTGTTGACCGACCTGAGCGCGCGCGAGATCGACGAGCTGTTTGCCGACGGCACCATCTCCGGCGGCATGCTGCCCAAGATCGCCGGCGCGCTGGACGCGGCCAAAAGCGGCGTGAACTCGGTCCACATCATCGACGGTCGTGTGCCGCACTCCATGCTGCTGGAGATTCTGACCGAGCAGGCCTACGGGACCATGATTCGTTCCCATTGAACCGCTGACCTGAGCCCCCTGAACCCTGTCATGCGCCTGCTTTTGGTCGAAGACGACGTGATGGTGGCCAGTGGCATCAAGCTGGGGCTGGGCAACGCGGGTTATGCGGTGGACTGGGTGGGCAGCGGCGAGCGGGCCGAGGAGGTTCTGCGCACCGAGGTGTTCGACGCGGCCATCATCGACATCGGCCTGCCCAACATGGATGGGCTGGAGCTGACGCGGCGCCTGCGCCTCTCGGACGCGGCCAACAACGCCATGCCGGTGCTGATCCTCACGGCGCGCGATGCGCTGCACGACCGCGTGCAGGGCCTGGATCTCGGCGCCGACGACTACATGATCAAGCCCTTCGAGCTGCCCGAGCTGCTGGCGCGCCTGCGGGCCCTGCTGCGCCGCTCGCAGGCGGCCACCTCGGCCGTGCTGAGCTTTGGCCCGCTGGAGCTGGACACGGCCAACCGACTGGCCACGGCGGGCGGCCAGGTCATCGAGCTGGGCCCGCGTGAATGGACCGTGATGGAGTACCTGCTGATCAACGCGCCCAAGCCGGCCAGCAAGGACAAGCTGCTGCAGGCGCTGACCGGCTGGGACAAGGAGATCACGCCCAACGCGGTCGAGGTCTATATCTCGCGCCTGCGCGGAAAGCTCGAGCCGCACGGCGTCGCGCTGCGCTCGATTCGCGGCTTCGGCTACCGGCTGGAGCTGCTGGAGCCGCCAAGCGCGCGGCCATGAGCGCCGCCGGGCCGTCCCAAGACGCGGGCCCCCTTGAGGGGGGTGGCACAGCACACGCAGTGGCAAGCCTGGGGGAGCTTACCCAATGAGCACCACGGCCGTGAGCGCGGCGGGCATGACCTCGGGGCTGCAGCGCCGCCTGCTGGTGATGCTGATTGCGCCGCTGTTCCTGCTCGCCTTCCTCAATGCCTGGCTGGACTACCGCTCGGCTGACAGCGCCGCGTTGCAGCACGACCGGCAGCTGCTGCGCCTGGTGCCGCTGCTGGCCGATTCGGTGGTGGCGCCGGGCACGGTGCCGGGCGACCCGCCCGTGCTGCTGCTGGCGCCGCCGGTCGAGGAGTTCCTCAAGGACCGGCCGGGGTTTGCGGCCTACAGCGTGAGCGACCCGCAGGGCCGGCTGTTGCATGGCGAGCCCTGGCTGACGGGAACGTTGCCGGCCACGTCCGAGCCGGAATTCCACAGCGCCGTGGACAACGGCGTGACCTACCGCATCGTGGCCCAGCGGGTGCGCACGGCGGCCGGCGAGCTGGTGGTGCAGTTGGCCGACGGCTCCGATCCTCGCCAGCAGTGGGTGCGCTCCATTTTGTCCAAGGTGCTGTTGCCCAATCTGGTGCTGGTAGTGGCGGCGGCACTGGCGGTCAGCTGGGCCGTCAAGCGCGCGCTCAAACCATTGCTGGAGCTCAAGGAAGCGGTGGAACACCGCTCGCCGCGCGACCTGAGCGCGCTGGACGAGCGGGCCTCGCCCGAGGAGGTGCGCCCGCTGGTGCGATCGCTCAACCGCTTGTTCGGGCTGGTCAACGCCCAGGCCGACAGCCAGCGCCGCTTTGTGGCCGATGCCGCCCACCAGCTGCGCACGCCGCTGGCCGGCCTGCAGGCCCAGGTCGAGGCCTGGGCCCAGGTGGCCCAGGCCAAATCCGCGAAAGACGGGCCCCAAGCCCAGGCGAATGGGCCGTCAGGCGCTATCACTTTGAGAGCGGACCAGATTCACAAGCTGCGCAGCGCGACGCGCCGTACCTCGCAACTGGCCAACCAGCTGCTGGCCCTGTCGCGGGCCGACGCGCGCAGCGTGGAGGCCCAGCCGATGCAGCGGGTCGACCTCAAGGACCTGTGCGAGACCCTGCTCGCAATCCATCTGGATGCGGCCACGGCCAAGCACATTGACCTGGGTCTGGACGTGGCGCCGGCCCATGTGATGGGCCACGAATGGCTGCTGCGCGAGTTGCTGGGCAACCTGGTGGACAACGCCGTCAAGTACACGCCCGAGGGCGGCACGGTGACGATAGGCTGCGGCTTGCGCGGCGGGCAGGCGTTTTTGCAGGTCGAAGACGACGGCCCCGGCGTCGCGCCCACCGAGCGGGACCGGGTGCTGCAACGCTTCTACCGCGTGCAAGGCACGGTGGGCGAGGGCACCGGCCTGGGGCTGGCGATTGCTGACGAGATTGCGCGGGTGCACCACAGCCAGTTGGTGCTGCAGCCGGGCCTGAACGGGCGCGGGCTGCGTGTGACGCTGGCATTTCCCGACTGAGCGTTGGGCGCCAATTCGAGCCCTGGCGCTTGCCGGGCCTCTCTTGCCGCTGTGCGAGAATCAATCGAGTACACCCTGTTGCAGCCATGTCCGACGTCGAGCTCAGCCCACCTCCATCCAGTTCCGGCAGCGAAGCCAGGGCCCCGGTCCGCAAGCGCCCCAAGCCGGGCGAGCGGCGGGTGCAGATCCTGCAGGCGCTGGCCACCATGCTGGAGCAGCCCGGGGCCGAGCGCATCACCACCGCCGCGCTGGCGGCGCGGCTGGAGGTCAGCGAGGCGGCGCTGTACCGCCACTTCGCGAGCAAGGCCCAGATGTTCGAGGGCCTGATCGAGTTCATCGAGCAAACTGCGTTCACGCTGATCAACCAGATCACCGAGCGCGAGCCCGACGGCGCGGGCCAGGTCAGCAAGGTGGTCGCGATGCTGCTTCAGTTTGCCGAGAAGAACCCCGGCATGACGCGGGTGATGGTCGGCGATGCGCTGGTGTTCGAAAACGAACGGCTGCAGCAGCGCATGAACCAGTTCTTCGACAAGATCGAGGCCACGCTCAGGCAGAGCCTGCGCAGCGTGGCCGAATCCCATGGCTCGGCCACCCCCACGGTCGATGCCCAGGTCCGGGCCTCGGTGCTGACCGCCTTTGTTCTGGGCCGCCTGCAGCGCTTCGCGCGCTCGGACTTCAAGCGCGAGCCCTCCGAGCACCTGGAAGCCAGTCTGCATTTGGTGCTATAAAAATAGTAGCGTCTGGTGCCTGTCTGACATGGGCTCGAGGCCGGTTTCGTTCCTGATGCAGGCGCGACCGGCGCCAACTTCGTCCCAAGGAAACAACATGAAACTCGTTCGCCATGGCAAGGCCGGCTGCGCGATCTCGGCGCCGTGGTCCCCGACATAGGGCCGGACCAGCTCGGCGATGCGGCCCTGGCCAGGCTGCGCAGGATCCGGGCCGGGCAGCTGCCCCTGGTGCGCGGCAAGCCCCGCCTGGGCTGTCCGGTGGCTGCCATCGGCAAGTTCATCGCCATCGGCCTGAACTATGCGGACCATGCGGCCGAGGCCGGTGCGCCGATTCCGAAGAAGCCCATCGTCTTCATGAGGGCCACCAGCTGCATCAAGGGCGCGAACGACCCCGTGACGCTGGGCGTCGAAGGCCTGGGCGAGCAACGCCAGCTGGTTGTGCCGTTCCAGCCGTGACGGCTCAACGAAGGCGCTGAGCCTAGGGTTTACCCTGATATGACCTAGACCTGAGCCTCTAGAAATACCCCGGTATTGCTGCTGGGCCGGATTTCCTGCAAAATAGCACGATCGTTCGTTTTATTTTTTCTGGAACCATGCCCGTCACCGAACTGCCTGCCAAACCCGCACGCTCCGCCTCGCGCGACGGCAGCCGCGAAAGCCGCGCCCTGCAAAAGGGCCAGCAGACCAAGGCGGCGATTGTCGATGCCGCGCTCGGCCTGGCCACCCAGATCGGACTCGAAGGCCTGAGCATAGGTGCGCTGGCCGAGGTCACGCAGATGAGCAAGTCGGGCGTGTTCGCCCACTTCGGCTCGCGTGAGGAACTGCAGATCTCGGTCATCCGCGAGTACCACACGCGCTTCGAGGACGAGGTCTTCTACCCGGCCATGAGCGAGCCGCGCGGCCTGCCGCGCGTGCGCGCCATGTTTGCCAACTGGATGAAGCGCACCTCGGTGGAAATCGACTCGGGCTGCATCTACATCAGCGGCGCGGTCGAGTTCGACGACCGGCCCGGCCCGGTGCGCGACGCCCTGGCCAGCTCGGTCAAGACCTGGCACGCGGCCATGCAGCGCTCGCTGGTCATCGCCAAGGAAGAGGGGCATCTGAGGCCCGAGGTCGACGAGCAGCAGATGCTGTTCGAGATCCATGGCCTGATCCTCGCCCTGCATTACGAAGCCCGTTTTCTCAAGAAGCCCGGATCGATCGATCGCGCCCTGCAGGGCTTCGACAACATCCTGGCCCGCTACTCGGCCGATGCGGCACCCGCCCCTCGCAGCCCGTCCCCCGGTTCCAGAAAACCCAAAGGCACCTGAGCCTTTTTGCCCGAACCCACAAGGAGTCACCACCATGCCCAGCTACAACCCGCCCCTGCGCGACATGCAATTCGTGATGCACGAACTGTTCAAGGTCAGCGATGAATTCAAGGCCTTGCCAGCGCATGCCGAAGTCGATGTCGACACCATCAACGCCGTGCTCGAAGAAGGCGGCAAGTTCGCCTCCGAGGTGACGTTTCCGCTCAACATCAGCGGCGACGCCGAAGGCTGCACGCTGGACAAGAGCACGCATGAAGTCAAGGCGCCGCGGGGCTTCAAGGAGGCCTACGCGAAATACGTCGAAGGCGGCTGGGCCGCGCTGTCGTGCGACCCCGCCTATGGCGGCCAGGGCCTGCCCTTCGTGGTCAACCAATGCTTCTATGAAATGCTGAACTCGGCCAACCAGGCCTGGACCATGTACCCCGGCCTGTCGCACGGCGCCTACGAAGCCGTGCACGCGCATGGCACCGAGGAGCAGAAAAAGCTCTACCTGCCCAAGCTGACCAGCGGCGAATGGACCGGCACCATGTGCCTGACCGAGCCGCATTGCGGAACCGACCTGGGCCTGCTGCGCACCAAGGCCGAGCCGCAGCCCGACGGCACTTACAAGATCACCGGCAACAAGATCTTCATCAGCGCGGGCGAGCACGACCTCACCGCCAACATCGTGCACCTGGTGCTGGCCCGCCTGCCCGATGCGCCCCAGGGCAGCAAGGGCATCAGCCTGTTCGCCGTGCCCAAGTTCAACGTCAACAAGGATGGCTCCTTGGGCACGCGCAATGGCATATTCTGCGGCAGCCTGGAGCACAAGATGGGCATTCACGGCAACGCCACCGCGCAGATGGTGCTGGAAAACGCCGTCGGGACGATGGTCGGCCAACCCAACAAGGGCCTGGCTGCGATGTTCGTGATGATGAACGCCGCCCGCCTCGGTGTCGGCAACCAGTCGCTGGGCCTGACCGAAGTGGCCTACCAGAACGCGCTGGCCTACGCCAAGGATCGCATCCAGATGCGTTCGCTCTCGGGGACCAAGGCCAAAGACAAGCCGGCCGACCCGATCATCGTGCACCCCGATGTGCGCAAGATGCTGCTGACCGCCCGCGCCTATGCCGAGGGCGGCCGCGCGCTCGCGACCTACTGCGCGCTGCTGCTCGACAAGGAACTCCACCACCCCGACGAGAAGGTGCGCAAGGACAGCGCCGAGATGGTGGCCCTGCTCACGCCCATCGTGAAGGCCTTCATCACCGACAACGCCTGGACCGCGACGACGGCCTGCCAGCAGGTGTTCGGCGGCCACGGCTACATCAAGGAATGGGGCATGGAGCAGTATGTGCGCGATGCCCGCATCAACATGATCTACGAAGGCACGAACACCATCCAGTCGCTGGACCTGCTGGGCCGCAAGGTGCTGGGCAACAACGGTGCCACGCTCAAGAAGTTCGGCAAGCTGGTCGCCAAGCTGGTCGAAGAAGAGGGCGTCAACGAGAAGATGGCCGAGTTCATCAATCCGCTGGCGTATTTGGGCGACCAGATGACCAAGTTCACGACCGAAATCGGCTTCAAGGCCTTCCAGAACGCCGACGAAGTGGGCGCCGCGGCCGTGGACTACCTGCGCGTCGCCGGCCACCTGGTGTTCGGCTATTTCTGGGCCCGCATGGCGCAGGTGGCGCTGAAGGAAATCGCGGCCGGCAACGCCGACCCGTTCTACAAGGCCAAGCTGCAGACCGCACGCTTTTACTTCGCCAAGCTGTTCCCCGAGACCGCAACGCTGATGCGCACGGCCCGCGCCGGCGCCAAGGTGCTGATGGACACCGAGGAAGTGTTTGCCTGATGCAGAGGTTCAGTGTTGAGCGTTCAGAGTGGGAAGAGGTTCAGTGTTCAGCGTGGGAAGAGGTTCGGCGTTGAGCGTTCAGCGTTCAGCGTGAAACTCAAGGGCTCAAGGAACCACATACTGGTCACGCTCAACGCTCAACGCTCAACGCTCAACGCTCAACGTTTACCCAGGAACATCCCATGTCCCGTTTCCAAGTGAGAAAAGTCGCCGTGCTCGGCGCCGGTGTGATGGGCGCGCAGATCGCCGCCCATCTGGTCAACGTCAAGGTGCCGGTCGTATTGTTCGACCTGCCCGCGAAGGAGGGTCCGAAAAATGGCATCGTCGCCAAGGCGATCGAGGGTCTGAAAAAACTCAAGCCCGCGCCGCTGGGCGTGGCCGAGGACGCAGCGCTGATAGCCCAGGCCAACTACGAAGAGCATCTGGAGCAGTTGAAAGATTGCGACCTGATCATCGAGGCGATTGCCGAGCGCATGGACTGGAAGCTCGATCTGTACAAGAAGATCGCGCCGTACATCCCGCCGCATGCCATCGTCGCTTCGAACACCTCGGGCCTGAGCATCACCCAACTCAGCGAAGCCCTGCCCGATGAGATCAAGCCGCGCTTTTGCGGTATCCATTTCTTCAACCCCCCGCGCTACATGTATCTGGTGGAGCTGATTGCCACGCCCACCACCGAGCCGCGGATCCTGGATCAGCTCGAAAGCTTCGTCACCAGCGGCCTGGGCAAGGGCGTGGTGCGCGCCAAGGACACACCGAACTTCATCGCCAACCGTGTCGGCATCGCCGGCATGCTGGCCACGATGAAGGAGGTCGAGAACTTCGGCCTGAGCTTCGACGTGGTCGACGACCTGACCGGCAAGAAGCTGGGCCGTGCCAGCTCGGGTACCTTCCGCACCGCCGACGTCGTGGGCCTGGACACCATGGCCCATGTGATCAAGACGCTGCAGGACAACCTCGACGAGAAGACCGATCCGTTCTATGCGAGCTTCGGCACGCCCGAGGTGCTGAAGACCCTGCTAGAGATGGGCCACCTGGGCCAAAAGACCCAGGCCGGCTTCTACAAGAAGGTCGGCCGCGACGTGCTTCGCTTTGACATGGCGAGCAAGGACTATGTGCCGGGCGGCGGCAAGGCCGACGAGGTCTATGGCCGCATGTTGAAGAAGCCTGCAGCGGAGCGCCTGAAGCTGCTGCGCGAGAGCGAAGGCGCGCAGGGCCGCTTCCTCTGGGCCATTCTGCGCAACAGCTTCCACTACGCGGCCGTGCACCTGGCCTCGATTGCCGACAACGCGCGTGACGTGGACTTCGCGATGCGCTGGGGTTTCGGCATGCAGCAGGGCCCGTTCGAGCTCTGGCAGGAGGCCGGCTGGCTCCAGGTCGCGAAGTGGATCAAGGAAGACGTCGATGCCGGCAAGGCGCTGTGCAGCGCGCCGCTGCCGGACTGGGTGTTCAAGGGCCCGGTGGCCGAGGCCGGCGGCGTGCACACGCCGCAGGGCTCATGGAACCCGGGCACCGGCCAGTTCGTGGGCCGGCGAGAACTGCCTGTGTACCAGCGCCAGCATTTCCCGGAAGACGTGCTGGGCAGCCAGGCCCCGAGCTTCGAAACCGCGGGCAAGACCTTGCACGAGGACGATGCGATTCGCCTGTGGACACTCGACGACGAGATCGTGATCGCCAGCATCAAGACCAAGATGCACGCCATCAGCCCCGACGTGGCCGAGGGCCTGAGCCTGGCCGTCGACCTGGCCGAGAAGGACTACCAGGGGGTCGTGATCTGGTCGGGCGACGAGCCGTTTTCCGCCGGGGCCGACCTGCAGGCCATGCTGCCGGCCTTCATGGTCGCCGGTGTCGGCGCGATCGAAGGGGCCGAGCATGAACTGCAGAAGACCATGCTCAAGCTGCGCTACGCCAGCGTGCCCGTGGTCTCGGCGATTCGCGGCCTGGCGCTGGGCGGCGGCTGTGAGCTGGCGGTTCATTCGGCCAAGCGTGTCGTGGCCATGGAAAGCTACATCGGCCTGGTCGAGGTGGGCGTGGGCCTGGTGCCCGGCGCCGGTGGCCTGGCCTATATCGCGCGCCGCGCCGCCGAGAACGCAGCGACCTCGACGAACAAGGACATCCTGCCCTTTTTGACCGAGGGCTTCACAGCCGCCGCGATGGCCAAGGTCGGCACCAGCGCGATCGACAGCCGCAAGCTCGGCTATCTGCTGGACAGCGACATCATCGTGCCGAACAAGGACGAGCTGCTGTGTGTCGCGCTCAACGAAGCCAAGGCCATGTACAGCGGCGGCTACCGAGCGCCGCACAAGCGCCTGTTCCCGGTCGCCGGCCGCAACGGCAAGGCCACCATTCAGGGCCAGCTCGTGAACATGCGCGACGGCGGCTTCATCAGCCAGCACGACTTCCACATCGCCAGCCTGATCGCGGGTGTGGTGACCGGTGGCGACGTCGAGGCCGGCACCCTGGTCAGCGAGGACTACCTGATGACGCTGGAGCGCCAGGCCTTCTGCTCGCTGATCGTCCATCCCAAGACCCAGGAACGCATCATGGGCATGCTGTCCATCGGCAAGCCGGTGCGCAACTGACATGTATTCCTCCTTCCCCCCTTTGGGGGAAGGCAGGGATGGGGGCATACACATGCAAAACCAGTCAACCGCCGCTGCTCAGGACCACGCACGCGAACTGCGGCGCGAAATGACCGACTCCGAGCGCAAGCTCTGGTCCGGCCTGCGCGGAGAGCAGCTGGGCGTGAAGTTCCGCCGGCAGCATCCGTTAGGCAACTATGTGGCGGACTTCGCATGCCTGGCTCCCAAGTTGATCGTTGAACTCGACGGCTCGCAACACGCGGAGCAGACCGAATACGACGGCCGCCGAGACCAGTTTTTCCGCAACCATGGCTTTGTCGTGTTGCGGTTTGGATCGAACGAACCATTTGTGAACCTCGACGGCGTCCTGACCGTCATTGCCGATGGACTGCTGGCGGCCGCTGGGCGCCTGCCCCCATCCCAACCTTCCCCCGAAGGGGGAAGGAGTGAACATCCAAGGAGCTTTCCATGAAACAAATTCAAGACGCCTACATCGTCGCCGCGACGCGCACGCCCATCGGCCGTTCGCACCGCGGCTATTTCCGCAACACCCGGCCCGACGACCTGCTGGCCACGGCCTTGCGCGCGGCCCTGGCCCAGGTGCCCGGGCTGGATCCGAAGGCCATCGAAGACGTCATCTGCGGCTGCGCGATTCCCGAAGCCCAGCAGGGCCTGAACGTGGCGCGCATCGGCGCCATCCTCGCGGGCCTGCCGCACAGCGTGGGCGGCATCACGGTCAACCGCTTCTGCGCCTCGGGCCTGTCCGCCGTGCAGATGGCGGCCGACCGGATTCGCGTCGGCGAGGCCGAGGTGATGATCGCCGCCGGCACCGAGAGCATGAGCATGGTGCCGATGATGGGCAACTCGCCCTCGCTGTCGCCCACCATCTTTTCCAACACCGACGATGTGGAGAACTACGGCATCGCCTACGGTATGGGCCTGACGGCCGAGAAGGTGGCTCAGCAGTGGAAGGTGTCGCGCGAGGCGCAGGACGAGTTCGCCTACCAGTCGCACATGAAGGCGATCGCCGCGATGAAGGCCGGCGAGTTCAGCGCCGAGATCACGCCGGTGCAGGTGGCCGAGCGCTCGGTGGATCTGGACTCGGCCGAGGTCAGTGTCAAGACCCGCACCGTGAATCTGGACGAAGGCGCGCGCCCCGACACCACGGTCGAGGGCCTGGCCAAGCTGAAAACCGTGTTTGCCGCGCGCGGCTGCGTCACGGCCGGCAACAGCTCGCAGACCTCCGACGGCGCCGGCGCGCTGATCCTGGCCAGCGAGGCCGCCATCAAGCGTTTCGATCTGAAGCCGCTGGCCCGCTTTGTCAGCTACGCGAGCAAGGGCGTGCCGCCGCACCTCATGGGCATAGGCCCGATCGAGGCGATTCCGGTCGCGCTGCGCTACGCCGGCCTCAAGCACGAGGACATCGACTGGTTCGAGCTCAACGAGGCCTTCGCCGCGCAGTCGCTGGCGGTCATCCACACGCTGGGTCTGGATCCGTCCAGGGTCAATCCCATGGGCGGCGCCATTGCGCTCGGGCACCCGCTGGGCGCGACCGGCGCTATCCGGTCGGCGACAGTGGTTCACGCGCTGCGGCGCAAGAATCTCAAATACGGCATGGTCACGATGTGCGTGGGCATGGGGCAGGGCGCGGCCGGGATTTTCGAGCGCGTCTGAGCAACACCGAGGCCACCGCAGCGTGGCCTTTTTGGATCGAGGAGTGCCTCATGAGCAGTCACGTGTTTGACCAGGCGATCGCCCTGTCGGCCCAGCCCGATGGAAGCTGGATGGGCCAGACCAGCGCGGCCTATGCCAACATGGTGGGCCCGTTCGGCGGCCTGACGGCTGCGCAGGCGCTGAACGCCGTGCTGCAGCATCCGCAGCGCCTGGGCGAGCCGGTGTCGCTGACGGTCAACTTCGCGGCGGCGCTGGCTGATGGCTCCTTCAGCGTGCAGGCGCGCCCGGCGCGCACCAATCGTTCGACCCAGCACTGGGTCATCGAGATGCAGCAGCAAGGCCAGACGGTGCTGACCGCGACCGCATTCACGGCGTTGCGCCGCCACACCTGGAGCGCCAGCGACGAGGCCATGCCCGTCGTGCCGCGCCCGAGCGATCTGCCGCGCGCCGACATGAGCGGCCGGGTCGAATGGGTCAAGCGCTACGACATGCGTGTGGTCCACGGCGCCCTGCCGACTGCCTGGGATGGCCGCGAAAGCGACAGCCTCACGCAACTCTGGATCCGCGACGATCCGCCGCGCCCGCTGGACTTCGCGTCGCTGACGGCCCTGGCCGATGTGTTCTTCCCGCGCTTGTGGCGCCGCCGCGCGACGCTCACGCCGATCGGCACGGTCTCGATGACCGTGTATTTCCACGCCGACGAATCACAATTGCGCGAGACCGGCACCGATTACCTGCTCGGCCAGGCCCGGGCCCAGGCCTTTCGTAACGGCTATTTCGACCAGACCGCGCAGCTGTGGAACGAGGCCGGCGGACTGCTGGTCACGACCCATCAAATCGTCTATTACAAGGAGTAGTCCATGTCCGATATCCTGACCCATGTCGAAGCCGGTGTGATGACCCTCACGCTGAACCGGGTCGACAAGAAAAATTCGATCACCTCAGCGATGTACGGTGCGATGGCCGACGCGATCGCGCAGGCCGAGAGCGACGCGGCCGTGCGCGCCGTGGTCATTCAGGGCCATGCGACCATCTTCAGCGCCGGCAACGACATTGGCGACTTCCTGAACCAGCCCCCGCAAGGCCAGGACTCCCCGGTGTTCCGCTTTCTGCGCGGCATCGCGAGCTTCCCGAAGCCGCTGGTGGCGGCGGTTTGCGGACCGGCTGTCGGGATCGGCACGACGATGCTGTTCCATTGCGACCTGGTTTATGCGGGCGACAACGCTGCGTTCTCGATGCCTTTCGTGAACCTGGGCCTGTGCCCCGAGGCGGCCTCCAGCCTGCTGGTGCCGCAAATGCTGGGCTACCACCGCGCGGCCGAGGCTCTGCTGCTGGGCGAACCCTTCATGGCCGAGGCGGCGCTCGAAGTGGGCCTGGTCAACCGCGTCGTGCCGCCGACCGAAGCCAACGCCGTGGCCCAGGTGCAGGCCCGCAAGCTCGCTGCCAAGCCGCTGTCCTCGCTGATCGAAACCAAGCGGCTGATGAAGAAAGGCCAGGCCCAGGTCGTGCTGCAGCAGATGGCCGAAGAGGGCGCGAGTTTCGGCCGCATGCTGCGCGAGCCGGCCGCACGCGAGGCCTTCGCCGCCTTCATGGCCAAGCGCAGGCCCGATTTTTCCAAGGTTTGAAGCCAAATTGGGTTGTGGCCCATATCAGTCTGTCATAGTTTGCTATAAATTTAATAGCATTCAGGAGGCATCGTGAATCCCCCGTCCAGTCTGAAGGGCAAGACCCTGTTCATCACCGGCGCCTCGCGCGGCGTCGGTTTGGCGATAGCGAAGCGCGCGGCGGCCGATGGCGCCAACATCGTGATCCTGGCCAAGACCACCGACCCGAACCCCAAGCTGCCGGGCACGATTTACAGCGCGGCCGAGGAGGTCAAGGCTGCCGGCGGCCAGGCCCTGCCGCTGGCGGTCGACATTCGCGACGAGGAGTCCGTGCTGGCGGCTGTGGCCCAGGCGGTGCAGACCTTTGGCGGCATCGACATCCTGGTCAACAATGCCAGCGCCATCAGCCTCACCGATACCGAGGCTACGCCGATGAAGCGCTACGACCTAATGAACGGCATCAACGCGCGCGGCACCTATTTGTGCACCCAGGCCTGCCTGGGCGAGCTCAAGAAGTCGGCCGCCGCCGGGCGCAACCCCCATGTGCTCAACATGTCGCCGCCGCTGTCGATGAAGCAGCGCTGGTTCGCGCCCCACACGGCGTACACGATCGCCAAGTACGGCATGAGCATGTGCACGCTGGGTCATTCGGGCGAGTTCAGGAAATACGGCATCGCGGTCAACAGCCTGTGGCCGCGCACGGCGATCGCCACCTCGGCGCTGCAGATGATTCCCGGCGTGGACCTCAAGCTGTGCCGCAAGCCCGAGATCCTGGCCGACGCAGCCTATCTGATTCTCACGAGTGCGAACTCGAACACCGGCAATTTCCATATCGACGACGAACTGCTGGCGGCGCATGGCATCACCGATCTCGACAAATATTCGGTCACTCCGGGCACGAAAACCTTCATTCCCGACTTCTTTGTAGACTGAGCGCTTCCCTCATCTGGAGCGTCCCATGCCCTACATGCTGTTGATCCTCGAACCCACAGGCCAGCGCCATACCCGCAGCGGGGCCGAGGGCCATGCGGTCTACGAACGCATGCTGCGCTTTGCCGACGAGCTCAGGGGCCGCGGCCTGCTGCGCGCTGTCGAGTCTCTGACCTCGCAGGACGCGGCCGCCCGCATCCAGGTCAGGGCCGGCCGCGCCCAGGTGCTGGATGGCCCGTTCGCCGAAGCCAAGGAAATGGTCGGCGGCTTTTTCCTGCTGGACTGCCAGACGCGCGAGGAGGCGGTGGCGATTGCCCGGCAATGTCCCGCGGCCGAATGGGCCACGGTCGAGGTGCGCGAAACCGGTCCCTGCTACACCTGAGCAGTGCGCCACCGAGGCGGCTCAGGGTTTTCACCTGGTCCCGGCCTTGTCGATTTGGCTTCGGTATCTTCGTCGTGTGATCGGAACCATCACACAAGGAGCATCGACATGCGATTCATGATCATCGTCAAGGCCACGGCCGATTCCGAAGCCGGCAAGTTTCCGGACGGCGACGCCAAGGAAAAGCTGATGGCCGCCATGGCCCAGTACCACGAGGAACTGGCCAAGGCCGGCGCGCTGCTGGACGGCTCGGGCCTGCAGCCGAGTTCCAAGGGCTGGCGCATCCGCTACAGCGGCAGCGAACGCAAGGTGATCGACGGCCCGTTTGCCGAGACCAAGGAACTCATCGCGGGCTACACCCTGATCCAGGTGCGTTCGCGCGAAGAGGCGCTGGAGTGGACCCGGCGCTTCCCCAACCCCGTGGGCGAGGGCCTGGACGCCGAGATCGAGGTGCGCCAGCTCTACGAACTGGAAGACCTCGAACCCACGCCCGAGCTCGCCGAGCGGTTCAAGCAGATCGGCATCGGCAGCTGATACGCAACAGACATCCATGATCAACACAACACAAGGAGTCACCATGTCCCGCCAGATCTACGTCAACCTTCCCATCAAGAACATGGAGCGCAGCAAGGCCTTCTTCTCGGCCCTGGGTTACACGTTCAACCCGCAGTTCACCAACGACCAGGGCGCCTGCATGGTCGTCGCCGACAACATCTACGTGATGCTGCTGGTCGAGCCCTTCTTCCAGACCTTCACGACGAAGCCGGTGGCCGACGCGACCCGAAGCACCGAGGTGCTGGTTTGCCTCTCGTGCGAGAGCCGCGCCGAGGTCGATGAGCTCGTGAAGAAGGCGCTGGCTGCGGGCGGCACGGCGCCCCGGGCGCCGCAGGACCATGGCTTCATGTACGGCCATGGCTTCGAGGACCTCGACGGCCATGTCTGGGAGCTGATCCACATGGACGGCTCGGTCGCAGGCCAGGGCTGATGCATTCGGCCACGCACCAGGCGATCGCCGCGGTCTGGCGCATCGAGTCCGCCAAGATCGTGGCCGGCGTCGCGCGCCTGGTGCGCGACATCGGCCTGGCCGAGGACCTGGCGCAGGATGCGCTGGTCGCGGCGCTCGAGCATTGGCCGGTTCAAGGTATTCCGGACAAGCCGGGCGCCTGGCTGATGGCCACGGCCAAGAACCGGGCGCTGGACCGCCTGCGCCGCAACAAGGTGCTCGATGCCAAGCTGGAGCAGATCGGCCATGAGCTCGAGGCGCAGCAGGCCCTCATCGTTCCCGATTTTGTGGACGCCCTGGATGCGGCGCGGCAGGACGAGATTGGCGACGACCTGCTGCGCCTGATCTTCACCGCCTGCCACCCTGTGCTCTCGACCCAGGCGCGGGTGGCGCTGACGCTCAAGCTGCTGGGCGGGCTGACCACGCACGAGATCGCGCGGGCCTTCCTGGTGTCCGAGCCGACCATCGCGCAGCGCATCGTGCGCGCCAAGCGCACGCTGGCCGAGGCGCGCGTGCCGTTCGAGCTGCCGCGCGGCGACGCGCTTGGCGAACGGCTGGGCTCGGTGCTCGAGGTGGTCTACCTGGTCTTCAACGAGGGCTACACCGCCACCGCCGGCGAGGACTGGATGCGCCCGGCGCTGACCGACGAGGCGTTGCGCCTGGGCCGCATGCTGGCCGAGCTGGCGCCGCAGGAGCCGGAGGTGCATGGCCTGGTCGCGCTGATGGAGCTGCAGGCCTCGCGCGCCGCGGCGCGCGTCGATGCGCAGGGCCGGCCCATCCTGCTGCCCGAGCAGGACCGCGGCCGCTGGGACCGCCTGCTGATCCGCCGCGGCCTGGCGGCGCTGGCGCGCGCCGAGGCATTGGGCGGCGACGCGGTGACAGCCCCCACGGGCGCTGCGCGCCCTGCCCCCCAGGGGGGCGCAGTCACGTCTTGGGGCGGCCCGGCGACGCGACTGGGTCCCTATGCGCTGCAGGCCGCGATCGCGGCCTGCCACGCGCGTGCGCCCAATGCCGAGGCCACCGACTGGCCGCGCATTGCGGTGCTGTACGACGCGCTTGCGAAGCTTGCGCCCTCGCCGGTCGTCGAACTCAACCGCGCGGTCGCCGTCGGCATGGCCTTCGGTCCGGCCGCAGGGCTTGCTATCGTCGACGGCTTGCGCGAGGACAAGGCGCTGCAGAACTACCAATGGCTGCCCAGCGTGCGCGCCGACCTGCTGGCCAAGCTGGGGCGCAGCGAGGAGGCGCGCTCGGAGTTCGAGCGGGCTGCGGGCCTGGCGGGGAATGCGAGGGAAAGGGAGCTGCTGCTCGAGCGGGCGCGAGAAATGGGGCGGCTACGCCATCCGGGGGCAGCGTGAGCCCGTCCTGGTGTCAGGCGTCGCCGAGGAAATAGCGCTTGAGGCCGGCCAGGTAGCCGCGCAACGCGGACTTGGTGCCCTCGTCGCCCATGGCCTCGACGGCCGGCTGGCCGCCGCGGTGGCTTTCACAAGGCCCGGGATCCGGGGTTTGCTCAGACCAGTCAAAGCCGAGGACGCCGGGGTAGGTGGCTCCGCGAATGTCCCCCGGCTCAGGCCTGCGGCCTGCGCCTCCGCCTTGATTTCGCTGCGCCACCCATCCCAACGTTCTCGGCAGCGAGCATGGTCGATTTGCAGGGAGTTTGCATACCCCGCCGACGGATTCACAATGAACGGGATTCAGCTTGTAATCATTTGCGGGAAGAGCAATAAAGGGCGGTTCGTGTGCGGGTATTCCAGCGGCGCCGGGACCCAGTTCGGGTCGAAGGCGCTGCCCTGGGCCATGATCTCCAGCGCCAGGCGCAGGTCGGCCACGGTGCGGGTGAGCGGGCCCTGCACCGACATCTGCTGGTTGCTGATGACGCGGTTCGGTGCGCTGGCCTTGTACGAGGGTACGCGGCCCGCGGTGATGCGCGGGCCAACTCGACGGCGCTCAGGCGCCACAGGGCCTGGGTCATGGTCTGTCCTTGCGAATCAGGGGGCGAGGTAGCGCTGCACCAGCCGGGCTAGCGGTAGGTTGCGAGGTGGATGCTGGTTTCGGTGCTCTGAATCCCGCTGATCAGGCGGATCCGCTCCAGCACCTGGGACAACTCGGTCATGGATCGCGCTTCCAATTCGGCCAGCAGGTCCCAGCGCCCGTTGGTGTCGTGCAGGGCCGACACGCCGGGCTCGCCGAGCAGGCTTGCGATCACGCGTCGGGTCTGGTTGCCATCCACCAGCACCCCCATCCAGGCCCGGATGCGCTCGGGCTCGGCTTCGGGCCGCAGGCGCACGGTGTAGCCGACGATGACCTGGCTGTCCTCCAGCTTGCGGATGCGGTTCTTCACGGTACCGCGCGACACGGCGAGCTTGTGCGCCAGGTCGACCACATTCATCCGGGCGTTGTTGCGCAGCAGTGCGATCAGGGAGTGGTCAAGTTCGTCCACTGTCTATTTCGGCAGTCAATGATGTCATTTTGGCAAAGAAATTTCCTGAATGACACATTTTTGGCGATTCCACTTGTCTCGTCCCCGTCGGAAACTTCCATCCATCGACAGGAGACCTTCATCATGCAATCCACCTCTTCCGTTTCCACCCTGTACCTCAGCGCCCCCGAGGCCGCCGAGCTGATCCGCCGCAAGGGCCTGCAGAGCTGCCTGGCCGGCATCGCCGCCAACATCCGCCAGGACTTCCTGCGCTGGAACGAGTTCGACAAGTCGGCCCGCGTGGCCAACCACTCGCGCGACGGCGTGATCGAGCTCATGCCGATCTCGGACGACACCACCTACAGCTTCAAGTACGTCAACGGCCACCCGAAGAACACGCGCATCGGCCTGTCCACGGTCATGGCGTTTGGCGTGCTGGCCGACGTGGACACCGGCAGCCCGCAGCTGCTGAGCGAACTGACCCTGACCACTGCGCTGCGCACCGCCGCGATGTCGGCCCTGGCTGCCCGCGAACTGGCCCGTCCCGACAGCCGCGTGATGGCACTGATCGGCAACGGCGCCCAGAGCGAATTCCAGGCGCTGGCGTTCCAGCACCTGCTGGGCATCGAGGAGCTGCGGCTGTTCGACGTGGACCGCGCGGCGACCGACAAGCTGGTTGCCAACCTCAGGGACTCGGGCCTGCGCCTGACGGCCTGCGCCAGCACGGCCGAGGCGGTGCGCGGCGCCGACATCGTGACCACGGTCACGGCCGACAAGACCAATGCCACGATCATCACGCCCGGGATGCTCGAGCCCGGCATGCACCTCAACGCCGTGGGTGGCGACTGCCCGGGCAAGACCGAGCTGCATGCCGATGTGCTGCGCCGCGGCAGCGTGTTCGTCGAATACGCGCCTCAGACCCGCGTCGAGGGCGACATCCAGCAGATGCCCCAAGACTTCCCGGTCACGGAACTCTGGGAAGTGCTGGCCGGCCAGAAGGCTGGACGCACCAGCGCCGAACAGGTCACGGTGTTCGATTCGGTGGGCTTCGCACTCGAGGACTTTTCGGCGCTGCGGTTCATGCGCGATGCCGCGGCCGAGCTGGGCGCGGGCGAGCGTATGACCCTGATCCCGGACATGGCCAACCCCAAGGACCTGTTCGGCGTGCTGCGCCCGCCGCTGGCCCATCGGTCGCGGGCCGACGCGGCCCCGGTTCAGGAACTGCGCCTGGCCGCGTGACGGCCCCGGCGGTTGGCTCAGCCGCGCCGGCGCCGTGCTTACGCTTCCGCCATGAGCTTCACCGTGCGTGTATCGCGAGCCAGGCCATGACCTTGCGCCTGCGCCAGCTCCGCGCCCTGGTCGGCGTGGTCGAGCATGGCGGCATCCGCGCCGCGTCACGGCAGCTGCACATCTCGCAGGCGGCCTTGACCAAGGCGCTGCGGCAGCTCGAAGAGGATGCCGGCGTTGCGCTGCTGGTGCGAAGCCCGCGCGGCGTGAGCCTGACCGAAGCCGGCCAGCGCCTGTTGACGCGGGCCAGCCTGGTCACGCGCCAGCTCGACCTGGCCTCGGCCGAGCTGCGCCAGGCCTCGGGAGACCAGGCGGGGCAGGTCAGCGTGGCGCTGACGCCTTATGTCACGCTCCAGCACCTGGGCCAGGCGTTTCTCTGGTTCCGCCGGCGCTACCCCAAGGTGGCGCTGGAAGTGGCCGAAGGCCTGGTGTCGCGCGTGCTGCCGCGCCTGCGCGACGGCACGCTGGACCTGGCCGTCGTGGCCGGCACCGGCGACCTGCCGATCGGTGAGTTTCAGAGCCGCAAGGTCCTGACCGACAGGCAGCATATCGTGGTGCGCAGCGGCCATCCGGTCCTGGACAACCCCACGCTCCAGGCCCTGGCGGATCTGGAATGGGTTCTGACGGGCCCGCACGACGGACTCAAGAGCAGCCGTCTGAAGGCCATCTTTGCCCGTGCCGGGGTCACGCCGCCGCAGCAGATCCTGTTTTGCGACGCGCTGGCCGGCATGTCGCTGCTGCGGCACTGCGACGTCGCGGGCATCGTCCCGGCACCGCTGCTGCACCAGCCCGAGGGGCGGGGACTGGTCGCCATCGCCGCGCCCGAACTCGATCCGGGCGCGCTCGAGCTGGTGCTGCTGACTCGCCCCGATGCGCCCCTGACGCCGGCCGCGGAATACTTCGCCCAGTGCCTGATCGACGCCAGCCTGCGCGCGCCGGCCGGGTGAGAGGATTTTTGCAAAGCAATCGCTTGCTAAAAATAAGCTCTTTTGCTATGGTCTGTCCGCATGGACCCATCCGTTGCGCGCAGCCGCCTTGCCGCTCGCGCCCCCGCCACCGCTGAGCCGGCCGCCGAAAGGCGCCCGCGCGGCCGCCCGCGCAAGACGGTGGACGAGCTCGACGACGGCAACCGCCGCCGCGAGCTTGTCAAAGCTGCCGCGAAGCTGTTTCGGCGCAGGGGCTTTGACGCGACCAGCACGCGCGACATTGCGGCGGCCGTCGGCATGCACAGCGGCTCGCCGTTCTACCACTTCAAGAGCAAGCAGGCCCTGCTCCATGCCGTGATGGAAGAGGGCATGCGCTCGGCGATCGAGCGCCAGCACCATGTGCTACAAAAAGCGCAGCGGCTCACGCCAGATCCATGCGGGCTGCTGGCAGTTTTGATCCGCAACCACTTCGAGGTGCTGCTCGGGCCGGGCAGCGACTTCATACCCGTGATGCTGTACGAGTCGCGCTCCATCACGCCCAGGCAACGGGCCGCGCTGGCCAAGCTGCAGGGCGAGTACGAGTCGTCGTGGGTGCCGGTGCTCGAAGCGCTGCACGACTCGGGCCGGCTCAAGGCCGACGTGAAGCTGGCCCGGCTGCTGATGTTTGGCGCGCTGAACTGGTCGGTGCAATGGTTTGACCGCAAGAAAGGCGCATCCCTTGATGAATTGACCGATGCCGCCCTTGCACTCTTTACGGGGGAAAGCACATGACTTGGCGTTCCAAAACGGGGGGGCAGATTCCAATTTCGCCGTGACGCGATGCAGGCCATGCAGTTCTGCGCCGACCAGGCCGTGCAACGCTCGGCCAACTGGCTGCCCGAGCATTGGGGCCCATAGCGGTTGCGGTCACGGCCTTTGTCATTCTGAGCAAAGCGAAGAATCTCAAGCCGCCCGCGCCAACTTGCATTCTGGGCCAATTGGGGTCGGATTCTCATTTCGCCGAGACGCGAGGCACCGGTCATTGCCCGCGAGCGGGCATGGAAATTGGTGGGAAATTGGAATCTGACCCCAATTTTGTGGCTGCGAACCGATTGGGTTTATAGTGAGTTTACCGAAGTTTATTATTTTTTCAGTAACTCTAGAAAACCCGGATAAACTCGCGATATGAACGAGCTTCAGAATCCGTTTTCCCCTGGCGCGGGCAGCCAGCCGCCCGAGCTGGCGGGTCGCGCGGCGCTGCTGCGGCAAACCGAGATCGTGTTTGCCCGCGTCAAGAGCGGCCGGACCGAGCAAAGCCCCATGCTGGTCGGCTTGCGCGGGGTCGGAAAGACCGTGCTGCTCAACCGCATTCGCGAACAGGCGGAAGCCGCCGGCTACCTGGCCTTGTTTGTCGAGGCGCATGAGAGCAAACCGCTGCCGCAGCTCTTGCTTCCCCATCTGCGGCAGGCGCTGTTCGAACTCGATCGCATCGCCCAGGTCAGCCAGAAGGTCAAGCGTGGCTTGCGGGTCCTCAAGAGCTTCATCGGCGGCGTCAAGGTCAAGCTGGGCGATGCCGAGTTCAGCCTGGACATCGATCCCGAAACCGGCACGGCCGACAGTGGCGACCTCGAGGCCGATCTCGCTCCGCTTTTCGTCGCGCTGGCCGAAGCGGCACAGGACCGCGGCAAGGGGGTGGCAGTGATCATCGATGAGTTGCAATACCTCAGCGAGGGCGAAATGAGCGCGCTCATCATGGCGGCGCACCGGATTTCGCAGCGCAGCCTGCCGCTGGTTCTGGTGGGGGCCGGGCTGCCCCAGTTGGTGGGGCTGGCGGGCAAATCGAAGTCCTATGCCGAACGGCTGTTTGTCTACCCGGAGGTCGGCGCCTTGAGCCACGCTGACGCAACGCAGGCTCTGCAGGAGCCGGTGATGCAGCAAGGGGTGAATTTCCTGCCGGACGCGTTGGGCGAGATCATCCGCGTCACTCGAGGCTATCCCTACTTTCTCCAGGAATGGGGCTACCAGGCGTGGAATCTTGCCGAACAATCGCCAATTGCCCAGGCCAGCGCCGAGGCTGCCACCCAGGCCGCCATCGCCCGGCTGGACCAGAGCTTTTTCCGCGTGCGCTTTGACCGCCTGACGCCGCGCGAAAAGGACTATTTGCGCGCATTGGCAGAACTCGGCGCCGGCATGCACCGCTCAGGCGACATTGCTGACCAGCTGGGCATGAAGGTGCAGTCGACCGCGCCACTGCGTTCGGGCCTGATTCGCAAGGGCATGATTTACAGCCCGACGCATGGCGACACTGCCTTCACGGTACCGTTGTTCGACGAGTTCATGCGGCGCGTCATGCCCCAGTGGCCGAAAGCCCGACCACAAACACCGTAAGACCCAGACGATGACCAAAACACCTTCGCCCGTCAGCGAATTCGAACCCGAGTTCATCGCCGGCCTCAAAACGATTTTTGAACAGAAGATCGTCTTCAACCAGGTGCTGGGCCTGAAGATCAGCTCATTGAAACCCGAGCGCGTGACGGCCCGCATCGACATGCGCCATGAACTCGTGGGCCATTACAGCTACAACCGCATCCACGGCGGCGTGATCAGCGCCGGGCTCGACGCGATGGGCGGCCTCGCGGTGATGGCCGCCATCGGCGCGCGCCACATGGACGAGCCGCCGCTGCAGCGGCTGCACCGCTTCGCCAAGCTCGGCACCATCGACCTGCGCATCGACTACCTGCGCCCCGGCATCGGCGAGCATTTCGAACTGCGCGCCGAGGTGCTGCGCCTGGGCTCGCGCGTGGCCTCCACGCGCATGGAGTTCCTGGGCGCCGACGGCAAACTGCTGTCGAGCGGCGCGGGGGCCTACATCGTGTCGTGACGCGGTGCGGGCGTCTCCCGGGATCAGTGCGCGTCCGTGACGACCGCGGGTATCTCGGTCGCTGGCGGCGTGTTGCGGCTGCGGCCGCAGCGCACGATGCCGTCGATCATCACCATGCCGACACCCGGAATGTCGCCGAGCTGCAGGCTCTCCAAAAGGGTGCGCCCGGCCGTGTGCTGGGCCCGGTCCATGAACACGAAGTCGGCGGCCCGGCCGACTTCGATCAGGCCGCAGTTCAGCTTGCGGATCCGTGCGGTGTTGCCCGTGGCAAAGCAAAACACCAGCTCGGCCGGGATGCCGCCCAGGCTGGACAGCAAGGCGATCATGCGCAGCATGCCCAGGGGCTGCACGCCGGAGCCGGCCGGGCCGTCGGTGCCGAGGATGACGCGGTGCGGGCATTTGAGCTGCAGCGCCGCCTGGGCCGCGGCGATCGCCACCTTTTCATTGCCGTTGTGCACGATCTCGATGGCGCGCGAGGATTTCTCGCACAGCTCGCAGACATGGGCCTCGGGCAGCGATGTGTGGCCGCCGTTGATGTGGCCGATGATGTCGGCGTCGGCCTCCAGCACGACATCCTTGTCGATCAGGCCCGAGCCGGGAATCGACGGGCCGCCGGTGTGGATGGTGCTCTGCAGGCCGTGCTTGCGGGCCCAGGCCACCATTTGCCGGGCCTCGTAGCCGGCCTTGACCGAGCCGAGTCCTACCTCCCCGAGCAGCTTGACGCCGGCCTCGGCGAGGTCCTTGAAGTCCTGCTCGACCATGCCCATTTCGATCACCGGCGCGCCGGCGATCACCTTGACCCCGCCGGGGCGGAAGTTGTCGAAGGCCCGCTGCGCGGTGATCGCGAGCGCCTTGAGTCCGACGATGTCCTTGGGGCGGCCGGGCAGGTGCACCTCGCCGGCCGAAATCATCGTCGTGACGCCGCCGTGCAGGGTCGAGTCGATCCAGCCGAGCTGGTTCTGGCGCGGTGTCCAGTCGCCGAAGACCGGGTGCACGTGGCTGTCGATCAGGCCCGGGGCGACGCAGGTCTTGCGCGCATCGATCAGCAGGTCAGGCTTGCCCGTGTCGCAATCGCTCTCCTTGCCGGCGGCGACGATCAGGCCGTCCTGCACCACGAGGGTGTCGGCATCGAGAATGGGGCGGTCGATGTCGCCGGACAGCAGCAGGCCGATGTTCCTGATGACGACTTTGCCGGATGTGGCGTTGTTGGCGGCTTCTGCCATGGTGTCTTCCTCCGTTGAACTGTCGCAACTGCGGCACATGCTGCGTGCCAGCGGCGCATTGGGGTTAGGTGAGAACTACACTGGGTGTAGCCGCTTGGTCATCCGTGGGCAAGCTGCCGGAGCTGCCGCCCAAGGCTGTCGCTGGTGCCACGGCACGCAGGACGGCATCGGTGATAAAGGCATCCCAGTGCGACAGCGCGGCGGGCGCTTCCAGGTCTTCGCCGAGGAAGGCCGAGAGCGTGTAGCGGTTGGAGAGGTAGAAGTAGCCCAGCGAGGCGATCATCAGGTAGACGTCGCGGGCGGCCACATCGTGACGGAACACACCCTTGGCGGTGCCGGCGCGCAGCACCTGGTCCAGGATGGAGATGGCCGGGGACGAATACTCCCGCGCGCGCAGCGACCTGGAGATGTGCTTGCCGCGGTGCAGGTTTTCGCTGTTGAGCAGGGTGATGAATTCCGGGTGCTTCAGGTAGTAGCTCCAGATGAACCGGACCACGGCCTTGAGCGATTCGACCGGGCGCTCCATGCTGAGTTCAAGCTCGGATTCGGCTTCGTTGAAGCGGCGGTAAATTTCTTCCAGGACCGCGATGAACAGGTCTTCCTTGCTGCCGAAGTAGTAGTAGATCATTCGGTCGTAGGACTTGGCCGCCTTGGAGATCTGCTCGACGCGGCCCCCTGCGAAGCCGGACTTGGCGAACACCTTGATGGCTGCTTTCAGGATGCTGTCGCGGGTGGCCTGCGCGGCAAGTTCGCGCACGCCGGGCCGGCGGCCAGTGGCTGTCTTGGCAGAGGCGCTGCGGCGGGGGGTAGGGGTGGCCATGTGAAAGCTGTTGTTCGTAGGGAGGGGTGCGGCACGCTCACTGTTCGGCGAACGCGCGCTCGATGACGAAATCGCCGGGCGTCGAGGTGTTGCCTTCCTTGAACCCGCGGTGCTCCAGCATGTGCTTGAGGTCGCGCAGCATGCCGGGGCTGCCGCAGATCATCACGCGGTCTTCGTCCCGGTCGAGCTCGGGCAGGCCCAGTTCGGCGAACAGCTTGCCGCTGTCGATCAGCTCGGGAATGCGCCCCGTGTTGCGAAAGTCCTCGCGTGTGACCGTCGGGTAGTACAGCATCTGGCTCGACACCATGTCGCCCAGGAACTCGTGTGACGGCAGGTGTTCGACCAGCAGATCGTGGTAGGCCAGCTCGTCGACGACGCGCACGCCGTGCACCAGGATGATCTGCTCGAACTTCTCGTAGGTGGCAGGGTCGCGCACGATGCTCATGAAGGGGGCGAGCCCGGTGCCGGTGGCCAGCAGGTACAGCCGCTTGCCCGGTAGCAGATAGTCCGTCACCAGGGTGCCGGTGGGCTTGCGGCCGACGATGACGGTGTCACCGACCTGGATGTGCTGCAGCCGCGAGGTCAGCGGTCCGTCCTCCACCTTGATGCTGAGGAATTCCAGGTGCTCCTCGTAGTTGGCGCTGGCGATGCTGTAGGCGCGCAGCAGGGGCTTTTCGTTGACGCGCAGGCCGATCATCGTGAAGTGGCCATTGTTGAATCGCAGCGACTGGTCGCGGGTGGTCGTGAAGCTGAACAGCCGGTCGGTCCAGTGGTGAACACTCAGGACCTGCTCCTCGTGCAATGCGCTCATGATGGGTTTCTCCGCAAGATGGGGTGAGTTAAGTAAAGGGGTCAGCGCTCGAGATGGGCGAGCTTGCCGGCCTGGTCTTTCCAGTCGTCGGCGTCGGGCAGCGGCCCCTTGCGCTTGCTGATGGTGGGCCACTGCAGGGCCAGTTCGGCATTCAGGGCCTTGAACGACTGGAGTTCGGCGGGCAGGTCGTCCTCGGCGTAGATGGCGCTGACCGGACATTCGGGGATGCACACGGCGCAGTCGATGCATTCCTCCGGGTCGATGACGAGGAAGTTGCCGCCCTCCCTGAAGCAGTCGACGGGGCAGACATCGACGCAGTCGGTGTATTTGCACCGGATGCAGGTCTCGGTGACGACGTGGGTCATTTCAGTTCCTTTTTCCGTCAAGTCGCGGGGTTGGGGAAAACACGTTGCGAAGCAGGGGCATTTGCGCTAAACTGGATTTCAATGTAGTGTTCGCAACATCAACGTTAAGTGAATGCTACATGAAAATTTTGGAAGTGGCAAATTTCCGCCTCGATCGAAAAGGTAGATGCGATGACTGAGCACACCAAGACTGACGGCCTGCCCGAAGCGGGGCTCGCTCCCCAGGTGCTGGAGCGGGCGAAGCCGCGCAGCGAGCGCATGGCCGGCGACAAGATCGAGTGCAATGCCTGCCCGGTGCTGTGTCAGATTTCGGCCGGCCGCAGCGGCGCCTGCGACCGCTATGCCAACGTGGACGGCGCCCTGGTGCGCGTGGATCCGGTCGTGCTGTTGCGCCGCACGCTCGCCAGCGACGACGGCGCGGTCGTCTCCTTTGCGCCAAGGGAGGCGCAAGCGGGTCAGGGCGCGGCAGAGGCCGCTGCGGGCGCCACCGCAGACGCAGCCGGAGCCTGGAGCGGCGACCTGCTGCGCGCCAACGAGGTGTTCGTGACCGGCGTGGGCTCCTCGACGACCTATCCGGACTACAAGCCGGCTCCCTTCATCGTCTCCTCGCAGGTCGAGGGGGTCGACATGGTGACCGTCGTGACCGAGGGCATCTTCAGCTACTGCAGCTTCAAGGTGAAGATCGACACCGACCGCTATCTGGGCCCGGAGCAGGCCAATGTGCGCTGCAAGGGCGAGGTGGTGGGCCATGTGACCACGGCGGAGTACGGCTCGCAAATGCTCTCGCTCGGCGGTGTGCACCATCTCACGGGCGGCAGCAAGAAAGAAGGCCGCGTCACGGCTGAGCTGATGCAGCAGCTGGGCAACAAACAGGCGGTGGAGCTCACCATCGATGGCGGCTCGCAGCTGGTGATCCAGGCCGGCCGCGCGCCTCTGGTCAACGGCGTGGAGGAGCAGCGCATGCGGGTGGGCTGCGGTTCGGCCACGATAGGCATTTTTGCCAAGCAGCTGTACGGCCACGCCGACGAGGTGGTGGTGGTGGACGACCACATCACCGGTGTGCTCACCGAGCACCAGGCGGGCCGTTGCCTGGATATCCGGCCCGCGGGGCTCAAGATCCGCGGCCGCAAGTCAACCCCGGGGCGCTACTTCCAGGTCGCCAATCCCGGCACGGGCTGGGGCGGCACCGACATCAAGGATCCGTTGAGCATCATCGAGGGCTGGGATCCGGAACTCGCCTGGCCGGGCCTGCGCCTGCTGATGACCTCCACGACCGGAGAGCATGCCGCCTGGTACGAGCTCGACGAAAGCCTCACGCCGCGCGAGAAGACCATGCCCGAGGAGGTGGCCAGGGTGGTGGCGCGCATCGGCGAGAACTGCGAGCCTTCGCTGGCCAGCGTGCTGTTCCTCGGCGGCGCCGGCGGCAGCCTGCGCGCCGGCGTGACCGAGAACCCGGTGCTGCTCACGCGTTCCATCAAGCAGGCTCTGGTCAACGTGACCTGCGGCGGCGCGCCGGCCTATGTCTGGCCCGGTGGCGGCATCACGGTGATGACCGACGTGATGCGCATGCCCGACAACAGCTTCGGCACCGTGCCCACGCCTGCGATCGTGGCGCCGATCGAATTCAGCATGCGGCTCGCCGACTACCGCGCGCTCGGCGGGCACGTGGACTATGTGCGCCCGCTCGAACAGGTGCTGCGCGCCGGCGCCTGGCACAACGAGGGTGCTCCGACGGGCCGGCGCTGGACGCGCAATGTGCAGCTCAACCCCTGGCCTCTGGGCCAGGGCCCCATGCTCGGCTGAGGGGCAAAAGACCATGACGCCCCAGCGCGCCCTCTTGTCCGGCAACAGGCAGCATTTCGCGCATGGCCCCATCGATCTGGTGATCGGGGCCGAGGGCGAGGCCCGTGCCGTGGCCGCGGCGCACGAAGCCGCGTGGCGGCGCTTCACCATGGTCCTCGACGAACTCGTGGCCGAGTTGCCGGCGTTGCGGCGGCCGGTGCGGGGCTCCTGCCCGCTGCAAGGCCGCATCGCCCGGCGCATGTGGCGCTCCTGCAGCCCGTTTCGCGACCGTTACATCACCCCGATGGCAGCGGTCGCCGGCGCCGTGGCCCAGGAACTGATTGCCGCCTACGAGCGCGAGGGCATAGCCCGCGCCTGGGTCAACAACGGCGGGGACATTGCCCTGCACCTCGCGAGCGGCCGCTCGGTGCGCATCGGCCTGCTGGCCGATCTGGAGCGCACCGGCGAGCTGCTGCAGCGCGGTGCGCCAGGGCTGGACGCCCACTTCACCGTGACCAGCGACCTGCCCGTGCGCGGCATCGCGACCAGCGGCTGGCGTGGGCGCAGTTTTTCGCTGGGCATTGCCGACAGCGTGACGGTGCTCGCGCGCACGGCATCCGAGGCCGATGCGGCGGCCACGATGGTCGCCAATGCGGTCGATGTCGACGATGCCCGCATCGTGCGGCGACCGGCCTGCGAGCTCAAGGACGACAGCGATCTCGGCGGCATCGCGGTCACCGTGGACGTGCCTGTGCTCGATCGCGAGACCGCGCAGCGCGCGCTCGGTGCAGGTCTTGCGCTGGCACGGCAGTTGCAGTCGTCGGGTTTGATCTGGTCCTGCGTGCTCGCCTGCCAGGGCTGGGTGGCGAGCACCGATGGCACCGCTGCGGCCGCACTATCCACAGCAGAAAGGCCGCCCGCAGCGGCAGCCCTTGCGTTTTGATCCCATGTGAAGGAAAACCAATGATCGAGATTCGACGCATCCACACCCAGGTTGAAGACATCCACCACGAGTTCGGGCCGGTGGCGGCCGTGCCTTTGCGGCGCGGCGCGATCGCCGCCGTGCTCACCAATCCGTTTGCCGGGCGCTACGAGCGCGACATCCTGCCGATGATGGACGCGCTCGGCGCGGTCGGTCTGGACATGGCGCAGCGGCTGCGCGCCGCGATGGATGTGCCGGTCGAGCGCATCGAGACCTACGGCAAGGGCGCCATCGTCGGTGCGGCCGGCGAGCTCGAGCATGGCGCCCTGTGGCATGTGCCCGGCGGCTATGCGATGCGCGAGCTGCTCGGATGGATGGGCGACCGCAATGCCTATGCGAAGGGCCAGGCCGACCAGAAGACGGGGCAGCCCGGCAACGCACTGGCCATCGTGCCTTCGACCAAGAAGGTCGGCGGGCCCGGTTCGACGCTCGACGTGCCGCTCACGCACATCAACGCGAGCTATGTGCGCAGCCACTTCGACGCCATCGAGGTGCGCGTGCCCGGTGCGCCGCTGGCCGAGGAGATCGTCTTCATCCTGGCCATGAGCACGGGGCCGCGCGTGCACGCCCGTGTCGGTGGCTTGAAGGCCAGCGACATCTCCAAATGGGACGGCCTGCGCTGAGCAGCCTCTTACCGCAACCCTTCTTCGATTCAGGAGCCACACCATGCCAGCGCAAATACGAAAACTGATTGTCCAGGTCGACGAAACCCGCGTCGAGATGGGGCGGACCATAGCGCCGCCGGTGCGCAAGGCGCTCGCGATGGCCGTCATCGACAACCCCTGCGCGGGCCGCTACGTCGAGGACCTCGACGAACTCGTCGCCATCGGCGAGGAACTGGGCGGCCTGCTCGGCAACAAATGCGTGCAGGCGCTGGGCATCGCGCCCGGCGCCGCGCACAGCTATGGCAAGGCGGCGATCGTGGGCGAGGCCGGCGAGCTCGAGCACGCCGCCGCGATCCTGCACCCCAAGCTCGGCGCACCCTTGCGCAAGGCCGTCGAGAAGGGCGCGGCGCTCGTGCCTTCGAGCAAGAAGCGCGGCGGCCTCGGCACCGCCATCGATGTGCCGCTGGGCCACAAGGACGCCGCCTACGTGCGCAGCCACTTCGACGCGATGGAAGCTCGCGTGAGCGATGCGCCCAGGGCCAACGAGATCGTGGTGGCGGTCGTCGTCACCGACAGCGGCCGTCCGCTGCCACGCATCGGGGGCCTGCAGGCCCACGAAATCAAGGGTGAAGACGGCTTGCGCTGAGTGCCGGGCCACGCAGCACCTCCCCCAACCTGGACCAACCTGGAGAGAACGATGACCATGCGAACCTTCCGGCAGGCAGTGAGCACTGCCCTTCTCGGCGCCGTGCTGGCCTGCGCGATGCCGGCCCATGCGCAGGGCGTGATCAAGATCGGCGAGATCAACAGCTACAAGGCACAGCCCGCCTTCCTCGAGCCCTACAAGAAGGGCATGGAGCTTGCGGTCGACGAGATCAACGCGGCCGGCGGCGTCAACGGCCGCAAGATCGAACTGATCACGCGCGACGACAACGCCAACCCGGGCGACGCCGTGCGCGTGGCCGAGGAGCTCGTGTCGCGCGAGAAGGTCGACGTGCTGACCGGCACGTTCCTCTCGCACATCGGCCTGGCGCTGACCGATTTTGCCAAGCAGAAGAAAATCTTCTTCCTGGCCGGCGAGCCGCTGACGGACAAGATCGTCTGGCAAAACGGCAACCGCTACACCTTCCGGCTGCGGCCCTCGACCTACATGCAGGTGGCCATGCTCGTGCCCGACGCGGCGGCGCTGAAGAAAAAGCGCTGGGCCCTGGTCTATCCGAACTACGAATACGGCCAGTCGGCCGCGGCCACGTTCAAGCAGCTGCTCAAGGCCGCCCAGCCCGACGTGGAGTTCGTCGCCGAGCAGGCGCCGCCGCTGGGCAAGGTGGACTCGGGCAGCGTGGTGCAGGCGCTGGCCGATGCCAAGCCCGATGCGATTTTCAACGTGCTGTTCGGTGCCGACCTCTCGAAGTTCGTGCGTGAAGGCAACACCCGCGGGCTGTTCCAGGGCCGCGAGGTCGTGAGCCTGCTGACCGGCGAGCCCGAGTACCTGGACCCGCTCAAGGACGAGGCGCCGAACGGCTGGCTGGTCACGGGCTATCCCTGGTACGGCATCCAGACCCCCGAGCACAAGGCCTTCCAGGCGGCCTATCAGCGCAAGTTCAATGACTACCCGCGGCTGGGCACCATCGTGGGCTACAGCGCGATCTGGTCGCTGGCCGAGGGCATGAAGAAAGCCAAATCCAGCGAAACCGAGAAGCTGATCGCGGCCTTCCGCGGGCTGCAGGTCGGCACGCCGCTGGGCAAGATCACCTACCGCGCGGAAGACCACCAGTCCACCATGGGCGCCTATGTGGGCCGCACCAGGAACGAGGGTGGCAAGGGCGTGATGGTCGATTACCGCTATGTCGATGGCGCGAAGCATTTGCCGTCGGCCGAGGAAGTCAGGAAACTGCGCGCGCCCGACTGACTCGGGCCCGCTCGCGGGGCAGCGGCTGCTGCCCCGAGCTTTAGGAACCTCGCACAGAGGAAGGTGGTTTGATGGACTTCTCCAGTTTTGTCGTTCAGCTGCTCAACGGCCTCGCCGGCGCGTCGTCGCTGTTCCTGGTCGCGGCGGGGCTGTCGCTGATCTTCGGCGTCACGCGCATCGTCAACTTCGCGCACGGCTCGTTCTACATGGTGGGCGTGTACGTCGCCTACTCCCTGGTCGAGCGCATCGGCGCCGGCATGGGCTTCTGGGCCGCCTTGGTGCTGGCGGCGCTGATCGTGGGCGCGCTCGGCGCCCTGGTCGAGGTGCTGCTGTTGCGGCGTATCTACCGTGCGCCCGAGCTGTTCCAGCTGCTGGCCACGTTTGCGCTGGTGCTCGTGATCAAGGACGCCGTGCTGCGGTTCTGGGGGCCCGATGAGCTGCTCGGGCCGCGCGCGCCGGGCCTGTCGGGCGCGGTGAACCTGCTCGGGCGGCAGTTCCCGGCCTACGACCTGTTCCTGATCGTCGTCGGACCGGTGGTGCTGGGCCTGCTGTGGCTGCTGCTCACCCGCACCCGCTGGGGCACGCTGGTGCGCGCCGCGACGCAGGACCGCGAGATGGTCGGTGCGCTGGGCGTCAACCAGGCCTGGCTGTTCACGGCCGTGTTCGCGCTGGGCGCGATGCTCGCGGGCCTGGGCGGTGCGCTGCAGCTGCCGCGCGAGCCGGCGAACCTGGAGATGGACCTGCATACCATAGGCGCGGCCTTCGTCGTGGTGGTGGTGGGCGGCATGGGCTCGATCCCCGGCGCCTTCGTCGCGGCGCTGCTGATCGCGGAGCTCAAGGCCATTTGCATCTGGCTCGGCCTGGTGGACCTGTTCGGCTTCAGCATCTCGTTTTCCAAGCTGACGCTGGTGGTCGAGTTCCTCGTGATGGCCGTGGTGCTGGTGGTGCGACCCTGGGGCCTGATGGGCCGCGCGCAGGCGCCGAGCCGCCATCTGGGCGCGCCCGAGGCGCCGCTGCGGCCCGCCGACAACCTGTTCAAGGCCGCGGCCGCAGCTCTTGCGCTGGTGCTGGTGGTGCTGCCGGCGCTGACGCAGGAGTCGCCCTACGTGACCGTGCTGGTGATCGACCTGCTGATCGCCGCGCTGTTCGCCGCCAGCCTGCACTTCATCATGGGGCCGGCCGGGATGCACTCCTTCGGCCATGCCGCCTACTTCGGGCTCGGCGCCTATGCGGCGGCGCTGCTGGTGCGCTCGCTGCAGCTGCCGATGGAGGTGACGCTCTTCGTCGCGCCGCTGATCGCCGCGGTCGGTGCGCTCGTCGTCGGCTGGTTCAGCGTGCGCCTGTCCGGCGTGTACCTGGCGATGCTGACGCTGGCCTTCGCGCAGATCGCCTGGGCCATCGTCTACCAGTGGGACAACTTCACCGGCGGCAGCAACGGCCTGACCGGGGTATGGCCCTCCGAGTGGCTATCCGACAAGCGCAGCTACTACTATCTCACGCTGGTGCTCGTGGTCGCCGCGGTGCTGCTGCTGAGGCGCATGCTGTTCTCCCCGTTCGGCTATGCGATGCGGGCCGGGCGCGATTCGGCGCTGCGCGCGGACGCGATCGGTATCGATGTGAAGCGCGTTCAATGGGCGGCCTTCATCGCCGCCGGCGTCTTCGCGGGTCTCGCCGGCACGCTGTTCGCGTTTTCCAAGGGCAGCATCTCGCCCGAGAGCCTGCACGTGAGCAAGTCGGTCGACGGCTTGGTCATGGTCCTGCTCGGCGGGCTTCAAACGCTGGCCGGGCCGGCAGTCGGCGCCGTGACCTTCACCTGGCTGCACGACACGGTGGCGCGCAACACCGAGTACTGGCGCGCCATGCTCGGCGCCATCATCCTGATCCTGGTGCTGCTGTTCCCGCAAGGCATCGCCGGCTTCGTGCGCCAGGTCGTCTACAGCAAGCGTGAATCGAAGGAGGCGCAGTCATGAGCCTTTTGCAGGTAAGCGGCCTGGGCAAGTCCTTCGGCGGCGTCAGGGCGGTCGACGGCATCGACTTCGAGCTGCATTCGGGCGAACTGCTTGCGCTGATCGGCCCCAACGGGGCCGGCAAGTCCACCACCTTCAACATGGTCAACGGACAGCTGCGCGCCGATGCCGGGTCGATCCGGCTCGACGGTGTCGAGCTCGTGGGCCTCAAGCCGCGCGAGATCTGGCACCTCGGCGTCGGCCGCACCTTCCAGATCGCCGAGACCTTTGCCTCGCTCACGGTGGTCGAGAACGTGCAGATGGCGCTGCTGTCCGCCGACAACAGGCTGTTCTCGATGTGGCGCCGCGCGGCCGACCACAAGCGCGGCGAGGCGCTGGCGCTGCTCGACCAGGTCGGCATGGCCGCCCAAGCCGACCGGCCCTGTAGCGTGCTCGCCTACGGCGACGTCAAGCGCGTCGAGCTGGCGATCGCGATGGCCAACCGTCCGAAGCTGCTGTTGATGGACGAGCCCACGGCTGGCATGGCGCCCAGGGAGCGCAACGAGCTGATGGCGCTAACCAAGCAGCTCGTGGTCGAGCGCGGCATGGCGGTGCTGTTCACCGAGCACAGCATGGATGTGGTGTTCGCCTATGCCGACCGCATGATCGTGCTGGCCCGCGGGCGGCTGATCGCCGAAGGCGAGCCGCACGCGATCCGCGACCATCCCAAGGTCCAGGAGGTCTATTTCGGCAGCGGAAAGACCTTCGAGAAGGAAGTGCTGATGAAGGAGGTGGCGTGATGAGCACACACGACAAGACCGGCGTCGAGCTGCTGCTCGACGTGCACGCCCTGGCTGCCTGGTATGGCGCGGCGCAGATCCTGTTCGACGTCAACCTGCAGGTGCGGCGCGGCGAGGTCGTGGCCCTGATGGGCCGCAATGGCGCGGGCAAATCCACCACGCTCAAGGCGGTGATGGGCATGCTCGACAAGCGCCGCGGCACGCTGTCGTTCATGGGGCGCGACATCTCGGACAGCGAGCCGCACGAGGTGGCCGCGCAGGGCCTGGGCTTCGTGCCCGAGGACCGCCGCATCTTCACCGATCTGACGGTCAGCGAAAACCTCGAGGTCGGCCGCCAGCCCCCGCGCCGCTGGCCCGACGGCACGGCCGCGCCGTTGTGGACGCCGCAGCGCCTGTTCAAGCTCTTTCCCAACCTCGGCGAGATGCCCGACCGCCCGGGCGGGCGCATGAGCGGCGGCGAGCAGCAGATGCTGACGGTGGCGCGCACGCTGATGGGCAACCCCTACCTGGTGCTGCTCGACGAGCCGTCCGAGGGTGTGGCCCCGGTCATCGTGGAGCAGATGGCGCACATGATCCTGGAGCTCAAGGCGCAGGGCGTGAGCATCCTGCTGTCGGAGCAGAACATGCACTTTGCCGAACTGGTGTCCGACCGCGCCTATGTGCTGGAAAAAGGCCAGATCCGCTACAGCGGGGCCATGGACGAGCTGGCCGCCAACGACAAGGTGCGGCGCGCCTATCTGAGCGTCTGAGCCTGCTGCATTCACTCGCAGTTTTCCCAACCACGGAGCCGACCATGTCCACCCCCTCCTCAAGCGACTACAAGTTCTCGGAACAAATCGGGCACCTGCTGCGCCGGGCCTACCAGCGCCACACGGCCATCTTCCAGGAGCTCGTTCCCGACGCACAATTGACCGCGGCGCAGTTCGTGGTCCTGTGCTGCGTGCGCGACAGCGGGCCCTGCGAGATCGGCGAGATCGTGCACGCGACAGCGATCGACGAGGCCTCGGTGCGCGGGATCGTCGAGCGCCTGAAGTGGCGCGAGCTGCTCGCGCTGGCCCACCAGCCGGGCGACACCCGCCACATGACCGTGAGCCTGACGCCCGCCGGCCAACAGGTGATCGAGCAGACCGTGCCCTTCGCGCGGCAGATTTCCGAGCGTACCTTCGGCGAGCTCGATGCCGCCGAGCGCGAGTCCCTCATCAGCCTGTTGCGCAAAATCAGCGGCATCGACGGCAGCACCGCAAGCTGATCTGTCCGCGATGGTTGCCAAGCCCCGACCGACCGCGCTCAGCGTCAACGGCATACCGCACATCCTGGCGGCAGCGCCCGACGCGCCGCTGCTCGGCGTGCTGCGCAACGACCTGGGCTTGAACGGGCCGAAATACGGCTGCGGCCTCGGCCAGTGCGGCGCTTGCACGGTGCTGGTCGACGGCGTGGCCGCGCGGGCCTGCGTGATTCCGGTGGGCGGGGTCGCGGGCCGGCGCATCACCACGCTCGAAGGCCTGGGCGACGCGCGCTCACCGCACCCGGTGCAGCAGGCCTTCATCGACGAGCAGGCCGCGCAGTGCGGCTACTGCCTCAACGGCATGATCATGACGACGGCCGCCTTGCTGGCTCAGACGCCTCGGCCCAGCGAGACGCAGGTCCGGCAGGCGCTCGCCGGCAACCTCTGCCGCTGCGGCACCCATCTGGAAATCGTGCGCGCCGTGATGCGGGCGGCCGAGCTGCTGCCCCATCGCGCAGCGCCGTGACGGGCAAGCCATGAGCCAGGGCACACGATTGGCACGCCTGCGCACGCGGCGCGACTTCCTGCAGGCCGAGGGTGTGCTGGTCGTCACGCGCGACCCGCCACCGCCCCCGCCGCCCGCGCCGGGCCAGCCGCTGGTCGTTCCGGGCGACCCGGCCGAGGGGGTCGAGGTGCTGCTGTCGGTCTGGGACGACGGCCAGGTCATTGCGCTCAACGGCCATGTGGACCTGGGCACGGGCATCCGAACGGCGCTTGCACAAATCGTGGCCGAGGAACTCGACGTCGCGATGGCGCAGGTCGAGATGGTGCTCGGTGATACGGCACGGGCACCGAACCAGGGCCCGACCATTGCGAGCGCGTCGATCCAGATCCACGCCCTGCCACTGCGCCAGGCGGCCGCACAGGCGCGGGTCTGGCTGGTCGAACGCGCCGCCACCCGGCTGGGCGTGCCGGCTGGGCAGCTCGTGGTGAACGGGGGCGTCGTGCAGATGCGCGAGGACGCCGCAAGCGCCGAGTGGCGCGACGACGCCGCGACCCGCGTGAGCTACGGCGAACTGCTGCAGGGCCAGCGCATCGAGCTGCGCCTGGACGGCGGTGCGCCGGTCAAACCGGTGGCCGAGTACCGCGTCGTGGGGCAGGCGCAGCCCCGCGTCGACATACCGGCCAAGGCGTTTGGCGAGCTCGGCTTCGTGCACGACATGCGCGTGCCCGGCATGCTGCACGGCCGGGTCGTGCGCCCACCGTACGCCGGGGCCGACCATGGCGACTTCATCGGCAACACGCTCGAATCGGTCGACCAGTCGTCGATTGCGCACATTCCGGGCGTGCGCGCGGTGGTGGTGATCCGCGACTTCGTCGGCGTCGTGGCCGAGCGCGAGGAACACGCCGAGCAGGCAGCGGCCGAGCTGCGCGTGCGCTGGAAGGACTGGCCCGGTCTGCCCCCGCTCGAGGATCTCGGCCAGGCCCTGCGTGCCAACCCCGCCACGCCGCGCCTGCTGGTCGATGAAGGCGATGTCGACGCCGCGCTGGCCGGCGCGGCGCAGCCCATGCCCTGCACCTATATCTGGCCCTACCAGATGCACGCCTCGATCGGGCCCTCGTGCGCGCTGGCCGACTGGCGAGGCGGGGGCGCTCAGCCTCACGCGCTGACCGTCTACGCCGGCACCCAGAACCCGCATGTGTTGCGCGCCGACCTCGCGCGCCTGCTGGGACTGGCCGACATGGCCATCGAGGTCATACGGATGGAGGCGGCCGGCTGCTACGGGCGCAACTGCGCCGACGACGTGGCGGCCGACGCGGCGCTGCTGTCGCGCGCGGTGGGCGCGCCGGTGCGCGTGCAGCTCACGCGCGAGCAGGAGCACCTGTGGGAGCCCAAGGGTGCGGCGCAATGGATGCAGGTACGCGGCGGCCTGGGCGCTGACGGCTCGATCGCGGCCTACGACTTCTCGACCTCCTACCCCTCCAACGGTGCACCGACGCTGGCCCTGCTGCTGACGCGCACGATCGAGCCGGCCGCGCAGGCCTTCGAGATGGGCGACCGCACGGCGCGGCCACCCTACGAGATCGACAACCTGCGCGTCACCGTCAACGACATGGCGCCGATCCTGCGCGCCTCCTGGCTGCGCGGCGTGTCGGCGCTGCCGAATTCATTCGCCCACGAGTCCTATGTCGACGAGCTCGCCACGGCAGCCGGCGCGGACCCGGTGGCGTTCCGGCTGCGCCACCTCCAGGACCCGCGCGCCCACGAACTGCTTGCCGCCACCGCCGAGCGCGCCGGATGGCTGCCGCATACCCGGCCCCAGCAGCAGGGTGCCACCGGCGACTGGCTGCACGGCCAGGGCGTGGCCTATGCGCGCTACGTGCACAGCAAGTGGCCGGGCTTCGGTGCGGCATGGGCGGCCTGGGTGGCCGATGTCGATGTCAACAAGGTCACCGGCGAGGTGCATGTCAAGCGCGTTGTCGTCGGCCACGATGCCGGGCTGATGATCAACCCGGCAGGCGTGCAGCACCAGATCCACGGCAACGTGGTGCAGACGACGAGCCGGGCGCTGAAGGAGAGTGTGCGGGTCGACCCGCTGACCAACGTGGTGGCCAGCCGCGAGTGGGGCAGCTACCCCATCCTCAGTTTCCGCGAGGTGCCGGTGATCGAGGTGATGAGCATGCCGCGTCCCGACCAGCCTCCGCTCGGTGCCGGTGAATCCGCATCGGTGCCGGGCACGGCCGCGATCGCCAACGCCATCTTCGACGCCACCGGCGTGCGCTTTCGCCAGCCGCCGTTCACGCCCGAGCTCGTGCGCGCCGCGCTCAATCCGCTGCCGCCGCCGGCCGCCTCGAGTGCTGCCCAGCGGCCAGCGGCCCATGCCGCCCCGGTCGACGTGCGCTGGCCGCCGCCACGGCGCTGGTGGGCCCGCGCGGGGGCGCTCGTGGTCGGCGCGATCGGACTCGGTGCCGCGATGCTGGGCTGGCGCCCGGCCATCGCGCCGGTGACGCGGCCCGACGCGTCGATCTACACCGCGGCCACGATCGAGCGCGGCCGGCAGCTGGCCGCAGCCGGCAACTGCGTGAGCTGCCACACGGCGACGGGCGGCTTGCCCAATGCCGGCGGCCGCGCAATGGAGACCCCTTTCGGCACCATCCATTCGACCAACCTGACGCCCGACGTCGAGACCGGGATCGGCGCCTGGTCGTTCAGCGCCTTCCAGCGGGCCATGCGCGAGGGCATCTCGCGCGACGGCCACCGGCTGTATCCCGCGTTCCCCTACACCGCTTACACCCAGGTCACCGACGACGACCTCACCGCGCTCTACGCCTACCTGATGGCGCAGCCGGCGGTGCGCTCGGAGGTGCCGCCAACGCGGCTGGCCTTTCCCTTCGGCTACCGGCCCCTGCTGGCCATGTGGAACGCGCTGTTCCTCAAGCCCGGCGCGGTCGAACAGGCCGATCCAAAACGCTCGGCGCAATGGAACCGCGGGGCCTACCTGGTCAACGGGCTGGGCCATTGCGGCGCCTGCCACACCGAACGCAATGCGCTGGGCGCGGAGCGCGGCGGCAAGGCCTTCCTCGGCGGCGCGTTCATCAAGGGCTGGGAGGCGCCGGCCCTGACCTCGGCCAGCCGCGGGCCTGTGCCGTGGACAGAAGGCGAGCTCTACCGCTACCTGCGCTTCGGTCACAGCGCGCAACATGGCGTCGCATCGGGCCCGATGGCTCCGGTGGTCAAGGAGCTTGGCGACCTGCCCGACGAGGACGTGCGCGCGATGGCGCACTACCTGGCGTCGTTCAATCCGGAGGTGACAGAGTCAGAGGCGGCAGCCGCTGCCCAGGCCGCGATCGCAAGAGGCCAGGCTGCCGCCAGCCATCTGGCCGGCCCGGCCCAGCGCATGTTCGAGCAGGCCTGCGGCGCCTGCCATCACGACGGCGACGGCCCCCGTCTGCTCGGTGTCAACATCCCGCTGGCGCTCAACAGCAACCTGCACAGCGAGCGGCCGGACAACCTGCTGCGCGCCATGCTCGAGGGTGTGCGCGAGCCGGCCACGCGCGACATCGGTTTCATGCCGGCCTTCAAGGACGCACTCGACGACCGGCAGGTCGCCGAGCTGGCGCGCTATATGCGCCAGCGTTTCGCGCCCGACAAGCCGCCCTGGCGCGACCTCGAGGCCGCCGCCGAACGCGTGCGCCGCAGTCCGTCCAGCCACTGACGCGGCATCCCAGGCCTTGCTGGGGCCCTCGCCAGCACCCTCCGCCGGGCGGCTGACCCGTCCCGCCCCTTCTTGTTCTGCCCCGACCGGTGGCCTTGTCGTACCCCGTCGCGACGGCGGCGTACCCGTGAAAACCCGGATCCCGCGGCAAAACGGCTTGCATTGTTCGCGCTCATCAATTAGAGTGAATATTCAATAAAAATAGAGTGAGTACTCAAACAATGTATCGAGCGGACGCCGTGTGGCCGAGGCGCTCGACGGATCGAAGGTTTCGCTGGCCCCGGCTGGGCCTGATGAGCGACGCAACGAAGTAATGGAGCTGAACATGAGCGAATACGTACTGAACACCTGGTACCCGTTGACCTGGTCGCGCGACATCGGTCGCACCCTGGTGTCGCGCCGGATTCTGGGGCAGCAGATCGTGCTGTACCGCAGCGAAGACGGGCGCGTCACTGCGCTGGACGACGCGTGCCCGCACCGCCTGCTGCCGCTGTCCATGGGCAAGCTCAAAGGCGACACCATCGAGTGCGGCTACCACGGCATGACCTTCGACTGCAGCGGCAAATGCGTGCGCATCCCAGGGCAGCCGCGCATCCCGGCCAGTGCCGAGGTGCGCGCCTACCCGACCCACGAGAACATGGGTCTGGTCTGGATCTGGCTGGGAGATCCCGCGCTGGCCGACTCGTCCCAAGTCTTCGACCTGCCCCAGTACCACGACCCGCGCTGGAGCGCCGTCGAGGGCGACGCGCTGGAGATCGGCGCCAACTACCTGAGCCTGGCCGACAACCTGTGCGATCCCGCCCATGTGAGTTTTGTGCATCTGAGTACCTTGGGCAATGCCGCGAGCGAGGAGGTGCCTGTGCAGCATGAGATGCACGATCGCAAGCTGGTGAGCTGGCGCTGGATCTTGGACGCGCCGGCGATTCCGCTATTCCAGAAATTTGGCCACTTCAGCGGCAACGTCGATCGCTGGCACTACTACCACTACTACGCGCCGAGCGTGGCGGTGATCGATTTCGGCAGCGCCGCCGCCGGCACCGGTGCGCCCGAAGGCCGGCGCGATGACTGCGTCCAGATCTATGCCTGCCACTTCATCACGCCGGTCGATCAACACAGCTGCATCGACCACTGGCTGCATGTGAAGAACTTTCATGTCGACGAGGCCACCAATGCCGCGCTGTCGCGCGAGTTCCGCACCGCCTTCAGCGAGGACAAGGCGATCCTGGAGGCCATCCAGCGCAACGAGCAGCGCCTGGCCGGGCGGCGCACCATCAAACTGGCCCTGGACGTTTCGGCGACCCGGATGCGTCGCATGGTGGCCGGCATGGTCGAGGACGAACAGGCCAGGGAGGCTGCGGCATGAAGCCGCGCCGCGTACCCTCTCAATTTTGAAACCAGGAGACAGCCATGACTTTATTCCAACGTCTTTCGATGGCATCGGTCCTCATTGCCGGACTTTGCGGCGGCGTGGCGCAGGCCGCCGGCGATGTGATCCGCATCGGGGAGATCAACAGCTACAAGGCGCAGGCCGCCTACCTTGACCCGTACCGCAAAGGCTGGGAGCTGGCGCTGGAGCAAATCAACGCCGCCGGTGGCGTGAATGGCAAGAAAGTGGAGGTCGTGTGGCGCGACGATGGCGCCAACCCAGGTGACGCCGTGCGCAACGCCGAAGATCTGGTGACGCGGGAAAACGTGGACCTGCTGATGGGCGGTTTCCTGTCGCATGTGGGCGTGGCGCTGGCCGACTATGCCAAGCAGCGCAAGATTCTTTTTCTGGCCTCGCATCCGCTGAGCGACCGCATCGTCTGGCAGGGCGGCAATCGCTACACGTTCCGGCTGCGGGCCTCCACCTACATGCAGGCCGCGATGCTGGCGCCCGAGGCTGCAAAGATGAAAAAGAAGCGCTGGGCGCTGATTTACCCGAACTACGAGTACGGCCAATCCGCCGCCGCCACGTTCAAGAACCTGCTCAAGCAGGCCCAGCCCGACGTCGAGTTCGTCGCCGAGCAGGCGCCGCCGCTGGGCAAGGTCGATGCGGGGGCCATCGTGCAGGCCTTGGGCGATGCCAAGCCCGATGCGATCTTCAACGTGCTGTTCGGCGCCGACCTCGCCAAGTTCGTGCGCGAAGGCACGACGCGCGGTCTGTTCAAGGACCGCGAGGTCGTGTCCCTTCTGTCGGGAGAGCCCGAATACCTCGATCCCCTGCGCGACGAGGCGCCCGTGAACTGGCTGGTCACCGGCTATCCCTGGTATGCGATCGACCTGCCGCAGCACAAGGAATTCCGTGCGGCCTACGAGAAGAAGTTCAAGGACTATCCGCGCATCGGTTCCGTGATCGGCTACACCGCGCTCAAGGCGGCAGTCGCCGCGGTGGCCAAGGCCGGATCGACCGACACCGAGAAGCTGATCGCGGCCATGTCGGGCTTGGAGTTCGACTCACCGTTCGGCAAGGCGCGCTTTCGCCCGCAGGACCACCAGTCGACGCTGGGGGCCTTCATCGGGCGCACGGCGGTGAAGGATGGCAAGGGCATCATGCAAGGCGCCGTCTATCTCGATGGCGCGAAGTACCAACCATCGGACGAAGAGGTGCGCAAGCTGCGCCCGGAGTCCAAGTAGAGCGCGCGCCGCCGATGGAAATGACCCCGAAATCGTCCCCGCAGCAGGCGGGCTTCCTGCTCGGCTGCAATGGACGCGGCGTGCAGCTGTCCTCGCGCGAGCGGCCGATTGCGCTGGACGAGCTGCCGATCGACAAGCAGTTCCGCCTGGTCAGCGAAGCCGGCGTGTTCGATTACTTCGACCGCCTGCCGCTGCGCAGCAACCTCGACCAGTACCTCGCGGCGATGGCGCGTCACCGTCTGCCCATCCACACGGCGAGCTGGTTCTACATGCTGGGCCGGGACGAGGAACTGCTGCTGGACAACCTGCGCATCTGTCGCGAGGTCGGCGCGCGCTGCCACAACATCATGACCTTCACCCACCATCAGGACGGCCACGTGCTGACGGACCAGGAGATCATCGATCACTACCTGCAGGCCTATGACGCCGGCATGGCCCTCGGGGTCGAGCCGAGCTTCGAGCTGCACGTCAACATGTGGACCGAGGCGTTCGACCGCGTCAGCCGCGTTGCGCGCAGCATCGAGGGCCGCGGCGTGCCGTTTCACTTTACGCTCGACTACAGCCATGTGATTTTCAAGATCGACCAGCCGGCCGAGCTCGAGGTGTCGGGCGTGCGCGAGGCAGTCGAGGGCGGCCGCATGATTCTCGATCCGTTCGAGCCCGGCTCGCTGTGCGACGAATGGCTGGATCTGAACATCGTCAAATGGACCCAGCTCAGGACCGTGGCGCCCAACCAGCCGAAGAACCTCTGGCATCGCGGCGAGGACGGCCAGCCCTCGCGCGGCATCCAGTACCCCATCGTCAAGCCGGCCGAGGGCGAGTGGCATTCGCCCTGGCATGCCTACCTGTTGCAGCCTTCGCTGGAGGCGATCCGCAAGGTCCTGCGCTACCACGTCAGCCACCCGCAAAGCCGCCTGGCCTACATCACCACCGAGATGATCAATCTGCCCGACTATGGCCTGGGCGCGCGCTACAACCTGCTGGAACAGAACGTCGCCGCGGCGCGCTTCATCCGGCAGGCCTGGAAGGAAATCCAGGCCCTGCATGCGGCAGGCTTGGTATGAAACCCCCTGGATGAACGAAGAGCCAGAACCATCATGAAAACCAAAGCCGCCGTCGCCTGGAAATCGGGCACCCCCCTGAGCATCGAAACCGTGGACCTGCAGGGCCCCAAATTTGGCGAAGTGCTGGTCGAGATCAAGGCCACCGGCATCTGTCACACCGACTACTACACGCTCTCGGGCGCCGACCCCGAGGGCATCTTCCCGGCCATCCTGGGCCACGAGGGCGCGGGCATCGTGGTCGACGTCGGCCCCGGCGTGAGCTCGCTCAAGAAGGGCGACCATGTCATTCCGCTCTACACGCCCGAATGCCGCCAGTGCAAGTTCTGCCTGTCGCGCAAGACCAATCTGTGCCAGCTGATCCGCGGCACCCAGGGCAAGGGCCTGATG